>Ga0316190_10000463_pt1 | contig 27977 bp, 21 predicted proteins | sample Eddworburrow2_MG_FD_204929 | JGI IMG/M metagenome (GOLD analysis project Ga0316190, IMG submission 204929) | Coastal sediment microbial communities from Maine, United States - Eddy worm burrow 2 | ecosystem: Environmental > Aquatic > Marine > Coastal > Sediment | place: USA: Maine | collected... | reverse complement strand
GTTTTGAGGACCGGGGACGTCAGTTTAAAGAATCTGTGAGAAGTTTGTAAATGGATAGTGGATAGTAAAAAGTAAAAGGTGAAGATAAAGAGGTACATAAAAGGCGACAGGATCATCTGGATAGTGGTATTAATCCTCCTGGTGATCTCGCTTTTGTCGGTATACAGCTCAACTGGATCGCTGGCCTACCAGCACCGGTCGGGAAATACCTTCTATTACCTGTTCAGGCAGCTCAAGTACATCCTGCTTGGAGTGGCAATCATTTTCTTCGTGCACCTGGTGCCCTATCGCATTTTTAGCCGGGTATCGATCTTCGCTCTATACCTGGCCATTCCCTTGCTGATCCTGACCATTTTCGTGGGAACCAATCTTAATGAGGCAACCCGATGGCTGGAGATTCCGGGGACCGGACTCACCATTCAGCCTTCAGATTTTGCCAAGATTGCCCTGGTGATGTACCTGGCCAAGATCCTTTCAGTAAATCAAAACAACATCAAGGACTTCAAAGGGGTCTTTGGTAAAATATCCCTGGCCATTGTGGGAACCTGTGCCCTGATTCTGCCGGCCAATTTCTCCACGGCGGCCATTGTGTTTGTGACTGCCTTCACCTTGATGTTTGTGGGCCGGATCCCCATAAAGTACCTGACCCTGTTCATGGTGACCGGGGTTTTAGCCCTGTCAATTTTCATAGGCGGTGCACTTTTGCTCAACAAGGAGGGTCGCATCTCTACCTGGAAGAACCGGATCGAGGCTTACATTGATGGAGACAGTGACAACTACCAGGCGGATCAGGCCAAAGTGGCCATTGTGCAGGGGGGACTCTTTGGGAAGGGACCCGGGAACAGCACACAGAGAAACCTGCTCCCCCATCCTTATTCAGATTTTATTTATGCCATCATTATTGAGGAGTATGGCAGCCTGGTAGGAGGCACACTGGTGATCGCCTTGTACCTCTGGTTATTTTTCAGGGCCGGACTCATCATACGGCGAAGCAAAAGCACCTATGGTGCCTTCCTGGCCTTTGGCCTCTCTATGGGGCTTGTTCTTCAGGCTTTTGTGAATATGGCCGTGGCCGTGGGACTGGTGCCGGTGACCGGACAAACCCTGCCTCTGGTAAGTATGGGAGGTTCTTCCATCTTTTTCACCAGCATGGCTACGGGGATGATTCTTTCAGTAAGCTGGGGTACTAAGGAAGATGCAAGTGAAAAGGCAAATGAAGAACCGAAGCTCGCGAAGGCGAAAGCCGAGCAAAGTGAAAAGTTAAAGGAAGAAAGCGAAAAGTTGAAGGAGGAAAGTAAAAAGCTGAAAGAAGAACCGAAGCTCGCGAAGGCGAAAGCCGAGCAAAGTGAAAATTTGAAGCGTACCGAATTTGAAATGAATGTCTAAGAACAGAGCATATCGGATCCTTATAGGAGGAGGGGGAACCGGGGGACACGTTTTCCCGGCCATTGCCATTGCCGATGCTTTGAAAGAGAGGGATCCGGAAACAGAATTCCTCTTTGTGGGAGCTTTGGGCAAACTGGAAATGGAGAAAGTGCCCGAGGCAGGGTATTCCATAGAAGGATTGCCGGTGGCGGGATTTCAGAGAAGGGTGACCATGAAGAATTTTACCTTCTTCTATAAGCTTATGGTAAGCATGATCCGCTCGCGCCGGATCATTCGCCGTTTCCATCCGGATGTGGCTGTGGGAGTAGGAGGATATGCCAGCGGGCCTATTCTGAAGGCAGCTGCACGGAAGGGGACTCCCATCCTTATCCAGGAACAGAATTCCTATGCAGGGGTGACCAACCGTTTGCTGGCCCGATCTGCCAGAGCCATCTGCGTGGCATACGAAAAGATGGATCGCTATTTCCCAGCGGATAAACTTGTAATTACCGGGAATCCGGTCCGTAAGCAAGTGGTGAACCTGAAGAGTGATCCGGAAAAGTACCGGCAAGAATTTAGATTGGAAGAAGGCAAGAAGATATGCCTTGTGGTGGGAGGCAGCCTGGGGGCACGCACCCTGAATCGCAGCTTCCTGGCCGGACTTAACAAACTGGACAGAGAAGACCTGCAGGTTCTCTGGCAGTGCGGCAAATTCTACCACGACGAAGTAGTGCAAAAGGTGGGTGCCAGCAGTCTGAAGAATATCAGGGTATTGCCATTTATCTCCAGAATGGATCTGGCGTATGATGCGGCGGATATTATCGTATCCAGGGCCGGGGCCATCAGTATATCGGAGTTGTGCCTGGTAGGGAAACCAGTGATACTGGTGCCTTCACCCAATGTGGCAGAAGATCACCAGACTCACAATGCAGAGGCTCTTGTTGGAAAAACTGCAGCATTGATGGTAAGCGATTCAGAAGCCGAAGAACAGCTGGTGGACTGCATGCTCGGGCTCATGGAGGACGAGAAACAAAAAAAAGAATTATCCACAAATATCCGGCAACTCGGCATACCCGATGCATCACAACGCATCGCCGCTGAGGTGCATAAAATCTTGGAAGTAAAATGATCTGGGCAAACCTGGGAAGTGTGTATTTTATCGGAGTGGGCGGCATAGGAATGAGCGCCCTGGCCCGCTATTTTATGAGCCAGGGGAAAGCTGTGGCCGGCTACGACCGGGTAAGTACTGCCCTCACCGACCAGCTTACCAGGGAAGGGATCGATATCCATTTTGAGGACCGTTCTCAACTGATACCGAAGGAATTCAGGAATGCCGATCGTACCCTGGTAATTTACACTCCGGCAGTTCCGGAAAAGCATCAGCAGTTAAATTACTTCCGCAGAGGTGGTTTTCGGGTTATTAAGCGATCAGTGGCTCTGGGTGAAGTTTTCAATACTGGCAGGGGCATCGGCGTGGCCGGCACCCATGGAAAAACCTCCATTTCCACCATGCTGGCCCATGTACTGCATTCCTCCCCCCTGGGTTGCAATGCTTTCCTGGGAGGCATCAGCAAGAATAGCTCCAGCAACCTGTACCTCGATCCGACATCCAAAGTGATCGTGGCCGAAGCCGATGAATTTGACCGCTCCTTCCATACCCTCTTTCCAGAAGTTGCAGTGGTTTCTTCCATGGATGCCGATCACCTTGACATCTACCGGACTGAGAAGAATCTGCACCAGGGATTTGAAAAATTTATTTCACAGATCAGGGAGAAAGGAAAGCTGATTCATAAGTTTGGGCTTAGCCCTGCAGTGCCCTATCATGTGGAGCGTTTCACCTATTCAGTCGACCAGAAGGAGGCTGACTATCATGTGAGTAGCATGGAAGCGAATGGTCTGGGTTATGCCTTTACAGTGGTGGCACCCAACCTGGTATTCCCCACCATCAAATTACAGATACCAGGCATACTGAACGTGGAGAATGCCCTGGCGGCAATAGCTGTTGCTCACCAGCTGGGTGTAGCTCCGGAAGCAATCTCACTTGCTTTATTGGAGTACAAGGGAGTGGAACGAAGATTTGATGTTCGGGTGAACAGTGAGAAAGGGGTTTATATTGACGACTATGCACACCATCCCACCGAAATACGAGCCTTCCTGAGTTCCATAATAGCCTTGTTCCCCGATAAGAAGATCACGGGAATCTTCCAGCCCCACCTGTTTACCAGGACGCGCGATTTTGCCGACGAATTTGCCAGGAGCCTGGAGATGCTCGACGAATTGATATTGATGGAGATCTATCCGGCCAGGGAGGATCCCATTTCAGGTGTGAACTCAGAGATGCTTCTGGAGAAGATCAGGATGAATGAGAAGGTCCTTATCTCAAGGGAACAGCTGCTAAGGGTTGTCAAAGAACGGAAGCCTGAGGTATTGGTGAGCATGGGAGCCGGAGATATCAGCCAGTTTAGAGGGCCTTTAAAAGAGTGGTTTTTAAGAAGATGATGAGAAGGGCATTAAAAATATTGACATGGATGGGAATCGCCGCATGGTTTGTGGTGATCCTGGGATTTGTATCCGGCGAAGCGGATGAGGTCCTTTGCAATCGCATTGAAGTGGTGCTTTCCGATACGGTTCAAAATCGCTTCGTTACCGAATCGGACATCAGGACATTGTTTCAATCGGCCGGTTTGGAGCTCCAGGGTTATCCCATCAGTGAAATTAATATCCGGGAGATGGAGGACATACTTGAGGAGAATCCCTACATCAAGGGTGCAGAAGTGAGTACCGACATCACGGGAAAAATGGAGGTCAGCATTGAACAGCGGGTTCCCCTGGTCAGGATCATGCCCAGGGGCCAGAGAGGATATTACCTGGATACCGAAGGAAAATCGATGCCGCTATCGGATCAGTTTACACCTCATATTATGCTGCTTTCAGGTTACGTAGATGATGGAGATGCCGAGGAGAAACAACTGAAGGAGATACACAGCTTCTGTTCCTATGTGTCTGCTCATCCTCTCTGGAGTGAGCAGATTGTGCAGATATACAGGAACCGGAAGGATGAGTACGAACTCATACCCAGGGTGGGAGCTCATCAGATATTACTGGGGAGTATGGAAAAATGGGAGAGAAAACTAAGCAATCTGGAGATGCTGTACGAACAGGGTTTCCCAAGTTATGGGTGGAATACCTATGGAATTATCAATTTGAAATATACCAATCAAGTAATATGTACTAAACGTTAAGACTATGGCAACAAAAGAAAAAATTGTAGCTGCGGTTGATATCGGTACAACCAAGATCGTTAGCCTGGTGGGCAAGTTGAATGATCAGGGCAAGCTGGAAGTCCTGGGCATCAGTCAGACACCATCCAAGGGCGTTAAACGGGGGGTTGTATTGAATATCGAGGAGACCGTAAACGCTATCCAGACCACCTCGGACGAGGCCATCGAGCAATCGGGTCTGCCTTTCAACGAGGTGTTTGTGGGTATTGCGGGGCAGCACATCAAATCTGTAAGGAACAGGGGGTATATTAACCGGGATTCTTACGATGATGAGATTACACGCGAAGATCTGCAACACCTGATCAACGATATGTATAAGATTCCTGTGGATGTGGGTGAGGAGATCATTCATGTCTTACCCCAGAGTTATATTGTCGATAACGAGACCGGTGTGAAAAATCCGGTGGGTATGTTTGGGAAGCGCCTCGAAGCCAACTTCCACATTGTGATTGGCCAGATTTCCTCGGCCAGGAACATTGAAAAATGCATCAACAGGGTGAACCTGGATGTGAAGCAACTGGTATTGGAACCCCTGGCTTCCAGTGCAGCTGTTCTCACCGACGATGAGAAGGAGGCTGGTGTGGCCCTGGTGGATATAGGGGGTGGTACCACCGATGTGGCGGTCTACTACGACGATGTGATCCGCCATACAGCCGTGATTCCCTTTGGGGGGAATGTGATTACCCGCGACATCAAAGAAGGATGTGCCATTCTGCAACGTCAGGCCGAATCCCTGAAGATCCAGTTCGGATCCGCCCTGGGCGACCTGGCGCAGGAAGACAAGGTGGTAACCATTCCCGGGATTTCAGGCAGGGAACCCAAAGAGATCAGCTTCAGAAGCCTCGCGTATATCATCCAGTCGCGCATGGAAGAAATCATCGATGCGGTCTCCTACGAGATTGAGAACTCGGGTTACATGGATAAACTCAGTGCCGGTATTGTGCTGACCGGAGGGGGTTCCATGCTGAAGCACCTGAACCAGCTGGTGAAATTCAAAACCGGAATGGATGTACGCATCGGTTTTCCAGGCGAAAAGATGGCAGCTGACTCTTCTGATGAGATCAATCAGCCCATGTTTTCCACTTCGGTGGGACTTCTTCTGAAAGGATTGGAGTACTACGCTGAGAAACAGGAAGAGATGGTGATTAAAGAAGCCAAAGAGAATGAGGAGCCTGAATTGCAAGAGGAGGGAAGCGAAGAAAAGAGGGCCAGAAAGGGAATCAAGGGAGGCAAGATCCTTGAGAACCTGAAGAATACCCTGAGTGATATTTTTGATGAGACTGATGTGAAAATGTAGAAAAATCCAAACCCATGGAAGATCTAATGAATTTCGATTTGCCGCCTGAGCGGTCCTCTGTAATCAAGGTAATAGGTGTAGGTGGAGGCGGCAGTAACGCCGTGAACCACATGTTCAAGAAAGGGATCCAGGATGTGAACTTTGTGGTATGCAATACCGATGCCCAGGCTCTGCATAACAGCCCGGTGAGCATTAAACTGCAGCTCGGAGATGAACTCACAGAGGGAAGGGGAGCTGGCAGCAAGGCGGAGATTGGTAAAGAGGCCGCCCTGGAAAGCATCGACAGGATCAAGGAGGTATTATCCAGCAATACCAACATGGTCTTTATCACCGCAGGCATGGGTGGAGGAACAGGTACCGGCGCCGCTCCAGTGATCGCCAGTGCAGCCAAAGAGATGGGAATACTGACTGTTGCCATAGTCACCATACCCTTCCGCTTTGAAGGTCCCGACCGGATCAACCAGGCCATAAACGGAATCAATGAGCTGAAAGATCATGTGGATTCCCTGCTGGTGATCAACAATGAAAAGCTTAGGGAGATATATGGGAACCTGACGGTGAGCAAGTCCTTTGAAAAAGCCGACGATGTGCTCGCCATTGCAGCCAAAGGGATCGCGGAGATTATCACAGTGCACGGATATATCAATGTGGATTTTGCCGATGTGCAAACGGTGATGAATAACAGTGGGGTGGCCATCATGGGCTCGGCCACCGCCACGGGTGAAGAACGGGCGCGTCTGGCCATAGAAGAGGCGCTTACCTCACCCCTGTTGAACAACAACGACATTGAAGGCGCCAGGAGTGTGCTGCTGAACATTACTTCCGGGTCGGAGGAGATTACCATGGATGAGGTAAGTGAAATTACCGACTATGTGGTTAGTGCCACCTCGCGCGATACCACCCTGATCTGGGGAATTGGAAGTGATGATTCACTGGAAGAAAAGATCAGTGTGACCATCATTGCCACCGGATTCAGGATGAACAGCATCCCGGAACTCTACATAGGAAGAAAGCAAAAACACTTTGTACCTCTGCGCGATGCCGGAAAGAATGAGGAGGCAAATGATGGGCGTTCCAATGCCATACCTCACCAGGCTTCCCTTGCCTTTGGGGTGAAGGACAAGGAGGATTCAGAGGAGTATATCCTGATGGAGCAGTCAGAGCAGCCGGAGGAAGCAGATCCTGAAACCAGGGAGAAGAAGCTGGCCGACCGGGTGCGAAGTCTTCGGGAAACCCATGAGAAACTAAAGGAGCGTGGATATCTGAGTAGTTCCGGCGACGATGAGATCGAGGAACTTGAAAACGTGCCCGCCTATGTGCGCAAGAAAATCCCCATTGACCAGCAGAAGCACTCTGACGACGAGGAGGTATCTCGTTATCGGCTGACCGATGAGGGAGGAGACGAGGAGGGTGGTCCTAAGCTGAGGCCGGACAACTCGTACCTGCACGACAATGTGGACTAAGGAGCCCTGAAGGGATACTCGGTCACTGCTTAACCGAGCCTGCGAGCTCGGCGAGCCAAAATTGCTTAGCAATTTATAGGCATGTTCCCTGAGCATCCCTTCAGATTTATATAGATCCAATTATCTAAAACCATAAAATGGAAATCATGAAGAAGATTCTGATTGCATTGTTCATTGCATTCCTGCTATTCTCATGTACCGGAATTCAGGAAAAGGAAACTCAGGTAGCAGGCTCAGACCTGGAGCATCGGATGGATTGGTGGAAGGAAGCTCGTTTTGGCCTGTTTATACACTGGGGCTTGTATGCCCAGCCTGCAGGGGAATGGAAAGGGGAGCAGGTCCCCGGAATCAGTGAGTGGATTATGGCAAGGGCAAAGATTCCCGTGAAGGAGTATGAACAGCTGGCGGCCACCTTCAATCCCGTTAAATACGATGCCGATCAATGGGTCAGACTGGCCAAGGAAGCGGGAATGAAATACATAGTCATCACCTCCAAGCACCACGATGGATTTGCTATGTTTAAGTCAAAGGCCAGCGCCTACAACATTGTGGATGCCACTCCTTTTGGACGAGATCCTCTGAAGGAGCTTGCCGATGCCTGTGAAAAGCATGGAATCCGTTTGGGATTTTATTACTCCCAGGCACAGGACTGGCACGAACCCGGAGGCACCTACTGGAACATTGAGTCAGGCGAACCCCACTGGGATCCTGACCTGGTTCGTGATTCATTAATGAACTACATTCAAGGGAAAGCGGTACCCCAGGTTAAGGAGATCCTGGAAAACTACGGTGGACTCGATATTCTCTGGTGGGATACTCCCAGGGGGATGACCGAGGAAGCCGCCCTGGCACTTCAGGAAGTGGCTGATGGCTATCCTGCCATGCTGACCAATAACCGGCTCTACCGCCCTTGGCCCGGCGATTTTTCCACTCCTGAGCAGCATGTACCTCCCACAGGACTTGATTACGACTGGGAAGTCTGCATGACCATGAATACCAGCTGGGGCTATAAGCACTACGACCACAATTGGAAATCCAGCCAAACCCTGATCAGGATGCTGGTGGATATTGCCAGCAAGGGAGGCAACCTATTGCTTAATGTGGGTCCCACCGCCGAGGGCCTGATTCCCGAACCCAGCGTGGAAAGACTGCAGGCCATAGGGAAATGGATGGACATCAACGGAGAATCGATTTATGGGACCACTGCCAGTCCCTTCTTCAAGCTTCCCTGGGGAAGGTGTACCCAGAGGGTAGAAGAGGATGGAACTACCCTCTACCTGCATGTGTTCCAATGGCCGGAAGACAATCAGCTGAGGCTTCCAAATATTCAGACACAGGTGGATGAGGTATATCTCTTGTCAGATAAAGAGCAAAAACTGCCTTCCTACTTTGAGGAGGGTAATTTGGTGATTACCCTTCCGGGCTTTATGCCCGATCCGGCAAACACAGTGGTGGTTGTCAAGACTACGGGAAGCCTGGAGGTAGAAAGCAACATGCCCTCAATGGTGGAAGGCCTTATCTCCCTCCCAGCTGGGTTTGCCGATATTCATAATCCGGGCTATGGCAGCCATGCTGTTCTGAAAGGATCTGGCGGAGATGCTAAAATCACCAATTGGGTCGATGTCAGAACAAGACTCGAATGGATGTTTCAGGCTGATGAACCCGGGACCTTTCTGGTCAGAACACAGCTCAAAGCTGAGGGCTCAGGCACATTGATCATGCAGCATGGGGAGCAGGAAACAGAGTTTGATTTCAATTCCACGGGAGAATCGTCTAAGAGGACGGTGCTTGGAACCATTGAAATTACGGAGCCAGGAATGCAGCTGCTGCAATTGAAAGCCCTGAGCGAAGGATGGAGCCCCATCGAATTGGGCAACTTGATTTTGATCAAGGAGTAGACTATTCAATACCCAGGGTCAGACAAAAAAAAGGCACTTGAAACGGTGCCTTTTTTTATGCTTTAGTGAGTATTTGTTAGGCGAAGCAGCCTAGTTGTAGAAGATCTCCAAACGATTATCCTCTACCTTGGCTGCGTCGAGCAGTGCGTTGTAGGCCTCGTAATTGCTCCTTGACTCCAGGGAGAATTTAAGCCTTGTCTTGGCAGCATCGCTTTCGCTTTCGACTGGAGCAGGCTCAGTGCGGTTGGTCACGGCAATCACAAACACTCCGCTCTCTCCCACCAATGGCGCAGATACCTGATCCACCGGAAGGTACATGGCGGCTCCTACTACATAAGGCTCCAGGCCCACGCCTGCTACATAGGTATTGGCGAACTTAATCTGGGTGGCTTCTCCCACATTCTCGTTGTTGGCTGTTCCGTATTGATTCAGGTCGCTAACTCCTGCAAGTTGCGTGTTCAGTGTTTCTACCAATTTTTCGGCTTTCTTCTCTTTTTTCACGGCCAGGGTAATCTCGGCCCGTACATCCTCCAGGCTGGCATAGCCTTCTTCCTGAGCCTCGGTAAGTACAGCCACAATGTATTTTTCATCGCTCTGACTGAATATATTACTTACGCTGTGTACCTCGGAGGTATAGGCCCACTTGGTGATTTGTAAGGGATCCTCGATGCCTGGGATGGTCTGCTGGTCTTTGGTAATGTTAGGAGCAAACCTTGGATCGAGTCCGAATTCGCGTGCCTGCTCAGTGAACTTCTCTAAATCGGTGGCCTTGCCCCTGAATTTCACTGCCCTGTTGTAATAGTCCTGATTGGTTTCATCGCTGGCGAAGATATTCCTGACTACGGTGGCCACCTGGACCTTGCGTACCGGAGCGCTCTGTTCCTCAATAAGGATTAAGTGAGTACCGAATGCGGATTCTGTGATCACCAGATCGCCTTTGTTGTTTTCAAAACTGGCATCGTTGAATTCAGTCACCATTTGACCTTCAGAGAACCAACCCAGGTCACCCCCAATGGCGCGGTTGCTCTCATCTGCGGAATACTGCAGGGCCATTAGATTGAAATCGCCTCCGTTTTCGAGCACTCCCTTCAGGCTATCGGCCAGTTCAGTGATGGCCTGCCGGTTTCCTCCATAAGCCTGGAGGGAGAGTAGAATATGTCTTACCCTTACCGAGTCGGGTCTCATCTGTACGTCCTGAGTACGAGCCAGCTTGAAAGATTCAAGTTCACGATAAGGACCGAAAACAGTCTCTTCAGAAGCATTGAAAACAGAATCCCTGATGATCAGAGGCAGTTCATCGTAGGTATAGTACCTCATATCGAAAGGCTCGTCTGAGGTACCATTCACATACCTGGGAATTTCTTCGTTTGTGGTTCTGGCAAATTCAACACGGGTTTGTGAGGTCCAGTACCTGGCAGTCTCCACATCTTTCTCACTGGGTTCCACTTCGAATACTACATACTGGAAGGTTCTGGAGGGAGATTGCTTGTAGCTTTCCATGTGATTCTTGTAATAATCTTTCAGGTCTGCCTCTGTAAATGTAATCTCTTCGTCGGCAATCTCGTTGAATGGTTTAGAGATAAAAGCAAAATCGGTACTTTTCCCGGCTTCGGTAAGATGGTCCTTCAGGTCCAGTGAGCTGGGCTGAAATCCTTTTCTTACCAGGTTAAAGTATTTCTGGTTCATTTTCTCGTCGATGATCTCTTTCTCGATAAACATCCACCTTTTTTTCTCCTGCTCAAATTGGGGATTGTCCAACGAATTGAAATAATTGGTCATCACTGCACGGTTCAGCTGTCCGGTTTCTGGATTTGAAAACATTTGCTGGATGATGGGGTGTGGCTGACTCAGAGCCGGATTTCCACCCAGTCCCATGCTCTGGTCACCGGTCACCATGGTCTTTAGCTCGTCGCCGCTGACATAGATCCCCAGTTGTTCGTAGGAGCGTTCCATAATGGTCTCCCTGATGAGCCTTCTCCAGGTTTCCTGCTGGATCTGCTTCTCAAGTTCTGCATCCAGATTCTGTCCCCCGGCATTGAGCTGGTAGAATTCCCGCAGGGCTTTCTCTCTGTTCAGGTAATCATTTACTCCAACACCTTTGCCATTGATCTCTGCAACAGATCTTTTTCCCATTGAAGACGATCCTGAACCCATCATGTCGCCCAGGATAAATGCAAAAAGTGCAAGTCCGATGACGACGGCTACCAGCAGTCCCGCCTTGTTTCTGATATTCTGTAATGTTGCCATTTATAATAACTTTTAACTAAATATGAGCCTTAAAATTTGAGCGTACGAATATAGTAATAATTAGAGGTTTAACGAACTCAGTTTGGAGAAAATTGCGAGATCAGGACCGGATCACCTTCAACTCCGCTTCTTCGATACGGTTTGAACTTACATCGGTAATGGTTATCAGGAAGTTATCCACTTCAAGGGTGGTCTCTTTTTCGGGAATGCTCTCATAGTGGAATATGATATACCCGGCCAGGGTATCGTATTCTTCCGAATTCGGTATTCCCAGGAAGTATTTTTCGTTGAGGTAGTCAATCTCATGGCGCCCCGATAAAAGGTAGTGGCCCTTCTCAAGCTCTTTCTCTACCAGATCGCTGCTGTCGTGTTCATCCTCAATTTCGCCAAATATCTCCTCAATGATATCTTCGGTGGTAATAATGCCGGAGGTACCACCGAACTCATCTACCACCAGGGCAATGCTTTGTCTCTCCTTGATAAATCCTGTAAGCAATTTATTTACAGGCAGGGTTTCAGGTACAATTCGTATGGGCTTCAGCTGGGCTTTGATCTCCTGGGGATTCCTGAACAGATCCTTGGAGTTCACATAACCGATAACGTTGTCGATGGTATCGCTGTAAATAAGAATCCTGGTAAGACCGGTTTCTATGAAACGTTCTGAGAGATCCTCCAGGGAGGCATCCACTTCGAGAGCGATTACGTCGGTTCTTGGAATCATGCAATCTCGGACTTTCAATCCCGAAAATTCCAGAGCATTCTGAAAGATTTTCAAATCACCGGTCTCCTCCCCCCTGGTATTTTGTTCCGGATGCAGGGTGGTCAGAAAATGATCCAGGTCCACTTTGCCAAATACCGGTTTTGCGGCTTCGGTATCTGGACTGACCCTGAACAGGTACCTCATGGTAAGATTGGAGATACCTATGGTGAAAATGCTTATGGGATAGAGGATCACATAAAACAACATGATGGGCACACTCAATAAACGAAGCGAGTTGTTGGGATTAAGTCTGAAAAGGGTTTTAGGCAGGAATTCGGCAGTAAGCAGGATGATCAGTGTGGAGATCAGTGTCTGCACCAGCAGGGTGGCTGCGTCAGAATTGTCGCCCAGAAGATTCCTGATCGGTTCTACCAAAAGCATGGCAAATGCAATACCGTAGATGACCAGAGCGATGTTGTTCCCCACCAGCATGGTGGCTATGAAACGCGATGGGTGTTTGTTGAAATAGCTGACCAGAGGAGCAAAAGCTTTTTTCTGTTTCCTGTCGATCTCGATGCGAAGTTTGTTGGCCGATACAAACGCAATCTCCATGCCTGAGAAAAATGCCGAAAACAGAATGGAGACCAGAATCAGAATGATCAGAATCAGATAACTCATGCTTTACTTGCTTTTTAGTCTCATGCTTCGTCTTCGCAGGTACATGGCAAAGGAGAGAAGGGAGAAAACAAAATAATACCAGCTTCCGGCGATTCCTGCTTCCATGCTTACATCGATTCCCATAAAAATCAAAAGTCCACCCAGCACAAACCAGATCACTTCAAAAAGTCCGGTAGCTTTATTCTTCATCTTCTACAATTATGGTTCCACTGGAACCGATTAGTTGCCAGTTGGACAGATCCTGGTTTGACCTGAATCCCCTGCTGCCATAGAGAACATTGTCTTCGTTGTGAACCTTGGTGTAGGTATCGGAATAAATACGCTTTTCGCTTTCGTTCCAGAACAATTCTTCGGTATAGAGGGCATCTCCGTTATCAAAGCGCCGTGCCACCACGTTGCCTATGGCATGCCACAAATGTTCTTCTATGTAGTAAATGGTATATTCGGCCGTAATCTCAGATTCCATCTTTAAGGAATCATCGTAAAAATACACTTGCATGCCATCAGGAAACTCCATGTAGGGCCGTTCCACATCCGGGAACTGTTGGTAAGTCGGTGCCAGGATCTGGACCTTTACCTTGGCCGAATCGCTGTAAATGACCCTGATGTTGGTGCCTTTCACTGTGGGTGTTTCCCCATCATCGGTGAGCATATTGATCCTTTCAATATCATTCTCACATCCCCCCGATAAGAGAGCCAGGATGGCCAGAATCACTGAGAATTGACTCACACTCCAGTTCATGGCTACAAAGATAATAAAAAGCAGCGCTCTCCCTTCACTATGGCCTTCTGCCATGAAGACAAAAAAAAGCCATCCTGTGGGGATGGCCTTTCTGTGGGGTAGCAGTGCTTTAGTCTTTCCGTGAGCGTACGGTGGTATATTCGTTGATACAACCTTTCACCTGGTAAGAATCGCCATCTTTCATATCCCTGAAGAATACCTCTTCGTGGTTGGGATACTGGTTCTTATAGTCGTTCAGTTTTTTGTTGGCATCTGCTGTGACACTGGGGTCCACCGATTTGGCCTTGGTATACTTGTCGGCCGCTACCCAGAAGGCGGCTCGCTTGTCAAAGTCATCCCCCAGATTGTCCCTGGAATAAACAATGGCGTCGCCTAAGGCTATGTAGGCTTTGCCAAAGTCGCTTTTTCGCGAGATGGCTTCCTTTGCCCAGACGATAGCATCACAATAATCCTTGTTGGCAATGCTCACAACGGCCAGCTCATAATGCCAGTTGGCCCTGGTTTCGTCGTCGATGTTCTCACCAATCACGGCCATCTGAAGATAACTTGCTGCTTTCGGGTAATCACCCTTGGCGATGAACAGGACGGCCAGTTGATGTGCAGATTCCGGTCCCGGGGCAATTTTGTACATCTGCTCAGAAGCGTTTACATAGACATTGGCCCTGTCACAACCCGAATAACCGTAAAATTTAATTACACTCTCCAGGAAGTCTTTATCTGTTTTGTTGGCCTCAAACTTGGGCACAAAGTACCTGTCCAGCGCATCGCAGGTGAGCAGTCCGCTATTCAGCATCAATTCGTCAATGTTGTCTTTGGCTTTGGGCCATTTGGAGCTCTTGTCGAGCAGCCCATCAATGATCTCAGTCACCATGAAATAATCTTCAATAGCTTGATTATCATCAAGTCTTCCTTTCTGATTCAGGGTAACGGTTGCATTAATAAAGGTTACCATCACGGCATCCCTGGTTTTGTTCTTCTGCAATTCGATGCTTCGCTTCAAGTCTGTATAAGCATCATTCACTGAATTCACATCGATGTCCCCTCCGCTATCGTGTAAGCGGTAGCGCAAAAGATCAATTCCTTTTCTTCCAAGCACATTCCCTTCACCGCCAAAATATTCGATCCTCCTGTCGTAAATCAGTAACATGGTGTCGATCAGTGACTGTTTTGCGGCATAAGTGGGCGTGGCCTCAATGAAGGAGCGGTACATGGTGATTCCTTCCACATACATTCTCTCACTGGAGGCAGGACAAGAACCGAACACTCCCCTCCAGGGTGTGATGGCATCTTTGTAGTTGCTGTGCTTGAAAAATTCCCTGTAGAGCGACAGGTTCTTTATGCAGCTGATACTATCCTGGCCTTTGCCATATTTCGATCCGTCCTCGATCCCTTTCTGTGTAAAAGCTGGTAAGGCAAACAAAAGTGAAATCGTTGCCAAGAAGATGGTTTTGAGGGCTTTCGTTTTCATACTTTTCAAAATATGCTGTTTTAGTCAAATCTCCTTTTACGGAACCATAGGTCGTGTAAAGTTACATTAAATGTGATAATTCCATAATTTTCTTTCACTAAATTGTAGTCTGTGGTACCTCTGGTACCCAGTGTAAATGCCACATTTATGCTTGACCTTAATGTTTTTACAGGTAAACCTACCCCAAAAGTTATGCCATAGTCCTCCAGTTGATGACCATTTACCATTAAGTAGGTATTGGTATAGTATCCTCCCGCCCTGTAGCTCATCAGTTTATGGTAGCCCCTGAGGGCTTCCACATCAGGAATATATTCCACTCCGAAGTGCATGGAACTGGAATTGGTGGTGTTGAAATTTTCGCCTGACTGGGTACCAGTCCAGTCCTGCTTGTAATAATCTCCGGTGATGGTTAGTTTGTTGGGGATTCCAAAGGAAATCCCTATTCCCATTCTCTGGGGAATGACAAAATTGTTGATTGCAGTATCCTCGGCAACAATATAATTGGGATCGATTGACACCGAATCGTTGAGCCAGGTCAGGTCCTCGGTATAGAATAGATTGTTCACTTTGTAGTCGTTGGAAGAATTGACAGTGGCCTTAAAATCATAGATGCCCCCTATGGTAAAGAAGAACTTGTCGTCGAATACCTCCTTGTATTGCAGCCCCAGGGTAAATACAGGTTTTCTCAGGCTGATATTCTCTATGGAAGAGGGAGTGGAATATTCGGATTTGGTGGGAAAGCTGACCTGACGTTCCCTGGTGAGTTTGCCCATCAGGTAATTCATGGTGACGCCCAGCGAGAGCCTGTCCAGCAGTTTCACTGCGCTCCCCACGTAAAAATTCATAATGCCACCCTGTCCCTTGTAATAGGTGTCCATGGCCAAACCATTGGTCAGGTCATCATACTCTTGCTTAATGTTGTATCCAATGCTGCTATAAGGCACGATGCCGGCTGAAACCCCCAGGTGCTTTCCCATGGAAGAGGCAAAAGCGATATGGTGAAGATTCATGTTCCACCAGGTATTGGAGATATCCTCTGTTCTATATTCGTTGTGAAAGGTGTTGGCACCAAAATCGAAATATACCGAGGTGCTATCTAATGAGGTAAATGAGGCTGGATTCAAATGATTGATCCTGTTGCCCTCATGAAGGGCTAGTCCTGTGCCACCCATGGCCTGTCCCTGGCCGAAGCCCTGCTTGGCCAGATCACCCAGAGCAAAACGGGTATAGGGTGAGTAGGTATTGAATTGGGCGCTTAGGGGGAAGGAAATGATCAGGGCAAGAACCAAACTGACCAATATAGGCCTATATCTCTCTGTCTGCATTGTGTTCCAATATTCTGTTAAGTCCGATGAGGTTCAGATTTGGGTCCACAAAGATGCTATTTTTTAGCTTTCCAACAAAGTATTTTGCGTCGCCACCGGTTAAAACAACCTGTAATTTAGGGTATTCTTTACTGATGGCATCTATAAAACCGTCCATTTCGAACAATAATCCGTTTATAATTCCCGACTGGATGGCCTCCCTGGTACTGCTTCCCAACAGGGGCGGAGTTTCCTCCGGACGTTCAAGGAGCGGTAAACGATTGGTGTACTTATTGAGCGATTTAAATCGAATCTCCACGCCCTGGGAGATGTTCCCCCCCACAAATTCTCCCCTTGCTGTGACAATGTCGTAGGTGATGGCCGTGCCGGCATCTATGACCAGAACGTTTTTTCCCGGACAGATAGTATATGCTCCTACGGCTGTAGCAATTCGGTCGTATCCCAGGGTATCGGGAGTACGGTATTTGTTCTCAAGCGGGATGGGGGTGAAGTGATCAAGTTCGATGCAGCATGCATATTGGCTGCGCAAATAATCTATGATCTCCCTGGAGTAGTTCACCACCGAGGAGATGATTACTCCTTTCAGGTCAGGATAGCGCTTGTGAAAATATGAGATCTCCCTGCTGGTGATTTTTTCGTAGGTGGCTGCTTCCACAACTTTTTTGTTGTCGCAAACAGCGATCTTGCCATACGTGTTTCCCAGGTCGAGGACTAGGTTCATTTGTTCTATCCCTTACTTAATCTCAGCAGAATCTGGTAGGCTTCTTCCACCGTATGAACTTGATCGCTTCTCAGGCTAAGCTTTTCCTGGTCTTCACGCATTCGGAAGAGACCGGGATTGGCCTGTATATTTGCAATCACTTCCTTGAACTTTAGTGAACGGTAAAAGGGCGATTCCGGATTGCTTACAAAATACGTGATCAGCAAGCTCTTTTTCAATACCATCTTTTCAACACCCGTTCGCTGAGCCAGCCACCGAAGCTTTACTACCTTCAATAAGTCCTCCGATGGAGAAGGCAGGATTCCGAACCTGTCGATCAGCATGTCCCTGAACTCCTCAAGGGCTTTTTCGTCTTTGATGGCGTCCAGTTTTCTGTACAATTCCACTCGTTCGCTGATGTTGGAGACATATTGGTCGGGGAACAGCAGTTCCAGATCGGTATCTATATGGCAGTCAGGCAGAAATACGGCGTCGTCGGGCTTTAAATCTTCCGTTTTCTCATAAAGATTGCTAAACTCATTTTCTTTCAGTTCAGCCATGGCTTCGTTGAGGATCCTGTTGTAAGTCTCAAAGCCAATATCGGCAATGAAACCGCTCTGTTCAGCGCCCAGCAGATTGCCAGCACCACGGATATCGAGGTCCTGCAGGGCGATGTTAAAACCACTGCCAAGGGTGGAGAACTCTTCCACCGCCTTCAGCCTCCGCCGGGCTTCCTGGGAAAGGAGGCTTACCGGTGGAGCAAATATGTAACAGAAAGCCTTCTTATTGGACCGCCCGACCCGTCCTCTGAGTTGGTGAAGATCACTCAATCCGAAGTTCTGTCCGTTGTTGATAATTATCGTATTGGCATTGGGAATGTCCAGTCCCGATTCCACAATTGTAGTGGCGATGAGCACATCGTAATCGCCCTGCATGAAATCGAGCATCACCGATTCCAGCTTTCTTCCTTCCAATTGGCCATGGGCCGCCACCGATCGGATGCCCGGGACAACCCGGTCGACTATCTCTTTTACCTCCAGGATGTTCTGCACCCTGTTGTGAATGAAAAACACCTGTCCGCCCCGGCTCACCTCATACTCGATGGCTTCCTTGATAATGTCTTCATTGAAGGAGTGCAGCTCGGTAATGATGGGATGTCGGTTTGGCGGTGGGGTATTAATGATGCTAAGGTCCCTGGATCCCATCATGGAAAACTGCAGGGTTCGGGGTATGGGGGTGGCAGTAAGGGTCAGGGTGTCCACATTTAGTTTCATCTGTTTTAGCTTCTCCTTGACACTTACCCCGAATTTCTGTTCCTCATCTATGATCAGCAAGCCCAGGTCTTTGAATTCAATCTCCTTGCCCACTAACTTATGGGTTCCAATGATGATATCTATTTTCCCCTCTTTTAGCTGAGTGATGATCTTATGCTGGTCGGCCGAAGAGCGGAACCTGCTCAGGTAGTCTACTGTGCAAGGAAGTCCTTTAAGTCTTTCCCTGAAAGTATTGTTATGCTGAAAGGCCAGCACGGTGGTGGGAACCAGGACAGCCACCTGTTTGCTGTCGGTCACAGCCTTGAAGGCGGCCCTTATGGCCACTTCGGTCTTCCCGAAACCCACATCGCCGCACACCAGACGGTCCATGGGGAATCCGGCCTCCATTCCTGCTTTTACATCGTCCGTGGCTTTCAGCTGGTCAGGAGTATCTTCATAAATGAAGGAGGACTCCAGCTCTCGCTGCAGGTAGGTATCGGGCGAGAAAGCAAAGCCTTCCTGCTCCTTCCTTCGGGCATATAGCAGGATCAGTTCCCGGGCAATATCCTGAACTTTCTTTTTGGTGTTGCTTTTCAGCTTTTGCCAGGCACCCGTGCCCAATTTATAGATTTTCGGAGGACCCGTGTCCTTCCCCTTGTATTTGGAGATGCGGTGCAGGGAGTGAATATTCACGTACAATACGTCCTGGTCTTTGTATACCAGTTTAATTGCCTCTTGTATCCTTCCGTTCACATCGATTTTTTCCAGTCCCCCGAAAATCCCGATCCCATGATCCACATGTACCACATAATCGCCCGGATTCAGGCCCATCAGTTCTTTGGCGGAGACAGACTCTTTTTTGCTGAAGCGATCGTGGAACCTGAACTTATGGTAGCGCTCAAAAATTTGATGGTCTGTATAAAAGGCTAGCTTCAGATCATGGTCTGTAAAACCCTCATGGAGGGTCTTCGGATGCATCTGGTACTGCAGTTCCGGGTCGATCTCATCAAAAATGGCCCGGAGTCGCTCAAGCTGCTTCTCATTGTCGGATAGGATGTAGTTGGTATATCCTTCGGAGGATCGCTCTTTCAGGTGGGAGGTGAGCAATTCAAAGTTTTTCTGAAAGGCCGGCTGGGGTGAGGTAGAAAAACTCCAGATTTGATCTTGTTTCTCCCGGTGGCCAATTCCGAAGATCACCTGCTTAAATTCTTCCATCCGGGAACGAATCTCTTTGCCCCGTTTCAGGAACATGGCTTTATCGATAAGCTGATCGCTTTCCGATTGCAGCACTGTTCGATCGTATAATGCATCGATCTGATCGCACACCAGGTCGGGATGATCCACCCAGAGGGTGGTCCCGGCGGGTATATACTCCAGGAAGGAGATTCTTTCTTCTCCCATTTCGTTCTCCCACTGGATGTTGGGAATGATGTTGACCTTTTTTACAGTCTCCAGCGATCGCTGGGTATCTGCATCGAATACTCTTATGGAGTCCACTTCGTCGTCGAAAAAGTCGATGCGGCAGGGGTGACTTGAAGCGTAGGAGAAAACATCGGCAATCCCTCCACGGATGGAATATTGACCGGGCTCATGCACAAAATCGACCAGTTGAAAATCATAGGTTTGAAGCATTTCCTCCAGGAAAGACATATCAATCTTTTCCCCCTGCCTGATCTCCAGAGTGGTCTCGCCCAGCTGTCTGCGGGTAAGCACCGACTCTACAAGTGCCTCGGCATAAGTGATGATGAAACTGGCCACCCTGCGTTCTGCCAGCCGCCTGAGGGTTTGGGTTCGGGTAATGATATTGGCCTCATCGCTTTGCTGATACTGGACTGATCTCTTATAGGAGGAAGGAAAGAAGAGGGTGCGGTCGGGCGTTCCGTCCAGGGTAAGCAGATCGGTGTAAAAATAGGCTGCCTCCTCTTTGTCCTGGAAGATCACCAGGTGGGCTCCCTTTAGCTCGCTCAGGCAGGAATGAATCAGGCAAGAACGGGCCGAACCGGACAGGCCTTCCAGGTATTGCACCGGCTTATCCCCGGCTTCCAGAGAACTAAGAAATCCGGCAAAAAGGGGATGAGATGGATAGGGCTTAAGGATCATGGTCGTTTGCGTGTGCAAACTTAAGAAAATTCACCCATTATCAGACTTAGCGACTAACCCGGCCAGAGGCATCTCCTCCCATCAGTTTTTCCACCTCTGCCACACTTACACGGTTGTAATCGCCGACGATGGTGTGCTTCAGGCAGGAAGCGGCCACCGCAAAGTTGAGTGCCGATTGCAGGTCCTCCTTATAGTTAAGCAGTCCGTAAATCAGACCTCCCATGAAGGAATCTCCTCCCCCCACACGATCCACAATATGGCTGATATTATATTGGGGAGCTTTGTAGAGGGTGCTTCCATCGTAGAGTACTCCCGACCAGGTATTCTGGTTGGCATTAATGGAGCCCCGCAGGGTAGTGATCACCTTCTGGCACCTGGGAAACCGGGCCATGATCTTTTTTGAAACGCTCAGGTAGGCCTCTGCCTCCACATGCCCACTGCTTACATCCACCCCTTCGGGATGTATATCCAGGGCCATGGCGGCATCCTCTTCGTTGCCCAGGATGACCTCGCATCCTTCCACCAGGCCTGGCATAAGTTCCCTGGCGGTCTTCCCGTATTTCCAGAGATTCTTGCGATAGTTCAGGTCGCATGAAACAGTGATTCCTTTTTGATTGGCAGCCTGGATGGCCTCTTTACAGACCTCTGCTGCAGAGGCTGAAACCGCGGGAGTTATTCCTGTCCAGTGAAACCAGGTGGCCCCGTCAAATACCCTTTCCCAGTCAATCATTCCTGGTTCCACCTCGGAAAGTGCAGAGTGTGCCCGGTCGTAAATGACCTTGCTGGACCTTGCCACTGCTCCTTTTTCCAAAAAGTAGATGCCCATTCTTTCACCGCCTCTCAATATGTGCCCTGTACAGACACCCAGGCCTTTTAATTCTGCGATGCAGGCATTTGCCAGGTCATTTTCAGGAAGACGGGTCACAAAGCGGACCGGAATCCCGTAATTGGCCAGCGAAACGGCCACATTGGCCTCCCCGCCGCCGAAGGTGAAATCGAGCTGACCAGTCTGTCCAATGCGAAGGTAGTCTGGTGGGGAGAGCCGGATCATGACCTCTCCGAAAGTGACGACTTTTTGATTCATCATAATGCAATTTACTTTATTTATTTCAGGTAGGGAATGGTATGCGGGCCTTCAGGCAAAATGCAGATGCGTGTATCGGGGCCGTATTTTTCAAGCAGCTTAAGGATCAGTTGATTCAGATCTTTTACCGGTTTCAGATGGGTCTTTTGAACAGTTTCTACATCGAGACCACTGTATAGATATACCTCTGCTTTGCTCTGGATCATGGCCTGGAAGAATACCTGCCAGGTGTCTTTCAGATCCGGCTCGTGCTTTTTTATGAATCCCATAAGTTCAGGCACACTGTTCACCGATGAGAGGATGGTTTCATAATCGCTTCCGGCCGGGATCCCGTCCCAACATTCAGCGGCCAGGACAATGCTGCCTCCCTGTTTCACCACACGCTCGGCTGCACTCATGCCTTTGACTGCCTGGTATACATTCAGGTCCAGGGGATAGCCAGCATTGCTGCTGATGACCACATCAAAGGCAAGATTCAGCCCCACCATGGCAGTCTCTTTTGCCCTGGCACAGCCCTCCTGGTGGGCCTTGCGCAGATCGCCCGCATAAACTCCCGTAATTTCTTTATCCCGGTTCAGGGTGATGTTCAGCAGGAAGACCGGAGCCGCAAATTCAGCAGCTTCCATTACCTCTTCCCAGAGCGGGTTCTCCCGGGTATATCCCCAGCGGGCTTTGGGATGTTCCAGGTTTTGGATGGAGTGGTTATGGCGGATGGTATCCACATGCGCCATTCCCGGCATCAAGGCCTTTCCTCCTCCCGAGAAACCGGCAAAAAAATGAGGTTCAATAAAGCCGGTCAGTATCCTCAGGTCATGCTCCAGGACCTCCCTGTTCAGCAGAATGCGGTTTCCTGAGGCAGTGGTACCCACATATTGATGGCTTGATGCTTGAGTGGCCTGGTTTTGTACGATCCGGAAGCGCTGGGTGATGTCCTTTCCCAGGATGGTCACCAGTTCTTCAGGAGTAGCATCGCGGTGGGTTCCGGTGGCGCAGAAGAAGGTGATTTGATGGTCCGGAATATGGTTCAGGGAATCAAGGAGAGCCGGAAGCAGGATATGGTAGGGTGTGGCCCTGGTGATATCACTGAAGATGATGGCTACCTTTTGATCGCTCTTTACTGCCGACCACAAGGGGGGATGTCCGATGGGATTTTTCAGTGCGTCTTTGACAGACTGTATCTGATCTGGAACTCCTTCTGTATATCTGGGTTCAACCACCTGCACATGCACATGGTCGGGAATCTCCACCCATTGCTTCTCCTTTCCATAAGCTAAGCCGACCTTCATCATGCTTCCTGTAAATTAAAAGATTCCGCTTCCGATTGTATAGACCAGGATCAATCCAATAATGCCTACGATGACCCCCACTATGGTCATGGGCAGCAGGTTCCGCCTGATAAGCAGTCCCTCGACTCCTACCAATCCCACTGTGGCACAGGCGGCAATCACATTGTGCACGCATATCATATTGCCCATGGCACCTCCAATGTTTTGGAGGCTGACTATCAGGATAGTGGAGATGCCCAGCTGCTCGGCAATGGTAAACTGGAAGAGGGAAAAGAGCATGTTGGACACGGTGTTGGATCCTGCCATAAAGGAGCCAAGAGCCCCGATAAAGGCATCCACCATGGGCCAGGCACCCTGGAAAATACCGGTCATGGCAGTGGCCATGGCGATGGGCATGCCCATGATGTCTCCCGGATTGTTACCCGACTGCATCATGATCCTTACCATGGGTACGGCAAAGACCAGGGCAATCACCGGATTTTTAATTCGTTTCAGGGCTTCCGACCAGGCTGCTCCCACCTCCTTTCTTTTCATCTTGAACATGGGGATGCAAAGCATCGATACCAGGATGAAGGGCATAATGCCAGGATTGTACAGGGGATCTATGGTGCCGTTGACACCGGTTCCGAAAAGTCCGGTATAGGGTATATCGGCCGCTTTGATCCAGTCATAGATGGGCAGGGAACGGACCCGAGAAAGAACAAGGAGCAGTCCGATCAGCACGTAGGGCGTCCAGGCTTTCAGGATGGAACTTTTGGCGGCCCCGGGTTTATCCATGCTAATGGAGCCCATCCAGTTCTTCTCCCACTTGGAACGCTCCGGGAAGTCCCAGGTGGTTTTTGGGACCAGGAAGCCGGCACGGGTGGCAGGAATAAGAATGGCCAGTCCCAGCAAACCACCCACCAGGCTGGGGAATTCGGGTCCCAGCAACAGGGCCACTGCCACATAGGGTCCCACAAAACAGAATGCGGCAAAGAGGGCATAGGGCCAGATGGCCAGGCCTTCTTTGATGCTTCGCTTCTCCCCGAAAAAACGGGTCATCATGGCCACCATAATCAGGGGAAGCAGGAGTCCGGGCAGGGCATGCTGCAGGGCGGTCCATACTCCGATCTGGTGCATGTATTCGGCATAAGTCATTCCCGACTGGGCAATGGCCTCCTGCACCGAGGGGATGTCGAGAGAAGATTGTATCCCGATGAGGGTGGGGGTTCCTACTGAGCCAAAAGAAACCGGGGTGACATTGGCAATCAGGGCCACCATCACGGCAGCCAGTGCAGGGAAGCCCAGTGAGAGAAGCAAGGGGGCAGCCAGGGCAGCAGGGGTTCCAAATCCGGCAGATCCTTCAATAAATCCTCCAAAAAGCCAGGCGATGATAATGGCCTGTACCCTTTTGTCTGGCGAAATGTTGGTAAAACCGCGATTGATCGCTTCAATGGCTCCGCTTTCCCGCATGGTAAAAAGGAGGAGCAGGGCTCCGAACACAATAAATAGGATCTTAAAAGCTATCACCACCCCGTTAAGAGTGGAGGCTGCTATCCAGGGGATTGGTGTTTTCCAGATGAACAGGGCCAGGAGCAGGGTGATCATAAAGGCCAGGGGCATGGCTTTGGTGGCGGGCCAGCGAAATCCAACCATGAAAACAAAGATGGCCACAATGGGCAGAGCGGCCAGCAGGGCCAGGATTCCGACAGACATGGAGCAGAGTTTTGTTAGAGAGATCAAAATATCCAAAAAATTCCAATAATTTTAGGGATAATGATGAATATTCTGATTGCACCTGATTCCTTCAAGGACTGTTTAAGTGCCCGAGAGGTAGCTTCTGCCTTGAGCAAAGGAATTCAAAAGATCCTTCCGGACGCTTCTCTGGTCATGGTACCTATGGCCGATGGAGGAGAGGGCACTGTCGAATCGGTGATCGATGCCACAGGCGGGAAACGGCTAAAGATCCCGGTTATGGATCCATTGATGCGTAAGATATCCTCCTTCTACGGCATTACCGGGGATGGTAAAACTGCTGTGATTGAGATGGCCGCTGCTTCCGGACTGGAGTTGCTGAAGCCAGAAGAGAGGGATCCGTGGATCACCTCCACCTATGGAACAGGTCAGTTGATTGCAGATGCCCTGGACCAGGGTTGCAGCAAGATTATGCTGGGCATCGGGGGAAGCGCCACAAACGACTGCGGAGCAGGCATGGCAGAGGCACTGGGTATAAGATTCTCGGGCAAATTTGGGAAGTTATCCGCACGAGGCGGGGGTGCACTGGGCGAAGTGGAGTCGGTCCATATGGAAGGGCTTGATGAGCGTATTGCCGGCACCTCTTTTGTGGTTGCCTGTGATGTAAACAATCCCCTTACTGGTCCCCGGGGGGCTTCCGCCATCTATGGTCCGCAGAAGGGGGCCGACAGGGCCATGGTGGAGAAGCTGGACCGGAACCTGGCGCATTTTGCCGGGGTGATCGAAAGCCAGCTTGGAAAAGAAATATCCAGGGTTCCCGGAGCCGGGGCAGCAGGAGGATTGGGAGCCGGAATGATGGCATTTCTGGATGCCAGGCTGATGAGAGGGATACAGATGATAGCAGAGCTAAACAATCTTGAAAAGCTTATCAGACAGGCCGACCTTGTCATCACCGGAGAAGGAAAGATGGATGCCCAGACGCAATTCGGGAAAACCCCCCATGGGGTGGCCCAGCTGGCCAAAGAACATGGCAAAGTAGTGATTGGAGTAGCAGGTACCCTGGAGGAAGATGCCGGGGTGCTATATCAGGAAGGATTTGATCTGCTGATCCCGATCCAGGAAAAGCCTGTGGATCTGGCCACTGCGCTTGCCGGAGCCGGTCCGCTATTGGAAAGGACCGGAGAACGAATTGCCAGATGGATCAGCTTAAGGCTCTAACCGGCTCTCTCCACCACCACATTTGCATCGTCAGGGATGCCGGAGAGAAGTTCGCTTTCCAAAGAAAGGATTCGACCGAAAACATTTACCGGACTGGCAGCCATAGGTTGATCGGAAGTGCTAAGGGGTGTGCGGCCAAAGAAAATGCAAAAGGCGGGCATGTTGGGCCAGTAGGCAAGATCTCCCACATTCACTTCGGCAAGAGCATTTTCCTCCAGCTCGCAATGCACAGGGACCTCGAAGTAAATTTCTTCACCCCAGCGATTCACATTTCTTTGAATAGGCAAGGACTCGTAGATGGCACGACCAGTGGGTGTATCGAATAGTTCAGCCTCCACACTGGAAAGGGCAAATTTGATAATAATTCTCATCTTGTTTTATTATAACCTTTCGATTACTAATTTTGATCTTCAATTTACGTTTTTTATTCATTTAAGTGCATGTTAGTTTTCAAATTTGGAGGGGCATCGGTTAAAAGTGCAGAGGCAGTCAGGAATATTGTGGATATCCTCAAGCGCTACCAGGAGGAAGAAATCGTGGTGGTGGTCTCGGCCATGGGAAAAACCACTAATTCCCTGGAGCGGATCATCGAACATTACACAAACAATAAATCCGAAGAGCTGAAGCTGGAGTATAAGAAGCTGAAAGAGTATCACCTGGAGGTGGTGAAAGGCTTGTTCGAAGATTCTCATCACGAGGCTTATACCTCTGTTGAAGAATTATTCGACGATCTGGGCGACAGGCTTGCCAAAGACCCCACGCTCAATTATGATTACGACTACGACCAGTTGATCTGTTATGGAGAATTGCTCTCGACCACCATCATCAGTCATTTCCTGAACCATTCCGGATTAAACACCCGGTGGATGGATATTCGCCGTTCATTGAAAACCAGCAATACCTGGAGAGAGGCAAAGGTAGACTGGGAGCTTTCTTCTGAACTGGTGAACAGGCATTTTGTCTTTAATGGCGAACGAATCCTGATAACACAGGGTTTTCTGGGATCCACCATCAACGACCAGACCACCTCACTGGGGAGGGAAGGATCTGATTACACAGCGGCCATCCTGGCCTACATGCTTAAAGCAGATAATGTCACCATATGGAAAGATGTTCCGGGGGTACTGAATGCCGATCCAAAATACTTTGATGACACAATACTGCTTGAAAAACTCTCTTACCTCGATGCCATTGAGCTGGCCTATTTTGGGACCTCTGTAATTCATCCGAAAACCATCAAACCTCTGCAGAACAAAAACATCAACCTGCATGTAAAATCCTTTATGGATCCTGATGCACCCGGCACGGTGGTTGGGAACCTGAATTACGACAAACTCACACCTTCCTTTATTTTCAAGATGGATCAGGTGCTGATACGTACCTCCCCGCTGGATTTCTCATTCATCAATGAGAATAACCTGGAGGAGATATTCGGGATCATGAGCAAGCACGGAATGAAGATCAACCTGATGCAGAATTCGGCCATCTCTTTCAAAATGATTGTGAACAACGACAAACGGAAACTGCGACTGGTAACCGATGAGCTGGAGGAGAAATACAAAGTGGCTTACCAGACCGGGCTCGAACTGGTTACCATCCGCTATTTTGACCAGTCTACCATCGACAGGGTCATGATAAACAAGGAGTTAATTATGGAGCAGCGCGGACTGCACAACATTGAACTCCTAATCCGGGATTTGGGATAAGATCTTTAGAATGAAAACAGGTTTTTCCCGATTAGAACACCTACATTTATATAATACGATGTTAATCCTCTTCAAATGAAGATCCTGAAATCTAGCTTTCCTTCTGCCTTAATTGTTGTGCTCCTGCTTCTGACAGGATCCTTTGACAGGGTTCTTGCTCAGAAGATAGCTGAATTTACAGTAGCAGATCAGTTTCGGGGTGATTATGCCATAAAAAATGAGCAATTTGCCATCTGGAATGGCATAGGTTATATTCCCGTTTTTATCAAGGGCATCAACATGGGTATTTCAGTACCCGGGACTCAACCGGGTCAGCTGGCTGCCACCAGCGAAGATTACAGGCGCTGGTTTCACCTGATCAGGGAAGCAGGATACAACACCATACGTTTGTACACGCTTCATTATCCAAGGTTTTATGAAGAACTGAGGCAGTTTAACCTGGAGCATCCTCAGAGTCCCTTGCTGGTGATGCATGGGGTCTGGTTGGAGGAA
>Ga0316190_10000461_pt1 | contig 28030 bp, 26 predicted proteins | sample Eddworburrow2_MG_FD_204929 | JGI IMG/M metagenome (GOLD analysis project Ga0316190, IMG submission 204929) | Coastal sediment microbial communities from Maine, United States - Eddy worm burrow 2 | ecosystem: Environmental > Aquatic > Marine > Coastal > Sediment | place: USA: Maine | collected... | reverse complement strand
ATTATAATAAGAAGTGTCCAGTACATAGGTATAAGGATCCAAAGTGGCATTTATATTGATATCCAGTTTTTTATTAAACAATTTGGTTCGGGCGCTCATACGTATGTTAGAAAGCTGAAAAACCTCAGCCAGGAAATTATACCCGGTTGAAATAGACAGATTTTCAAAAATAGGAACCTTTTTAAATTCATTGGCAGAATCTTTTTTATCCCTGACTTTCATTTCCAGGTTGTTTTGAAGTGAGAAGCCTAAACTGGCATTCTCTCCCTGAGAGGGTGTGCCGTAAATAAATCCGGCGTATTTAGATAAAGTTCTGGTATCACCAACAGAATCAACCTGAACAGTTTGGTAGTAACCGAATTTCTCATCGGAGAAATCTGGGGCATATGAAAATGATATACTTGGAGTCATTACATGTCTTATCGCTTTGATCTTATCTCCTTTGAAATACATGGTTCCATAGAGACGAGTATTTATTCCTGCACTAAAATTATATGCATTTAAACGTGCAAACTTTTCAGTAGTGTCAATTTTTACAGCATTAAGGGAATCAATCCATTCATAACTCAGCTCTTTGGAGTACCATATCTCAGAGTAAGAAACCGATGGACTTAATGTTAAATGTTTTAAAAGTTTTGTGGAGGTAGATATAGGAATTACATGTCTTACGCCGTTTTGTGCCCGATCCCACAATGCTCCCCAGTTGGCAGGAGTAAACGCAACTACCGAATCATATTCAGGATTATAATTTACAATATCGAAATTAAAAGGTACACTAACCCGGTTGTTTGTTACTTTATTAGATCCAACCACATTCCAGCTAAAATTAATCTTCCTGAATATACTTTGAGCAGATGGTGATTTTCCTTTGAAAGGATATATCCTACTCATATTTAAGGATAAATCAGGAAATTGAAGATTTACAACACCAGTACCTGTGTTTTGCTGGAGTCGCATACTGGCACCGAAATTAAATGGTGTTCCGGTGAAGCTTTTTGAATAGGATATATTCGAACTAAATTCCTGGTTAATATTATTAATCACATCATAATAGGACGGATTGTTTTGATTGTAGGAAGATGTTCCCGCTCTAAGCGAAGCCGAGAACCTGCTTGTCCCTTTTGATTGAGGAGAATGACTCCAGGTCATCCAAAAGTCCTTGATAATTGAAGAATCACCTTCATCTACACCTTTTTGCCTGTTATATTTTAAAGATACCGAACCATTATAGGCGTACCTCTTTCTATATGTTGATGCAACCTTAAGGCCATAACTTCCCTTGGAATATATCTCACCTGTCAGAGCAAGATCAATATAATCAGAAACGGCAAAATAGTATCCTCCATCACGCAGATAAAAGCCCCTTCGTTTTTCTTCTCCAAAGGAAGGTACTATTACTCCTGATGATTGGGTTCGGGGCATAGGGAACATCCCAAATCCCCATCCTATAGGTAAGGGGATATCATTTATCTCCATATGAAAAGGACCAACCAGAATTTTTTCATTGGGAACAAGTTTAAGTTTTCTTGCTTCTATGTGAAAATGAGGATCAGGCAAGTTACAAGTAGTATACTTTGCCTCATCGATATATAAATCACCTTTCTGATCCTTTTTTACTTTATTCCCATGCATAATACCCTCTCCCTGCTGAGTGACTACACCGCTGATAATGGCCTTTTCAGATTTAAAATTATACCTCATCTTTTCCGTTTCATAGGTTTCCGGACCATCCTTAAATACAGGTTCACCTACAGGTTTATCTAAAGAATCCAGAGTGCCTTCTGCACTTATTTCCTGAGTTTCATAGTTGACGTTAATCCTGTCAGCATTTAATTCAATATCACCGTATATGATTTTTCCGGCACCAAAAAGGTCCACATTTTGAGTAGTGAGGCTAAGATTCAAAGAATCTCTGGCAGAATATTTGATAGTAGTTTCAATGTCTCCTACAGGAGCAGTGATTGTGTCGGCAGCTATTAAAGCAGAATCAAACTGGGAAGTTATGGAATCGCTAACTACCAGTGAATCAGAGGGTAACGTAGAATTTTCTAGCTGCAGACTATCCGATAATAATGAATCTTTCTGTTGAAAAGCAACAGAATCAACTTGTCCGAAAGCGTAATTAAATGAGAACAACAGCAGTATGACCCCGGCAACACGTTTATATTTGTATAAACCCACTTTCAGTTTAATCAAAAAATTTACAATTTTGCGTAAAGTTATTCTAATAACTTTTAACAACCGAAATATTGTGAAAAATATTGTTCTTATTCCTTGTTTGGCACTTTTGCTCGTACTTGGGTCTTTTAAAACAGCAGGAATCTCTGTATATAAGGTAGACAAAATTGTTATAGATGCAGGACATGGGGGAAAGGATCCTGGCACCCATGGCTTAATTAGCCAGGAAAAAGATATAGCATTAAAGATCGCCAAAGAATTAGGTCGCATCATTAAAGATAATCTTAAAGATGTTGAAATTATTTATACACGTTCTGATGATCATTTTGTCGAATTAGAAGACCGTGCAGTAATAGCTAACAAAAATGATGCAGATCTCTTCATCTCTATCCATTGTAACGCTGTTCCTGGTAATAAAAACAAAATTTATGGAACGGAAACCTATGTTATGGGACTTGATATCGAAGAACAAAACCTCGATATAGCAAAAAGAGAAAACTCTGTTATTTTAATGGAGGAAAACTATGAAGAAAGATATGAGGGATTTGATCCAAATTCTGCAGAGTCACATATATTATTTTCTTTATATCAAAATGCGTATATTGAAAACAGTTTGGATTTAGCCGAGAAAGTGGAATACCAGTTTGGAAAGAGAGTTGGAAGGAACAGCCGTGGAGTGCGACAAGCCAGATTTTGGGTGTTGTGGAGGACTTCCATGCCAAGTATTCTTGTTGAAGTTGGTTATCTTAGTAATCCTAAAGAAGAAAAGTATCTTAACGACGATCTGGGCCAGGTGTATCTCGCTTCCGGAATTTATAGAGCTTTTCGAGATTATAAAAACGAAATAGAAACCTCTTACTAATAGATCGTGCGATTTAACAAAGAATTTAAGATTGGACTTTTCAGTGTAGTAGCCATCTCTTTATTATATCTTGGATTTAATTTCCTGAAGGGAATTGACTTTTTCTCAACTACGAACAAATACTATGTCGTATATGAGAATATTGGCGGTCTACAAGTTTCAAATAGCGTGATAATTAATGGGCTTTCAGTAGGACGCGTAAGTGATATAACTTTTATTCAAAATAAACGGAATAGTATAATTGTTGAATTGGATATAAATGGCAAGATTATTCTCGATGATTCTACAAGTGCCATTTTGATTAGTGAAGGATTTTTGGGAGGTAAGGCCATTGAATTGCGAGTACCAGAGAATATAACTTCCCCTCTTATAGATGGTGACACGTTGAAGTCGGAAGTTGCTATGGGACTTTTGGAATCATTAACCAACCAAACACAGCCTGTTGCAGATAATATAGGCGCTTTGATCCAAAGCGTTACTAAAGTATTGGAGAGCTTTGATACAACTGAACTATTGCTTAGGCAGGCCATAATTAAGATCAATGAAAATTTAGATCAGACATCGTTATTGATGAAGGAGAATAGGAAAAGTATACAGGAAAGTCTAAAAAGTATAAGTGGCCTTTCAAAAAATTTAGATGAAGCTTCTTCAGAGTTAAAGCCATTATTGTCCGGTGCCAACGTATTTGTTGACTCGTTGAATAATCTTCAATTAGCGAGTTCTTTGAACACCATGACGGCAACACTTGACAACCTCAATCAGATATTGTTGAACTTAAATGAAGGGCAGGGAACGATTGGTAAAATGTTAGTTGATGATTCCCTGTATGTTTATTTGACTAAAACAGCTGAAGATCTGGACAAACTTTTTATCGACCTAAGGGAGAATCCGGGACGTTATGTTAGGGTCTCCGTTTTTGGAAAAAAGGAAAAGTACGATAAAAAGGAGAAAGACGAATAGAATACTTCTGGTTATTGCTAATGTATTTTTTTTAATATCCCTCATTTTGACAGGTAAATAATTTTAGAATATCTTTATCGCTATGAAAGAAAAGGAGCTTAAAGCTTTGGTCTCATTGTTGGATGATGAGGATCATTCTATAGTAACGCAAGTTGAAGAGAAAATCATCTCATTAGGTAACGATATTATACCATATCTGGAGTCTGAATGGGAAAGTAATTTTAACCCGGTAGTACAGCGAAAATTGGAGGACTTGATACATACGCTTCAATTTGACCAATTGCGGTTCAGGCTAATACAATGGAAAGAAAAAGGTTTTGAGGACTTACTTGAGGGAATGTGGCTTGTTTCAACTTATCAGTATCCTGATATTGAATTGGAGAAACTGAAAAGTGAATTTGAACAAATTTATCACGAAACCTGGAGGGAGTTCAGGGATGATATCCATCCTTATGATCAGGTGAAAATTCTAAACAGTGTATTATATTCAAAATATAAATTTAGTGCGAATACTAAAAATTTTCATTCTCCGGCCAATTCAATGATAAACATTGTTCTGGATTCTAAGAAAGGAAACCCAATCTCATTATGTGTCATTTATTTGATGATAGCACAAAAGTTAAATATGCCTGTATATGGAGTTAATTTGCCGAATCTTTTCATATGCACATATAAATCTCCTGATTTGCAATTCTATATAAATGCGTTTAACCGGGGCTTGCTATTTTCCAGATCTGATCTGGAAAATTATATCAGTAATCTGCAAATAACCTCCAGAGATATATTTTATGAACCTTGTTCCAACCTGGATATTATTAAAAGAGTATTACGGAATTTAATTGTATCCTATGAGAAAATAGGGGATCATTATAAAGTTGATGAGATTAAGATTTTGCTCAATGAAGTATCCTTTGGAGATGATGACAGCACAGGAGCTATTTAAGGCTCATACAAATAATATGATTGCCCAACTGATGGTATTTTAATTTATACGTCTTCATAAAATCATCTCGATGTATTGTGCCTTCTATTTGCCCGGTAGAATTAAGTGTGAAAGGATTTAATTTAAGATTATTTTTAAAAGAAATATTTCGCTTACCGAATACTTTGTAAAGAACTTCCTTTGCCGTCCAGGCAGTACAAAGTGATTTCAATTCTTGAGGAATATATGACAATTCCTCTTCGCTTAGGAATTTGCCAGCAAGGTTTAGCAGTACAGGTTTTGGGCTTTCAATATCTATTCCACAGGGATGTTTAAAATGGATCATGGCCGCTGCATAGGGATAACAATGCGCTAATGAGATATGATTTGAAGATTTGATTAAGAAAGGTTTTTTGTTTTCATCTTTAATAGTTCCTGAATAAGGTAGTTTTAGATGTTCATGTAATTGTTTTAATACAAGACGTGCTCCCAACCATTCCTTCATTCTTTTGTCATGGTGTATTTTGTCCAACTCGACAGACTCTGCCTTACTTAATATCGTATTTGACAATAAAAAGTCTATATCTTCATTAATTTCCCATAATCCCCATATGACTAGTTCTTCAATATCTTCAATTTTTTTTATCGGCATATTATTGTTTTGATTGAAACAATTTAGTGTTAAATTAAATTATAAAGGTAAGTAAATGGAAAATTAATTGAATGAATTCAATTGAAGTAAACAAAATCAAAACCTTTAAAGGTCACAAAGACTCTATTTATTCTATCACCGAAGGTATGAATGCCTCTGGTTTTTTTACAGCAGGTAGTGACGGCATGGTCGTTCAATGGGATCAGGAAGAATTAGGGGATGGTCGATTATTGGCCAAATTGTCTAATTCCATCTATTCCATGCTTACTCTTAGGGATTCAGGGAGTCTTATAATCGGACATAATTATTCCGGGATTAATATTATTGATCTTGCAAAAAGAACTGAAATAGGATCGTTGCAACTTACAGATGCTGCAATTTTTGATATTAAGAGGAACGGTAATTATTTATATATAGCTACTGGAGAAGGTTCTGTAATTGTTGTTGATTTAAATACTATGGAAAGGATCAAAACAATAAAGTTCAGTTTGAAAAGTGCCAGAACAATTGCAATGACTAAAGATGAAATGGCTGTTGGGTATAGTGATAATTTCATAAGGGTATTTGATCTTAAAAATTTAAAATTAAAAAATGAGTTTGAAGGACATAATAAATCAGTTTTTTCGTTAAAATATGTGACTGATGGAAATTATTTATTAAGTGGTAGTCGTGATGCACATTTAAAAATATGGGATGTTAAAGCTGGTTATATACTAAAAGAATCGATCATCGCGCATATGTATGCTATTAATTCTATAGAAAATACCTATTCGAATGAATTTATTATAACTGGTAGTATGGATAAGACTCTAAAAGTCTGGGACATGGAAAATTATAATCTCTTGAAGGTTATTGACAGCAAAAGATATGGGGGGCATAGCAACTCAGTTAATAAAATATTTTGCTCAAGCTACAAAAATAGCGTAATTTCATGCAGTGATGATAAAACAATATCAGTCTGGCAAATAAAATATAAAGGACGATCATGAAAATTACCCCGTTAGAAATCAGGCAGAAGACTTTTGAGAAGATATTCCGAGGGTATGATAAGGATGAAGTCAATGCATATCTTCAATCACTATCCATGGAATGGGAGAGGATGCTTGAAGAAAATAAAAAATTGGAGCATAAGATCGATAATTTAGTTGAAGAAGTGAATAAATTGCGTGATCTGGAAAGTTCACTTTTTAAAACCTTAAAGACAGCTGAAGATACTGGCGCCAATCTTATAGAACAAGCTGAAAAAGAAACATCTCTTAAGCTAAAAGAATCTCAAATAAAATCAGAGAAAATCATTGTTGAATCAAAAGATAAGGCTAAAAAACTTGTTGAAGCAGCTGAAGTGAAGAAAAAACAGGTTCTTGAAGAGATGATGAACAAAATTAAGGCCCTTGAAAGCCAACATAATCAACTCGTTGACCTGAAAGAAAAAGTTGTCGATCAAATAAGAAATTATGCAACTGAATTAAAGGATTCTGTTATAAGATTTGATAATAAAGCCCAAAATATTGACATCAGTGATATTATCGCCAAGACGAGGAAAATATACAATTCCTCATTATTAAATGAAGAGGTACCTACAAATTTACAGGATGATCTTCTAAAATCTGAAGAAGAAATTGAGCCCATAAATATTGAAGAAAAAATATTAAAAGAGCCAAAAGAGATTGTTTCTCATTCTGATTCGGATAAGAATAAACAAACCACAAAATCATTTTTTGATGAAATTGAATAAATAATGCTAGGAAAGATTAGTTTGGAAGGTCTTGAATTTTTTGCACATCATGGCTTTTATAAGGAGGAACAAAAAATTGGGAATAAGTTTGCAGTAGATATTTCAATAGAAACTGATTTAACAGATGCCGCTGAACATGATGAATTGGAAGAAACCATTAACTATGAGACTTTATACAGGATCATCCGTCATGTAATGAATGAGCCAACAAAGTTGCTTGAACATCTGGGGAAAATGATTATTGATACAGTTTTTATTGAATTTCCTAAAGTAAATTCTATCAAAGTTAAGGTCAGTAAATATAATCCTCCGGTAGGAGGGATATGTCACAAAGCGTCAGTTACTTTAAGTGAGTCTCGATAAGAGAATCCTTAATAAAATATTATTGAATCAAGCTTTTTTTCGGAATACTTTTTAGTTTTAAGTACCCTGAATTTATTAAATTAGTCCTATAATACCATTTAAATTTTAGGTATGGATATCATTTTAGAATTAGGTAAACTTTTAATTCCCGCGTCGTTAGTTTTATACGCGATGTATTTAACACTTAAAAGTGTAATGGAGAAAGACGTTGAAAAAAAGGAAGTGGACTTAAAAATAAAAAATTACGAAACCCTTTTACCGTTGCGGCTTCAGGCATACGAAAGACTGGCATTATTACTTGAAAGGATATCTCCAAACAATATCATGTTGCGCTTAAATAATCCCAATTATTCTGCTAAAGAATTTCAAATTATCCTGGTTAAGGAGATCAGGGAAGAATTTAATCACAATCTTTCTCAACAAATTTATATCAGCGAAGAAGCATGGGCATTACTTAAAAAGTCTGTGGAAGATACTATCAACTTAATTAATCAATGTTCGTTAAATTTAAAAGATGATGCTAAAAGTGTCGATTTAACGAGGTCTGTGCTCGGAAATCTAATGCAATCAGAAACGGATTCGATTGCACATGCATTAAGTCAATTGAAAAAAGAAGTTAGTCAATTTTATTAAATTGGTATGAGTCTTAATAAAAATGAGTTTTTTAAAAGGGCCTTTACCCAGGCAAAGGAAAGTTTTGGAGATAAGAGAAAAATTTTAAATACTCTGAATACTGCCGTTGAGAAAGCGCTTTATCTGGAAAATGCTAATGGAGAAGTTACAGGACTCGTTGAAAAAGTAAAGCTTTTCATTATAATGCTCCGGGCTTATTTTAAAGGAGAGTATAAAGAAATCCCATGGAAGTCTATATCTCTGATACTCGCAGGATTGATATATTTTGTAAATCCTTTAGACTTGGTTTCGGACTTTATACCTGTTATCGGATATGTTGATGATTTTACTGTTGTGCTCTGGGTTTTTAAAAGTGTTGAAGAGGATGTTAATCGATTTCAGGAGCATTATTATGGCCCTGAAATATCATTGAAAAACCAGGCATAGTCTCAGTATTTTGAAATTTTTTTTGAAGTTTCATTTTTTAAAATTGTAGTACGCCAGATTGGATAATTAAAATACCCATTAGTTAGATGATTAATACCAGATAAGTAAGAAAAATGAAAGTTAAAAAGCGAATTTTTTTTACCTACTTTATTCTCTTTCTCCCATTGTTTCTATCTTGGCAATATTTAAGTGCACAGAATAGAAAGATCATCAATGCTACAACAATCCCTGATATCACCTACCAAATAATAGATGGATTCGGGGCATCAGATGCCTGGCGTTGTCAGTTCGTTGGTAATAACTGGCCGGAAGAGAAGAAAAATAGGATCGCCAATTTATTATTCAGCCAGGAATTAGATAAGGAAGGCAATCCAATAGGTATTGGATTATCCATTTGGCGTTTTTACCTCTCTTCAGGAACAGCTGAACAGGGAGACAGCTCCCAAATCCAGAATCTGTGGCGCCGTGGAGAATGTTTCTTAAACGCTGATGGTAGTTATGACTGGAGTAAGCAAGAAGGGCAACAATGGTTTTTGCAGGCTGCCAAAGAAAGGGGAGTGGAAAAGTTCTTAGCTTTCCCAAATGCTCCGCCCGTACATTATAGTAATAATGGAAAGGGATATGCAACCATAGGTGATAAACATTTCAATGTTAAACCAGGCTATATGGATGACTACGCAAAATATTTGGTGGAGGTAGTTGAACATTTTAATCAGGAGGGCATATTTTTCGATTATCTGAGTCCGGTAAATGAACCTCAATGGGATTGGGATGGAACCGGACAGGAAGGAACTCCTGCCTTGAATGAAGAGATCTATGCATTTGTCAGATATATTTCTGATATGTTATCAGCAATTGGATCAAATACAAAAATTGTTATAGGAGAGGCAGGTTCCATTGGGCATGCCTCAATCAATATGGGTACTATGGGTATGGAAAGTGACGGCAGAGATGACCAGGCCAGATTTTTTTTTAGTAAAGAATCGCCCTTTTATATTGGTGATCTTCCAAATGTAGAAAATACTATTTCAGCACATAGCTATCATTCGGTATGGCCATTAGCAAACCAGGTGGAATACAGACAAAGAGTAAAGGAAAATCTTAAACAAGCAAATCCTGATTTAGGGTATTGGATGAGTGAATATTGTATTCTTCAACCAAATGATGAGATCATAAGGGGTAATGGAAGGGATCTCACTATGAAGACAGCATTATATGTGGCTCGGATCATCCATAATGATCTTACTATTACTAATGCAAAATCATGGCAGTGGTGGACAGCTATATCTCAGGTAGATTATAAAGATGGCCTGATATACCTTGATGATGGCTCTGAAGGAGATACGGGTAAAATGGGAGGTGATATAGCCAGCTTACAACATGATGGTAGCATTCGCGAAAGCAAATTATTATGGATTATGGGGAATTATTCGCGATTTATCCGGCCGGGAATGGTACGCATTCAATGTACTCTTTCCAAGGAATATTCAATCGAAGATGGTTTGCTGGTTTCGGCCTATAAGGATTTGCAAAATGGGAAACTTGTATATGTATTTACTAATTTGTCAGAAGAGGATGTGAATTTAGATTTGGCAGGGGATAAAAAAATCAGTGTTTACACGACAGATAAAACTAATAATATGAAATTCTCATCTCAGCAAATGAACAAAGTTAAATCACCTGCAAGATCGGTCGTTACTGTAATTATTACTTCTTAAAAAGTTCTTTATTAATTCCATGACTATTTTTGATAAAGAGGATTAGTTTTGCAATTGAATATACATTTCATTTTTTAATATGGCTAGCAAGATAAATCAAGATTTTTTAAAAGACACTTATTCTTTTAATGAATACCAGGCTTTAATAGAAGAGCTTCTAAGTGAAGGCAAAACTACAGGAGATGATCAATCTTCAAGAATGGTTGAATATACAAAGCTCAATTTATTCAGGACAAGACGGGTTTCCAAAACACTAAGGATTTCAGAAGAACTTGAGCAGCGAATTGGGCAATTACAGTCAAATATGCTATGGGTAGTAATTGCTGAGGCCTGGTGTGGAGATGTTCCTCAAAATTTACCGTACTTTGACCGAATCAGTACTATGACTGATAAAATCTCTCTGAGGATTATATTACGTGACAAGCATCCTGATTTCATGAACCTTTTTCTGACTAAAGGGACCAGGTCAATTCCAAAGCTGATATGTTTTGATCCGGACACACTGGATATCATTGGAACCTGGGGACCCAGGCCTTATGAAACAATAGAGTATGTGAAGGAATTGAAAAAAGATGAATCTATTTCCGGAGAAAAATTAAAGGAATCTATTCAAAGATGGTATCTGGCAGATAAAGGAAAAGCTTTACAGCTGGAATTGAGTGATATAATCCTTGAGTGGGATAATTATATTATGAATAATAAATCAATGCTTGTTGAACAGTAAAAAAATAGCATTAGTAGCAGGAGCTACCGGACTGGTTGGAACTGAATTAGTGCACCTTTTAAGCAAGGATGACTACTATGATGAAATAATTATTCTTCTCAGGAAAGATAATGCTTTAAGCAATCTCCCTAAAGTTCATAGAATCATTATTGATTTTCAAAACCTAAGCAAAGGTTTAGAAAATGTTAATGCTACGCATGTTTATTGTTGTTTGGGAACTACCATGAAAAAAGCCGGGAATAAGGAAGCTTTTAAAAAGGTTGATTATGAATATTGCAAAGAATTGGCGGAAATCACTTTCAAGAATAAAGCGAAGACATTTTTAGTAGTTAGTTCACTAGGAGCAAAATCAAATTCCTTATTTTTTTATAATCGCGTTAAAGGAGAGCTGGAGGAAACTCTGAAGAAGACCGGGTTCCAATCGCTTTATATCTTCAGGCCCTCCCTGTTATTGGGAGATCGGAAAGAAAAGCGGTCAGGTGAAGATGTTGCCAAGAAAATGTATGCGATAATTGATAAAATATTTATTGGACCTCTAAAAAAATATTCAGGTATTGAAGCTTCACAAGTAGCTTACTCTATGATTAAGATGGCAAAAACTGAAAATCAAGGAATTGTAGTTTTGGAATCGGATGAAATTAAGGCAATCTAGATAATTTTTTTTCAGTAATCCAGAAGATCAATACGCATAAAACAGCATATAATAACCACAATAAAACTAGTATCGGATTTGCAAATGTTGGGAACCAGTTATTGAAGCTGTTCCATCCAGAAACGGCCGGATCAGGTATTGTGCTGAACAATTTAAGTAAGGGCAATCCAATAATAAAAGAAATTTTAAAGAGAAATCCCCGGGCTTCCTTCGTTTGAACTAATATCCATGTCATAATATATGGAAATCCCAGAAGCGCAATGCGTGTAAAATCACTTCCGGCTAATAAACTATATGCCATATATAATCCACTCAATGCGATAAGGTACCATCCATTTGCATTGATAGACTTATTTTTAATACTCACCCAAATGGATAGCAATAATAGTGGTCCGTAGGCTGTGAATGCGCCTACTCCCCATCTGATTAATCGAAAGGGATGGATAATGGATTCTTTTATATGAAACAATACCACAATGAGAGAATTTTTGTCTGGATTTGCTGGCAGGAAATAATAATTAACCACCTCTTTTGATAGAATGCTAATTACTAAAGCGGCTGCCAGCAGACTTATCTCTTTAAAAGAATAATTGAAATAAGATTTTTTAAATATTGATACCAATAAAACAATGAACAGTATTCCAATAAATGATTCTTTTTGAAGTGTTGCAATAGGCCCTAGAATTAAGAGCCACCATAATTTTCTTTTAATGATAATAATAAGCAATAATGCCTGGAAAAAATAAATTGGGACATCAACGGTTATTGGATCAAAAATATTATACCTGATCAGTCCAGACCAATGTACCATCAGCCAGAAAAAACCGGTCATCATATATCCATTTGATATGCCCAATAATCTCCATAAACCATAGATAGCTATGATCGAAGCCAGTACAAAAATGTAGTTTATAATATGAAAGTTATTAGTTATTGTATCAACAGGCAATAGTGAAGCGAGGAAAGGAACCAATATTCTTGAATGGAAAGGAAATGGCACGGAATAATTGGGAGTTGATCCTGAAAAATATTTATATGCATTTGAATACTTGTTTCCATCAAATAATGGAGAGAAATCATATGTAAGTTCAGGTTGAATTCTTAAATAAAGAAGGAATAGCAAGGTGGCTATAATTAATAGAATGAATAATAAGGAATGGGATTTTAGTTGCCGGTTCATTAATTTTAAATTCATTTTATAAATACCAGACATTGTATTTCTTAAAAATAACAATATGATAGCTGTAATTCAAAGAGTAAATTCATCTTCTGTAAGCATTGATAATCAATTAACTGCTGAAATTGATAGAGGGCTTCTAGTTTTACTTGGCATTGAAAATTCAGATGAAGAGATAGATATTAGATGGCTCTCAAAGAAAATTGTTAATCTTCGGATATTTAATGATGAGAAAGGTGTTATGAATGAAAGTATTCTGGACATGGATGGTGATATATTGCTGATAAGCCAGTTTACATTACATGCATCAACAAAAAAAGGAAATCGACCATCCTATATAAAGGCAGCGAAGCCTGAAGTGGCTATACCTTTATATGAAATGTTTATTAAGAATTTAGAACAGGATCTTGGGAAAAAGATTAAAACTGGAGAATTTGGCGCTTATATGGACATTAGTTTGGTGAATGATGGGCCGGTAACCATAATAATAGATACTAAAGAGAAAAAATAATATGACGATTAGTGAAGCACAAAAGATGGTTGATAACTGGATTCAATCCACTGGTATTCGGTATTTTAATGAACTTACCAATATGGCAATTCTTACTGAAGAAGTGGGAGAAGTAGCCAGGATTATTGCCAGGCAATATGGAGAGCAAAGTTTTAAAAAATCAGATGAGGATAAAAATCTTGCAGACGAATTGGCGGATGTTATATTCGTAGTAATATGTTTAGCCAATCAAACGGGTATTGACTTGACAAAAGCCATTGAACACAATCTTGAGAAGAAAACTAAGAGAGATACTGAAAGGCACCGGAATAATAAAAAGCTCAAATAGTTGATTATGTACCATGGACTTGTCTTTTATACCAGGTTGGAAAATCCCCGGATCCGTGATTATCGTAAAAAATATGATCCGACTTCTAAATTGATTGATGATCACATCTCAATCATATTTCCAGTTCCTGAAATAATCACTGAGGCACAAATCACAAAGCATATTGCAAATATATTGTCCCGGTGGAAGACTTTTAACGTTCGTATTAATGGATTCATGAAGAATTGGGATCACTTGTTATTTCTGACTCTTTTGGATGGGAATGAAGATGTGATCAGATTATTTAATGAAATGTATTCAGGAATTTTGAAACCTTATTTTCGAAAAGATCTTCCTTTTACACCCCATATCGGCATTGGATTTTTTGGAAAAGGGGAGTTTGATATTTTTAATCCAAATAAACACCTGGACCTGGATGAAGAGAAATATACCAAAGCACTTAATGAATTGAAAAGAATCAAGATTGATGAATGGAGATATTTAGATAGGTTAACCCTGGTCTCTTTGAGTGATGATCTTAGTGAGTTAAATAATCTTCGAGAATTCAAATTAAAATCTTAGCAGTATGAATGAAAATTGGGCAACATCCTCCCGCGTCGGTGTCTCTTGAAAAGGACACCGGGTATGAAGAGACTATTTAGCAGTACTGATGTACGAGGTACAAATCATTCATTATAACCTCAAAGAAAAAATAAAAATGAATGTCATTCAGGAAGGGATCTTGTAAAATTTGAAATCTGGTTTATGTTAATAGTAGATTCTTAACAGAATGGCCTAGAGGTTGAATTCGGAAGTATATCTGTTTTATTCCTATTCCATAACATCCTCAGAGTCCTCTGAGGGAAGAGAAGTATCCTCTTATAAGAGAAGTGTGATAGCAGAATAATTCAGGTTTGAAATGATCTGAGAAGATTTTCTGGCAGCTCCGGTGTGGCGCCTTTATGAGTACAGACGAATGCAGAAACTTCTACTGCCAATTTATGGACTTCTTTTAAGGATTTTTTTCTTAAAAGTCCAGCAGTCATTGTTGCTGTAAAAGAGTCTCCTGCACCTACAGTATCTTTAACTTTGATATGAGGCGTATCCAGATAAGATTCTTCTTCATTGCTAACCAACCAACTTCCTTTATCTCCCTTAGTTAAAGCAAGATAATCCAGACGAAACTGGTCTTTAATAACATGCATCAACTCATATTCATCACCGGAAAGACCAAACATTTCTGCAAAAATCATGATTTCTTCTTCATTTATTTTCAGTGCGTTTGCCAACTCCAACGACTTCATAATAATTTTCTTACTATAATATTGTTGACGCATATTAATGTCAAATACTTTTAAAGCATGTTCTGATGACTTCATTAAAAATGAAAGAATAGCCAAATGAGAAGTTTCAGATCTTTGTGCCAGAGAACCAAAGCATATTGCATCTGCACTGCTGGCATAATCTAAAGCATCATTAGAAGGATTAATATAATCCCATGCCACATCTTCATGAATAACATAGGAAGGAACACCTTCAGTATCCAGTGTAACACTTACTGTTCCAGTAGGTTTATTGTTGTTGTCAATAAAAATTCTGATCTCTGTTGAATTTAATGTTTCAATTATTTCATTTCCTAAAATATCATTTCCTACTGCTGAAACAATCGATGATTGAAGACCCAACTGAGCAGCATGAAAAGAAAAGTTTGTTGGAGCGCCCCCCAACTGTTTCCCTTCGGGAAGCAGGTCCCATAAAATCTCTCCAATACCGATTACCTTATATGTATTTTTCATGGCATGTAGTTTTATAGTTAATTTTTTATATCATAATTCTGTAAATCGGGATGATTTTATAACAATACTATTTCTTCATTCTTAAGAACGGCTATATTATCAAATTTATCCTGTTCAAGGCAAAAGTAAATATCCTTTTTTAATCCAAAATTCAAAAGCCTTGTAACATGCGATGATTTTTTCAAAAATTGAAACATATCATCTTTTCCATTAAGAAATAAATTATGGGCCAAAATTGCCGGATCAGCAGAAACATCAAACGAATCCATCAGTCCGTCGATTAATGCCCCGGCAAACAAGGTGTCTTCTAGATTAATTTCATCATCCCAACCAGCACATACGATTATTATATCCTTTTTTTTATCCATCAATACTTCTGACAGCGCAGAGATATTACAAAAGGAACCCATTAAAACCATATCTGCAGTCTTAACAGCATGAATTGTTTTTGTTCCATTTGTGGTTGTCAGCGCAATCTTTTCGCCTGATATATTTTTGTTTATATAATCAAAAGGAGAATTACCGTATTCGAAGCCCTCTACCTTTTTACCTCCGCGCTCTGCCGCCCCAAGGTATCCCTTCGATCGCCAATTTTTGCATTCATCCAGTGTTTCAATTGGTCTGATTGCTATAGCTCCATATTCCAAGGCTGTTGATATGGTAGTAGTTGCCCGTAAAATATCGACAACGATGCCTATTTTATCCCTAAAATCGTGAATGTCGGCAAGACGGGGGGAAAGGCAAACAGAAACTGAAGGCATTTTATACTCCTTTGAATATTGGAAGTTTTACTATACGAGCTTTAAGCTTCTTATTTCTAACACCGATATATAGAACTGTTTCAGGCGATTTGTATTCAGATTCCACATATCCCATCCCTATACCCTTTCCCATTGAAGGTGACATAGTACCCGAGGTAACTTTTCCAATTAAAACGCCATCAGTATTATAGATCTCATATCCTTGTCTTGGGATCCCCCGGTCTTCCATCTCAAATCCAACCAATCGTTTTGAAACTCCAGCTTCCTTCTGGTCTTTTAAAGATTCAGCATTAATAAAATCTTTTGTAAATTTCGTAATCCACCCCAATCCTGCCTCGATAGGTGAAGTAGTATCATCGATGTCATTTCCATACAAACAATATCCCATTTCGAGTCTTAATGTATCTCTCGCTCCCAATCCTATTGGTTGAATCCCATATTCCTCACCGGCTTCCATGATCAGTTGCCATACTTCGATGGCAAACTCGTTATACACATATATTTCAAATCCTCCGGAGCCTGTATATCCTGTTGCTGAAAAGATAGCACCATCAGTTATTTGACCAATATTACCTTTTTGAAAAGTATAGAACTTCATACTGCCAAGATTGAGGTTTGTGATTTTTTGAAGAACCTTCCCAGCTAATGGACCTTGTACTGCAAATAATGAGATGTTATCTGAAATATCTTCCATGGTAGCATCAAACTCGTTATGCTGTTCAATCCAATTCCAATCTTTCTCAATATTTGAGGCGTTTACGACCAACATATATTTTTCATCGTTAAACTTATACACCAAAAAATCATCAATTATGCCCCCAGAGTTATTGGGTAAACAGGAATATTGTGCCTGTCCATTTAGGATCCTTGAAGCATCATTTGAACTTACTTTCTGGATTAAATCCAGAGCTCCTTTTCCTTCTATCATAAACTCCCCCATATGAGAGACATCGAAAATTCCAACCTTATTTCTCACAGCATTATGCTCTTCAATATCCGATGAATACCTGACGGGCATATTATAACCGGCAAAAGGAATCATTTTTGCGCCGAGTTCTATATGTATATCATTTAGAGCAATTTTTTTTATTTCCATAATTTTAAAAGTAAATATGAGGAAAACAAATGTAGTAATAATCAAGATTTCAATCCCTGATTAAAGAAAAATTTACGTATCAAATAGAATTTCTCTTTGGTGTACGATATATTTTTATAGTTTTGTCGAGGTTTTTATTCAATAAATTCATAACCCACCTATGATACAGGAGATAAACGGAATACTTCAACAGATAGATAATAGTATTGGAGGGGCGCAATGGTTTGCCTTATTATTATTGGGGACAGGCCTGTTTTTTACCCTATATTTAGGATTTCCTCAGATACGGTTTTTCAGACATGCTTTAAGGATTGTTCGTGGCAAGTATGATAAAAAGGGAGATGAAGGCGACACTACACATTTCCAGGCACTTGCAACAGCTTTGTCAGGGACTGTAGGAACGGGCAATATTGCCGGAGTAGCCTATGCAATCTTTTTAGGTGGCCCTGCAGCCTTATTCTGGATGCTGGTTACTGCCATGTTTGGTATGACCACTAAATTTGTGGAAGTGACTTTGTCTCATAAATACAGAGAAAAGACTGCTGATGGATCCATGGCCGGTGGTCCTATGTATTATATGAATCGGCGCTTATCAACTTTTAAGTTGTTCAATAAATATAAACTGGGAAAAACAGCCAAGGTTTTGGGTGTGATTTTTGCGTTCAGTACTATACTATCCTCTTTTGGAACAGGAAGTTTGCCTCAGATAAATAGTATTGCCGGATCAATATTCACAACTTTCTCTATTAAACATTGGGTTACAGGACTGGTTTTAGCAATACTTTTAGGATTGGTAATCATCGGCGGTATCAAGCGCATTGCGCAGGTGACTTCCAAGTTGGTTCCTGGAATGGCAATTTTATATTTTATCGGTGCATTACTAGTGATTTTTTATAATTATGAAAATATAATACCTTCATTCATAGCTATAGGCGAAGATATTTTTACAGGTTCAGCAGCTGTAGGGGGATTTTTAGGAGCGAATCTAGCCTACGCTTTTAACCGTGGAGTAAATAGAGGGCTTTTTTCCAATGAAGCAGGCCAGGGATCGGCTCCCATAGCTCATGCTTCTGCTAAAGCACATGAACCTGTATCTGAAGGCATGGTAGCTATTTTAGAGCCATTTATTGATACCATAGTTATTTGTTCACTTACAGGATTGGTAATTCTGTCTTCCGGGTCATGGACAAAAAAATATGATAATACCTTTCAGGTATCTGATCTCGTTGTAATGGATGGTATATACACCGAAGAAAACGAAGCTGATAAAGAAAAAATATTTCTACACATTACAGAGCAGGAAAGCTTGCCCGTATTCTCAGGTCAATTGGATATAACTGATGGCCAAATATTAAACCCGGTTACTTTAATTCATGCGCGCTCCTTTGCTGATGAGGTACAAGTTTTTATGAATGGACAAGTTTATACGGGTCAGGTTGATGTTAGTGATGGCGTATTGAATAACCAATCAGGAGTTATAACCTTACAAGGGAAATCCCTTATACATAGTGCACCACTAACCACTGAGGCTTTTAGTAATAGTTTCCTGGGTATTTATGGCAGGTATATTGTGTCTATTGGGATATTGTTGTTTGCCTTTTCTACTGCCATTTCCTGGTCTTATTATGGCGACAGGGCAGTAACTTTTCTATTTGGCTCAAAGTATGTTAAATATTATCATGTAATTTATGTTATCGGATTTTTTCTCGCATCTTTTACGGATACTTCAATAATCTGGACTTTCTCAGGAATCACGATAGCATTAATGACCATTCCCAACTTGTTTGGAATATTGCTTTTACATAAGGAAATGAAAGAAACAGTGAATAAATACTGGATCGACTTCAAAAAGGAAAATAAAGACTTATGATTTTTTAAATACTCTAATTATGAGAATAAGATATTATTATTTATTCTTCCTTCTAATTACTGTTTCTTGCCACCTTGGAAATGAAGTAAAGGAAAGCAATAATGTAGACTGGAGATATTACCAGGGAGGCCCCGGAAGAAACCAATATTCAACACTTGACAAGATAAACAAGGATAATGTAAGTACTCTTGAAGTTGCGTGGGTATATAAAACGGGAGATCATAATCCGGAAGGGTATACCCAGATCCAATGTAATCCTTTAATAATTGATGGGATAATGTATGGCACCTCTCCCCGATTGAAATGTTTCGCTCTGGATGCTAAGTCCGGACAAGAGATCTGGTCATATACACCGGAAATGGGAGATGGTTTTAATTTTAGCATGGGTGTAAACCGAGGATTGTCTTTTTGGGAAGAGGGCAATGAAAAACGATTGTATTATATCGCAAGCAATTATCTTATTTGCCTCGATCCGGAAACGGGTAAATTGGATGAAACATTTGGAGACAATGGTATGATAGATATTAAAAAGGGATTGGGCCCGGATTCCGAAAAGCATTATGTTACCGGGACATCTCCAGGGGCTATTTATCAGGATAAAATTATCATTGGTTGCAGGGTATCAGAAGACAGAATTGCTGCCCCCGGCTATATCAGAGCGTATAATGTAAGAACCGGCGAACAAGAATGGATTTTTCATACCATCCCAAAACCTGATGAGTATGGTTACTGGACCTGGCCTGAAGATGCCCATGAAAGAATTGGTGGAGCCAACAACTGGGCAGGGATGAGTGTTGATCTGAAAAATGGGATCGTATATGTTCCTACTGGATCTGCCTCTTTTGATTTTTATGGTGGCAACCGTCATGGCAATAATCTTTTTGCCAATTGCTTACTTGCTCTAGATGCGACAACAGGCGAACGTATCTGGCATTTTCAAACAATCCATCATGACCTCTGGGACCGGGACCTGCCTGCCCCACCGAATCTGGTTACTGTAAATCATTTTGGGAAAGAGATCCAGGCAGTAGCACAAATTACTAAAAGTGGATATGTTTTTTTATTTAACCGCATTACAGGTGAGCCTCTTTTCCCAATTGAAGAAATACCTGTTCCCGGATCCGATCTCAGAGGAGAAAAGTCCTCTCCTTCACAGCCAGTACCATTAAAACCACTTCCTTTTGCAAGGCAGACAATTAGTGAAGAGGATTTCGCCGATTTTGACGAAGACGTTAAGAAAGAAGCCTTGGAAACATATTCCAAAATCAGGCATGAACAATTGTTTACGCCTCCCAGTATCGAAGGAATATTACTATTCCCTGGCTTTGATGGCGGTGGTGAATGGGGAGGAGCAGCTGTAGATCCGGAATCAAATATAATATATATTAATTCCAATGAAATGCCATGGATACATACCATGGTTGATCTGACGCCAGGTAGTGAAGGATTGCTTGCTTCTGCCGGGAAATTTTTATATGATCAGCACTGTGCTATCTGTCATAAACCCGATATGAAGGGAGACGGCATTGTTTATCCCTCGATAGTGGAAAGAAGAAAGAAATATACACGACAGGATTTAATGGGCTATATAGCTAAAGGTAAGGGAGTAATGCCTGCATTTGATTTTCTAAGTCAATCTCAGAAAGAGGAACTGGCAACCTACGTTCTCAATCCCAATGCCAAAACCAGCAGTACGGAAAGTATGGCTCGTATAAGTGAAGAACTTAAGGAAATCCCCTACAGCCATACAGGTTACAATCGTTGGGTAGATAAGAGTGGTAATCCTGTAATCAAACCACCCTGGGGTAATCTCACTGCCATTGATTTAAATACTGGTGAACATGTCTGGCAGGTTCCTCTGGGAGAATTGGATTACTTAACAGAACAGGGCATTCCACCTACAGGAACAGAAAACTATGGAGGCCCTGTTGTTACAAAGGGAGGACTTATATTTATAGCTGCTACGAAAGATGAGAAATTCAGGGTGATCGATAAGGAAACCGGGGAAATATTGTGGGAAACCAAATTGCCTTATGGTGGGTATGCAACTCCGTCGGTATACGGGGTAAATGGTAAGCAGTATGTGGTGGTTGCCTGTGGTGGTGGTAAAATGGGAACGTCAAGTGGGGATGTATATATTGCATTTGCCTTGCCCTAAACTCGGGTAATAGATAAATTAACGATTTACTATTTAACTAAATTTATTATTTAATAATTCCATATCTTTTACAAGGGATCAATACAATTGATCCGTGTTGTGAAAATTAAACGATGAAGCGTATGTCTTCAGTTCCAACCAAATCCCATAATTTTGGATCTATAGTGTATATCATTTCTTAAAAATGAAATATTTGAAAATATTGATAGTATGCATTGGTATAGGATGGTTTCTCAACTCTTGTTGTGAAAAGGCTGATATTGACCCTGAAGGTTCAGGATATTTGGTGTTTGGTCAATTTTATGGATTTTGTATAGGTGATGATTGTGTGCAAATATTTAAACTTGAACATGATAATCTATTGGAAGATACTAAAAAGGAATATCCAGGTCGATCAGATTTTTATGAAGGCTCCTATGTAGGACTTGACAATTCTCATTTTGAACAGGTAAAGGATTTAATAGACTATTTTCCTGAAGAAATGCTCAATGAAGTAGATACCGTTTTTGGTTGTCCGGATTGTATGGATCAAGGAGGTATGTATATTGAATATAATTTTAATGGGATACGTAAATTCTGGATAATTGATAATTTCACAGGTAATGTTCCTGCCTATTTGCATGATTTTATGGAGAAGGTAAACGAGAAAATTGATTTAATAAATAATTGATTTAACATTACAGATTGCAACTAGATTATTTTACCTATCCCATAATATGTCTTTTTAACGCCCTCCCAATGAACCTGGCTCTTTCAAGCATTGGAAACCTGGATAAATTTGTTTTTATTACTCCTTTGGTAAGATAGGTTTTTCGGGTATAATCAATATTTACATCCACAATAACGGGGATATTCTCTGCAGAATAATCAAGGGCAGTATTTAATACATCAATTATATCATGATTATTTTTCATAAGAAGATATCTTGCTCCGGTGGCTATTGCTACACCCTCGACGTTAAGAATACCCAGCTTCGTACAGGTTTTTCGGTTAAGTGGTATTTTCTGAAATTGAGATATTTGCCCCAGTTCACCATCATGAAAGACAAAAATTACAACTCCCAGCCCATAAGTTGAAGCTGTGATCATCTCCATGCCAGTCATTTGGAAAGCTCCATCGCCAACAATACCAATTACTTGTTTGCCGGGATGATTTAATTTGCATGCTATTGTAGCGGGCACACAGTATCCCATGCAGTTAAAATCCGTGGGAGAGATAAATCCTCCCGGTATATTTATCGGAAGAAGTTCTGCAGTGAGAAAAGTATGCTTACCATCATCAACAATAACCTGAGCATCATCCCTCAGTTTCTGACTTAAATGTTTAAAAAACATTCCAGGTGAAACCAGATCCTTTTTACTATCATTTTCCCAAGATTCTTTATATTTCTTTTTTTCTTCGTGTATTAGAATTTTTAGTTTGCCGGGAGTCTCAGCATTTTTAAAAAACTCATTTCGCAGTGACTTATTTAGATCCGATAAAACCTTTTTAGCATCTCCTTCAATACATATTTTCGCTGAGTAGTTTTTATTAAAAACCTCCTGATTGATATCAATATGTATTAAGTTTTCCGGGACTTTAATTCCATAGCTTCCGGTTGCCAGTTCTGCGAATCTCAAGCCTATGGCAATAAGTACGTCACACTTACTAAATGCTTTCTGTGCTGCAGGAACAGATGAAGGGCCAAATCCTACACCAGTATGTAACGGATGATTTGCAGGGAAGCAACTTAAACCTTGCAGTGTAGTTGAGACAGGAGCACCTAGTATTTCTGCCAATTCTTTTAATTCATCAGTTGCCTTTAGAGAACCCCATCCTGCATAAATTCCAGGGTGTTTCGCGCCTTTTAATAGGCCTACTGCTTCCTGGATTTTATTATTATCAATTATATGTTCTGGCACTTCGGAGTGATATTTTTCAAGCGGTCCTGTGGATCCTTGAAACATTTGAATTTCAACAGGGATTTCAATAAAAACAGGGCCTGGAGTTCCATTAATTGCTACATCATTGGCCTTATAAATTGTTGAAACAATATCCGAATGTTTTTCTATCAGGAAATATTCTTTAATAATGCCATCCAGAATTCTACATTGATCAATTTGATGCAGCTGGTAATGTTTTCCTGAATCTCTTCTGGTACCTCCAGAGATAATCATCATAGGAATACCATCCAGGAAGGCCTCTCCAATTCCGCTCATCGCATGCGTTAACCCAGCCGCCGGAACAATTACGCAGACACCTATTTGATCGGTTGTCCTTGAAGTTGCATCTGCCATAAAAGATGCTCCTGCTTCATGAGTGACTAGGACCGGAGTAATCTGATCTGATGAATTCAGTACATCGTAGATCTCAGTATTATGTACCCCGGGGATCCCATATGTGAATTTCACCCCAAGCTGTTCTAATGCATAAACCGTTAAATAAGCACCCGTTTTCTTTGTCATTATTCGTTTTTTATTGTCTCTGCAGCGATTCTTCCAGTAAGGATACAACTTCCAAGGAAGGTGCCTTCAAGAGCTCGCCGGCCATGCATGCCGCCTCCACCGAAACCGGCTGCTTCACCAACAGCCAATAATCCATTAATGCTGTTCCCTTCTTTGTCAAGAACTTGACAATCCAGGTCAGTCTGGATGCCTCCGAGACTTTTTCTGGAAAGAATAAACTCGCGTATGGCCACCAAAGGATATACTTTTTTATCATCAATTTTTTGAAATTTACAGGTTCTGATCCGGTCACCCCTGTATTGCCTAAGGTGGCCAATTCGGCGAAGCTGCTCGTCATTGAAATATTTCTTTCCTCTTCCTATCTGGTCATCATACAAAGTAATGGATTTCTCTAAAATTTCAAGGCTTACTTTATTATCACCATTTAATGCATTCATTTTCTCCACAAGTAATTCGATACTATCGGCCATAACAAAGTCAACACAATCATTTTTTAGCGAATTTAATAAAGACTTATTCCCAAACAATATTCCGGAAATGAATCCTATCCAATTTTTATTTTTGATGGCATCATTATACTCTGAACCTGATACGGCCATCTCTTTTTTTGCTATTTTCCAGTTCATGATCTGCCATGAATATTTATCTTTCTGATTACAAATAGATTCAACGAGATAACTTGTATCATACCCGGCAACCAGGGGAACTGGTCCTATCCGGGAACCTACTGCATTTACCCAGAGAGCTGACTTAGGGGGTACTACACTTAATCCATGATTGGGTTTTTTGGGAAAAGGATGATGGATACCGGCTGCATAGTTCCACATTTTATTCAAATGAGTAATGTTGGCATTCATCTTTTCCGCAGCCCAATGTAAATCTCCCAATCCAAATTCATGGGCGCCATTTAGAATTTTATTTGGAACTTGCCCAAGCCTGGAATTCCAGTATTTTTTTACTGTTTCCAAGCTGCCACCAATGCCACCGGTTGCTATCACCGTATGTTTCGATTCTATATGTACCGGTACGTCATTCTTTTCATCAATTCCTGCAGCTCCCGTGATGCCCCCACGACCCCCCAGAAGATTCATTATTCTATGATTAAACCGGATATCCAGGTTTTTGTATTTAGCATGATTACTCAAATTTTTAATAAGTTTTGTGGCCAGTTCATGTCCTGTCCCCCACACCATATGAAACCTTGGAACAGAATTCCCAGGCTTGAACAGGCCTCTTTCAACCCAATGAATGACCGGAAAGAAACTGATCCCTTGTTTTATCAACCAGCCATATACATCTGATGTGCATAATTTGATATAATGTTCAGCCCATTTCTTGGGCAAATAATCTTGTTCTTCGAAGTCAGCAAATGAGTACCAGTCATTCAAGGCAAGATCTATGTTGTCCCGGATACCAATTCGTCTTTGAGTTGGGGAATTAACAAAAAAAATGCCACCAAAGGATTCCTTGGCAAGTCCACCAAAATTTTCTTTTTTGTCTCGATCGACAAGTGTAATTTGAAGCCCGGTATCCAATAACTCCAGTGCCGTTACAATTCCGGCAATACCTCCACCGATGATCAGTACATCAGTTTTTATTTCTTTGGTTATCATATTTATGCGCAAGCAAATTGAAAATTAATATACAAAAAATTAGAATCTTTACTAAATTCGTTGTCCTTCATTAAGTATATATGATTTTAGAAAACACATTTCCTCTGGCAGAGCGCATAAGGCCTGCTTCTTTAGATGAATTACTGGGTCAGGAGCATCTGACAGGCAAGGGCGGCGTATTGCGTAATGCTATAGAAAATGGGAATGTGCCTTCCATGATTTTATGGGGACCTCCGGGTGTTGGTAAAACTACTATAGCAAATATTATTGCCAACCAGGTGAAACGGCCATTCAAAACATTAAGTGCTGTAAACGCAGGGGTAAAAGATGTAAGAGAAGTAATTGCTCAGGCTAAATCACGTAGCAAGGTAATCTTATTTATCGATGAAATTCACAGGTTTAATAAAGGTCAACAGGATGCTTTACTAGGAGCTGTTGAAAAAGGCATTATAACCCTTATTGGGGCTACTACTGAAAATCCATCATTTGAAGTTAATGCGGCGTTGCTGTCCAGGTGCCAGGTATATGTACTTAAACCACTGACAGAAGAGGTCCTTATGAGGTTATTAAATAATGCAATTGATAATGACCCCAACTATAAATCTAAGAAGGTAAAAATTAAAGAGAAAGAGGCATTGTTAAAGCTTTCAGGAGGTGATGCAAGAAAACTTCTAAATATTTTTGAGCTAGTTGCTGAATCTATTTCTAAAGATATCATCACTATTACTGATAAACTGGTCATGGATACTGCCCAGCAGAAAATAGCTTTATACGATAAATCAGGAGATCAACATTACGATATTATCTCAGCTTTTATAAAATCTATTAGAGGAAGTGATCCAAATGCAGCGGTGTATTGGCTGGCCAGGATGATAGAAGGAGGTGAAGATGTTAAATTTATCGCCAGAAGAATGGTAATACTTGCCTCTGAAGATATCGGTAATGCGAACCCAACCGCATTGGTGTTGGCTACAAATTGTTTTCAGGCGGTCAATATGATTGGATATCCGGAAGCTAGAATTATATTGTCACAATGTGCTACATACCTGGCCAGTTCCCCTAAAAGTAATGCTTCCTATACAGCAATTAAAGATGCTCAGAAAAAAGTTATAGAGACAGGAGACTTGCCAGTACCACTGCATATCCGAAATGCACCTACTAAATTGATGAAAGAACAGGGATATGGAAAAGGCTATGAATATTCCCATCAATACGATAATAATTTTTCGGACCAGGAATACTTGCCCGAACAGATAAGTGGCACCATATTTTTTGATCCTGGCAATAATCCCAGGGAAGAAGAATTGAGAAAGCGGTTAAAGGCATTATGGAAGGATAAATATAATTATTAGAGAATAGTATTTCCCATTTTTCTTCCTGCTTAAAGTGTTATTTATACCAGTTAACATTAAGATCATACAACTCTGCAATTATTTTTTCGAAATAAATTAAATTCTGTCGACTTTTATCACTTTAACTCTATTAAAAAAGAATCAAGATGCGTTCAGGTAAAATAAATACAGCCATACCAAGGATCATGATATTGATTCTTATCATTTGCCTGTTGATCTATCATGAGGCATATACGAATACAATTCATCTGAATACTGATGATTCTAATAATAAAATTAAAGATTATATAATTCCTGCTTTAATAATTACTACCACTGTAATGGCTATTGAGGAACTAAATGTTGAAATTTAAATTATGAAAACAAGAGGAGCCATAGATTTGTATTTACCTAAAAGATTGGCATATCACGTAAAAATAATACTTGTGAGTGTGCTGGGAGCTATAATTATCAAAATATCTTCCGGATCTGAATTGTTATACCAGGGAACATTATTTGCGTTTCTTTTGCTGGTTTTTCAATTAGAATTTTTTATTTGGTTGGGCACAAAGTTTTTTTCGAAATTAACCTATACTACTCCTAATGAATATGTAAGGAAAGCTATAATTAGGCTTATATTATTTTTTCTATTGGCCTTTTTTATTTCCATTATAATATTTGTTCTTTTCACAATAGCGATTTTTCTGATTAATAATGAAGATATAAGTCAAGTTATGCCACATATCTTAAAAACCGAATATAAAGGCTTTCTCATAGGGGCAGGGAGTGGATATTTATTTGGGTCTTTAGCGTTCTTTTATTTTCAATGGATTGATTCCTTAAAAAGGGAACAAAAACAAAGAGAAGAAAAACTTATATTTCAGTACGAAACTTTGAAAAATCAGGTAAATCCTCATTTTCTGTTTAATAGTCTAAATACTTTATCATCTTTGGTTTCAAAAGATGCTAAACTTTCTGAAGAATTCATACAAAAGTTCTCCTCTATATACAGATATATATTGGAAAATAAGGATCTGGATCATGTCAATCTCAGAAAAGAGTTAGAATTTGTCAAAGATTATTTTTTCCTGCAAAAGGTAAGAGACGATGGTAAAATAGAACTTAATATAAATATTGAGGA
>Ga0316190_10000460_pt1 | contig 28032 bp, 21 predicted proteins | sample Eddworburrow2_MG_FD_204929 | JGI IMG/M metagenome (GOLD analysis project Ga0316190, IMG submission 204929) | Coastal sediment microbial communities from Maine, United States - Eddy worm burrow 2 | ecosystem: Environmental > Aquatic > Marine > Coastal > Sediment | place: USA: Maine | collected... | reverse complement strand
CGGTTTTTCCGGCAGTCTCAGCAGCCTCGCGGCCCATGTCATAGACATAGACATCGAAGGGGGTTGCAGGATCGTAGCCGCTTGGACTGACAATTCCATCGGCAATCAGGATGTAGGTCTCATCTTCTGAGAGGGTAAAAGACTTACTCCAGAAGCCGTCGGAGGGTCCAAGACTGGTTCTCGGCGCAATCGTAATATCGAACGGGGTTCCGGCAGGAGCATCATTGAAGGGAGATGCCTCACGGAATTTTATGTCATCGTACATTAGAAGATTATCAATCCACACATCGACATATTCATTTGCAGCATCAGCACTGTTGTGAATAACCTGTACTCTTGCGGTCGGCATGGGAATATCCTCTTTATTAAGTGGTTGAAGGGGTCCTCCAATGGCCTCTGCAACGTACAGTCCGAATGCGGGTCCACTGCTGTTATTGGCCGGGTTCAGGAAGCCGGAAGCCACAATCGTCATGGCAGCATCCTGGTATGGATTGAGGTCGATACCAAACTGAGCCACCGGAGTTCCGTCGGCAGTCTGGATCTGAAGGCTGTAAACGGCGGGATCCAGTGAGAGATATCCCTGGTATTCACCGTATGAGATATCATCGACTACAGTTCCTGCGCCCACTTTAACCTCGACGACATCCACCATGGGAGCATCGGTTGAACCGTGGAATACCAGCACATCTGTTTTACCGGCAGTCTCAGCAGCCTCACGGCCCATACCATACACATACAGGTCAAAGGCAGTGGCCGGATCGTAGCCGCTTGCGCTCACAATGCCGCTGGCGATAATTATGTAAGTCTCGTTCTCTTCAAGGGTATAGGCTTTGCTCCAGATACCATCATCCTTGCTTGCACTGTTGGCAGGGGCAATGGTAATGGTAAACTCCGTTCCGGCAGGAGCATCCTCAAAGGCAGATGCTGTGCGGAAAGCAAAGTCATCGAGCAGTAAAGCATCATCCAGGTACACATCCACTGTGGCAGCAGCTGCATCAGCGCTGTTGTGGATCACCTGTACCCGGGCTGTTTGCGCAGATGTTGTGACAACAGCTGCAAGCAAACCAAAAAAAAGAGTAAATATTTTGTTCATTAATTTTAATTATAAGTTTAACATAAATTGGCTTCAACCTGTAAAACAATTAGCCGCCTGCTTGGTTCACTGCAACGTAATTATTTTTTAATGCTCCAGATTTTTAAAGTTTAGAAACAGCAAGAAAAGGTGGAGTACATCAAATCATTGGGCAGCGACTTCATGATCCATAACCGCTTTCAAGACTCATTTTTTGAGGTCAGGGAATGAAAAAAGCCCTGCGCATTCGCGCAAGTCTTTCTCTAGTAGACAAGGTGATTGTACCTTTAGTGCAAATACCGGTCACATTGAGCACCTCTGTCCGATTTTAAATGAGCAGTCCATTCAAGATTAAAAATATGTATGCAATTATTTGATTTAGTGCTGAGTGCTCTCCGGAAATAGGTGCTCATTCATTTCCGGTTTAATATGCTCACTCTACTTCGGTATGGGGTGTTCACTTTCACCGGTATTTCCACTCTGGGAAATTGAGAGGAGTAAATTGAAAAATTGTTTCAGTAGTGTTACAGTAGGAGATATGAAAAAGCCGATAACTTGTTGTTATTCAAGTGTAACGGCTTTTCTCTAGTAGCGGGGGCAGCGTTGTTCGTCCGCCGTAAGCGGACTCACGAGTCCAAAGAGAGGATGCTTTAATACCAGAAACCCGGACTCGCTCCGCTCGTATCGACTTTTTTCTTACCCCTGGCTTACATGAGCAAGCTCCTGCGCCAGGGGCAATAAAAAACCCGAAGCAAGTTGTGCTCCGGGTTCCTGGTAGTAGCGGGGGTAGGACTTGAACCTACGACCTTTGGGTTATGAGCCCAACGAGCTACCAACTGCTCCACCCCGCAATGTGGCTGCAAATATAGCTTTTTATTGAATAATGGCAAAATCAAAAGGGGTGATACTGTAAAATCAGAATTTAAGCGGATCAGTATCCGAATAGAAGGAAGCGAATTCTTTGGTCAGGACCTCAGTAATTTCACTCTGGAATAGAAATTCATTGCGTAAATCGTTCACATAAGCCTTCACCTTAACTTTGAGCAGCACCCTTTGGCCCACATCCTCCTGGGAGAAAAGTACGACTATGGGTTTGTTAAGGAACACATAGCGGGACACCTGGGCGGCTTCCTCCGCAGTTTTTCTAATGCGCCCTAAATCAGCATTCAAGGGTAGGTAGATTTCTGTGACCACCTGGCAGTTCTCCTCTCCGGAATTGGCGTTTGCCACAGCCTGACTCATGACCTCGGCATTTGGAACAGTCACCAGGTTGTCGCTTGGTGTAACCAGGCGGGTGGACCTAAGTCCGATGCCGGTGACCTCACCATAGTGGGAACCAATCTTTATCTTGTCACCGATCTGAAAGGGTTTGTCAATGATGATGATGATACCTCCGAAAATATTTTTGAGCAAATCCTGGGCGGCAAAACCCACCGCTACTCCAATGGATGCTGATATAGCCAGTACCGAAGCCATGGGGGGTCGGAAGATGGCCACGATGATGAAAGAGATGGCTCCAATCCAGACCACAATCCTGACGACCGGGATGAAGCCTTTGATGGTTACCCGGTGCCGGATGGTCCTTTCCCCCCAAACAGTGAGAAGCCCCGAAATTACCCTGAGAAAGAGATAGGTCAGTGAAATGATGAGCAGCGTAATGAGGATTTTTGGGAGGGAGAAATAATCCGAAAGTGCCCGTGTTTGCGAACTCATTTCGGCGATTAGTCCTTCATTGGCGCTAATGGAATCGGTAAGAATGGTATCCGGTTGGGCAAAGACAGAAGCTGCAGTGCCCAGCAGCAGCATGGTTCCCATCACCAGAATATTGCGTACCTGTTTCATAAGCTAGTGAATTAAATTCCTGTCCTTTAGCAGCTTGATTACATGCCTGTAAAGAATCCCATTCAGATAGTAATATTCCTCCTTTTTGATCAGGATGGCATCTTCTTTTAATAAGGATAACAGGCCAGAACTCTCTTCCGCAGAACAGTTGCTTGCCAGGGCAAAATAATCTTCCGTGATTTTCCCGTGCATGACTACCAGCAGGAGCACAAAAGCTTTCTTGGCCTCAAGGGTATCGAGAAATTCAAAATCGGGCACAGCAAATTTACCGACTTTGATGCCTTCTTCTCCCACCGATTCTAACGACTGAAGCCAGTAAATGAGTGAAAGCCTGATATTGCTTCCTGCAAATTTTTCAAGATCAGTGAAAAATGCCTCTTCAAGCACTTCCTGGCTTACTTCGGAACCTTCCTTCGGTTCCTCGACAGAATTCTGGAAGTGGAGATTATACCCACTAAGCCTGTTCCTTTTCATGATGATCTCCCTGATATCGCTCCCCTTCAGGTGGTCAATGTCGAGGATGTAATCAAAGTGTTCGGAGAGTGCCACGGTCCTGCTCAGATAGTGATACGCAATCTTCGACACGGAACAGATCCAGAAAACCTGGTCGTCGGTATTTACTACCAGGGAAAGAAACCTGCGAAGGCATTCAAAGCCATTCACTTTTCTCATAAACAAGCGCTCAAGGCCATCGATAATCACAATCTTTTCTGATAGTCCTGACACAAGCTGTCCCAGTGAATTTTCGTCCGTGATGCCTTCATGGCTAAATATTTCGCTGATCAGGGCATAAAAATCCTGGGAACTGGAATAGAACCTGTCCACCTGGAAGGAAAGAATGGGGTACTGGCTTTTCACGGTGCGGGCATAATGTTGCAGGAGCGAGGAACAACCGCTCCCATTTTCTCCTGTTACCAGGGTGGCGGCAAAATTGCCCTTTTCCCAATCTTTAAGCGCCTGATCCAGTTTTTCGGTATCTGCTTCCCTGCTCAGGAAGAGGTTCATTTCCTTTACCGGGGCCGGTTCGAACAAATGCTGGTATATCAAAGGGAGTTGGGTAATCCGTTTGCGAATCCCTGCCAGATAATTGGAGATTTCTGAAGTGATGACCGCTGAAGGAGAAGTGAGTCTCAGTCTTTTCCGTATGTCTTCATAGGAGGCCCTCAGCCATTTAGAATGTTGAGAGGAAAATCTGGATATCCGGGAGGATGCATTTTTCACTCCTGAAACAAGCCGCTGCCTGTTTTGGGCTGAACTGGCCAGGGCCTTTGATTTCAGGAGGTGGGTATAAATATTTATGATCTTATCGTTGTCGTCCAGTTTCCTGACTGAGTCAATAAAGGTATCTGTATTGGCGGATATCTCGGACCATTTTACCTGCTCCAGATCCTGGAGGATGACCCTGCTTCGTTCAGTCATGTCTTCCAGCCGGCTCATTCCTTCCCGGAATACCGCCACCACTTCCTCTTCCTTCATCCCAGGCTTCTGTGTAAGGGCAATGGCAGAATCCAGATAGAAATCAATGATCTGGTCAAACTCTTTGAATTCACGAACAAGCTTTTCGATCACCCTGGTCAGATCTGACTTTAACTGCTTATGCACCTGTAAAAAAGCGCTCAGGCTGCTAAACTCAAGGAACTCACTGGGTGAGAAATAACTGATTTCAGATGCCTTGATTCCCTTTTCATAATCCGGGGCATTGACCACCCCGACCTTTGGGGGAAAAGCTTCCAGCTCTTCCAGGATCACAGATTCCAGTTTCTGAAGAACCTCAGGGATGCCCTCTGCCGCTTCGAATGCCTGGCCTTCCTGCTCCTGTTGTTTCTTTTCCTTGGTCAACCTGTAAAGTTCCTTCACCAGGTAGCTTTTCAGTGCTTCCATGCTGGCTTTTTCAGGATCGGGAAGTCCATCAAAAAGCCGGGTAGTAAAGGTTTTCTGCTTCTCAAGTTCAGGGTAGAGCGTGGACTGGATCCTTCCGGATAAGATGGTGCTGACTTCAATTTTCAACAGCTTCAGCTCCTGCATAAATATGATCAGGTGTTCCCTGAAACGCAAGTCTTCAAATAGCGCAAAAAGGGTAACCCGCCACGACCTTTCCATCTGTTCCAGTTCTGAGAAGGCCCCTGTGAGTTTGCTCCCGCTAAACCTTGTTTTCACCTTTTTCAGGGAGAGGAATTTACCGGTAGGGTTCAGCTTTTGTGCAAGTTCTTCGCGGTTCTCCTGGAAGAACTTACCGAGCATGGATTTACTTCGCTCTTTCCAATGGAGTTCTGGAAGAACTTTGAATTCGTCTTCCAGGAGCACGGCCATGGAACGGGTGATTTCTTTCCTGGTTTCCCTTACCAGTTCAGCCACCCTGTCAAGGTATAGCGAAAATAGCTGCCGGTACAGGGGCCTTGCGTGCACCTGATGCTTGGGTATAACCGGGTTCGCAAGCTTGGCAGAATTATTCTCCAGGATCTGCTCATGCTCGTGTTTCATGTCCGACAACATTCCGGTGAGGGGTGTATCGGCTGCAATATCCTTGTATAGAGAATGATAACGTTCCAGGTTTGCCTTGTGGAAAGCCTGTATCTTCTGTATGGCTTCTTTGCTTTCCTGGTCGCCCGACGGATGGCTTTGGAGTTCCTTCACCCTGGTGGAAAATTCTTCAGTGGTTTCCAGGAGTGGGCGGACTGCCTCAGAAAGGCCTTTGTGAACCATTTTATTCAGGGAAACAAAATGTTCCTCAAGGGCTTGAAGAAATGCGTCGCTTGTCATCGATCCTTAGGTTCAAATGGAAGTGGGCCGAACTAAAAATACGATAATTGAACATATTTGCAAGCTTTCCTAGTTGGAAAGCATGCTGAGGAGCTGCCTATAATTGGCGTCTTCGGGATAATATTCAACCAGCTTTTGGGCGTAGCCCAGCGCATCCTCCTGTTTACCGTTTTCCATGGAGATCGTGGCCAGGCTGTAGAGGATGTTGCGGTCGTAGGGATGAAGTTCCAGGGCCTCTTCAAGCACTTTCAGCGCTTCTTGCGGTTGATTTTGCGAGTTCAGACCGATGGCATATACATAGCTGTAATGCGGATCGGAGGGATCGTGGGCTGTGGCGTTTTTCAGGTAGTCCATCGCTACCTCATTTTCGCCCTGCCTCACCTTCAGCAGTCCCAGTGAATAATGGATGGCTGCCAGATCGGGGTACTTTTCCAGGGCGTTCCTAAGGATCTGTTCTCCCTCGTCGTCGCGATTCAGCCTGCGGTACAGATCGGTCAGGTTGATATAAGGTCCCACCAGACCGGGTTCAAGCTCAATGGCCTCTTTGTAGGAGGCTTCGGCTTTCTCAAAGTCTCCCGTATTCAGGTAGAGGTTCCCGAAGTTCATGTGAGTGGTGGGATGGTCGGCATTGATCATCAGGGAGGCATTGTATTCTTCCAGGGCCAAGTTCAGATCCTCCAGGGATTCGGCCGGAATCATCTCACGGGGAACGGCAGTCAGGGAGTTGGCGGCCATCAGACGTACCAACTTGATGGGGTCGGTAAGACGGGGTACCGCCAGGTCACGGATCAACTCTGCTTCGGCGAATTGTACTACAGTCATGGTGGCATACCTAATCAAAGGATCGGGATCACTTACCGTTTGCTTGAGCAGCGCCACAGTTGCCTGGTTGGGGTAGCCCCCCAGCAGGGAAATGGCTGTGGCTCTCACCATGGGAGGCTCCTGCGGGTCAGCTCCAAGACGGAGCAATTCCTGCTGGGCTTCCGGGTATAGCTGACGTCCGGCCCAGATTGCTTCTCCATAGTGGGGCTGATTGAGTAGATCTTCTCCATACCATTCCTTTAGATACTTGGTGGCCCAGGCAGTGGATCTATCGGTGTGACACTGGTTGCAGGCATTGGGGGTTCCCAGTTTATCGCTCAGGTCGGGACGCGGGATGCGGATGCTGTGGTCGCGGCGCGGATCCACCACCATGTAGGTGCGTTCGTGCATATGGCACTCAAAACAGCTGGCTCCCTCCTTGGAGGGATCGTGGAAATGGTGTTTACGGGAGCCATATTCGCTTGCCATGTGACAGCGGTAGCAGAGCGCGTTCCCCCGCACATATACCTGGCCGCTGTGGGGTTCATGGCAATCCTTGCAGACCACTCCGGCCTTATACATTTTGCTCTGGAGGAAGGAAGCATAAACATACACTTCATCCAGGATTTGTCCGTCGGCAAAGTAAAGATCTTCATCCAGCAGGGAGGGCCAGTGGGTATCGAGCAGCGAACCTCCATGGTAATAATCTTCGGTGGCCACCGCCCGGCGGGCATGACACCTGCCGCACATCTGAACCAGTTCGTCCGACTGCCTCGGAACCGAGCGACGGGCCGTCAGGGAATCGGGATCGAAGATCCAGGTGGCATTGTCGGTATCTTTCAGCCTGACCACCAGTCCCATATCGGGATAAATATCCGGACTGCTGCCGGCTTCTACCTTTTCGGCCCAGTCGATGTGCTCCGATCCTGGCCCGTGGCATGCTTCGCAGCTTACATCAATTTCTGACCAGGTGGTGTGGTAGGCTTTCTCACTGTAAGAATAATTTTTATGCAGGTTGGTGGAGTGGCACTCGGCACACATATAGTTCCAGTTCTGGGTGACGCGCGTCCAGAAAAGCACATCATCGGAGGGTATACGCTCGTCCTGGTAGATGTGGTACCATCGCTGTCCACCTTCTTCGGCCGGACGGCTATCCCAACATATGGGCAAACACTGGTACCTTCCCCCGGGAAATTCAATCAGGTACTGCTGTAGGGGCCTGACGCCAAAAACGTAATCCACCTGGTAATCCACCATGGTCCCTTCCGGTCCTTCGGTATTCACCATGAATTTCCCTTCCGACCTAAAGAACCTGGAGGTGACTCCAAAGTGAGTGAAGGAGACATCGTTGAAATCGCCCAGGACAGTCTCTTCTTTGGCCTCATCCATGGCCATGTCATGATCCGATCCCTGGAAGAGATTGTACTCCTTTTCGTGGCAGGCCTTACATTTTTCCCGGCCCATGTATTCGGCTAGCTGTTCTTCTGATGCTGAGGCTCTTAGGGATGCTCCACTTTGCTCTGTACGCTGGCAGTTAAACAGCAAGGCGGAGGAAATAAGTAGTACAAATGCGCCACCAATTAAGTGGGGAAAAAAGGCCTTCTTCATCGTTAATTCACTCGGGATGATATAATTTCAAATGTATATAAATTAGAGAAATCGACTCTGATGGCAGTTCTATTCAAAAAGAATCTACATAATTTTAGTGTTTTATGCGGATCTGATGAAAAGAAGGAGTTTTATAGGCAAAACAGCCCTTGTCCTGGTTACAGCCACCGGGGCTCTGGCAGCCATTTCCTATCTGCGGCAGTTCTTTCCAAGGCTGGCCGGAGAAAAGCAGCGCATAGCCCTTGGCGATCCAAGAATGTTTCCCGTGGATACCTATACCTTCCTGGAGGAGTATAATCTGTATATATATCGCGACCATGAGGGGATCAAAGCGGTATCGGCCGTATGCACCCACCTGGGATGCATCCTGGAGAAGAGCATCGAAGGATTTGAATGCCCCTGTCACGGTTCTTGTTACAACGACCAGGGACAGGTCTTATCCGGACCCGCTCCGCGCGACCTGACCTGGTACAGGGTAAGCAGGGCTGCCGACGGGAAAATTGTGGTGGATCCGGGAAGCTCTGTACCGGCAACAGATAAGTTCCTAAGCTCCTGACAAGCCATGGAAAATCAGGACATACAGGATAAAAAACAGCGGGTAGGGATCATCACCCGAAACTTCTTTCTGCACATTCACGCCAGCAGGGTTCACGTACACTCCATGAAACCCACCTATACCTTTGGCCTGGGAATCATCCTTGGTTTCCTGTTCCTGGTGATGGTTTTCACTGGAGTGATTCTAATTATCTACTACACTCCTTCAGTGGAAACTGCCTACCAGTCTGTTAAGGATATTGTCAATGTGGTTCCCGGCGGGCGTATTATCCGCAACATGCATCGCTGGGCCTCCCAGGGAATGATTATCGTGGTCTTCCTGCACCTGGTAAGGGTTTTCTATACAGGGTCCTATCTGGGCTCTCGTTCCCTGAACTGGGTGATTGGAGTAGTTTTGCTGATCATTACGCTTCTGAGCAATTTCAGTGGCTACCTTTTGCCCTGGGACCAGCTGGCTTATTGGGCAGTCACCATCGGATCCAACATTGCAGCTTCTGCCCGCGAGTTGACGGACTTGCTTGGGATTACCAACTGGTTTGATCCGGGGGGTTTCCTGAAAAAACTGCTTATCGGCGGGGAAGTGGTCGGACAGCCTGCCCTTTCCCGTTTCTTTGCCCTGCATGTGATCTTCCTTCCCCTGACCATGCTGGTGCTGATGGGAATCCATTTCTGGAGGATCAGGAAGGACGGCGGATTGAGCCGACCTGTAAAGTATGCCTCAGATAAGGGACCCGAAAATAAATGGCTGGCCTGGCCGGTGCTGATGTGGACCGAGCTTGGACTCCTTTTGATGGTGGTAGTGGTGGTACTCTTTGCTGCCCTGGTGGCCGATGCCCCTTTGCTGGAGCAGGCCAATCCAGCCTTTCCCGAAAACCCGGCCAAGTCGCCCTGGTACTTCCTGGGGATACAGGAGCTGGTTTCCTATTCAGCCTTTTCAGGCGGCTTGCTGGTTCCCTTGCTCTACCTGGTCTTTCTCTTTTCTATCCCTTATCGCGATCGCGAGGACCGCTTTGTGGGAGAGTGGTTTTCGGGTAAGAAAGGATTGAGGCTTGTTGGAAGGTCCGCACTTTTTGCATTTGTTCTGGTGCTTATACAGCTGATTGTAACGATCAGATTTGGGGGCCTGCGAAACTGGTTTCCTGGAATCTCACAGTGGTTTGTGATGCTTATAAATCCAGCCACCATTACAGCAGGTTTATTTATGCTTGTGGCGGAATGGATCCGTCGGCGGACCCGGTCGACCCGCATGGCCGCCCTTGTATTATTCACCTGTACGCTGTTGGCACTGGTGATATTTACCGTGGTAGGAATCTGGTTCAGGGGACCAAACTGGGAGTTTTACTGGTCTGTCAATCAGTGGCCGTTGTTTTAAAAAGGATGAACGAACAGAGATATACATATCGGGTACAATGGCTGGTTCTGATCGGAGCAGCCCTCTTGTTGTTGCTCTTGTTCGGTGCCTGGATCAGGGAAGGCTTCGGAAAGGAATGGCGGACCGTTCAGAAAGAGTATGCCCGGATCCTCAAAGAAAATAGCGCCGTAGACGGAATCCAGGCGGATGAGTTTGAGAAGGGAATCTTCCAGGTGGACCTGCCACATTTCAAGCGGTCCGACCGTTGCATCTCCTGTCACCATGGCCTGGAGAATCCCAACATGGAAGGGATGCCCCAACCCCATGCCAGTCACCCTGGAACATTTATGGAGGACCATCCCATTCAGGACTATGGCTGCACCATTTGTCACGGTGGCCAGCCCGGTGCCCTTTCCAGGGAAGAGGCCTTTGGGAGGTTGCCAGAAACGCACTGGCCCTTCCCGCTTCTTGAACAACCCTACATACAGTCCTCCTGCGGGAAGTGTCACCTGGCCGTTTTTTCTGACGAGGCAGGGGAAGTATCGGACGCAGGGATATCCGGAGCCAGGGAGGGAATGGAGGTCTTCCTGGCCGGTAAGAGCATTTTTGCCACCGAAGGATGCCTGGGTTGTCACCAGGCCAGGGGAGTGGGCGGAATCCTGGGCCCCGATCTAACCGAACAGGGAGAAAAAACCAAACATGAATACAGCTTTCAGAACATCAGCGGTGAGCAGAGTATTTCCAACTGGCTGAAAGAACACTTCCGAGATCCGGAAATGGTTTCCCCGGGATCACAGATGCTTAGGATAGACCTGGATGAGGCTGAGTTGAACGCACTGGCTACGTTTGTAATGGGCCTTGCCAAACCTGAAATCCCCTTTGAGTATTTCTCCATGGCCACGCTGAACGAATTCAAGGGAAAACGTGAGTTTATGGAGGGGCAAAAAGGCTTTTCCTATCTCTGTTCGGCCTGTCACGGAAAAGCCGGGGAAGGCAAGGACTATGAGGAATTCAAGACAGGAATCCCGGCCATCGGCAATCGCGATTTCCTTCGGCTTGCTTCGAGTGAGTACATCCGCTTTACCCTGGAGAAGGGACGAAGCCTTCGACAAATGGGGAGCTGGACAGGCCGCATTTCCGGCATGCAAGCTGAGGAACTGGACGAAATAAGCTCTTTTCTGAAAGGGAGTGTCAGGCGGGCTGAATCCAATGAGCTTCCCCTGCGAGGTGGGGATGCCGGGGAAGGTCTGTTGCTATTTGATCGCTATTGCCAGACCTGTCACGGCGAGGAAGGGAAGGGTGATGTGGCTGTGGCACTGAACCAGGAAGGTTTGCTGTCGCGGGCCGGGAATGATTTTTTGATCCGCACACTCTTAAATGGCCGGGGAAATACGGCCATGCCTGGCTGGTCTCACCTTGAGGATGATCAGCTGGCCGACCTGGTAGCCCTTATAGCCTCGTGGAGAAGCTCTGCTCCTCCTAGCACTTCCCTGGATCTGCCTGTGGCGGATCTGGAGCAGGGAGCTTTGAGCTACCATTTCCTTTGTTCCAGATGTCATGGCGAATTCGGAGAGGGCGAGACAGGTCCTGCCATCATCAACAGGGATTTTCTTGAAGCGGCAGACGACAGGTTTCTTTATGAAACCATTGCCCGGGGCAGGGTACATACAGCTATGTTCGGATGGTCGTCCGATGTATATAACCAGGAGAAGTTGGAGACAGGGGATATCAGTAACATCATCGGCTTTATGAGGCAATCGGCTCTGGGAGAGCTGAGCTATGTTTACCAGGGCAGCAATCCTGGCAACAGCGATGCAGGCAGGCTCTTGTTTGAACAACGATGTGCAGAGTGTCATGGGGATTCGGGAGAAGGGAAGAAAGCTCCCGCCCTGAATAACCAGGAATTTCTGAGTGCTGCCTCCAATGGATATCTGTTGGGTACTATAAGCATTGGAAGATCCGGAACGGACATGCCCTCATGGGCTTATGGCACGGACCAATACCCTGTGCTTTCAGGGAAAGAGAGGAACGACCTGGTGGCCTTTCTTCGGTCCCATCAGCGCATTCGGATCAAGTACTAGCCTAAGTGGCAGATTTATAAATCAGTTTTTTTAGCGAGTTAAAAAAATCAGAAATTGACCCTCAAGGAAACTTTTTGACAGTTTTCACGTATTTTGTAGTAACCTATAACATCGGGGTCGGCTATGAGTTATAAAGTTTTTGTTCTCTATTCTTATCTACACGACAAGATTTTTGTTGGATACACCACCAGTCTGACCGATTATATGATTACCATGAATGTGATGGAATCAGATAATCCCTTGTATGAGTTCAGACCATGGACCCTGGTTCATATGGAATTGTTTATTTCCGAAGATGAGGCCATGATCAGGGACGGATTCCTGAAGCAGCAAATAGGTCAGGATTATATTCGAAGGGAAATTCTTCCCATGTTCGATTTCCGCTAAAGGTGCTATCTTTGTGGCATGTCGGAAAAAATCCCAAGGAAGCTTTTTCATAAGCTGACCCACAAGTACCGTATGGTCCTTTTGAATGAGGATACATTCGAGGAGGTGGGTAACATGAGGCTGACACGATTAAACCTGATTGCCCTGGTAGGAATTGTGCTAATCCTCCTGGTAGCCATTACTTATTCACTGATTGCTTACACCAACATACGGGAGCTAATTCCCGGGTATCCCGATGCGAGTATGCGACAGCATATTCGTACCAATGCCATGAAACTCGATTCATTGGAACACGAACAAGCCATCAGGGATCAGTACTTCGACAATATGAAAAGGATAATCTCCGGCGAAGTTCCGGAGCTCTATATGAACGATACCACCGGAATGGCAGATTCGCGGAATATCAGTTTTTTACGCTCTTCCAACGATTCTTTGCTTCGACAGCAGGTGGAGGCCGAAGAGCAGTTCAGATTGAGCGTTCTGGATGAATCGCAGGAGAACAGGAATTTGTACGAGATGCACTTTTTTACACCGGTAAAAGGCATCGCCACACGATCTTTCAGTCCTGCCGACCGTCACTTTGGCATCGATCTGGTGTCTGCCCCCAACGAAGTGGTGAAAGCAGCCCTCGACGGAACAGTAACCATGTCCACATGGACCCTTGAAACCGGATACGTTATTCAAATACAGCACGATCATGAGTTGATATCGGTGTACAAGCACAATGCCAGTCTTTTTAAAGCAGTAGGAGAAAAGGTGGCAGCAGGAGATGCCATCGCCATTGTTGGCAATTCAGGAGAACTTACCACAGGTCCGCATCTCCATTTTGAATTGTGGCACGATCGTGTTCCCCTGGATCCGGCCGACTATATCGTTTTTTAGGAGATGCAAAAAAGAATTGCCATACTTGGCTCAACCGGATCGATCGGCACCCAGGCTCTTGAAGTCATTTCCAGTTACCCAGATAAATTTGAGGTAGAGATCCTCTCTGCTCTGAACAATGCAGATTTGCTCATTGAACAAAGCATTCGCTACCTGCCTAACATGGTGGTGATCGGTAACGAGCAGCATTACCAGAGGGTTAAGGAGTCTCTTGAAAGCTATCCTATTAAAGTATATTGTGGGGAAGACGCCATAGCCCAGGTAGCCGGATCAGGTTCTGTGGATATGGTGATTACTGCCATGGTTGGATTCAGCGGACTGAAACCCACTATTGAAGCCATCCGGGCTGGAAAGGATATTGCCCTGGCCAATAAGGAGACACTGGTGGTGGCAGGAGAGCTGATTATGAAGGAAGCCGCAGGGAAGAGGGTAGCCATTATTCCTGTGGATTCGGAGCATTCAGCCATTTATCAGTGCCTGGTGGGTGAAGGAGGAAACAGTATAGAGAAGATCATACTCACAGCATCGGGCGGACCCTTCCGGGGAATGTCTGCCACCCAGCTGGAGAAAGTTAGTCCGGAGGAAGCATTGCAGCATCCTAACTGGTGTATGGGGCCTAAGATCACCATTGATTCGGCCACCATGATGAACAAAGGACTCGAGGTTATTGAGGCCAGGTGGTTGTTTGGAGCAAGCGCCGATCGAATTGAAGTAGTGATTCATCCGCAATCCATCATTCACTCAATGGTCCAGTTTGCTGATGGATCCATTAAAGCTCAGATGGGCCTGCCCGATATGCGGCTCCCTATCCAGTATGCCCTGAGTTATCCCGACCGTTTTGATTCTGACTTTGAAAGATTCGATTTTCTGAAGCACCCTCAACTAACCTTTGAGCAGCCGGATACAAAAATTTTTCGTAACCTTGCACTCTCTTATGAGGCCTTGAGAATAGGAGGGAACTGGCCCTGTATTTTGAATGCGGCCAACGAGGTAGCAGTAGATGCCTTTCTGAAGGGGCTTATTGGATTCCTTGAGATTCCGGATGTGATTGAAAATACACTGGGAAAGTCAACCTTCAACAAGGCTCCCGGATTGGAAGATTATAATCAGGCAGACCTGCTGGCAAGGCAGGTGGCCAAAGAACTAATAAAATAAGAATGGACGTAGTTATTAAAATAGCCCAGCTTCTGGTAAGCCTATCCATCCTGATCGTGCTTCACGAAATGGGTCACTTTGTCCTGGCAAGAATTTTTAAAGTCAGGGTAGAAAAGTTTTACCTCTTTTTTGATGCAGGTTTTTCTTTGTTTAAGAAGAAGATTGGAGATACCGAATACGGAATTGGCTGGCTCCCTCTGGGAGGATATGTCAAGATCAGCGGAATGATCGATGAGTCCATGGACCGTGAGCAGATGAAGCAGCCGCCTCAGCCACATGAATTCAGATCCAAAAAAGCCTGGCAAAGACTGCTGATTATGCTGGGAGGAGTTATTGTGAATTTTCTTCTGGCTCTGTTTATATATATACTGGTGTTTTTCAGATGGGGAGAAGAATATGTCCCGGTGGACCGCATTGTGTGGGGTTACGAGTTCGAGCAGCAGTTATTGGATCTCGGACTTAAAAATGGAGATAAGATTCTGGCCCTGGATGGCGAGGAGGTAGAGCGCTGGAGAACCATTCATCACGATATCGTAGTAAACGATCCCCAGGTCATACAGGTGGAACGCAATGGCAGCCTGGAGGAAGTTCAAGTACCCGAAGGACAAACGTCGAAGTTGTTGAAGCTGAAGTGGGGCATTCAGCCCAGGGTGCCTTGTGAGGTGGGCGCGCTCCCCAAGGATGGGAAAATGGTCAAGGCTGGGATTGAGCTTAATGACAGGATTATTGGAGTAAATGGCGTACCTATTGGGTTCTACGATGAGTTTGTGGATCTGACCAGGAAAGAGGCGAATACCTCTTTTGAGTTGAGTCTGCTACGAGGGAGCGATACGATTCAAGTCACCGCTTCTACGGACGAGACTGGATATTTCGGATTTTCCCGAAAACTATATATCGACTTTTTTGAGACGGTGGTAGTGAAGTATTCCTTCTTCCAATCCATACCAGCCGGAATTAACCGGGGATTCGATATCACTGGGAGTTACCTCAAGCAGTTAAAAATGCTTTTCAAACCCGAAACCAAGGCCTATGAGGAACTTGGAGGATTTATTAAAATAGGAAGTATATTTCCTTCTATCTGGGACTGGCAAAGTTTCTGGACCATGACGGCCTTTCTTTCCATCATCCTGGCCATTATGAATGTATTGCCAATTCCTGCACTTGATGGCGGCCATGTGATGTTCCTGATGTTTGAAATAATTTCCGGAAGAAAACCGGGTGATAAGTTTCTGGAGTATGCGCAAATAGTAGGAATGGTATTGCTTTTAAGTCTGCTGCTCTATGCCAATCTGAACGATATCATTGGATTATTTAAAAAATAGAACGATTTTTGTAGTACTAACCTTATAAACGATAAAAATGGAAGCTTTTATAACCCTTGCAATAGGAGTGTGGCAAATAGTAGTAATTGTTTTGCTGGTCCTGCTGCTTTTTGGCGGTCGCAAGATCCCTGAGTTGATGCGCGGTGTTGGTCAGGGCATGAAGGAATTCAAGAAGGCCACTGCTGAAATGGATGACGATGACGATGACATTGTGGATGACACAAAAGACAAAAAGAAAATCAAAGATGGTAAGGAGTAGTATCCTGAAATATTTTAATGCCTGTCTGCCGGTGCGGACAGGCTTTTTTATCTCCGCTCTGTTCATGCTGTCGCTTTCTTCGTGCGATACTGTGAATCAGCAGGGTGGAGCAGCAGGGAGGATTATGCCCAACATTTCCGGGGGTGCCGGTGAAGTATTGGTGGTCATGGATCAGTTTAACTGGGATAACTCGGCCGGACAACTTTTACAGGATATCCTTAAGGAGGAGATTCCTGGCCTTCCCCAGTCGGAACCTCTTTTTGATGTTCTGCAGGTCACAGCCGCTTCCTTTGACGGAATCTATCAGTTTCATCGTACGATTGTATTGACCAAGATTGAATCGGGATTGGAACCCGCAGTCAGATTCAGGGAGAATGTGTGGGCGAAACCACAAATCATGGTGCAACTGGAAGCTCCTACAGGTACTGCGCTGAGGGAGCTGCTTGAGGAGAATGAGGAGCGTATCCAGAATTTCCTGATCCAGTACGACCGAAACAGGTTAATAAAGAACTATCGGGATTCGAAGGATCCGGCCATTCAGAAGGAAATAGCCTTGCATCATCAGGTGAAGCTTGCCATACCCAGGGGCTACAATATGGATTTCAGCAAGGAGGAATACACTTCCGTCTCCATTGAGGCCCCAGATCTTTCTCAGGTGATTCAGGTCTTTGACTTTCCAGCGGAAGGGCCTCAGGACCTAAATACAGCCAACATCATTGAGAAACGGAACACCTTTACAAAGAACTATGTACAGGGTCCGCGCGATAATTCATACATGACCATATCAAAGCTTTTTGAGCCCATTGCTTATGATATGCAGATCAACAATGTGAAGGTGCTTGAAGTGAGGGGCCTGTGGGACCTGGAAAATGGCTATATGGGAGGTCCGTTCATTAGTCATTCCATCTATGATGCCAATCGCAATCGCATTGTGACTGTGGATGGCTATGTTTACCATCCCAACCAAAAGAAACGGGTCAAACTGAAGCAGCTCGAAGCCATTATCTTTTCGATGGAGCTCATTTGAGAATTCCAAAAAACAAAGCTAGTCCGGGGGCATTTAGTTCCCGGACTTTTTATTGCCTTAACTTTTTACCAGGTTCCCAGCTTACTCGACATAGAAGAGGTTGGGCTTTTCGAACTCAAACAGGGTGGGATAATCTTCATCAAACTTCTTAAGAATATCTGTCATGATAATTTCTCTCATGAACTTGGATTTGTTCCTGATTTTGTACTTCTCACAATAGAGGTTTATGGCTTCCTGTTCCCGCTGATTAAATAGAATGCTGGTTCTTTTAGTCCTCCGCAGTTTCTCGCTGTTGTTCTGATCCACCTGTTGTCGATTAATTTAGTTTGGCTAAAAGTAAGCAAAGCGCGAAATAAAGTGCCTTTCCACACATATTTAGAATCAACAACTTCCTAACATGATTTAATATTCGAAAATATACGGGAGTAAAATACACCATATAGAATGAAGTATATTATTGTAGTACAGATTATAAGATTTCGAAAAAGCATGTAATAATGTATGTAATATTACAAATTTCGCTTCCAAAATGGATGATTCAGCTTAAATGTGCTTTGATCTGGGTGGGCTCATTGCAGGTGCATCGGGAAGTCACATTGATATGATGTGCTTACAATGTTGTGATACTTATACCTTTTTCCTGGACTTGTGCACAAGCAAATATAGAGGCTGCCCGTCCATAGACTGACTCTGAATATAAGGCATGATAGGGCGAGGATTCACAATTCTATGGGCCGGCAAAAACAGGAGGGCTTATTCGGTCAGAATGGCCAGGAACTCTGAAAGCCGGATCAATCCCAGGAGAATGGCACTCACAATGCAGGATAGCAGCAGAAGGGCAAAGCCGGGAATCCATCCAGGGATTAGCTGAGTCAGGAAACCCACGGCCAGATTTATGGCCAGGAATCCCAGGAGCCTGATCATGATATCAGCATTCCAGGAGACTTTTATAAGACGGATAGCCAGAAACCATTGTGTGATGGCAAAGATTCCCTGCGATGCCAGGCTGGCAATGGCAGCGCCCTGGGCCTGGTATCGCGGAATCAGGATCAGGTTCAGAGTAACATTGATACCCACCGTGATGGCCGCGGCCATGTTGAGCTGACGGAGGTTGTTGTTAGCCGTCAGCAGGGTGCCGTACAGATAGGTGGTGGAAACAAACAGGAAGGAAATCATCAGCCATCCAAATATTCCGGAACTGTAGGTGACATGCGAATCATAAAGCAATGCGATAATATCCTTTTTATAAAAGTTGCAGGAGATTGCCCCGGAAAGACCGGCGGTTAGCAAGAGAGGAAGCGCAATGCGAACCAATCCGTTGATGTCCTGTTTTTGCCGGATCATTCGAGAGAACATGGGGAGCAGCAGCATGGCAAACAAAAACGAGAATTGGGTGGCTGCTTCAAAAATCCTGAATGATTGGGCATAGATTCCGGCCTGCTCTCTGCCGTTTTCCAGCAGCCTTTCCAGCATCACAGAATCGACACGGTTGAACAGGGCCATTAAAAAGATAAGCAGGGCGAAGGGATAAGAGAGTCTGAGAACCTTCCAGGAAGCGGAAAAGTTGATTTTACGCAGGAAGGAGCCAGACCTGTAACGGACAATGGATGCAGAAGCCAGGAGAGTCAATGCATAGGAAGCCGTTTGAGCATATACAAACCACTCTATTTTGAAGGGTTCCCTGGTAATATTTCCCCAGAGCAGCAATCCCGTGAATAAGATCATCAGGCTGCGGTCCATCACAGAAAGAACGCTGTCTGTACGGAAATACTGCAATCCGCTGATGTTGCTTCTAAAATATAGGATAAAGGACGCGAGGAACTGGTTTAGTACCAGAATCCAGAGCATGGCGAATTGTTCAGCTGAGTATGCCAGGATTTTTCCGGATAGAAGAACCACCCCCGCGTATACCACAGACAGTACCAGTTTCAGGGGAATGATGGCTGCAAGATTCTCCTGCAGCAGGGTCTTGTCCCGCGAAATAGCACGATTGTTATAAGTATTGATCCCCACATCGAGGAGCATGTTCAGGATAAAGGCAAAACTGAACAGCGAGAAATAGAAGCCGTATATTTCTTCTCCCACACGGTTCTGTACTCCTACCTCAATCCCAAAAAACCAGAAAGGTTTGATCAGCAGGTTCAGAAAGATTAACAATAACAGGTTGGAGATAAAATGCTTTTTCAAAGCCAGGCCCTTAAATATATTTTTTAATTAAATACAAATGTAATAAGTTCGCTCCATATTAATTGCAGGCTATCTTGAATGGAGACTTATAAGTGGACTATTGCGGTAAATACCCGCCTGTTGATGCCAGGTAAGCTTGACGGAATAGGATGGTTTACTTATGAAACCCTCAAAAGGATAGTAGTTACTCATCCCGAGGTCCAATTCATTTTCCTTTTTGACCGGAAGTACAATGAGGAGGTAATATTTGCCGAGAATGTGACTCCGGTGGTACTGGGTCCCCCCACCAGGCATCCTGTATTGTGGTTTATATGGTTTGAGTGCCGGATCAGAGCTTATCTGAGAAGAAAGAAACCGGATCTTTTCCTTAGTACAGACGGATTTTTATCTTTGCACGCCTTAACTCCCTCAGTAGCAGTAATTCACGACATAAATTTTGAACACAGGCCCGGCGATTTACCCTGGTTGGTTCGGAAATATCATCGCTATTTTTTCCCCAGGTTTGCGCGTAAGGCCAGCCGGATTGTTACCGTATCGGAGTTTTCAAGGCGCGACATCATTAACCAGTACGAGGTGCCCGAGGAGAAAGTGGATCTGGCCTACAATGGTGTCAATGAACACTATAATCCTCTGAGCGAAGATCAGGCTAGGGAGGTTCGCAAAGAGTATACAGGCGAATGTCCCTATTTTGTTTTTGTGGGGAGTATTCACCCCAGAAAAAACATCAAGAACCTGCTGAAAGCCTTTCAGCTTTTTAAAGATGAGAACACGAGTAACTATAAACTGGTATTGGTAGGCGAGAAGTTTTTTCTGACAGGACCCATGGAGGAGCAGTTGGAGAAGATGAAAAATAAGAAGGATGTAATCTTTACCGGACGCCTCACTCCCAATCAGTTAAACGATGTATTAGGGGCTGCATGGGCCATGACCTTTGTCCCGTATTTTGAAGGATTCGGTATCCCCATTGTGGAAGCTATGAAATGCGATATCCCGGTAATCGCATCCAAGGCAGCCAGTCTCCCCGAAATTGCAGGAGATGCAGCCATATTTGCCTCTCCTGAATCGCCGGCAAGCATTCGGGACTGTATGATCAGGATTGTCCGGGAAAAAGGTTTGCGTGAGGAGCTGATCCAAAAGGGCAGGGAACGGAGAACACATTTCTCCTGGGACCATACTGCCAGGGAACTGTGGAACTCGATTCAGCAGGTGCTGGAATCCCATGCTTAAATCATTTCATACGGCCGGATGCACAGAAGCGGGTTGTGATGAAGCCGGAAGGGGCTGCATTGCGGGCCCTGTTTTTGCGGCCGCTGTAATCCTTCCCCCCGGTTATCAAAATTCTTCCCTGGATGACAGCAAGAAACTTTCAGCCAGGAAGAGGCAAATTTTGAGGGAAGTGGTGGAACGAGATGCCCTGGCATTTGCTGTGGGTCTTGTCGATGAGAAGGAAATTGATCAGATCAATATTCTGAATGCCTCCTTCCTGGCCATGCACAGGGCCCTGGCACAGTTGAAGACCAGGCCCGGGCACCTGATCATTGATGGCAATCGCTTCAAACCCTATCAGGATATACCGCATAGCTGCATCGTGAAAGGCGATGGAAAGTATGCTTCCATTGCTGCAGCATCCATACTGGCCAAGACCTACCGCGACGAATTTATGACCGGGCTTCACCAGGAGCATCCTGTATACGGATGGGAATCCAATATGGGATATCCTACACGCTCCCATCGCAAAGCAGTTTTAGAATATGGTCCTTCACCTTACCACAGGCGATCTTTCCGCTTGCTTAACGACCAGATGGAACTGGACTTTTCTTAAACATGTATTCTTTGTCATAAAACAGTGATTTACATGGAAGTTTCAGGAAGAATTTTACAATATTTGCATTTCCGAATTTCCAAACTGCATATATAAATCCAATAAATAGAAGAGTGATGAGAAAACTATTTCTTTTAGTAACAGGTCTTGTGTTTGCCTTCCAGTTGAAGGTTCATGCCGACGAAGGTATGTGGCTGCTGAGCCTTATTGGACAGGTGAACATGGACGAGATGACCGAGATGGGCTTGCAGCTTACTGCCGAGCAAATTTATAGTATCAACCAGGCCAGCCTGAAGGATGCTGTGGGAGCGTTGGATGGTGGTTCCTGTACAGCTGAGTTGGTATCGCCAAACGGTCTCCTGCTTACCAACCATCATTGTGGGTATGGCGAAATACAGAACCACAGCTCTCTGGAGCATGACTACCTGAAAAATGGCTTCTGGGCCATGACCAGGGACGAAGAGTTGCCCAACGAAGGAAAAACCATCACCTTTCTGGTGAGGATGGAGGAGGTGACCGACAGGATTGCCCCTGAGCTGAACGAGGAGATGAATGCCCAGGCACGTGCCTCAAAGATCCGCTCTCTCTCTCAGACCATTTCTGCGGAAGCCACAGAAGGCAATCATTTTGAAGCACGGATCAGGAGCATGTTCAATGGGAACCGCTTTTTCCTCTTTGTGACTGAAACCTACCGCGACGTTCGACTGGTGGGTGCCCCGCCCGAGTCCATTGGTAAATTTGGTCACGATACCGACAACTGGATGTGGCCCCGCCATACCGGCGACTTTTCCATGTTCAGGGTATATACCGGTCCTGATGGCATGCCTGCCGATTACAGCCCAGACAACATACCCCTGAAGTCGAAGCACTATCTTCCTGTATCCCTGAAAGGATATGACATAGACGATTTCGCCATGGTTATGGGTTTCCCTGGGAGGACTTCCCGGTATATGACCTCCTGGGAGATTGAGGAGTCACTGGAAATAGACCATCCCGTTCGCATTCAGGTTCGCGGTATCAAGCAGGACATTCAAATGGAAGACATGATGGCCGATGACAAAGTCAGGATCCAGTATTCTTCTAAATTTTCCCGTTCTTCCAACTACTGGAAAAACTCCATTGGAATGAGCAAGGGACTGAAAAAACTGAAAGTGGCCGATAAGAAGCGGGCACTGGAAGCTGAATTTACTGAGTGGGTGAACCAGGACGAAGAAAGGAAGGCTCTTTATGGAAATGCATTGAAAGACATTCAGTCTGCCGTAGAAGGCAGAAAGCAGTCAGAGGTGGCCTATTCCTACCTGGTAGAAGCCTACTTCCTGGGTATGGAAACCGTGATGTTTGGTCGCAATCTGGTCAGGCTCGATGCGGTACTGTCAGATCCGGAACCTGATCAGGAAGCCATCCAGGGTATCACTACTGCTCTGAAAGAGGCTGCTGAAGGATTTTACAAGGATTACAATGCTCCCACAGACAAGAAAGTTATGACCGCTATGGTAAAGATCCTGATGGAAGAGCTTGACGATGCCAACCTTCCTTCCACCATTGTGGAGGTGAAGACCAAGTACAAGGGAGATGCAGCCAAATATGTTGACAATTACTTCAAAAAGTCTTTCCTGGTGGACCAGGCCAAATACAACGCTTTTATGGACAATCCTTCCAGCAAGGTTCTGGCCAAGGACCCGGGTTACCAGGCTGTACTTGCTTCGCAGAAGCTCTTTGAAGTGCAGGGTCAGGCGTCGCAGTTTGAAGATAGTTATGCCAGGGGCAGCAGACTCTTCCTGAAAGGTCTTGTAGAGATGAATCCCGAAAAGGACTTTTACTCGGATGCCAATTCCACCATGCGTATGAACTATGGAAAGGTGGGTGATTATTTCCCCATGGATGCTGTTCTTTATACGCATTACACCACACTCAAAGGAGTGATGGAGAAGGAAGATCCCAATAACTTCGAATTCGTAGTTTCTGACAGGCTCAAAGAATTGTATGAAGCCAAGGATTATGGCAGGTATGGTGTGGATGGGACAATGAATGTCTGTTTCACCACCAATAATGATATTACAGGAGGAAACTCAGGCAGCCCTGTAATTAATGCCCATGGCGAACTCATCGGTCTTGCCTTTGACGGCAACTGGGAAGCCATGAGCGGCGATGTGGCTTTTGAACCCGATTTGCAGAAATGCATCAATGTGGATATCCGTTACGTATTGTTTGTCATTGACAAGTACGCAGGGGCCGGTCACCTGGTGGATGAAATGACAGTTGTTACCGAAACTGCTATTGCTGTTGAAGCTGCTCCTGCTGAAGAAGTTGCTCCTGCCGAGCAAGCCGTTCCGGCAGAAGAAACTGCTCCTGTAGAATAATGCAACCATGACCCCGGGAGATGTAGTCATATACACAGACGGAGCTGCCCGGGGTAATCCCGGTCCAGGTGGACTGGGAGTGGTGATGTTATATGGGAAGCACCGCAAGGAGCTCTCTGAAGGGTATAGGTTAACCACCAACAACCGGATGGAGCTGCTTGCTGTGATCAGGGGATTGGAATCCCTGAAACGGGGCGATCTGAAAGTGAAGATCTATACTGATTCGCGCTATGTCTCAGATGCAGTTAACAAAGGTTGGCTTTTTGGCTGGGAAGCAAAGCGCTTTAAGAAGAAGAAGAACGTGGATCTCTGGCAGCAGTTCCTGGTTTTGTACCGAAAATTTTCGGTGGAATTTATATGGGTGAAAGGACATGCCAGCATACCAGAAAATGAGAGGTGCGACAGACTTGCGGTTGAGGCCAGTCACGGGGATCCGCTGCCGGAAGATTCCGGCTATGTTGAAAACATGGATGAATCGTTACTATAGTTTTCTTAAATTTCGGTATTTAAGCTGAATAGTCATGTTGAGTAAGTCCATCCTGTCCTATCAGGGTCCGCTTTCCTTCAGCACCATCGACTGGTTGTTGTCTGAATTTAAGTTGGCGGCAGAGGATCATGAGCTCTCATTCAAGACTTATAAGAAGATGATCTCCCTCATGATTGAGGCTCTTGAAAATGTAAGCAAGTACACCGATCAGGGAAAATGTAAGGGAGAGAGCACAAGCCCCGAATTTTGTCCCTCCTGCCAGATCAGCCGAAATGCCAGGCACATTGAACTGATTACCCGTAATCCTGTGAAGAAGGAAGAAGTTGCTCCTCTTCGGACCAGGATAGACAAGGTGAACAAGCAGAACAAGGAAGAGCTGAAGGAACTTTACAGGTCGACCATTACCAATGGGGAGTTTACTCCACACGGGGGAGCCGGACTCGGGTTTATCGAAATGGCTAAAACTACCGGGAATAAACTGGAGTATGCCTTTGAAAACCTTTCAAAAGACTATTCACTATATACCTTCCGGGCATCCATGATGCTCTGAGAGGGTGTCCCAATCCGTGCAGTCCGGGTTCATAATCGAACATTATTCCTTCCTTCCACCTTCGGGTAAGAATACACAACAGTTTTATTATTAATGAAATAAACTTTGTGGCATGAAAACTGTCTTTATTTTGTCAATGGATGTATTATGTGGAGGAATTTCTTTACTGTAGCCCTTAGAAACATCAGTAAGAATAAGGTTTTTACCCTGATCAATGTATCGGGACTGGCCATTGGACTTGCCAGCTCCATGCTGATCATGCTTTTTATTATCAGGGAGGTGAGCTTTGACCGCTTTCATGAAAACAGGCAAAGAATTTTCCGGCTCTATATCGATGGTACCATAGGGCCCCAGTCTATCAGGGGTGCATGGACCTCCATGCTAATGGCCCAGACCTTTGCTGAGGAGATTCCCGAGATTGAGAACTTTGTACGTTTCGATGTGAGTTCTCAAAGGCTGATCTGGTCCGATGGGGAGAAACACATTGAGGATCATTTCATGTATGCCGACTCTAGCCTTTCGGATGTATTTACCCTCAAGTATATCAGGGGTGATCCCTCAACAGCTCTTACCTTGTCACATAGCATTGTGATTACCCAAGAGAAGGCCAGGCTCTACTTCGGGGACAGTGATCCCCTGGGTCAGCTTTTGTTTGTGAACGACGAAAAAAACATCTACTATATAACAGGGGTTATTGAAGCCCTTCCTGAAAACTCGCACTTCTTTGCTGATTTTATCGCGTCCATGTCCACCCTGGATTGGGAAGATAATGCTACCTGGTTCCAGAATTCTCAATTCTCGTACGTGCTTCTGAAGAAGGGATCCGATCCCGAACAGGTAGAGAAGCTTATGGCCAAGGCCTTGAACAAACACATACGTCCTGAATTGCGAACCACACTTGGAATGGAACCCGAAGAGTGGGCTGCCGGGGGTAATAAGTACGGCGTATATTTGCAGCCGCTGCTGCGGATTCACCTGCAACCCGACATAGAGGTCGGAATGGATAGTTGTTTCAGGCCGGTAAATGACCGGGTTTATATTTACATCTTTGGCCTGGTTGCATTCTTCATTCTGGTAATTGCCTCTATTAATTTCATGAATCTGTCCACAGCCAGAGCAAGCACCCGAGGCAGGGAGATTGGTCTGAGGAAAGCAGCAGGTTCTAGCAGATCATTGCTGGTGAATCAGTTCCTGACCGAATCGGTGATCCTCAGTTTCATAAGCCTGGCAATTGCATTGATCCTGGTAGAACTTTCATTGCCCTGGTTCAACCATGCCATGGATCTGAATCTGAGGATTGAATCCATGAAATATGCCTATTTTCTGCCTCTGGTAGTGCTGTTAACACTTCTTGTGGGACTGATCAGCGGGGCTTATCCTGCCTTTTACCTTTCCCATTACAAACCTGTGGAAGGAATTAAAGGGGATAAGCGCGGAAAACGTGGAGAGGGAACGCTCAGGCGAATCCTCGTCATTGCCCAGTTTACCATCTCGGTTGGCATCATTGTGGCCACTTTGATTGTTTCGCACCAGCTGAAATTCATGCTTGATAAAGATCTTGGTTATGACAAGGAGCAACTGGTGGTTTTACAAAGAACTTATCCCTTGAAGACTGGTGTACATGCCTTTTGCCGGGAAGTTGAAAAAATTCCCGGTGTGGTCTCGGCTTCCAGTTCCACCACCTTTCTGGGCTTTGACAACAGCACCGAGTCCTATATGATCCAGGGAAGGGAGGCAAGCCAGAACTTCCTGTTTGCCACAAATTATGTGGACTATGATTTTATGAAGACCTACAATTTTCGTTTGGCCGGATCTTTGAGCCGCTTCTTCGATCCCGATAATCCCTCCGATACTTCAGCTATCCTGATCAACCAGGCTGCGGTTGAAGAGTTTGAAATAAATGATCCCTACAGCGCTGTGATCCTTGAGACAAGCTCTGACGGGGATACTGTTCGTCTGCATGTCATTGGTGTGGTGGATGATTTCCATCACGGTTCCTTGCGAGAAGCTGTAGGGCCCTATATGATGAGGTACAAGGAGGAAAACTTTGAATACTGGACGCAGGTCATTACCTTCAGGTTGGGAGTAGCAGGAAAAGGAGTATCTATCGCCCTGAACCAGATTAAGGAGGTATGGATGGAGATGACAGGGGATGCTCCCTTCCAGTTTTTTTTCCTGGATGAAGAGCTGGATAACTATTATAAGGAGGAACGGCGAACCGGCCGTATATCTCTGTTATTTGCCATTCTGACCACCTTTATAGCTTGTATGGGACTGTTTGGTCTGACCCTGCACAATACAAAGCGCCGGACAAGAGAGATTGGAATCCGGAAGGCCATGGGGGCCACCATCGGAGAAGTGATGTTGGTGGTCTCCAGGGAAATTCTTTGGCTGATGACTATTTCGGTATTGCTGGCATGGATCGCAGCTTACCTTTTTATGCAAAACTGGCTGGAGGGATTCCCATTTAATATTGGATTTCAGCCCTGGATTTATCTTGTGGCTGCCATATCAGCCATGATCATTGCTCTGGTCACTGTGAGCTTATTGGCCTGGCGCGCGGCCAGGTCCAATCCTGCAAAAACACTTCACTATGAATAAGGGATCAGGGGCCTGGCTCAGAAACGCTTATCTTTCCTGATCTTTTCAAGGTCTTCAGGAGTATCCACTCCCAGAGAGGGCAAGCTTGTTAGCGATGTTCTTATGCTGATCCCATGTTCCATCCATCGCAATTGTTCCAGCGATTCTGCTTGTTCCAGGTGAGTGGGAGACAAGTTCACAAGCTTTTCCAGTACCTCTCGCCGGAAGGCATAGAGGCCGATATGTGTATAGAACTCGGGGCCTCCTGGTTCCCTGGAGGCTGAAGCATCCCTCACCCTGGGAATCGGGGAACGGGAAAAATAGAGCGCTTTGAAGTCCAGGTCCACCACCACCTTCACCACATTGGGATTTTCATATTCTTCCATTGAGTTTAGTGGTCTGATCAGGGTGGCAATGGGGGTGTCGGGTAGCTTTATACAGTCCTGCAGGATTTTCAGCTGCCCGGACTGGATTAGGGGTTCATCTCCCTGAATATTAACCACATATTTGAAGAGGAGTCCACTTTCTTTCTCATACAGTGAAGCTGCTTCAGCACAGCGTTCAGTGCCACTGCTGTGTTCCGCAGAAGTCATTACCACCCTTCCGCCAAAGGCCAGCACGGCATCGTATATCCGCACATCATCCGTGGCCACCAGCAAATGCTCAAACAAAGTGGAGGCGCTCTCATACACCCATTGGATCATGGGCTTTTGACCCAGAAGAGCCAAGGGTTTCCCCGGGAAGCGGGTGGAAGCATACCTGGCAGGTATAATACCAAGAAAATCAGTCACCTTTTTATTTCAAAAATAGGAAACAATGGGGATAAACCTTTTTGAATCCGGCTAAAATTGTAATTTTGTCATACTTTCAGGTTATTTTGTCAGAAAGCACATGGATATTCAACAGATCAAACAAAGATTTGGGATCATAGGTACCTTCCCCGG
>Ga0316190_10000459_pt1 | contig 28083 bp, 24 predicted proteins | sample Eddworburrow2_MG_FD_204929 | JGI IMG/M metagenome (GOLD analysis project Ga0316190, IMG submission 204929) | Coastal sediment microbial communities from Maine, United States - Eddy worm burrow 2 | ecosystem: Environmental > Aquatic > Marine > Coastal > Sediment | place: USA: Maine | collected... | reverse complement strand
AGGCTGCTCGTATCAAGGAAAAAATCGTTAAGAAATAAGTATTGCTTATGCGATCAAAAAACCGCCCTGTTTTGCAGGGCGGTTTTTTTTTGCCAAAAATATAGAATAATTCTTCCCTTAAAGATAATGATAAGGAGTCGGGGCTATGCAGAATACCTTCTACTGGCATGATTATGAAACCTGGGGCATAGATCCACGCCGCGATCGACCCTCACAGTTTGCAGGTGTTCGTACAGATGAGACATTGAATGTCATAGGTGATCCATTGATGGTCTACTGTCGGCCGGCAGATGATATTTTGCCTCAGCCTGAAGCCTGCCTGGTTACAGGTCTGACGCCACAAAAAGCTACAACGGAGGGGAGCTGTGAAGCAGAATTTATTGGGCAGATTCATGCTGAGCTGGCAAAGCCAGGCACCTGTGGCGTAGGGTACAACAGCATCCGGTTTGATGATGAATTTACCCGCTATAGCCTCTACCGTAATTTTTATGACCCCTATGCCCGTGAGTGGCAAAATGGCAACTCACGTTGGGATATTATCGATATGGTACGGCTCACCTTCGCCCTTCGCCCTGAAGGTATTGAGTGGCCGATGTATGATGATGGAACACCCTGTTTTAAGCTGGAAGAGCTGACAGCAGCCAACGGTATATCCCATACGGCTGCACATGATGCGCTATCAGATGTCTATGCCACGATTGAGTTGGCCCGGCTGATCAGGCAACACCAACCCCGCCTGTTTGATTATATTTTACAGCTACGGAATAAACGTCTGGTTGATCAGCAGTTTAATCTACGTGAAAAAACGCCAGTACTGCATGTCTCTTCCATGTTTCCTGCCTGTTATGGGCGCATGGCAATGGTGGCACCTGTTACACGGCATCCAGTGAATAAGAATGGTGTAATTGTTTTTGATCTCCGCTATGACCCAACGCCTTTTCTTAATCTTAGTGTAGAAGAGCTACATCAACGACTATTTACCCCAACGAAGGAACTGCCAGAAGGGGTAGAGCGTGTTCCGCTCAAAATGGTGCATTTGAATAAGAGTCCGGCAGTTGTTCCGATGAACACATTAACTCCTGAAGCTATGGAGCGTTGGCAGATTGATGTGGCAGCGGGTAATCGACATGTTGAGGTGTTACAGCAGGCATCTGCATTTGAAGAGAAGGTGCGAAAGGCTCATACCTTGCAGCAGTTTGATCCTGTTACTGATCCAGACCAAAATCTTTATGGCGGATTTTTTAGTGGCCATGACCGCAAGCAGATTGATGTTGTCCGCAATGCAGAGCCGCAGGAGTTGAATAATCTACAGCTCCGTTTTGAAGATAGGCGATTACCTGAGATGCTGTTTCGCTATCAGGCGCGCAATTGGCCAGAAACGTTATCGACTGACAGCCAGTTGCGTTGGAAGGGGTTCCGTCGGAAGCGAATCCTCGAATCCGACGGAGGAGGGAGTATTACTTTAGCAGAGTACCGTGAGCAAATTACGGTACTGAAAAATACCCCAGATATGCCAGCAGAAAAGATATTACTACTGGATGAGTTGATGAAGTGGGGCGATCAGATTGAATCTAGTCTGTGATCCACTTTTCCAGCGCAGCAACGACATTCTTAGCTTGATCTTTGCTGGAGATGTTAAATTTTGATTTCTGCATATATTCGCCATTGCGCTTCTGATACCGACGGATGCTGTACTTTTCAGGGCCATATTCGCTTTTGGTGCGGTTCCACTCCTGGTAACGAAAGATAACTGTGGACCAAGCGCCTTTGGAGAGGATCTGTTTATCAAGTTCTTTAACGATATCGGTGCCATCTTCTGAATAGCTGATGGTGAGTTCATCTACAGTGGAAGCCATATGTGTAATACCTGATGAAAGTTTCAGTGGATGAATATAGAGGTACTGGCAAAATTCCTGAAGTATCCCCTAGCGGCGTTAAAAATAAGCTCAAAATGCTCATTTACTGCGTGTAAACTCCGCTTTTTCGCTGATTTTGGCCTTGCCAGGAACCACCTCAGAAATTTTGTCAGCACCTCTATAGTACAGGGTAAAAGATGCAGTGAAAATATTTTTGCCTTTATTTTTAGTGGTTATTTGGCCACTGCGCCATTGCGCTTGAGTAGGTCGCTGATATCTCTGTTGTGACGGCCAATAGAGTGCCAAAGCGGCGTATGCCCAGTTGCATCTTTGGCATTTATATCAGCGCCATTATTGATTAATAACTTGGTGATTATCCGATAATCTTTTTTCACAGCGATGTGTATCAGCGCATCTCCACTTTCGTTGGTGTGATTGATATCTGCCCCTTGCTGTATTAAAAAATCAAAGACATCACGATCTGCAACCTGGTTGGAAACGGCCTCTTGTAAAAGCATGTTGATGTCATATGTGGCACCCCGTTTGATCAGCATCTCAGCAACCTGGGTACGGCCTGACATCACAGCATTATAGAGAGGTGTATGGCCCTGTTTATCCAAAGTGTTGATATCAGCGCCGTGCTTTAGCAACAGTTTTACGACGACCCAGCGGCCTGCCTTGGCAGCAACATGCAACGGCATGCTGTCATCTGGATTGGTCTGATTGAGGTCTGTACCCCATTTGATATGACGTTCGATCTGGGCAATGTCCCCTCGCTGAATGGCAGGGTAGAGTGCAATAGTGGGGCGATCCGGTTCGCTACAGCCTGCTGCAAGCAGTAATAAAATAAGAACAGTAATTTTTATGCTTTTCATACTGCATGTTATAGGGGGGTCTGTTGGTAAATGCAACCATAGTCTGCTTGCAGGGTGGCATGATAGAGTAGCTGCTATGTTATTGAAAATTCTACTGACTGCGGCGGTTATTCTGGGGGCAGTGTTATTCTTGCGTAAACGTGCGTATCGTGTGCAGCAATCTGCAACGCCAACAATACCCCAGCCCAAAGCCCCTCAATCACGACTGCCACATTATGCGGCTTATGGATTAGTCTCCATAATGCTGGCTGCAGCTCTCTATTTTATCTATTTGGAATGGGAAGAGAGCTATCAGGTTGTGACGGTTCGCGTTATCGATACCCGTAGTGGCAACGTTGTTAACTATGAAGCTTATCGGGGTGATGTGGCAGAGCGTAGCCTGCTCACTCTGAATGGCAAAATGGTCAGTCTTGCAGAGGTGGAACGCATGGAGTTTGTCAGGGAATAGCAGGTTGAAGCAGTTCGAACTAGAATAGAGATGATTCACACTGTTTGCGAGCCTGCTGTATAACTGAAGATATTGCACCTGATGCCATTCGCAAAACTGCTGGTACAGCGTTGTTACGCACTGGAAGACTCGCCTCGCTACAGGCAGGCCAAGCAGTTTATTTATGATCTGTTAGAAAATCCTCGCGCCCCTGTTCGTCCCTACTTTGATTTGGGGATGATTGTGCTGGTTCTTGCCAGTGTCTTTTTTCTAATCTATGCCGTAAAAAATGACCTGGGGTGGATTGGAGATATTTTTGAGCGCATAGCTGTAACTATTTTTTTGCTCGAATATCTTGCCCGGCTGTGGCTCTACAGTGACAGCCACCGAATTATTATTGACCATTATGAACGGGCAGAGTTTATCAATGTCCCCTTTCATCCCGGGGCAGCATTGCGAGAGGTGATCCGCAAAAAGTGGGATTACATGATCACGCCACTGGCCGTGATTGATCTTTTGGCCATTATTCCCAGCTACCGTCCGTTACGTTTCTTGCGTATTTTTTTGCTCTTTCGTCTGTTTAAGCTGTTTCGTTATTCACGCAGCATCCATCAGTTTGCCCGGGTGCTGTCCGAGAAACGGTTTGAATTTCTTGTGCTCTTTTTCTTCCTGGTTTTTGTGGTGTTTACGGCGGCTTCAGCCATCTATTTTTTTGAGGCACGCAGTGAAGGCGGAAATATTGATAGCTTTTTTGATGGTATCTATTGGGCGGTAGTGACTGTCTCTACCGTTGGCTACGGTGATATTACCCCGCAGACAGCAGAGGGACGCTTCGTCACATTGATGCTCATTATGTGTGGCTTTGGTGTGATTGCCTTTACCACCTCTATTATTGTTTCTGCTTTCAGTGAAAAGATGCCAGAGGTACGGCGCAGCCGGGTGTTTTCTGAGATTGAAAAGTGCGGTAATCACACCGTGCTGTGTGGTTTTGGTCGGATTGGCCAGGTGGTGGCAGAGCGCTTACATGCTGATCGGGAGCATTTTGTTGTGATTGATCCTGATAGTGAGAATATCAACCTGGCCCGGCAGCATGGCTACTTGGCCATTGAGGGTAATGCTGAGAGCGTGGAGCTGCTGCAAAACCTGGGCGTTACTGAGCGTGCCCAGCGCATTCTCTGTTTGACAGGTGATGATGTGATCAATGTCTATATCACCCTGATTGCTCGCCATATGAATCCAGATATTGAGATAATTTCACGTGCCAATAAGGAAGAGACCGTGAGTAAATTGGTGCAGGCAGGGGCGAATCATACTATCCTGCCCTATAAGATGGTGGCTCTGGTGGCAGGTGAATATGCTGGGCAGCCGGTTGCTTTTGAGGCAATACATGGCATGTTAACAGGGGAGAGTGATCTGGGCATGGACACCATCCCCGTACATCAAAATTCCTGTCTGAATGGGCGTGCGCTAGGGGATATTGATTTTAATCACCAGAAACTGATTGTATTTGGTGTGATCGGTAGAAGTGATCGTAAACACCATGAAATAGATCGGGCCTACGATCTAAAAACCAGCCGTTTCCTATTTAATCCAGGGCCTGAGCTTGTGTTGCAGGCAGGTGACTTTTTGGTTGTGTTTGGCCACCAGTTCAGCATTGTGCATTTTCGTGATTGCCTGGAACGGGGGAAGATTTGAAAGAAAAAATCCTCCTGTTTGGTGTTGGCCCGCTTGGACTGGATGTGGCAACTCAGCTGCAGGGTCGAGGGCGGGATCTGTTGCTGGTGGATGATGATGAAACTTCTTTGGCAACGGCCGTGTCCAAAGGGTTCAGAACGGCACAAATAGATTTTCAGGATGATGAGAGCTTGTGCATGCTGGGTATTGGCAGGGATGTTGGGCTTATCTTCTGTTTATTGCCAAAAGACTCGCAAAATGTCTTTCTTGCCATATCGGCCAGGGCACTGGATGCTGAGATTGAAATTGTCTCGCTGACCCAGTCTGGAGATTCGGCACACACACTGAAAGCGGCTGGGGCAGATAAGGTTATAGATCCGTATGAAATTAGTGGGCGCAAGATCTATGACCTGATTCAGAAGCCTCTGATTGCAGAAACGCTGGAGCATACTGTTTTTGGTCAGCAGGATCTTAATCTGGCAGAGGTGGTGGTAACGGAAGGTTCAACCCTTGATGGCCAGACGCTGGCTGGTATAGAGGTGAGCCAGTGCTATAATCTGCTGTTATTGGGCGTGGTTGATCGTGAACAGGGAGATGGTTTTATCTTTGCAGTTGGTAGTAACAGCTACCGCCTTGACCCGGGTGATGTGCTTATTGTCATCGGGCCGGCGCAGGCGATAGCCAGGTTCAAACAGGATGCGGAGTAGAGCAACGTACTTGGTTTAAGGCGCTGCACTTAATAGGCTGCCAACTTGATTGGGCAGGCTGCCAGCTTGGGCTTGCATGGCTTGTGCGCCATTAGCTGCCAGCTGTTCACTGATGCGGGATGCCAGTTGTGCTGCCTCTTCTGGAGTAGTGATGTTGCCAGTTGAGCCAGTAGGGTCACTGGCAGCGCTACGGTAGAGTTGGTTGGCACGGTCAACGTTTACAGTATCATCTGCTGGTTTGGTAACCTCAGATGCAGCTGTAGCAGTGTTGGTTTCAGTGCTGCTCTTATTGGCACTGCCAGTGCTTTTTGTATCCGCCCCACCAGCTTTTTGGTTGCTGGAGGTTGAAAGTTTGTCATTTGAAATAGGTGTGACCACAATTATCGCCCTCGTGTAAGTCAAATAAATGACGTATCTATATGCAAATTGATCTACTGACTATAATTGAGCAAGTTTTGGGCCAGAAAATGCATATTTTGCTTCGGCAGCAACTAATAGAAAGGATAGACCATATTCATGGCCCAAGCCGGCTGAGCCATAAAAGAGGTTATGGTTTTGTGGTGTACGCCCTATTTTCGCTCCTTTTATTCCCAATCTGGCTATCTGCTGCGCCCGTGGCTGACGAGCGCCTGGAGTATACGATCTCCTATCAGGGGGGATTAACGGCCATGGTTTGGCTTGATATCTGCGATGCTGTGTTGGAGACCTCGCAACAAATGATCCCTGTTAATGGTGAGAAGGCCTACAAAGCACTTGTTGAGATAACCAGTGAGCGTCATGAGCAGATGGAAGAGATGTACCCCTTCAGATTCCATTTAACGAGTTACTTCAGTAGTGATATGCAGCGCTCCATCTTGTTTGATAAACGCAAGAAAACAAAGAAGGATCGTCATGAGGTTATTCGGTTTGATTGGGATGAGAAGGTAACGCAGCGTTTCAAACGGCTTAAACCACGCCATATCCCCGCGGGTGCGACCAGTGCTGAGGTGGGATCAGATGAGATATCTGATCTGTTTGACTTTCTTGGCTATGATCCGACGCATTTCAGGCGCTCTGGGAAACCTGGTCAAAAACTATCTGGCAGCATGCTGGATCGCCTGTCACTGTTGCAGGCTGTTCGAAGCCAAAAGCTTGCTGTTGGGCAGGAGAAACGACTCACCATATCTGACGGCAAAAAGGTATTGAACTATCTGGTCAGGGTTCAGGCTCGTGAATCGTTAAAGCATGATGATCAGAAGCAGGATCTGTTTAAAGTGCGGTTCGATGCCTTTAAGGCTGGAAAATGGAGTGGTGAGCCGGCCCACCCGGCTGTTTATGTCTGGATGACGGCGGATGAACGTAAAGTTCCAGTCCGCTTCTCTATTGACTATGCGCTGGGCACCTTCGTTATCCAATTGAAGAAAAGCATAGCCGGACAGCCTGCTATTGCGAACTCTGTGTATCCCCTTCAATAATCTTCAGGTTGCTGATATCAGGTATTTCAGCGGGTTTCACTGCCTGTTGGCAATCTTCAAGACTCCCCGTATTGGCCGGATTGAGTTCCAAGCTATTGGTATCAATATTTGCCGGTGGTGGCGGCTCTGTCTCATCCAGTATGGTTTCAGCGCTAGCAGCGTTTAGCGTTAAGCCCTGAGTATCAATATTGGCTGGTGGCGGCGGTTCTGTTGCATCCAACGGCTCCGCGTTGCTGCCGAAATCCATGTCATCAATATTGGGGATGGCGGCAGGCACGACCTCAGGTGCGCAATCAATAAGAGAGCCAGTTTTTGGGGGTAGCAGCTCAATTCCATCCTTTGTGGACTGTGGTGACTCTGCTGGTGGTGGACTGGTTGTGGCTTGTGGCTGCTGAGGAGCTGTGGTTTGCGGTTGAGCTGTGGGTGTAGCGCTAGCGGTGGAGGTAGGCCGGATATCAATTAATGCCCCTGCATTACGAAAGGCAACCCGGTATTTAACAGCGTTATCGAGATCAACCCCTGATTTTATCTTTACCTCTTGCCCTGAAAAGAGCCGTTCGACCTGCTTTTCGTTGGCTTTGAAGATACGGCCTACTTTGGTGCGTACCTCTGCTTCATCCTGATCCTCCATGATTTGGCCAGAGAAAAAGATGTCGAATTTCTCAGTTGACATATAACAGTGCCCAATATTTTGTGAATACTCGTACAAGTATGGCAGTAACTGGTTATTTTCAGCAACCTGTATGGCTTTTCTTTGGGATTTAATGAATTTTAATCATTATCAATTCATTCAATAAAAACAGTATGTTGCTCTGTTGTGATGGGTGAATGGAGGGCGTTGTTAGGGTGTTGACTAGTAATACCTGACAAATATACTAAACTATTAAGACAAATGTCATGGAGTTTAAGTTATATGAGATCGTTTCAGCCCGCATACCCCCGGCCACATACCGATTATGCATATTGTGCAGAAGAACTCCTTTGTCATACGTCACGCTATTACAGTTACATTGAACAGTACCTTGCAGATCTGGCTCAACAGCCTGGATTTAGCCTGGCCGGGTATGATTGCCGCAACCTGTCCAGGAATCAAAAAATGGTGCTTTCAGGATTAATGACTGAGGCTCCAGATCAGAAGAGTGCTGCTCATATCATTCAGATTGTCTCTGATGTGATTGCAGGGTACCGAGGTGTGGATGCTGAATTGCTACAGAAGTATGAACAACGATATTTTCGTACTCACCCCCATCGCTTTACCCCACAAGTTGCTGGAAGTGGTGTTCATCTAGATGTTAGTGCTGCGCCCTTGGATCCGATTCAGAATATGGCTCATCGGTTAAATATTCCGATCGAGATAAAAGGGCGAGATGTTTTGATACCTATGCATGTTTTAGGTAGACATCTTGATTCTGCCAATGCCGTTGTTAAACAGAATATTCAGGATTGTATTGTGTTGCTGCATGATAGTGGATACCGGCTGAAGGATATGCCTTATCCATCTCAAAGCCAGAATGACTGGCAAAAACTACACGCAAGAAGTTTTTCACACTCCTCGCATCCCCCCCTGTGGCAAACCATCTGCCAATGGATTAAGCCACATTCACGTCACCTAAGTGCCTAGATTCTGCCGGATCTAGGCACCCTTCCTACTCGTTTTTTGGGATCATAGCCTGAACCACATTGCACCAGGCTTGTGCCAGATTGTCCCGGTTATAACCTCCGCCACCGACAGCCAGCAACCTGCCATCACAGCAGGTATCAGCAATATGTGCCAGTGACTCTGCCGCATGAGCATGTGCTTTGGGGCTGTAATTAAGGTGTGTAATAGGGTCGCCAGCAACGCTGTCAGCACCGCATTGAAGAATGATAAATTCCGGTTGTGCCTGCTGAATAAAAGCTTCAGCTTTGGCCCAGGCTGAAAAAAATGCCTGATCACCAGCATTGGGTGCCATTGGTATATTAAGTTTGCTACCTTTGGCTGCCCCTTTGCCAGTTTCGCTGCGGGCGCCTGTACCGGGATAGAGGTAGTTTCCATCTTCATGCAGATCGGCAAATATCAGGTCAGGGTCCTCTTCAAAGGCATAGAAGACACCATCACCGTGGTGGGCATCAATATCGACATAGGCCACGCGCTGAATACCATGTTTGGCGCGCAGAGCTTCAATGGCGATGCCACAATCATTGAAGATGCAAAACCCGGCAGCAGAATCACGACGTGCATGATGCAGTCCTGCAATGGGTACAAAGGCGCGCTTGGCTTTGCCCTGGATGATGTTATCGATGCCATCCAATACACTGCCAACCACATAGGCCGTGGTCTGATAGGCATCAGGGAAACAAGGGGTGTCGCCCCCGTCCAGGTAACCCATGCCTGTTTGTGACATGGTCTTTACCTTGGCAACATAATTGGCAGTGTGAAACAGCTCAATAGCCGCCTGCTCAGCCAGCTTTGGCGTACCCACATGAACTCGGTGTTGCAGCCCCCGTTTAGTAAATTCGCGCCAAAAAGCATTGAACCGGTCCGGGCCGAAGGGGTGATCATCACCAAAGCCATAACGGGCAATCTCTTCGCCTGCATAGACGTGAACTGAAGGTTGAGTACTCATGATAGAGCTGCTCCTGCCAGATGTGTTTATTTACTCTACTCTTATTGAGTAATACTGCTCAAGCAAATGCTGGGTGGATGGGGTATATTTTAGAGAACATAACTCGTTAATTACGCAATTTATAGCCAGCAGACGGAATCAATTGATCAATAAAAATATTAGCCTCGTATTCAGCCTAATGCAGCTGTGGATTCTCTTTTTGCTGATGCCTGTTAATCTGGCTGTTGCAGATGAGGTGGCTTCGCAGCAGATGGCGATGCATCAAAAACAACAGGGATTAGTCTGGGTTGCGGGTTGGCGTGACGGCCCACTCATGCAAACCCCGCGCTCAGGTGCTGCTGCTGTAGAGATAAATGGCGTCATTCATGTGATTGGTGGAGTTGATGGCAAAAACTTTCTTCGCTCCAGCGAATACATAAGAGTTGGCGAGCAGGGTGGTTTATCTGAATGGAGCCTGGGGTCAGAGTTAAATACAGAGCGAGGTTTTTTCTCTGCCATACGGCACAAGAATTTTGTCTATGCCGTGGGTGGTGGTCAGGGTGACCACGGAAAGATTCTGCTGGACAGTATCGAACGTGCAGAAATCCAACTAGATGGCACACTGGGAAAATGGTCAACAGAGCCGTTCAAGCTCAATACAAAACGGCGTTGCACCAAGATAGCTGTGACAGACAATCATCTCTATGTCTTTGGTGGATTCGGCGGCATTCTACTGGATAGTGTAGAGCGCGCTGAGATCCTGCCAGATGGCAGCCTGGATGAGTGGGTCGTGTTGACAGATACCATGCTGGTGGCGCGTTACATTCACGGTGTAAAAAAAGTACGTGACCGCGTCTACATGGTGGGCGGCCATGATAAAGCAAAAGGTGTAGGCATTACCGATGTGGAATGGAGCCAGGAAGACAGTGAAGGCTGGCTGGAACCTTGGCAGCTTTCCAAGCCACTGCAGACGGGGCGCTATGGGCTGGCTACAGTACAGCATGGTGATTATCTTTACGCCATGGGTGGTCTGGATGGAGCAGCCTATTTGGACAGTATTGAAAGAGCTAAAATTAATAAAAATGGCAGTCTTGATAAATGGGTATTTGCAACACCGTTACAATCGCAACGGGAAGGCATGAATGTACTATCAGTAAACGGTGCTGTTTATGTGATTGGTGGAACCAACCTGGCTGGATATAAAAGCAGTATCGAGTATGCATGGTTTAATAAGCAAGGTGACATTGGCTATTGGGCAACTGCTGAAGAGGCTTCTGCTGCAAAGAGCGAGATGCAGAAAAAGCAGACACAAAGAAGAATTTTGCCCAACGAGGCTGTAGTGGTAACACACCTGCAGGCTGCACGTTATAGCTATTTGGAAGTGCAGCGCGATGATGGATTTTCAGCCTGGCTGGCAGGCCCGGTAACCGACCTGCCAATCGGTACACGCATACAATTTCCCAATGGTGTTGTGATGCGTAATTTCTTTAGTAAAGAGTTAAAACGTAACTTTCAAGTCATTATGTTTGTTGGTGAGTTGCGAGTGGTAAAACGTTCAAACTCGCCTGATAAAAAAATTAACTAAAACCAAACTGACAGGAAACAGAAAATGGCTGAAGTCATAACAGAGATAGAAAAAGCCATTACAGGTCAGTACCCCATAATCTATCTTGATAGCACAGAAGAACATCGAATAATTACACTGTTGCATCAACTCGCTGAGAAACAGTCTGCCGATCTTGCCGTTCTTACCTGGTCATGCACAAAAGGATTAGATGTTGAAGATACAGCTAAAGAGACAAAAGATCCGATAAAAGCACTTGAAGTAATTATTGAAGGCAACAAGCCTGGTTTTTATATCATGAAGGATCTGCTCGATTTTACCGGGCAGCCAAAAATCGACAGGCTACTGCGAGATGCTTACGAAAAATTTCGCGAACGAAATGACCTGTTTATATTTATCGTTTCCCCAGATAGAACAGTTCCTGCTAGATTAAGCAGCACAATATTTCAGATAGATGTCGGGCTGCCACCATTGGAAGAGATGCTAGCCTATCTGCGCGGCCTACAAAAAAAGAGCGGTACTCGAAAATTACGTGATAAGGCGCTGCAGGATATTGCACACTCTCTCTGTGGTCTCACACTAAATGATGCGGCACATGTTATGCATCAAATAAATCATTGTGAAAAAATAACCACCGCAGCTGTTTCAAGTTTGATCAATGAATGCAAAAAAAGGCTAGTAACAAGTGGAGGCATGACCAGTCTGGAGCATGTCCCGGTTGGTTTCAATATTGATCAGGTCGGCGGACTTGGTCGATTAAAAGAGTGGATCAATGCAAGAAAAAAACTCTTTACTCATAAAGCGCAACTGGATGATATGCCAATACCCAGAGGTATTCTTATTATGGGTATCAGTGGCTGTGGTAAGAGTCTGTGTGCCAAGGTTGTAGCTAAAACATGGAATGTGCCGCTCTTCAGATTGGATATGAATCTCCTGTTCTCACAAATGCATGGCAGTCCAGAGGCAGCGTTTCATAAAGTAACTCAAATAGTAGAGAGTGCAGCTCCTGCCGTTTTATGGATCGATGAGATAGAGAATGGACTGGGTCTGCTTGAAGGTGGCAACATAAATCAGTCGCATGTCTTTTCAGCCTTTTTAACCTGGATGCAAGAGAAGCCACCATTAGTCTTCGTTGCAGCTACGGCTAATCAGATTGAATCACTGCCCGCAGAACTTATTCGTAAAGGGCGGTTTGATCAGGTCTTCTTTTGCGACCTGCCAGATGATGAAGAGCGGGCAGAGATTCTAAAAATACATATCAAAGCCAACAAACAAAATCCTGATGACTTTAATATTGAACATCTCACAAAAATCACAAATGATTGGAATGCAGCAGAGATTGAACAGGCAGTGAATGGCGGGCGAATTGATGCGAGCAGTCAAGGCCATGCATTTACAACAAAAGATATTGCCAAGCATATGGACACAATCGTTCCTCTTTCAGAAACAATGAAAGAGCAGATTAAAAAGATCAAAGACTGGGCCTGGGACAGAGCAACCCCGGCATCCAAAGGTAAAGGCAGAGAGCTTTCATTCAGTGAAGAGAGTTAATTGCACGATACAGGATGAAATAAAATGACAGCTTTAAATAAAGCGATGGCGCATATACTTGAGTGGGTTAAGCAGCAACTAAACTGCTCGGATGAAAGTGATGCAGCATGGGAACCATACCTAAAAGAAGATGCAAACTCACTCACCCTGTTTCAAAATCAATGCAACAAAGAACTGCAAAATGCACTTTTTCATCTTGATGGAATAAAAAGCAATCAAAGAGTAGAAGGCGATGATGAAAAAGAGATCGTCGGAGTTATACCAAAATCAAAAATTGAATATCATATATACCGTGATGCTGCACAGATAGGAACCTATTACTATTTAGAGCGACAAGCCTTTAAAACCCCAGAGCTATTGATTGCCTCATTTGTGAAGATGGTAAAAGAGTCAACACAAACTGGGGAAGAGTATGAATAAATGAGTATTCAGAAGTAAAATAGAGTTGCGTTATTCATCGTAATACTGCTTTCAATAATCATTCCTCTCAGACTGAAAACCTAAATGAAATTTGTAGGGATTTTCTGAAACATCATCTCAGTAACAATTATTTCTCTTGAGAGGCAACTGTTATTTGCCCATTGGTGATGGTCATCTAACTGTGCTGTATAGATCTGTTTTTAAAGAAAATACTCAGCAGATTTGATGGCTATTTATCCAATATTGAACTTCTTAAAAATGACATTTGTTGGTAAATGGTACATATCTACCCAGCTTGACAGCAGAATAAGTCCTCATGTATAAAACCCGACAATAAGTGGGGTGAAGGATTACAAAGGATCTGCCCCTTAATAAAAAATAGTAACTGAGGAGCGCCAGGGTTATGGTCAGTCGTTTTTGTTCTCTATTTACATCTTGCTTTACTCCTATCCAATTTATCTTAGTTGGTTCTGCTTTTTGTCGGGGCCAATCTCTTCGCAATATTCTAAGCATATTTTAAGAGCTGTTATTTAATTAAATTCGCTCTTGTACATATTATTTGGTGCTAAATATATGTCTGCTCAGTTAGTAAAGAATAATCCCAATAAATTAAGATCGGCTGTTTTTCTGGCCATATTATTCATCGTGATTACAATATTATGGATAGCTATTAGCTTTGATAGCGCTGAAAAAATAATAAGTTCAGCTGAAATTCAAGAACACTCGAACACTCCGCTACCTAGTAAGAGTGATGCAAAAATATCTGGTCTTGATAAAAAAACAGATTCACCCGATATCAAATTACAAGTTGCACAGTTTGCAGAAAAGCTACACGCCATCCAATCACCAGAGACTGAGCAATTGATGTCCAAGGGTGATGCGCTTGTTAAAGATGCTGATCATGTGTTGCTAAAAATGGTTGCTAAGAAAGAATCACCTAATGACCAGAATAGCAAAAGCCCGGTAACGTCTAAATAGTTAGCACTTCGGAAGAAAAGAATAAAACTACTTGAAATAGATGGATCTTTATTGATCTGCTTGTTTCTAAAGGAAAAGAATAATGAACAATATTATGAGAACTCCCTCTTTTATAATTAGAAGGTTAAATGGGCCTGGGCTTTTCCCCGCATTGTCATTCTCTGGTTCAAAATTTAAAAGAATAAAGAGGAGCCGCTGCCTTTCATTTGTATCTGTTATTCTTTTTCAATTCATAGTTGCTTCAGCATTGGCCAGTGTTGTGCCGGGCTTTATACCAGGTGAGCTATCAGTCACACCATCAGGTAGCGCCTCTTATTCCGTACCTATTAGCGTGCCTGCCGGCGCAGGGAATATGCAACCTAGTCTATCATTCAACTATAGCAGTCAAGGTGGCAATGGGCCGCTAGGCATAGGGTGGTCGCTGGGTGGTCTCTCTGCAATATCACGCTGTCCTGCAACCCTTGCACAAGATAATCGTGTGGGAGGCATAAATTTTGATACTGAGGATCGTTATTGTCTGGATGGACAGCGTTTAATTGCTATAAGTGGGGATGATGGTAAGGGTGGTACAGAATATCGAACGGAAATTGAGAGCTTTTCCAAAGTTATCTCCTACGGCACATCTGAAAGCAATCCAACCCACTGGAAGGTTTGGACTAAATCTGGGCAAACAATTGAGTATGGAAATACTACCGACTCCGACATTAAGGTACCTGGAAAAAGCGATATTTATATCTGGAAGGCCAACAAAATTATAGATGCTGCAGGTAATGCCATAACACTCTCATACTTTGGCGCAAGCTCAGAAAATGCAGCATTAATTGAACGTATAGACTATGCCAACAACCAAATTAAATTTACATATGAAACTCGGACTGATCAGCGTTTCTCCTATATAGGGGGCGGCAAGGTAAGCTTGAACAAAAGGTTGGCATCAGTTGCTACATACCATAACAACTCAAAAATATCACAATACAACATTACCTATAAAGAAGAGCCAGCTGAGGTTCCACAGAGTCGCATCACTGAAATAAACCAATGTAGTTCTAATGGTGACTGCTTTCCGGCAACAAATTTTACTTGGGAAGCAATACATGCACCATCATTTAAACAAGAATTCACCAGTGGGCTTGGTGGCGTCTATTTTTCAAAAGGTAGTAATGGCAAAGATATGGGGACGCGGATAGTGGACCTCAATGGTGATGGTCTTCCAGATATTCTGCAACTCTATCTGGAGGGAGGCACTGCACAGAAGAAAGCGCTAATCAATACTGGTTCTGGTTTCGTTTCTGATAGTGCTTTTTCAAGTAGTGCATCTAATCTCTATTTTTCAAAATCAGGATTGGATTATGGTACGCGCCTGGGAGACTTCAATGGTGATGGTCTTCCTGATCTTATACAGATGGCCAGTTCAAATGGTGAATGGGGTGGGCCAGCTAGACATGTACTGCTAAATGATGGCACCAAGTTTGTGCGGGATGATCTTTTTTCTAACTCTCTTCCAAGTACCTGGTTTGTTTATGGGGGAACTTCATATGGTTCAAGAGACTTTGGAACGCGTTTAGCCGATATCAATGGTGATGGAAGGACAGACTTTATTCAGCTCTATTATTCAGGTGGCAGTTTCTATAGTGGACAATCCCAGAAAAGAGTTTATCTAAGTACCGGTACACGATTTATCTACGATGAAGATTATTCCGCAAGTGTAAAGGCAAATAGTCTGTACTTTACTGGCTATGTGGCGGCTCTGGATATGGGTACCCGTATTGCCGATGCCAATGGTGATGGCCTTCCTGATCTTATACAGATAGTCAGTTCAAATGGTGAATGGGGGGCACCTGCTAGACGTGTGCTATTGAATGATGGCAGCAAATTTGTGCTGGATAGTGATTTTTCTAGCTCTCTTCCAAGTACTTGGTTTATTTATGGTGGAACCTCTTATGGCGCAAGAGACTTTGGAACTCGATTGGCCGATATCAATGGCGATGGAAAGGCAGATATAATCCAGCTCTATTTATCTGGCGGTAGTTTCTATGGTGGAACCCCCCAGAAGCGGGTCTATCTTAGTACTGGTACACGATTTATCTACGATCAAAGTTATTCCTCGAGTGTAAATCGTTATGATATGTACTTTACCGGTGGGCTAGATTGCCAGGATATGGGTACTAGGATTGCAGATATCAATGGTGATGGCTTAGTTGACCTCATCCAGATGTTTATCCCTACAAATGGCTGGTATGGTGGACAGGCTCGCAGAAGAGTGTATCTCAATACAGGCAAGGGCTTTGAGTATAGCAGTGAATACACAGATGCACTTCCAAATGCCTATTTCTCAGGTGGTGGCGCTGATATGGGCACCCGCTTGGCTGACCTCAATGGTGATGGAACGGCTGATTTTTTCGAACTATATGGTAGTCCACCGCCTGGATGGTTTAGTGGTAGCAGCCAACAAAAGGGTTTTGTTCAACCCACAATTGAACACAGAATCAAGACTGTCACTACCGGGCTAGGTGAGGTAACACAGCTGCATTATCGTCCGCTTACAGATACATCTGTTTATGAAAAAGGTGGTGATGCTGCATACCCTGAAATTGACATTCAAGCCCCCTACTATGTTGTATCCAAAATAGAAAATGATAATGGTCAAGAGGGTTGGAATAGTACCGACTACAAATATGGGCCTCTAAAAGTACATGCCAGAGGCCGTGGGTTGCTCGGCTTTGCCTGGATGAAAGCTACAAACAACCAGACGGCTGTCACAACTACAACCAGTTATAGCCAAACCTTCCCCTATGTGGGGAGTGTCTTGCATACTGAGCAGCGCTTGGATGATGGGTCGGAAGATGGGATTCTGATTGGTGAAACCGAGGTTACCAAGCTAGGTGTTATCAACAGTTATAGCGGTAAAGTCTATTTTCCCTATGTGGAAAATAGTGAAGAGCGCAAACATGATCTTAATGGCGATCTGCTGGCCACCATTACCACCACCAACGATCTCTATGATGACTATGGCAACCCAAAACATATCAAGGTTGAAACGAAAGAGTATAGAGATAGTGGTACTGTCACTGAAACCAAAGAGACCACAAATACTTATTATGGTGATGGTGCCATAATAACGAATGATAGCTGGATCTTGGGGCGCCTGGAGACTGCCAGTGTTACGCACACTAATGCAGAAGGCTCCATTACACGTGCTTCATCGTTTGAGTACTATGAAGCTAATGACCCTAATGGTGCTCAAGGCCTGCTCAAAGCAGAAATAGTTGAGCCTGAACTACCTAATATCCCTAGTGATCCCAGGCTCAAGCTACGCACTGAATACAAGTATGATGGTTTTGGCAATAAAACCGAAACCACCACTTCCTATGTTGATTATGATGCTAAACCCTTTGGAATACTTAATGATGCGATCTTTATATTGGGCAAGCCTGCTTCAATAACCAGCACAACCACCTATGACTCAGATGGGCGATATCCTGCCACAGTTGCCAATGCACTGGAACAATTCGAGACTCATACCTACGATCCAAAACTAGGTGGTATGACAAGCCTCATAGGTCCAAATGGTCTGAAAACTGAATGGAAGTATGACAGTTTTGGTAGAAAAACCAGAGAAGACCGTGCCGATGGCACCTGGACAACCATAACGCGTGGCATGTGCGGCATCACAGATTGCCCATTAAATGCCCCAATGGGTACTGTCCTCTATACCATAACCGAATCTTCAGGTAGCGCCCCTGTCACCACCTACTCAGATAAACTAGGTCGTGTAACAAGAAAGGAAACCATCGGTTTTGATGGTTTCCCGACATTTGAAGATACCGAATACAATGAGCTTGGCCAGGTTGAGCGTGCAAGCACCCCTTACTATTCGGGTGAGCAGGCTATCTGGCGCAACTTCACTTATGACGACATTGGGCGGGTAAAAAGAATCACCCAGCCAGGTGTTAATGGTAGGACTGTTGTCACCGAAAATACCTATACAGGTTTCAAGACAGAGGTTATCCATGACCTGGGTGACAAGGCCCACAAAAAAACTACAATCAAGAATGCCCAAGGCAAAGTTATTCGTGTGGAAGAAGAAGAGGGGGGTTTGGTTACCTATAAATATGATGCAACGGGCAATCTGCTTGAGACCGATGCCGGTGGCATTGTTACCAAGCTGAGGTACGATGTTAGAGGGCGTAAAACCTTTATGGATGACCCCGATATGGGGGAATGGAACTACTCCTACAATGCACTGGGTCAATTGGTCACACAGACCGATGCCAAGGGGCAGGTCACCTTCATGGGCTACGATGAGCTCGGACGAATGACCAAGCGCCTTGATGATCTTCATGGTGCTCTAAAGCGTAGCAGCTGGATATACGGTGATGATAAAACAGCCCATAACGTTGGCAAACTCATCCAGGTAGAAAGTTCCGATTACCTTAAAACCATCACCTATGATGACAAAGGCCGCCCCAAGGAGAGTACAACTGCAATAACCAGCACCTCAGATGCAGGTACAAGCCAAACAGAGAGCTTTACCCAAAGCACGAGCTACGACACCAATGGTCGTGTCAAAAGCGTTACCCGCCCAGAAGGCTTTGTGCTGGAGAACCGCTATAACCAATACGGCTACCTGGAATCCATACGTGCACCCAAACAACAGATTGGTGACTATGATAGCCAACACCTAAGTGACACCTGGGAAGAGATTCGCCCAGAACTCGAGATCTATCTGGAGATCGCCCAGCAACAGGCTGATGAGCTCGGTGCCAAAGCAGCCATATACAAAGCACGTGCCAAAGAGTATGGAGAGATGGCCGCGCTGCTGGTGGAAGAATCGCCCAATAAAGAGTTCCTAAAAGAAGATCGTCAAGCCACCGTTACACAGCTACAGCAGGCTGCCACCACCCTGACACAACTGGCTGAATCACTGGAGCAGAAAGCTGCGGAATACCAAAAACTGGCAAATGCCATACTCAGCTTTATGCCCATTGAGTGGCAAGATGCCTGGTTTACCACGGCCACAGCCCACTATGATCAAAAGACTAAAGAAATACTGCAAAAAATAACCGATGCTTATGCAGTAAACGAAAACACCCTCGTCTGGGTGCCTATACAGGTTGCTGGCATCACCACTTTTATCCAGGCGAAACCGGGGTTCTATGGTCGTGATGTCGTCAGTGATACCGAAGAAAATCACCTGGAAGCCGTCGGCAACTGGGAGGCAAACAGCGCCGAACTGCTGCGCAGGATGGCCGCCGACGCCCGTGCACAACAGCAAGCCAAAGACAAATACGATACTGCGCTGGCCAATCACCCAGAAACCACCTGGGTGCCCATCAGTGTAGGCGATATCACCACCTTTATAGAGATACCAACGCAACCGCTCACACCTGCAGATGCTTTAACCGCATCCGAACTGGATGACTACAATGCAGAACCCCTTAATCTAAAATCAGATGTGGCGCTGGTAGAGTACTACCAACGTCGCTCAAAAGAACAGAAAGATCAGCAGATCGCAATGGAGGAGCTGCGTACAGCTGATGCCCGTACCGCCCGCCGCCTAAATGAGGTTGTTGATAGCTACACAGAGATGGTCAACGATTACGCTGGAGAGACAGGGGAAATCATCTTCTGGCGTGCAACAGAACGCGATGCCGCAGGTCGCCTGTCAGCGCACGTGGTTGGTAATGGGTTGGAAACACGCAATGTCTATGATCAAACAACCGGACAGCTAACCGATATCTTCAGTGCCTTTGGTTATTCAGAAACCATCCGTCACCTGAGTTACCGGTATGACAACTTCAACAACGTTCGCGAGCGTAGAGACCATGTCTTGGATATCACCGAAGGGTATGACTATGATGACCTGGATCGCCTGACAAGCAGCACCTTCATTGGTCAGATTGCAGGTACGTCAAGCAACTATAACTACGACATAAGCTATGCGTACGACAGCCTAGGCAATCTAATGAATAAGTCTGACCTGGGTAGCAGCAATTATGAGTATGGTAACCAGGATAGAGACAAGGGAGGCAACGCAGGCCCACATGCCGTCATTCATGCGGGTGAAAATCATGGTAGCTACGGTAGCATCAGCAACAATTATAGCTATGACAATAACGGTAATATGCTCACCGGTGATGGTCGCACCATCGCCTGGACCAGCTTCAATAAACCTGAAAGCATTAGCAAAAATGGTGCAGTGGTTACCTTCAAATATGGCCCCGATCGAGCACGCTACTACAAAGAGAGCTCAACCGGCAGTAAAACCCTCTATCTGGGTGGCGGCTATGAACGGGTAGTGAGCGGCACAAAAACCGAGCATAAATATTACATCCATGCCGAAGGGAAGCAGATAGCGATCCATACCAAAACCACGGATACTGCCGCAACTACACCAATTGGCGATAAAACCAACTATCTCCACTACGATGCGCTCGGCTCAGTCGATACCATTACCAATGGACAGGGCGAGGTGGTTGATCGCCTGATCTATGAGCCTTTTGGTAAGCGACGCTTCGTTGCCTGGAAAGAGGGTATAGATGCACTGGTTATACCTACAGCTACCAACCGGGGTTTTACTGGGCATGAACATATCGATGAGCTTGATCTGATCCATATGAATGGGCGGGTCTATGATCCCACTATCGGGCGCTTTCTGAGTGCCGATCCCACCATGCAGTTTCCGCATGCCAGTCAGGGGTTTAATCGGTATAGCTATGTGCAGAATAATCCGCTGAAGTATACGGATCCGAGTGGGTTTGGGTTGTGGAGTAGTATTAAGAAGCTGTTTAAGAGTAAGGTTTTTCGGATAGTGGTAGCAGCCGTTGCTGCGTACTTTACATTTGGTGCTGTATTTAATGCGCTATATGGCACTCTCATTAATGGAATGGCAGCAGCAGGTACATTGACAGCGGCTGCAGTGAATGGGGCGCTTGCTGGCTCGTTTGCACTGGCAGCAGCAGCGGGTGGATTTGTGAGTGGGGTCATTGCAACGGGCAGTGTGAAGCAAGGATTTAAGATGGGGCTAATAGCTGGGTTAACCGCAGGGGCAGGAAGTCTTATTAATACGAGTGCGGCATTTGGTACTGTTGGGAAATTTACTTATGAACGAGCTATTGCTAAGGCTGTTTTGGGAGGGGTGTCTAGTGAGCTTGGAGGAGGGAAGTTTGCAAATGGTGCAGGAACAGCAACATTTGCGTATATAGTTACTTATGCTGATGATATGTGGAACAATGATTCGGGTACGCTATATGAAGTAAATGTAGACCAACGTGGTGTGCATTCAAAGGTGGTGCCTTCTGACACAGTGGGTATTAAAAAGTTGTTCGTAAATGGCCAGTCAAATGATGTGAAACTAGCAATAAAAAATGGTTATGATCAATTGGGAAGTCCTTCAATGTATCATGTTTACCATAACCCTACCCATACTGGGTTGATGGATACAATTGAATCTGCACTTGGCTCCACGGTTGGCCCATCAAATGTCTCTAGGCAACTATCGGATATTTTGGCTAGAAATGCTGGGACTTTGAGTATGGTTGCTGCCCATAGCCAAGGTACAATAATGGTTAGTAATGCTTTGGAATTAATTCCTGGTCAGCTATCAAATAATACAACCTTTAGTTTTTTTGGTCCCGCTGCACCACAGTCATGGACAAGACGCGCAGTAGCTGCAGCAGGAGGAAGCTATGGGCAATGGAAATCACATAACTATGATTTTGTAGGGAACATAATAGGTGGCGGTGCACGTAACGCAGGTCAATGGGTAGGTTCTGTTGCTGCTTTTCCACTTTTATTTACTAAAAATAGCCCGCATTCAACATATTATCCATAACTAGCTATGACCATAATAAACATTATTAAAATGGCTTTATGTATTCTGTTAGGGTGGTTGTATGTGAATATTTGCATGGCTGAGTATCAATATAAATCAACTCCAGCGCTGTTGGAAAATTATACGTTTAGTATTGATGATATTAAATATTCAATAACTGTTCCAACTGGAGGTATAGAAGGTGGTTTCACTGTCTCTCAACTAGAATCTAAAGAAATAAATGAGCGTAATCTTATTTTGCTTACAATAGGTTTTGATCAAATAGTTACAGTAAATAGACAATATAATTTGACACATTTTCTTTTTGGCTTAACTAAAGATGGATGCTGCAGCATAGATAGCGCAAACAAATTCGAGACTAGTAGCCATAACAAAACTGAAGTAGTTGAAATCGAAGGAATGGAAACGCTATATGCAGAAATTACTAATAACAATAATGACTTTATAGCTTTATTTTACGTGCCATATAACACTCGGTACAACCTAGTTCTTTCTATGCGTATAGACAATGAAATAGCTAATGACAAGAAATTTATAGAGACACGGATTGAAATGCTGAGAGGGATAGTTGGTTCGTTAAAGAAAATCAATAATTAAAAATAAGATCAACAGTAAAAGGGGACAGATCTATTTTCTTCTTAGTATCAAGTTTGAACTGCAACAATGCTGTTTCATAGAAATACCTCCTCAGGGGTTTGGAGTTAAAGGGGACAGATCTATTTTCTTTTTAATAGCAGTGTGGTTTTAAGTGAAGGTAGATGTTTTTAGAAAAAAGATCTGTCCCCGGAAGAGGAAGAGATGCCAAGAAAGGCGAGATTGTTAGTACCGAATTGTCCGCATCATATTGTTCAGCGCGGGCATAATCGAAGCACGGTATTTGTTGCAGATGAGGATTACCAGTTTTACTTGGATAACTTATTTGAATGGAAAGTAAAGCTGGAGATAAAGGTGTATGCCTGGTGTTTGATGACAAATCATGTCCATTTGATTGTTGAGCAAAAGGGGACAGATCTATTTTCTAAATAGAAGCAGTACAGTTTTTATAGGTTAATGAGAAAGTAAGGATCAATGGGGGCAGACTCGATTGATTTAGCAAAACAAAAGGGTGTAGATCATTTTTAGAAGGTGATCAATGGGGTCAGACTCGATTGATTTAGCAAAACAAAAGGGTGTAGATCATTTTTAGAAGGGGCAAGCATTCCTATAAATGGAACAATGGGGTCAGACTCGATTGATTTAGGAAAACAGGGGCAGAGCTCGATCTGTGAAGGAAATAAAATAGATCTGTTTCATTTCACTAATGAAATTATTTTTTAGAAATCATATAAAGGTAATAACGATGAAAAATTTAAAAAGTAGAATCGCTCTTTCTATACTGTTGCTTGCAATATCAGGTAGTAGTTTTGCATTTAGTGAATGTGTAAGAGAGGTAAAGAATGTATTTACTGACTTCCAAACGGTGGTCAAAGATGGAACAGGTAGCATAACAAGTGGCAATGAAATGGTTTATATATGCTTTACAACAGGAAGCTGCATTTTTAAGACAATAAAGCAATTAACTGATGGGCAAATGGCAAGGTTTTTTTCGATGGGGTTAACAGCCAAAACGACAGGTAAAAAACTTCAGGTTCGCTATCCTGAGGATGATGTGACTTGTCCTCCTGTTTCTGTTTCTGCAAGAAGTGATGTCTTAGGAATGTGGCTGGTTCAATAATCGACATATGGATTGGATAGATGTATTGCCATTTTAATAAAATTGCAGGTGGTGCTGCTGCCTGTTTTTAGTGATGCATTAAATGCGCTCTAGAGTAATCATTTGAATTGAGTGTTTTTATTTAAGGTGATTTGTAGCGTTTTAGTATTGCTGGATTTTGTATTGGAGATAAAAATGAAAAAGTTGTTTAACAAATATGTTATCTGTCTTCTTATGCTCATTGCTTCAAGCAGCAGCTTTGCGTTTAGTGAGTGTACTAGAGAAGTAAAAAATGTGTGGAACAAGCTTGATAGTCCTCCATCAGTTTGGGTTTGCTTTAATACTGGAAGCTGTATTTACAAAAGTGAGAATCAGTTAACCAGTGGGCAAATGGAAAGGTTGTTTTCTATGGCACTAACTGCACAAACAGCTGGGTTAAGGCTTAGGGTGCGATATCCTGAAGATAATTTGGTTTGTCCGCCTACAGGAGACTCGCGCAATGATGTTTTGGGGATGTGGCTTATTGATTGATTCAGCGATTGGTTAAAGTGATGGGATTTGCAGTACCAGAGCAGCATAAAATTTACATGAAAAGATTTGAGCTCTGGATATTAATGGCAGGGTAGTTGATTTAGAAACAAAAAAAGTGACAGGTTTGTCGGGCTTTGTAATAGATGTCAGAGTGAAACGTTTATTGTTGAGTCGCTCTGTTTGTTTAAATTATTGGTGCTTAAGAAAGATGAGGTAATAAATGAGATTATTAAAAATTGTTGTTACGTTAATATGTTTTAGTCTCCCGCATGTTGTGTTAGCTGATTTTAAGGACACTAGCAATGTCACAGTTGCGTTAATATCAGTATGGACAAATAACGGGGATGTCCTTGTTCAAACCAATCCAAGACCTGATATTAGTGGACTTACATGTACTAATGATTATTGGTTAAGACTTAATAAAAGCGAAGTAGGTTTTGATGCGACTCTTGCTATGCTGCTTTCTGCGCATGCAGCTAAGCACAATATATCTGTAAGCGCTCAAGATAATGATGGGGATGATTTTTGTAGATTACGAAGAGTAATTATTTTGCCAAATTAAGATTAATGGCTCAGAGTGTTAGTTTTTAGGATTCATTGGAGGAGGCACCCTTTTGATTCTATTCTGCATCAAGAGAAACGTCTACTTTATCCAGCAATTCCTGAGCATATTTTATGGGAATTGCGTAGCTAATTCCGGTGGGGTTTTCCAGGGCCGATTCCTTTGTATTTTTTACTAGTACGCTGTTTACCACTCCAACTACATGTCCAGTATCTATAGCATACAGTGGGCTGCCGCTGTTACCTGGATAGGCCGTGGCATCTAACTGAAAGACGTTATATGGGTTGTTCATACGACGGATGTGTTTTACCTCCAACTGCTGTGCATTCAGTGCGGGAATAACAATGGGTGTGATTGCAGAGACAATTCCACGATGGGTTACGGGGTGAAGCCCCAGTATCATGCCAATAGGAAATCCTGTGAATGCATATAGTCCGCCCTCGCGTACATTTGAAGTGCTCCCAAGTTTTAGTGCAGGTAGTGGCTCGCCGGTAATAGAAAGCAGAGCAAGGTCATGGGTTTCATCTTTAGCAACTACTTTTGCTTGACGGCCTTTGGCCTGCTTTCCATAGCCTTCAAATATGGCCAGGGTTTCTCGTCTTGCATAGTTTATGATTTCAGGCAATACATGATGGTTTGTAATGATGTGGCGTCCATCGCCCACTACAAATCCAGTGCCCATGAATTGTGCTTTAGGGCTACGAGTGGGCATGATTGTTCCTATGGCCACAACACTGGGGCGAACCAAATCTACAGTATCAGGTAGTTCAGAAGCATTGGAGGCAAATGACCATAATAATATTATGCTACAGGCTGCTTTGCCGTATTTGGACGGATAAAAATTCATAGACATGATCAATTCAGAATTATGAAGTGACTCTCTTTATACCTCTGCATTGATGATTATGGAATGGGCAATAAACCAATAATGCATGCTGTCAGAGCGGCAAATGGGAATAGAGTGAATTGTTAGGTCTGTCATAAAGTAAATCATAGTCATCCGTTCTTAGGGTGGTTTTGGTTTTGGTTTGCCAGGCCAGCTTCCACCCTATTAACCCCTATCCTGATTTGTGGCTTTTGCCTCAATAACCAATATCGCCCTCAATAAGCAGAATCTGTCTTAAATTCTTGCTATATACTGATTCTAGGCATTCACAAATAGTATATTCGGGCTGGTCGTTAATTAATGGAATAGATGAGGAGAGGTCTGATGGATATTAGAGGTTATGTGTTTTGGGTAGTGCTTTTAGCTTTTATTATCACTCCAGTGCAGGCGGGCTGGCTTGACCAATTAAAAGATGCGGTATTGGGCGATGAAATTGCTACTGAGAGCACTGTCTCTGAGCTGGCATCGGATGAGATTGTGAGTGGCCTGCGAGAAGCGTTAGAGAAAGGTGTGCATATAGCGGTTGACCTGCTGGGCCAGATGGATGGCTATTTTGGTAACCCGAAGGTGCGCATTCCTCTGCCAGATCATCTTCAGCAAATCTCCGATGGCTTACGTATGGTGGGGCAGGGTCAGTATGCCGATGAATTTGAGTTGACCATGAATCGGGCTGCTGAGGCAGCTGCGCCTGAGGCTAAAGCGATCTTCATGGATGCTATCCGTGATATGAGTATTGAAGATGCCAGAAAGATTCTTGATGGAGCAGATGACGCGGCAACGCAGTATTTTCGCAAAGTGGGTGAAGCGCGTCTGCGTGAACGGATGCAGCCTGTTGTTGAACAGGCTACAGCGGGTGCTGGGGTAACCAATGCCTATAATGGTTTGGTGAAAAACCTGGAGTTCCTGGGTAATGTAGTGGATACCCAATCATTGGATCTCAATAATTACGTAACCGGTAAGGCGCTGGATGGGCTGTTTCTACTGATTGCAGAGGAGGAGAAGCGTATCCGTGAAAATCCGGTGGAACGTACTACCGATCTGCTTAGAAAGGTGTTTGGTTCAAACTGAATAAGCAGGCGCCAGTTCTCTTACTCTTAAAATCAGCAAGGGTAGGCTAAAGATAAGAGAAGGAGCCAATGCTGCCCATCAATAGGATGTTATCGATGGGCAGTTTTTACTCACTGCAGTGCTGTTAATGGTAAGCCTATTTTGCGTGTGCTTATTTTCCTGCTGCGGCAGCTTCAGCATTAGCCGCTTCTAAAATCTCTTTAATTTCCTTTTCCAATTGCTCTTGTGGGATTTCATCGCCTTCGTAGGCGAGTGCTTTTGCCAGCGATTTGGCGTCTGCTTCCAGCTGCTCCTGCGGTACAACTCCAGTATTTTGAGCTGGTGTGGCTTTAGCTGTTATGTGTTGCTCTGGCTCGGTTGTTGCTGCAGCTGTTGCGGGTTGTTCTGGCTCTGGCGTGGCTTTGGGTGTTACCGCGGTTTCGGTTTTAGCAGGAGTATCAACCTGGTTGGATTTCTGTGATGTCGCGTCTTGTGATTCACCACAACCAATTAAAAAACTTGTAGTTACAATCATCAGAATAGCAATTTTGAGTTTCATAATATGAGAGGCCTTTATATTTTTAGGTTTCAAAAGCTTTTAACTTTAAAAAGAATATATTTGATATCTGTTCGGTAGTGTTATTCGCGTTGGGATTCTAAGCGATATGGTGTTGATATTAAAAGCACTAAATATAATAACGAGGGTGTCTCAGGTATGTGGCTTCAAGTAACTTTGGGCGCTATCCCAGGGAGAGTCTGCGGATAAGCGTCAAGGGAGATGGCCATGCATTTAGAGGGGCAGTAGCTTTTAGAAGCTTGATAGCTCTTCTGAAGGGCGTGCTGGGCATGACAACAAAAAGGATGGCATTATATTAAGTTATCAAGGTGAATTATTTGTGCTTTTCTCTAAAAAGCCCCTAAATTTTAGGCGCTTACTTGATTATGCAATTTTAAAAGGGAGTGAGAATTAGCGCATATATAATAGGGTTGAGTTCATTCTGAACAATGAATACAATACCCCTTGATGTACTGTGTCTTTAGCTGTTTTTGTGCGGTGGTGGAGTGTTTCGCAAGCTGGTTATCCAGCACATAATATAACTAACTATAGAATAATTAAATTCTGAGGGACTTAGCAAAATGAGAATAATTAAATATTGGTTTTTAGCACTGTTATTGGTGCCATTTGGTGCGCAGGCTCTGACTGTGAACATGTGGACGCAGCCTCAAAATAGTGGCCCCCTGACAATTGGTGATACTGCTGCTGTAGAGATTTGGGGAAATTGGGACACTGATATTACTGGTGGTGTGTTTGATCTTACTTTTGATGAGAGCATTGTAAGTGTCGTAAGTTCTACCGTGGTTGTCCCTGTTGATTTCGGCATGTCAGACAATGGAATGCCAGCAACGGGAGGGGTGCTTTCTCCATTCGGTTTTACAGC
>Ga0316190_10000457_pt1 | contig 28110 bp, 25 predicted proteins | sample Eddworburrow2_MG_FD_204929 | JGI IMG/M metagenome (GOLD analysis project Ga0316190, IMG submission 204929) | Coastal sediment microbial communities from Maine, United States - Eddy worm burrow 2 | ecosystem: Environmental > Aquatic > Marine > Coastal > Sediment | place: USA: Maine | collected... | reverse complement strand
CCGATGAGGCCAACATCATATCCAAGAGCAACACGGCCTGGTCGATCGCGGGCGAAGATTATGACAAGCGCATCACTGTCTACAAATTTCCGAACGGACGTCTTTACACCGGTGACAAAGTCTCGGATAAAATAGGTTGGAATAGAATACCGGCGAATACCATCGTACTGCTGAATCAGGAAACGGCGATTGAATTGACTATAAATAAAGGACCCATTAAAACCATACCGGTCGGCCGCTCAGCATGGTCCCTGGCCGGCAAAGCGTATAACCACAAAACGACAATCTATTTTTTGCCTTCGGGCAGGATAAAATATGGTTCAATGATATCCAACTGGGGTGGCCTTCCTGTTAGAACCAAAATTATCATTGGTTATCGCGGACCGTTCAAGATCAAAAAAGACCGGAGTGCCTATCATATCGCCGGCGTAAAATTCAGGGACCGCAAAACAATCTACTACCTGCCGACCCAAAAATTGTTAGCCGGTAACAATGTCAAGAATTTCAGCAAACTGCCAAGCGGCACCCTGATATTTCTTCCGATATCTTAACCTGATTTATCCTGATTGCAGGATTTACATAATAGTTGAAGGTTGTCTAAGGTATTATTTCCCCCTTCGGATGTGGGCACGATATAATCATATTGAAGATTTTCTCGACTGCCGCAAGCAGCGCACTGTCCTTTATTTCTAATCCAGACCTTACGCCTGACCACCGGAGTGATAAACCCCGGATGTGACGAGTCCTGGGAGTCGGTCGGATCTTGCTGTTCTATTTCAGCCTTGATATCTGCGTGATCCGTCAATTCTCTTTCTAACTCTTGAACCTCCGACAACTCGACATATTCTTCAGCCGGCTCGGCCTTTTCAGATATTGCTGCATCCGGTTTGATTTTTTGAGGTATTTTTTCGTTGCGCTTTTTTTCATGCAAACGGGTCCATATTCTATAAAAATAGGCCAAGAAAATTACGGCCACAATGGGAAAACCAATTTTTATATATTTTAAGTATTGGTTTTCCGTTTTCGTTTTTAAGTCTTTTGAGGTGGGTTCTTTCTGCGGCTCCTTAACAATTTCTTTCGGCCGTTTTACTTCAGGCTCTTTTTCTGTCTCCAATTGTTTTGCCCGCTTTGCGACCAGCATTTTCAGTGCCTTCATACTCTCGCAGTCAATTAACGTCTTCACTTCTTTTAATGCTTGAGAATCTACGGTCATCCAACTTTCATGGATCCAACAATTACGATCATCCTTGGTGGTCACCAAAAACCATTTGTCCGTTCTGCAAATCGCGGTGAATTCAGAGCCCTGCTTAGCCTCTCCAACAAGTATACCTTTCAAGTCCGGCTCAGAAAAAAGCTTGATGTCCTGTGAGGCGGTGACTTTCGGTTTTCCCTTGATGACTTGCGGCTTCTTTTTGTCGTCTTCCGTAAGTTCCTTAGCACGGAGCACGGACTTCCGATAAGCTTTATCAAGCTGTGACTTCAGATTTGCATCGATTTTACCTGTGACCGGCACCCCGATATCCAATTGGAACGCTCTGATGGCGTTGGTTGTCTGTTTGCCTAATATTCCATCTATCGGTCCGGGGTTAAACTTCAATAATGATAGAAGGGTCTGAATCTGATTGACATCCTTGGATACATCGGTCTTTGATGATACGGTTTGCCCATCGCTTTTACTGCCGCGGGTGCCCTGGTTCTCAGCAACCATATTTTTGTTTTCAGCATAGGAAAACAGGCAAAGTATCAGTATACAAAAAGTAATGATCCCAAATTTCAAACTATTTTTTTTATGTGTTGCTTTGAGGGACAAGCTGAGGTTTCTCCTATGAATAGTTAACTATTGTCGATTGAATATTTAAGGAAATCTTGCTATTTTTAAAAAAGCCGGAGCGAAGCCTCCCCTCCGGCCTGTAAGCCCATGAAGCCTACGGGCTGGAAGCGGGCTCGTAGGGGATTTAGCACCTACGCCTCGGAGAGCGGCATCAACAAATCTTTAATTTGAAATTCTCCGCGGAACCGGGTTAAGGCGCAATTTCCGAGATAATATCCTGAATGATTGCCTCCGGCTGCATGTCATCCGGTTGGGCGGCATATCGGGAGATATGATTTCTAAAAAGTTCTAATCGGCTATTCAAACTTGATCGCAAACTTTCCTCAAGTATCTGGTGCTGAAACAGGCTCTCCAATTGACGATCAACAGCATCTTGTGAAAATTTTTGACTTTCGCGAATATCTCCGAGGTAGGATTGCGTCAGATAATCAATCGCCGCATCACTGTGGCTAATTTGCTCCACTAACTCGGATATATTCTTGGTCAACGACTCTATTTCCGACTCCGGCAGGGGTTCTGATTTCATTTTCTTGAGCCTTTCCAGCTCATCTTTCATCTGGCTACGCTGCACCGTATACTTGTGTAAGGATTCTACGGAAAAGAGCGTTTTCCAGATGAGCGCTTCAAGTGAAAGCTTTTGCCGACCTTCGAACACGCCGGTAAGTCTTTTGATATAATCGGCTTCCGATAACAGCGTTTCCCTTTCGGCATCATTGGTGGCAGCAGCGGCCCGGCGTTCAATCTCCGCAATCAGGATCTTACCGCGAACTTCGTCAATCGCCGACGCTGCCGGCCCGGTACCAAGTTTAGTCAACCGGTGACGTTCGGCAATCTTGGTCCATTGCTGCCGAAGCGCCCTACTCCGATTCTGAGGGGTGACTATTCCCGACAGCACTACCCGCAAGCCCAGATCGCTGCTTCGAAATGCGCCTTCTTCAAGAAAAAAAGGCATCTCTTCGCGCCGGCCCGGCATGATCTCAGCCCTGCTTTTGCTGAAGCTTCCGCCCTTAATAACAAATCCGCCGGTAGCTCCGTGCAGCCGTGAACCCTTGAAGTATTGAAAAGGATCCAACATTATCTCTGCCGCGTTTCCGGCGGTGTCAAAAAGCTCCAGTGGGTTGGGGCACTTGGTACCGATCCAGGACAGCTTTTCCGGAGGTTTGGCCCCCCCCGCTCGGGTATACACGGCAAAATCGGAAAAACGATTATTATTGAGAGGGAAAAATTCTTCCCGGTTCATTTCAGAGGCACTTATCATATGCCCCCCCCGGGCGGCGTATTCCCATTCGACTTCAGTCGGCAAACGAATAAACGCATGCCGGCCGGCCGGAAAAGAAGGCAGCATATCCCTTCTGTTCTTCAGCAACCATTCCGTATAACGTCTGGTAAACTCCACCGCCTCAAACCAAGAAATGTTTGTCTTCGGCCGCGGATCTTCAGTGGTAAAGGCCTTGTCCCATCCAGGGCAATCGTCCGCCATGACGGTTTGCCATTGCCAATTTGAAATCTCATATTTCCCAATAAAATAGTATAGGGCCTTGGGGTTTTGGCCTTCGGGAGCGGGGCACAGGCCATCTCCCCTGCGTGCAAGTTCCATTAACTTGACACGCCAGGCTTCGGGCAATTCCGCCAGTGTGAATGCGCCGGCCACTGCCGCGCTGCGCTTGGCCTCCATAAAGCCCTCATCCTTGCGGCGACATTCCTCACATCCCATATTGAACTGAAAATCATCTAAAAAAGACCGTGCCGGAATGCAGACATGGCGTAAAAATAGTTTGCCGCCGCAAGGCATGGGAAGTTCAAAATCATCCTCGGCAGGATGAGGATTCACCATATCCTTCACAATGGGGGTCTGAGATGATCGCTTGTATTTTTGGGAAGGACAATCCTGGGCCACGGCAGCCCCGCCGGCAAGGATCAAAAACACGCCAATTGCCGCCATCGCTGTATATGACAAGAGATGTTTGAAAGAAAAAAGCCTAGTCATGGTCGCATTGCACTCCGGTTATGGCATCATACTCAACGGTACGCGATAGATCATATCTCCGGGATCGGTGGCGCCAAAACTAATCCAATTATCGACATCATCGTGATATTGCCGATAGCGCTTTATTCTTGACTTCAGGTTATCCACCAGCGCTTGCTGCTGCCCGACACTCATTCTGTACCAGTCTTCTTCCGTCAATCTCATGATGTTACTGCGATAAGGCAGATCATCGAGAAATTCACCCAGCAGACCCAGTTCCCCGAGATTTTGCTGCGGTTTTTGGCTGAATTGAGAGGGGTCCCGAGATATCTGGGCGGCCGCCGATAAAATCCCCTGGAAAAAGTCTTTGGCCCCGGTCCGCTTGGTTCGCTGGGCCTGGTTCAGGATAATTTTCAGACGCTGGTACAAATCGCTGAGTTGATTTTTTGTCAATAGAACGGTCACCGTAAAGGAAGGTATATCCGGCTGCGCCAGATCCATATCGGAGACCCAGGAGGTGACCAATTGTGGCGCCTGGACTTTCCCCCGGCGGCCTAAATACTCAAGCTGCATGGAATATCCCAAAATAGCCGCCTTACGCTTTGCTTCGCTAACAATATCGTCGGAGTCTGAAGATGACTGACCCGGCAATTGCAGACGCTGGCCGGCGCTGGTCGCCCGGACGAGTTCCACCATTTGTACGGCGACACCTTCGACCAGCCGCCCGAAGGTTTGCACGCCCACCGCTGCCTTGCTGGCATCGACCGGCACATATAGATCCCCGATGGAGGGGTCTGTTTGTCCCGTCAGGGCCTTGTACTGGGCTTCCGCATAGGAGTGATTATTGATTTTTTTCCCAAGGGGCGTCTTTATATGTAGTACGAAGATTTTAACGCCTTTGGCTGCAGCTAAGTCGGCGATCTCGGGTTCATTCATGCCGGTCGTGGAATAGGGATCGTCGTTACGAATTGCGCCGGCATCGGTAATAAGAAAAATGAGTCGCGATTGGTAGGGTTTCCAGTTCAGCGCTTCCATAGCTGTTTTGAGACCGGCCAATGCATCTTCGTTAAATGAATGGGTCGAGACCTCAGCTTCCCGGGTATCGGCCAGAGCCGCTTCGAAGGCACCCCGTTGTCGTCCGTCTTTGAGGTCGGAGACAACCTTGCTGACATATTCGACGCCCGGCGTTTTTTCAACGCTGCTTCGAAAGGCCACCAAACCAAAGGCGACCTTATCCGATAGGCCGGAGGTTTCAATAGCATCATAAATTCTGCGAACGGCCTCCCGGGTGCGTTCAATATAAGGTTTCATCGAGATCGTCGTATCGATGACAAAAACAACGGCGGTTCGCAATTCCGAATTTCCCGTCAGCTCCCAGGATCCCGGGTCAATGGAGGCTGCCTCAAGAAACTTGACGCCCTCAAAAAGTTCCACTGTTTGAAATATCGGCATGAGATAAAACCGCTGTCTCGAAACAGCCTCCTGTTGAGGTTCCATTGCAATAATCGAAAAATCCTCGGGCGCAGCCGTCTTGCCCGCCGTAATGTCGGTAAATTGGGTGGCCAATTTGGCAGCCTCATCGGCCGGAGATGGGGAACCGGCAACCTTTTCGAGAGCGTCGAGATCCTTAAAAAACAACACCGGCTTGCGACCGACCCTTTCGGTGAATACGAGGGATAAAGATTGCCGCCACTCGGATACCAGGCTCCCTTCCACCCATCCGCTGATCTCGCAGCTGGCGGACGGCCCCACTTTGACCCACTCGGCACCTTCCACTTGGCGTCGCTCATAAACGTAATAAATGGTAAACGGCTTGACGCTGGCATGCACGATGGCAGCCTTTTTGCCGGTAGACACATAAACATTGGCGCCGGGGTTGGTGATCACCCGTTGGAACAAGGTCTTTTTCCCCGGCAACAGGAGCGGTTTACAGTTTTGGGATGCCGCGGTATCAACCCAAACAATAGCCAGCAGGTATGCCATAGAGACAAATGTTAGAAAAAAGATTTTCCGTCGATTAATGCGTCGAATCATTATAGGCTATCCTTTAAATCGCGTTGTTAACTCTCAATTACTCGGTCTGTAATTCCAATCGATCAAATTATTTTTTTTTAGCATAACATACTATAAGGTATAGGAAAAGTTAAGACTTAAAGAAATTGGTGGATTTCTAAGCGGAATCTTGATTGGATTGTCTATTATTTCAAACTCGCTTCGAAATCAGCGACCAGTATCAGAGCTGGGGGTATGAGGATGACCCATAGAAGGGGCCGGGGCCACCTCTGCTGGTGGCCGCTGATTTTTAAAAGAATTTTTTGATCTCTGTTTTATCGGATCTGTCTGTTTTGATTACCACTTGACCGATCCATCACGGGCAGTATCTTGTTTGCTTCAGTCGGATTTGGTGCTGGTTGTTCAGCTGGCGTATACCAGCTAAACTGTAATAAATAAACAAAAATTCTTTTTTATCTCAATTCATAAGCCGCCGGCATCGATCAGGTTTGCACTATCAAGCATGCCCTCGTGGTAACGGTAAAACCTTTTAAATTCTCAGCGGCATAGCCGGGGCTTATGAATTGAGCTATGGACCTTTTCTTCCACAGCGGTAAGCGCTCGTCGCGCCTCATCCAGAGAAACAGCCGAAAACCCCACGGTATCTCCCGGTTTAATTTGGCCCAACAACGGAAGATCAGCCGATATTACAGTGGCGATTTTACGGTAGCCGCCGGTCACGGTTTCCCCTAGGATAATAATCGGCTTTCCATCTCCCGGAATTTGAACGGAACCTGTAATCACACCTTCGGATATGATGGATGCTTGTATATCGGGCTTTTTCCGAATAATCGCTCCCTCGAGACGGATACCTGTGCGGTCGGAATCGGACGACATTTTATAAGCAGCATTTAAAAAAGACGCCCGGCTTTCATCCGGAAAATGGTCATCCTGGGGCCCCCAGAGAATGCGCAGCGACCACCTGTTCGGGTAATGCGGAATCCAGGCCTCATTGAAGACGCGGGTCTGCGTTTGTAATTGTCGGCAGGGGTTTGCGGAAGTCAAGATATCGTTTTTTTCAAGGGCACGCCCCTGAAATCCTCCGAAGCCGGAGGGCAGGTTGGTTGATCGGCTGCCCATCACCGGGGTGATACGGATGCCGCCGGCCACCGCAACATAAGCCCGCAACCCACTCGCCATCGAGCCAAAGGATAAAATGTCATCTTTCTTTAAATTATGTGACCGCCACATCTCGATGGGCTGTTTATTTAGCAAGGGCTGAAGGTTGCCGCCGGTAACTGCCACAACAATATCTGCCAACACTCTGATTGCCGGCCCCAACAACATGGTCTCCAGACCGGCCTGATCAGGCCGGTTTCCGACCAATAGATTGGCAATGCGCAGTGAGAAAGGATCCAAAGCACCGCTGGGTGCAACACCATAGCGGCCGTAGCCGTATCTGCCGAGATCCTGAATAGAAGTCAGAATGCCCGGAGATAGAATCTCCATTATCTTTAGTTCAGCCATTGGGCGGCTTCCTGTTCTGTGATGGCATAAAATTGAACCCGATCTCCCATCACCAAATGACTCGGCGGTTGCCCATCGGGATCGAAGAGCTTTACGGGTGTCCAGCCGATAATCTGCCATCCGCCGGGACTGTCAACCGAGTAAATACCGGTTTGCTTTTGGGCAATTCCAACCGATCCTTTGGGAACTAGCGTCCGAGGGGTTTCATGACGGGGGGTGGCAATGGCATCCATGACTTCGCCAAGATAAGGGTACCCCGGTGTAAACCCTATCATGTAGACACGATAGATCGGTCGGGTATGAAAGCCGATGACCTCCTGGGGCGTAAGGTCGTGATACAGGGCCACCTGTTGCAGATCGGGACCACGCTCGCCACCATAGACCACCGGAATTTTTACGGTTTGCGGCTGCGGCAACCGGCATTGATCCGGATTTTTCCAAATGTCTATTATGCCGGCTTTGATCTCATCGAGAGAAATGCACAGCGGATCATAAATCACCAGCAGGGATCGATAACTCGGAACCAAATCAAGGATTCCCTTGGAGGGATTCGAGTCGATGCCGGCGAACAGCTCCTGCACACTCTGGTTGATGGCAGAACTTATTTCGTCGCCCAGTTCAACGAGAAGAGACCGGTCTCCCATTATTCTAAACTTTGGAGCGTCGTATAATGGCAATTTACTACTTAGTACCTATTTATTGAAATCACAGCATGTTTGCACATGAGTTATGCCATCGCCAGATTGAATATTTCAGGAATACGATCGATTTAAAGTAAAAAGGCAGAGCGAAGCGATACAACAATTCTTCAATATTCAATCGTCAATCTTCAATTCCGGCTTGTCCGGATTGGGTTATAGAAAGGTTTCCGGAGCTGAGATGTCAACCCCCGATGCCTGCAATGTTGCCCTGATCTTTTGCACTAACGATAGGGCGGCTGGATTGTCACCGTGCACACAGATGGTATCCGCGGTCATGTCAATTTCGGTGCCGTCTATGCACACCACCCTGCCCTCTTTGACCATTTTTACAATTTTTTCAGCGACGATGTCGCCGTCGTGAATCACCGCACCAGGTTCCTTGCGGGAAACCAGTGACCCATCGGGATTGTAGGCTCGGTCACCAAAAAACTCATAAGCAATACGAAGGCCGTGTTTGGCACCGATGGCTTTCAGGTGTTCGCGGTCCATTCCGGCGAGTACATATAAGATGAGACGGGCATTAACGGCAGCGATGGCTTCGGCGACGGCATCCCAAATAGCTGGATCCCTGACGGCCATGTTATAGAGGGCGCCATGGGGTTTGACATGTTGTAGTGTCATCCCTGCTGCGGCGGCAAAGGCCTGAAGGGCGCCGATCTGGTAAGTCACATAGTCCCTGATTTCTTCCAGCGAAGCATCCAGGTTGCGCCGGCCAAAACCAATCAGATCCGGAAATCCCGGATGTGCACCGATGGCGACACCGTTTTTTTTTGCAATGGCAATGGTGTGTCGCATCACCGTAGGATCACCGGCATGAAATCCACAGGCAATGTTGGCTGAGCTTATCAGCGGTATGACCTCTTCGTCCAGTCCAAGTTTATAGTTTCCGAAACTTTCCCCCACATCGGAATTCAAATCAATTTTATTCAGCGGCATGTCTTACCTCCAGAAAAAGGTACTGGGTACTGGGTATTCAGCATTGAGGATTGTTGTTTATCGGAAATCAGCGTAAATTTTACATAACTTGATATGAGTGAAATATAAAAATCGGAAAAAATACCGATGCCAATACCTAATACCTAATACCCAACCCGGACAAGCCGGAATTGAAGATTGAAAATTGAAGATTTATGGTTTCGCTTCGCTCTGTCTTTTCAATTTAAATCGATAGAATTGCTTAAATATCCAATCTGGCTATGACATAAATCCTGCGCAAACATGATGGGATTTCAATAAATAGATACTAATACCCAATACCCAATACCCACTAGTGTATGCCTTATTTCGCAGCTTAAGAGGTTGTCGGACAAGCTCTAATACAAAATTAAAAAAGGGAACAGACGGCAGCCTGTTCCCTCAATAGTTCGTAGCAAAGCGGTGACTTATCGTTTCGAAAACTGAAATCGTGCCCGGGCACCTTTTTGGCCATACTTTTTTCTCTCCTTAACCCTGGGATCACGCTTGATAAAACCGGCTCTTTTGAGTGTGATTCTAAAATCCGGATTGACGGCGACAAGCGCCCGGGTAATACCGTGCCGAACAGCGTCGGCCTGGCCGGCGATACCGCCGCCGACAACCGTTGCTTTAACGTCGTAGGAACCGACTGTATTGGTTATCTTAAACGGCTGAATCATGTCCGTCCGAATGATTTCTATCGGAAAATATTCTTCCACCGGACGATTGTTAATCACAATTTCACCACTGCCTGGTTTAATCCACGTCCTGGCAATTGCAGTTTTGCGCCTGCCGGTCGCATAATAAGTGTTTTCTTGCTCCATTTAATTCCCCAATATTCTAATATTTACGGTGATAGTTCGATAACCTCCGGGTTTTGAGCTTCGTGGGGATGCTTGTCCCCGGCGTATACCTTTAGTTTATTGAACAGCTTTCTTCCCAACTTGTTTTTCGGCAGCATGCCCTTCACGGCAAAACGGATCAAATCTTCAGAACGGTTTTCTTTGAGATCTTTGGCCGTCGTCTCTGAAAGACCACCAATGTATCCACTGTGACGATAGTACCGTTTTTGATTTAATTTGTTCCCGGTCAACCGAATCTTATCTGCATTAATCACAACGATCGAGTCGCCCGTATCGACATGCGGCGTGTACAGAGGGTTGTGTTTGCCTTGGAGGCGGGAGGCAATAACGGTGGCCGCCCGGCCGAGAATGGCGCCGTCGACATCGATTAGACCCCACTTACCTTCGTTATCCGATTTTTTAGCACTGTACGTATATTTTTTCACGTCTTTCGCACTCCTAAAATTTGATCAATCCGGCATTTCTAAACAATTCTTCAGAGCCTGTCAAGGGAAAAAGTAAAAACAATTCCGGAAGAAAAGCCCCCAATAAATACGATGTCTCAAATAAATTGTATAAATTCCGCTATATTTGAAATGTTAAGATAAGCAGGATCGCTCGGGTTTCAAGAGGAATTTTCTAAAACGTGGGTTTCAGGGTTCAAAGGTTACAACCGATGAATACGGCTCCCTATATGAGTCAAAATCTGGCATGACCGTCATACCCCATTGATTGAATCTGTCTTCCCTCATCCGTCTTCTGTCATCTGTCTTCTGTCATCCGTCATCCATCGTCTGTCATCTGTCATCTGTCATCTGTCTTCCGTCATCTGTCTTCTGGCATCACCGTGAAAGTTTCACCGGAAAATCCTGTTCGAGCAATAATTCCCCGGTTTTTGCAAATACATATACTGAAGCGGTTTGAAATAATTCAGAAGAACGCGACTTACTAGCCGTGAACCGCATGATTTTAAAATTTTTGATGCCGAAGGCATTGCCTTGCTGTCTGCCGGTCGGTTTGCCTCCGATTAGAGAGATCCCGGGTAGGGACACCCACTGATTTTTTTGAATCTTTTCCCCCTTTAACACCACAATCGCATGCCCGGAGACATGCTGGGAATCCGAGCTAGTATTTTTAAGTTTGAACCGGACCCTTAACGAATTGTTGCCGGACTTAACCGACAACTTAAAATCTTCGATGGCCACACTCAACCCCGCCTCTGTTGATTCGCCGTCCGGTTGTGCATTGACTTTGATTGGATCGCCGTTGTTCGTCGTTGTCATGGCAGGCGGGGGGGATGACACTGCTTCGTTTGTTTCCTGCCCTGTCTGTCCCGGAGGTTCTTCGTCAGATTGCCTTTCCGGAGCGCTGTCCTGCTTTTCAAGTGTACGGGACTCCGCTACCACCAGCCGGGTCAGGAGAATGTCCCTCTCATGCCGCAATTCCTGGTTTTGTTCCGTTAATTCCTGCAATTTCGATTCAAGCAGATTCTTCTCTTGCAGAATGCTGCGGTTCCACCAATACAGACCGGCGGCAAGGGCAATGACAAGACCCACGGCGAAAAGAGTGATTAAAACCATCCCTTTAAAACGCTTGAGAGTTATTGGTTTGCCACGATTTCCGATGAACAAAAGCGTCCAGCGCGCACCCGGGTTGAGCCATTCGGCTGCGGTCGAAGAACGGTCAGCCTGATTCGAGTTTTTATCTGAGTTTTCCATAATGAGTTGTAATTTCTAACCAAATATATTTAAAAGTAACAAAACGAAAGAAAGCATGATTTTCATCAGCCCAGGGCTAAACCATCACCCGCACCTCAGCTCCTTTTTCGACATTTAAAACCTGAGCGGCATTGCCCTTATTGACAGCAATCTCCAGATACCCGCGACTGCCGATGAGGGCCAAAGAGGTTTTTGACTGAACGCTGTTGTAGGTCTCCGATAACCCGCTGATGATGTGGGAGCCAATTTTTATCTGTATTAACTCTTGACCGGCTTGATGCATTTTTTCTAGTTTGTTGAAATCAATATTGGTAATCAGATTCCCGAAATTATCCACGGTAACAATCTTTCCAACAAGCTCACCGTTTTCTGAATAATGTGCACACAAATTGTCAAGGTGAACCGCATCCTGCAGGCATATTTCATTGCCCAGCTTTCTTACATCGAGACCGACGGAAAGATGGGCACCCACCGGAGCAATAATATCTCTGCCGTGAAATGTTTGGCTGACAGAAGTTAAAAAATATTTGGCGCTCGTTATGCGAATAAGGGCAGTGGTTTTTCGCTCGTTGAATAAAAGGGTGAGTACCCCGTTATCAGGAGCTATGAAAAATTGCTTCTTCATTTCAAAGGCCAGTAAAGATCGCTCACTGCCGACACCAGGGTCTACAACAATCAGATGCACGGTACCGTCCGGGAAGTATTCATACGATGAGCAAATCATAAACGCGGCCTGCACGATGTCTTGGCTGTCGATCTGGTGGGTGATATCGACGATAGCCGCTGAGGGATTGATGGATAAGATGACCCCTTTCATCAGACCCGCATACTCGGCACCCATACCGAAATCTGTCAGCAGTGTGATAATGGACATGTTATTACTATACCGTTTTAAGGTTCCGGGTTCACCGTTCAGGGTTGTTTTAAGAAATGAACGTAGATCCTGAACCTTCAAACCCTTGAACCCTGAACCTCTGAACCTTGAACCGCTGAACCCATACTCACGAAAACATCTTCGCCTGAACCTTAAAACCCAGGTGTCTGAAGGCAGCCTCGGAGGCTTTCCGGCCGGATGAAGTTCTCGTGATGAAGCCGAGTTTCAAAAGATATGGTTCGACAATATCCACCAGCGTGTCGGATTCTTCCTGAAGCGTTGCCGCAATGGCCTCGATCCCGACAGGACCGCCATGGTAAAACTTAATAATTGTATTCAAGTAATTCCGGTCCAGATCAGTCAATCCCTTTTCATCAACACCTTCGAGCTTCAAAGCGGCAGAAACCGTACCCGTCGTGATGGTGCCGTCTGCTCTAACCTGGGTGTAGTCTCGCACGCGTTTAAGAAGCCGGTTGACAATTCTGGGCGTTCCCCGGGACCGCTGGGCAAGTGTTACAGCGCCTTCATCATCAATGGCGACGCCAAGCAGTGCGGCCGAACGTCGTGTGATTTTCACCAGATCGGACTCGGCATAAAAATCCAGATTTCTGAAAATGCCAAAGCGGTCCCGCAGCGGAGCGGACAGCAGACCAACTCGTGTCGTGGCGCCTACCAGCGCAAAGCGTTTCAATTGAAAGCGATGGCTGCGGGCATGCACGCCTTTATCGAAGACGAAATCAATGGCAAAATCTTCCATGGCGGGATAGAGCAATTCCTCAACAGATTTAGGCGTTCGATGAATTTCATCGATAAACAAAATGTCGTTACTCTCTAAATGGGTGAGCAGTCCGATCAGATCACCGCCTTTCTCCAGCGCCGGACCGGACGTAATGGTAAGATTCCCTCCCATCTCGTTGGCAATGATGTGGGCCAGGGTCGTTTTCCCAAGACCCGGTGGGCCATGCAAAAGCACGTGATCGATGGGTTCGCCCCGCTGCATCGCCGCTTCAATGGCAATTTTCAGCGTTTCCACCACTTCGGTCTGTCCGACATAGTCGGCCAGTCTTTCCGGTCGCAGAGATAATATTTCGGCATCCTTATCTTCAGGTAAGGGTGCACCGGCTACCAGGCCCTGGTTGTCGGACGAATATGAAATTATGTCATCGGACATCGTCTAAAATTCTCGCATGGTTAAAGGGCAATGTTGGCTTAGTTGCTATCTCACCGCTATTGAGGATTTTTAAATCTAATTCAATTTCCATCCAATCTTTCGCTGCGGTAGACTTCATCAAATAGCGCTTCCGCTGTAGTTATGGAGGGGTTGCCTTTTAATGCCTTGTCAATCATCCGTCTGGCATCGGCAGCCCGGTGGCCGAGCTGTTTAATCATAACATCCAGTACCTGTTTTGAAAAATCTTCGACAGGAGGAGCCTTCCCATATTCATCCGAGCGGATCAAAGCGAATTTCCCCATTTTGCCTTCTAATGTGGCGACTATCTTTTGTGCGGTCCTCCGTCCAATACCTTTTAACTGAGCAAGTTGGTTAATATCTCCGGATTCGATGGCAGTGGCGATCTCACGCACGGGAATGCTTAATGCTCGCACGGCTTTCAGTGGACCGATAGCTTCCACTGAAATAAAATGTTGGAAAAATTCTTTTTCAACTTCAAGGTTGAAACCGATCAAGACCGGTTTTGGCTGCCGTTCGGTTTGTTGGAAAAAAATATAAAGCGAAATTTCTGCACCGATATTTTTAGTTTGCAAAGACTTCATTACAATGGCAGGGAGCAGCACCTCGTATCCTATCTGGTTGGCAAGGACCAATACGCGGTCTTCTTCCTTTTTTAAAATTTTACCTTCGAGATAACCGATCATTGTATCGATAAAAACCGATCAGTGCTAATCCGACTGCATCGGAGGCATGATCAGGTTTTATGGGTGTGTTGTGGTTTAATCGACGGCGAACAGCTTCTTCCAGTTGCTTTTTACTGGCATTCCCGTTGCCGGTTAATACCTGTTTTGCTTCGCGCACGGGGATTTCGATCGATGACACACCTGCACGGCATCCGGCAAGCATTACGACACCTGCCACTTGCCCCAGGGTAATTCCGGACTTTGGATATTTGGCTAGTGAAAATACATCTTCCACCACCAATAAGTCAGGATTTTCATCGTTTAATATTTGAAGGAGTTTTGAAAAGATATGATCGAGGCGGCTTGGTAAAGAATTGTTTTTAGAGGTGCTGATACTACCAAAGGAGTAGCCTTCGATCTTTAAACCATTTCCTCGAATGATCCCGACCCCGGTTGCTGCGAGGCCGGGATCTATACCGATGATCGTTGTCATTCCTATGTTCAAATCACGCTCAACCCCAACGTTGCAATATTGGGGTCAATTATTACGTTTATCAAAGATCCTTCACTTTATCTTTGGCGATCTTGGCTTCATTTGATTTTGGGTACTTTTTGATGAGCTCTTCCAGGATCAAACGGGAATTGGATTTATCACCCAAATTAGAAAATGCTAGTCCTTGTTTCAGAAGCGATGCCGGCACTTTATTGCCCTTGGGATACTTTTCGATCACCTTCTGATACTCGAGAATGGCTTTTTCGTACCATTTTTCGCGATAATAGATTTCACCGATCCAGAACTGGGCATTGTCGGCGCGCTCTGAATTGGGAAACCGCTGAATGAGTTCTTCAAATTTCTTTCTGGCGGCACCGGAATCTCCCTGATCGAAGGCCAGTTTCGCCGTCCGGTAGATTTTATCCTCCGGCAGCTCCTGTTTGGCCTCGGCGGCTGGTGCCACTGCCGTTGCAGTTGAATCCTCAGCAGGCTTCTCGGTCGGCGGAACTTGCTTGGATGGCTCGAAATTTAAATACTGTTCGATCCGATAAATGCGATCATCATTGGATTTTGTGGTTTTCGCCAGCCTGCCGATCTGCTCCTCTTTGGCTGTCACAGATTCCGCATCTACTTGTGTTTGTCGTTTAAGCAGATATTCGATTTCCTCGATTCTGCCGGTTAAGGTTCGCATTTCCCCATTGAGCGTATCCATTTTCGCCCGCAGCGAAGCTGCCTGTTGTCTTAATGCCTGCTCTTCACCCTCTCGATTTTCCAAACCGGATTTTAGCAGTTGGCTGTTTTTTCTGGCCTCCGCGTTGCGAAATTCCAGTTCACTGATGCGTGTGTCGAGGGATGTCAATTCGTTCTGGGAAACACAGCCGGACAAAAGCAAAAAACACACCACATTGGTTATTATGGCTGATTTCATGGCAGTCACAACCTAGTATTGAAATTTTACAGTTTTCTGAAACGATTAACCAGTAACCAATAACTGACGACTACCCATCGGCGTTTAGCTCATTTGGAGTAGATCAATGAACAATGAGTCCACTCACCGAAACACAGCCTGTCGCCCATACCAGGCATGATTCAACGTGACAGCAAGCGTCGGCCAGGCCGACGCCTGCCGCCTTTTCGTTTAATTAGGAGCTCTCCACCCGCAATTATATATTCAGCTGCAGTCAAGCAAGGCAGTGTCTCGAAGGAGAGAATACTCCGAAGCTAATTAACTACAAAATGGCCCCGTCTGTTTTTGGCCCAGGCTTCTTCATTTTGTCTGGGATCGACCGGTCGTTCTTCGCCATAGCTGATGGTCGTCAACCGGGAAGCATCAATGCCTAAATCCACCAGAAATGCTCTGGCACTCTCTGCTCGCCGATCACCCAATGCAAGGTTGTACTCATTGGTACCACGATCATCACAATGGCCTTCGATCGTTGCCATCGCATCGGGATTCTCACGCAGCCATTCAGCCTTTTGCATCAGATTATCCTGCGCGGCCGGTGTCAGGATCGATTTATCAAACTCGAAATAAACATCTTCCTGCATCACCATATCCGAAATTTTAGGCTCCGGCGCAACCACAACTTCCTCTTCCACGACGACTTCTTCTTTCACCTCTTCCACGACGACAGGTTCCGGTGTTGCATCGACCAACTTCTTTTGACATGAAACGGTAAACAGGAATCCAGGAACTACAAACAACATCGCCAAATAAATCCATTTCTTCTTTTGCATTTTTCCTCCTTTCGCATTTGGAAACACTTCAGTTTTTGAAATCGTTCATCGACCACTTTGGGTTTGTCTGCTCTCCGTTCAGCGTCAGTAAACGACGCTGATCGGTTCCAGATGCAGTCATTACATATATTCGAGAAGGTCCCTCACGGGTTGAACTGAAGACAATCAGGCTCCCGTCGGGCGACCATGATGGTGCTTCATTATCTCCTGATTCATAGGTCAATTGGAGTGGTTGCCGACCTTCGATATCAATCGCATAAATATTATGGCGATTGTCTCCAAACGACGCATATGCAATTTTATCACCGCGAGGGGACCAGCTTGGCTGTGTGTTGTAATTGCCCTCGTAGGTTAGTCTTCTTACTTTGCCGGAGACCACATCCTGTATGTAAACCTGAGGGTTTCCCGATCGATTGGAAACGAAGGCAAATTTCTTGCCGTCCGGTGACCACGTGGGAGATATATCGCTGCCCCGCATGTTTGTTAATCTTTTAATAATTTTACCCGACCCAGTCAACAGATAAATTTCCTGATCACCTGAGAAGGAAAGTGTTGCCGCCAGCTCGAATTTTCCCGGGACCCACGCCGGCGTTATATTAAGGCCTTTTCTGTCAATGGATGTTTCCTGCATTTCCGGCAGGTTTTTTATGAACAGATCGGGTTTACCCTGCTTGTAGGATGTATAGGCCAGATATCGTCCGTTTGACGACCACGCTGGAAATAGGGTAATTGAATGATTGCGAGTCATTTGCCGAGGATCGTAACCATCAAACTCACAACTGTAAATCTCTTTATTACCGGAACCGTTGGAAACGAATGCGATTTTGCTGGCGAACACGCCCTTGCTGCCATTTAGATATTGCATTACCTCACTGCAAAATCGATGTATGATCCTGCGCTGATCGACCGTCTTGCCGGAATATTTTTTACCCAGTATACGCTGCCCCTTGAACGTGTCGAAAAGGCGAAGTTCCATTGCAATGTTTCCGTTGTTTTCCTTAAAAAGGCCCGTAATCAGGAGTTCTGCCCCAACAACGGTCCAATTTGAAAAGTTGATCTGGGGAGTCAGAATTCCATCGGATTGCGGATCGAAAAGAAACGCCCGGCGATCAAGTATTTTAAAATATCCGGTAAACTCAAGGCTGTCAGCAAGCAAATCGGCTGATGTTTTCGACAATCGGGCTTCTTCCGTTGTTCCGGTTTCATTTTTGAACAACGGAATTGCCAGCGGGATTTTCCTTAAAAAAGGGTTGCTGATGTCTATATAATCATAAGGATCGATGCCGCTTTGGGCAAAACTCGATCCGGAAGCAATCAAAATACAGCTAATGATTATATACGCGATGCGTTGCAAACAACGAAAGATCATTCCGATATCCCTGCTATTTTTAAATAGGCTGCGCGGTTCAATGTTCAAGGTTCCCGGTTAAAGTGCTCTAACTGGTCGCTAACAATAGTATGACGCGTCAATCGCGTCAAATTTTAACTTTCTCCCCTTCAGGCAGCACCTATTTGATGCCTTGGGGCGTAAATCTGAGCGCCACCGTCACATACAATTCCCGGACCCCTTCGGGATGCGGTGAGACCGGGCTGGCCTTGACGACAGCCTTGTATGCCGACTCATCCAGATATGAATTACCGGATCGCTCGGTAAACCTGATATCGGTGATCTCGCCGCTTGGCAACACCCTGAACACCAGCAGGGACTGCAAGGCCTGGCCGTCTCCGGCCAGTTGCTCGGAAAACGCCCATTGTCTTTCCACCTGAAATGCAACTTCAATTTTATAAATGTCTATAAGTTCCAGAGCTCGCTGACCACCGGATCCCGTCCCTCCGGGCACACCCACACCGGTCGCAGCTCTGACGCTCTGATCTGTTTGTGAGGGTTTTGCCTCGGTCTGTGCAACCTTTTTTTTTAAAGCTTCGATGGCTTGATTGACGGAGTCGGATTGAGATTTCTCAACTTTTTTTTGAACCCCGGACACGGCTTGATCAATCAATTTCCGACGATCCAGAGTCTTTTTCTTAAGGGATTTCTTGGCCTTCCATTTTTGTTTTACAGGCGCCAGTGAAACCGTCTTTTTGGGCTCGGCTGCAACCGCAGGCTGCTGGGGCGGCGGCGCTTTAATGACCGGCGCCTTGGCGGTCTTTTTTACCTCGGGTTTCGGCGTGACCACAGCCTTGGCTTCAGATTTGGCAGCCGGCGCCGGTGCAGCCGCCGGGGGACCGGGCAACGATACCAAACTGACGTTAATCGATCCGGGTGAGAACCGCCGCCTGGGGGCCGATTCTGGTAAAAATATGATGTACCCGATAAAACTTAGATGAATGAAAAGTGAAATTCCAAAGTAAACCAGTATGGTACGCGAATCAGTTCCCATCCCAAACGGATACGCCTGCAAATGTATGTTTCTTTTCATCAACTTTTTGCTTTTTGCGCGTCGCTTCTCTTTTTCGGGTCCGCCGGTTCGGTGATCATGCCCAACTGTTCGATGCCGGCGTTTTTAATTTCCGCCATCACCTGAACAACGATCCCGTATGGAATCTTCTTGTCGGCTTTGAGATAAACTTGCCGATCGCTGCGGCCTTGAAGCATTTTATTCAATTTTTCGCCCAAAAATTCGACGTCAATCTTAAAATCGTTGATATAAACCAGTTGGTTATTGTCGATCGTAATGACAAGATGTTCTTTTTCGGAGTCTAGCGGCTTGGCGGTTGCTTCAGGCAAATCGACGTTTAACCCTTCTACCATCATGGGCGCGGTGACCATGAAAATAATCAAGAGAACTAGCATGACATCCACAAATGGGGTGACATTAATGTCAGACATGAGCTCCCGCTGATTCCCTGCGTGGGCCATTATTATCTCCTCTCGATCCGCAAAATATCGCGCTCGATGATGTTGAGAAAATCTGCCGAAAAACTCTGCATTTCAGTCTCGACAATTCGGATTTTATTCATAAAAAAATTAAAGGCGATGACCGCCGGTATGGCGGCTGCCAGTCCCGCAGCAGTGGCCACGAGCGCCTCGGAAATACCGGGTGCGACCACCGCCAGGCTGGCGGATCCTCGCTGACCGATTCCGCTGAAAGAATTCATGATTCCCCACACCGTTCCAAACAAACCGATGAATGGCGTCGTGTTTCCGGTGGTTGCCAAAAAGGGAACCATCTGAGTCAGGCGGGTCATCTCTGTGTTTGTGGCCCGGCGTAAGGCCCGATTTACATTGCCCATTCCACTGAATCTCGTACCAAAAGAAGGACTGTCTTCGTTTTCCTCGGATGATTGCGCCTGGTGTGCGTCACCGGACTGACTCGTCTTTTTTAGTTCTACATAGCCGATACGAAATATTCTGGCAACCGGACTTCCATGAAGCTGCTTGGCCCTTGAAAAGGCGTTAGACAAGTCCCGGCTTTTCCAAAAAAATTCAGTGAATTCTGCGGACTGTTTGAATGCCTTTTTGATATATCGATATTTGATTAATATGATTGCCCATGAGGTAACGGAAAAAAACAGCAGCAAAACCAGAACCAATTGAACGATGAGGCTGGCATTTCCAATCATATGAATCAAGTCAATTTGGGCAACCGGCATATAACACTCCGTTATTTTTTTAATGAATGGAAGATGTTCTTCTTTTGTAATCTGGAATATAAGAATAAATATACAGTAAACAAGTGAAATAACTTTCTGTTCAATTCAACTCGCGTCACTCACCGGCCGCAAACGGACATTAATTGAATGTTGGCATCAACAATAGCAAGACGCAACGCAAATATTCTATATTGAAACGCATGGTTTAATGGGATGATATGACCGGTGAGCATCATCAAAGAAGGTGGATTCAACATTTTTTGTGGAATAGACCTTTTTCCGCCTTTCATACCCAGTCTTTCAATATTCCACTATTCTCTCCGAGGCGTAGGCTTAGGCTCTACGAGCCGGAGGCCGACGTTCTATGGGGTTCACAGAGACAATGACCGCAAAAAGCATCGTTATTCCAATAAATTGTAGAAATTCCGATATATCTTTACTTATATCAGAAATGAGAAGAGTGTCAACATATTTGAATTCTGTAGGTCCCGATTGAGATTTTAAGCTTGCCTTCGAGGCCGGCGGCATTTATGAATGACGATCCAACCAACCCGTTGACAGAGGATGCGTATGAAAAACATTGCCAATTTATTGTTTGAGGCCAAAATGCTAAAAGAAATTCCCAGGTCGGGATACCAATTCCTGGGTGCCGGCAACGAATCTGTTGCTGAACATTGTTTCAGCGTAACGTTTATCGCCTACGTGATGTCGCGCATGGAACCGGATGTTGACGCTATGAGATTAATCAGCATGTGTCTGATCCATGATCTGCCGGAAGCCAGGATCGGGGATCTCAACACCGTAAATAAAAAATACCTCAAGGCCGACGAATCCAAGGCGCTTGGGGACACAATCAAGGGTCTAGCTTTTGGACAGGATCTGACCGATCTTTTCAAGGAATTTAGCGACGGCCGTTCCCTGGAAGCCAAACTCGCCCATGATGCCGATCAGCTCGCGCTTATTCTGGAGTTAAAGGATCTGAAGGATATAGGATATAAACCACCCGAAACCTGGATCGGGAATGTGATCGGCCGGCTTGAGACTGAAACCGGTCAGAAAATCGCACGCGCCGTCATGGATACCTGTCGCGATGAGTGGTGGCGCGACGAATAATTGAGAATAATCTTTTAAAAAAAAGTATCATTTTCACCAGCCTATGGTAAAACTACTGCGTTGTCTTTCCTTCGGCCGGCGTAACAATTCTGTTGACAGGCAAACCGGAAATTATTAAAAATTGAATCTTTTATATGACCTAATGGGTTTTCCAACGAAAACAGGGAGAACAAAATGAACTGGATAAAGCGAGCCCTCTGGTCTTCCATCGGCAAAAAACTAATAATGGCCCTCACCGGCCTTGGATTTTGTGGATTCCTGGCCGGACATCTCGCCGGTAATCTGACGATTTACGGAGGAAAGGATGCTTTTAACTCGTATGCTGAACATCTCCATGCGCTGGGACCGCTGATCACTTTTATGGAATGGGGGCTTGTGATTTTTGCCATTGTACACATTGGTACAGGGCTCACCCTGTTCTACCAAAACTTCAAGGCCCGGCCCGGCAGATATGTCGTCAACAAATGGGCGGGGGGGCGCACCATCGGTTCCGCCACCATGCCGTATACCGGTATTGTTTTACTGGCCTTTGTTATTATGCATCTGATTAACTTCCACTTTGTGGATAAAAGTAATGTGACCATCTATCAAATCGTTTCGCAAACCTTTGAAAGCCCGCTCTACGTTTTCATTTATATCGTTGCCATGATTGTAGTGGCCGTGCATGTCAGCCACGGGTTTTGGAGTGCCTTCCAGACCATCGGCGCCAATCATCCTAAGTACATGCCGCTTATCATGGTGTTCAGTATTTTTTTCAGCCTGGCTGTAGGAATCGGTTTCGGTCTGCTGCCGATATACATTTATGTTGCGGGTTAGAAAGGAAAAATCATGCTGCTTGACGCAAAAATTCCCGGGGGACCCCTGGCAGAAAAATGGGATCGACATCTTTTTGAATTAAAACTGGTCAATCCGGCCAACAAGCGAAAATTTGAAATCATTGTGGTCGGCACCGGCCTGGCCGGTGGTTCCGCATCCGCAACCCTGGCAGAATTGGGCTACAATGTAAAAACTTTTTGCATTCAGGACAGTCCCCGTCGTGCGCACAGCATCGCCGCCCAGGGAGGCATTAATGCCGCCAAAAACTATCCAAATGATGGAGACAGCATCTGGCGATTATTTTATGACACCATAAAGGGCGGAGATTTTAGAGCCAGAGAGGCCAACGTGTACCGTCTGGCCCAGGTCAGCAATCATATTATCGATCACTGCGTTGCCCAGGGGATCCCGTTTGCGCGGGATTACGGTGGCCTGCTGGCCAATCGGTCATTTGGCGGTGCCCAGGTTTCCCGCACTTTTTACGCCAGAGGACAAACGGGGCAACAACTGCTAATAGGAGCTTATAGCGCCTTATCCCGCCAAGTAGCGGCCGGAAAGGTCCAACTGTTTGCGCGCCGTGAAATGTTGGAGCTCGTCGTGATTAACGGCCAGGCCAGAGGAATTGTGGTTCGCAACCTGATTAACGGGGACCTTGAACGCCATGAAGCCCATGCCGTCGTTTTGTGTACGGGAGGTTACGGCAATGTATTTTTCCTTTCAACCAATGCCATGACCTCCAATGCAACCGCAGCTTACCGAGCCCATCGGAAAGGCGCCTTTTTTGCAAATCCGTGTTTCACCCAGATTCATCCGACTTGTATTCCGGTTCATGGTACCTATCAGTCCAAACTGACCCTGATGAGTGAAAGCCTGCGAAATGACGGCCGCGTGTGGGTGCCGAAAAATCCCATCGACAAAAAGCCCCCGGAACAAATTCCGGAAGCGCAAAGAGATTATTTTTTAGAAGAAAAATATCCGAGTTTTGGTAATCTGGTGCCGCGTGATGTCGCTTCTCGCAATGCCAAAGAGCAGTGTGATCTGGGAAAAGGCGTCGGTGATACGGGACTGGCGGTTTATCTTGACTTTGCAGATGCCATCGAACGCGACACCAAAGCGGTGATAGAAAAAAAATATGGCAATCTCTTTCAAATGTACGAGAAAATTACCGGCGAAAATCCTTATGAGACGCCCATGATGATTTATCCGGCCGTTCACTACACCATGGGAGGGCTCTGGGTGGACTACAACCTGATGAGCACAATTGATGGGCTTTTTGTACTGGGAGAAGCCAACTTTTCTGACCATGGGGCCAATCGTCTCGGTGCGAGTGCTCTCATGCAAGGTCTGGCAGACGGATATTTTATCCTACCCTATACCATCGGCGGGTATCTGGCAGGTACGGAATTAGCGTCCGTTACCACCGAGCATACCGAATTCAAAGCGGCTGAAAGTGATGCGCATTCTCGCATCGAGGCCCTGCTCTCCATAAAGGGCAAACGCACCGTGGACGACTTTCACAAAGAATTGGGTATGGTCATGTGGGAATACTGCGGTATGGCCCGCAACAATGAAGGGCTTGAAATGGCTCGCAATCTCATTGAACATTTGCGGGGAGAATTCTGGAAAGATGTAATTGTGCCGGGATCCGGCAAAGATTTCAACCAGAGCTTGGAAAGAGCCGGACGTGTGGCGGATTTTCTTGATTTTGCCGACTTGATGATCATGGATGCGCTGTCCCGCCAGGAATCCTGCGGTGGGCATTTTAACGAGGCATTTCAAACCGAGGCACACGAAGCCAGGCGCGATGACGAAAATTTTTGTCATGTGGCGGCATGGGAATTTACCGGTGATACCGACAAGGAGCAACTCCACAAAGAACCCCTGGTCTTTGAGAATGTTGAACTGACCCAAAGGAGTTACAAGTGACAAAAACCATCAATTTGACATTGAAAATATGGCGGCAAAACGGACCTGGTGCCAAAGGCACACTTGCAACATTTCAGGCTGCCGATATCTCTACCGATATGTCGTTTCTTGAAATGCTAGATGTCATTAATGAAAAATTGACAATGGAGGGCAAGGACCCCGTCGCTTTTGACCATGACTGCCGGGAAGGCATCTGCGGAATGTGCGGGATAGTGATCAACGGGCGTCCCCATGGGCCTGAGAAAGGCACAACCTTGTGTCAACTGCATATGCGGCATTTTTCAGACGGTGATACCATTGTCATTGAGCCTTGGCGTGCCAGGGCCTTTCCCATCATTAAAGATCTGGTTGTGGATCGCAGCGCATTTGATACGATTATCCAAACCGGCGGATATATATCGGTGAATACCGGCGGCGCACCGGACGGCAATGCTGTCGTCGTTCCCCAGGCCGATGCTGAAAAAGCCATGGATGCCGCAGCTTGCATCGGGTGCGGTGCCTGTGTGGCGGCGTGTCCCAATGCAGCAGCCATGCTGTTTACCGGAGCCAAAATTTCTCATCTGGCGTTGCTGCCCCAGGGACGGCCGGAGGCCGCTAAACGTGCCATCGACATGCTGCGGACCATGGACGCGCTGGGCTTCGGCAATTGTACCAATGAAAGAGAGTGTCAAGTTGAATGCCCCAAAGAAATTTCCATTGTCAACATTGCACGCCTGAACCGGGAATTCCTTAAGGCCAGTTTTGGATCTGAGGAACAGTGAAAGTTTACCAGAGCTTTTTCCCTGACCGCGCTCGGGGAAAGTGGCCATTTAAGGGCAGCAAACACAAAAATAATTTATTTGGTTTCAGGTGTCGGGTGTCAGGATTCAGGCTCTAACATCTCCTTTCCCTGACACCCGACACCTGAAGCCTCAATCTTCTTACAACATGTCATCAAATAAATCCTGCTAAAGGCCTAAATCCGAACCCCCAATCCAAAATTAGATGACTCCATGAACCGATTTTTTGCATTTATATCCGAACTCCAAACACGACTCCCCGACGGTCCGCCCTACTTGGTTACCGCCTATCATATTATCCTTGTTGTCGCGGGGTTTTTTGTTGCCTGGATGATTTTAAGAGGGTTGCTTCATTTTGTGGAGAAGCGAATCAGCAAGTATGAATTTATTCAGATCAATACCCAGGTCTTTAAACTCATTCGCCGGGTCATGTTTTTAGCCTTGGTGTTTGTAGCCGGTACCTATCTTTTTCGATTGACTCGGGCTCCGATACTGGAGAAGATCTTTCATGCACTGCTCATTATTTTTCTGGCAATACCGGCTAAAAATTTCCTCGTTATCGCCATCGGTTATCTTCAGAAAAAAATTGCCCATCGAACTGAAAGCAAAATTGATGATATTGTCTTCGAGTTGTTGGCCAGATTTTCCGGAATCATTATATTGGCCACGGCCATTATCATTGCCCTGGACCTTTTGGGCGTTAATGTTGTGCCGTTTATTGCCGGTGCCGGTGTGGCGGGGGTGGCGATCGGTTTTGCGGCCAAAGACACCTTGTCCAATCTAATCGCCGGCATACTGCTAATCATTGATCGACCTTTTGAAGTAGGCGATCGCATCGAAGTCTGGAGTGCACCGGCGGGGACCGCAACCTGGGGAGATGTGATCGATATCGGGTTGCGGGCGACCAAAATTAAGACCACGGATAACATCGTCATCATCATTCCCAACAATGAAATCATGGTGCGCGACATCATCAATTACACCACCATTACGGAAAAAATACGGTTACGCATCAATATCGGGATCGCCTATGATGCCGAAATGCAAACGGCCAAAGATATCATTCTCAACGTGGCAGATTCGGCCGAATGGGTGGCAAAAGAGCCACCACCGGTTGTAGTGGTGAGAAATTTTGGGGATTCTTCGGTCGACCTGCAACTGAGGGTATGGATCGATGACGCCCGCAAACGCATGCGCACGATTTCATATATCACCGACCGGGTTAAAACTGCGTTTGATGAGCAGGGAATCGAGATTCCCTATCCGAAAAGGGATATATATATCAAAGGGAAGATTTAACTTCAATTGAGTTAAACTCAATTGAGGTGGTATTTGGTACTGGGTATCTGATATTTGGAATCAGCCCAACCGCCGGGTCAAAAAAAGGATAGTTTAATCGAAAATGTGACTTGGGCTTTGCTGACTCAATAAAAAACCGAATATCGAATAATGAATATCGAACATCGAAGGTAAGGTTCTATCTATTTACGAAGGCATATGAAATATGCCCCAATTTCCAATATACACCAATACCGAATACCCAGTGCCTAGTACCCTTTCCTTACCCGCCCAGGATCTTTTCGATATCCTTAACCAAATGAAGCAAATCAAAAGGCTTCGACAGGATATTGGTAAAACCCAGTTTAACGACTTCATCAAGTTTGGGGTGATCCGGATGTCCGGTAGTAATGATAACCTTTAAATCCGACAACGCAGGTTCACGGCAAATACTACGGCACACCTCCAGTCCATCCATTTCCGGCATGAATATATCCAGGATAAGAAGGTCCGGGCGATAAGTCCCCAGCTTTATCAATGCTTCAGTGCCATTGGATGCCTCTTTCACCAGATACTTCCGATCCATGGTAAGTGCCTCGATGAGAAGCTCACGAATGGCATCGTCATCATCCACCACCAGAATTTTGGCAGCCCGGTGTTTTAACAGTGTCGGCAAGTAAACATTAAATGAAGTTCCCCGGTCCCGGCTGGTCTCAAAGTCAATTTTACCATCATGGGCCTTGACCAGAGAATAGGTAACGGAAAGCCCGAGACCGGTGCCACCTTCGGATTGTTTGTCCGTTACAAACGGCAAAAAAATTTTATCAGAGATTTCCGGAGAAATGCCCCGGCCATTATCGGTGATGCGGATATAGATCATTCCGTCTTTGATTCTCAGACCCGTTGTAATTTCGATCTCTCCCCGGTTGTGATGAACAGCATGGACGGCGTTGATGGTAATATTTAAAATGATCTGTTCGATGCTCTGAAGATTACCTTCAATGTCGGGAAGATCATCCGCCAGGTTGAGCTTAATTTTCACGTCCGATGCACGCAGGGTGGTTTGGGCCAGTCGCAAGGCGTTTTTCACGGCGCGGTTGACTTGCAGCGGCACCTTTTCGGCGACATTGGACTGCCGTGAATAATTTTTCAGATCGGAGACTGTTTTGGCGATACGCTGGGCAGCCATCTCAATGTCGACGACGAGTTGACTCAGATTATCCGCCAAGAAGTCATAGTCAAAGCCGCCAAATTTTCGTTCCGGCTCTCTTTGCCTTCTTTCCATCAGGAGCGGTAGGAAATCAACCCATATTTTTTTCAGAAGAGGGATGTTGTACATTATCAGGTTAATCGGATTGTTGATTTCATGGGCCACGCCGGCCACCAGTGTTCCCAGGGTTTCCATCTTCTGGGCCTGCTGAAGCTGCGGCTGGATTTCACGAAGGGCCTTTTCAGCATGCCGTTGCCCCGACTCTGCCTGCTCGATCAGCAGCTTCATCTCGGCCAATTCACGGACCAGTCCCTCTTTTGTTTTGGTCTTGTCGTCCAATTGGTTCATAAGCTTCTTACATGCCGTATTTTTGACTAAATGTGTCAAACAATTTCGATTGGGGATTGCAAACAATAAGTATTTTGAGTGTTCAGCGCCGCCGCTGGCCTATAAAGCGGCCAGTTTGATCGAATAAAAAACTTAAAAGCATAAACGTCTCATTTCCTGACAGGATCAACAGGATGGACAGGATATAAAAAACGATACTAGACCAGAAATATCCTGTTAATCCCGTAAATCCTGTCTAATTAAATGAAGTTTCATACGAGCGGTGCCGCCGGTCTGAAAAGCGGCCAGTTTAATCGAGAAAGAAACTTTGAAAAAGCGAATAACGAATATCGAACAAGGAATAATGAATGTCAAAGTAAGGTATTCTATCGATTTATATTAATCTGAAATAGTCAGAGTGAAGCGATTCCACACTTCATCATTCGACATTTCTTGTTCGATATTCTGCGGTTCGCTGTTCAATTCACATGTAGTTTCATATGAGCGTCGCCTCTGGCCGCGAGCGTCCAGTCTGATCATTAAAGAAACTTAACGAAATACAATTCTATTTTTCTGAC
>Ga0316190_10000456_pt1 | contig 28171 bp, 25 predicted proteins | sample Eddworburrow2_MG_FD_204929 | JGI IMG/M metagenome (GOLD analysis project Ga0316190, IMG submission 204929) | Coastal sediment microbial communities from Maine, United States - Eddy worm burrow 2 | ecosystem: Environmental > Aquatic > Marine > Coastal > Sediment | place: USA: Maine | collected... | reverse complement strand
ATGACTTACAACACGAACGGGCGTGCCTAGCTCTGCTTTTATCAGTACACCATTCCACTTGAGGTCACCATAGTTTTTAGACTGACCGAAGTTATTGAGGAAGCGACCGTTGACAGGCCATGGCAATTTGCCTTTCTGTGAAACAAATGGCTGGGTTTCGGAAGGGCTGGTGGGGATATCAGCGAGTAGCTCACCGAGAGACTTAAGTAGATTCTCGATTCGGCCACGACTGGCCTCCAGGTTGTTTAAGGTGCTTTCCTGATTTTTGATCTTTTTACTGAGTTCGGCGAGTAATTGTTTGCGCTGGAAGCGCTGCTTCTGGCGTTGTCGTTTCTTCTCTTTCTGTTCTTTGAGCAGAGCATTCTGTGCGGTTATTGTTTGTTTGAGCTCGGCTTCGGTTTGTTTCTTTTGCTGAAAAGTCTCCAGGAATAGCTCGATCTGCTGCTCCCTGGCGCGATTTAGATAGTTAAAATAGACGTGCGCCCGCCCGGCCTGGGCTGGATCCTGTTGATTTAACAGCATTTTTAGGTTCTGCTGATGCCCCATGCTATATGCCGATCGAATCTGTTCTGATAACGCAGTACGTTGATGACCTAGCTGTTTGTTTAGATGGTCGAGCTCATTTTTAAGCCTTTTCTCCTGTTTGCGGCTGTCGAAGACTTCGTTCTCCAAGCTCTTGAGTTTTATGGAGTTTTTACTGATTTCGGCTTCCAGCGTCTGGAGCTCTGTAACGACATGACTGCGTTGCTTTTTACTGCCTTTTAGATGTTGCTGTACCTTGGCGATGCTTTTTTGCAGTTTCTCAAGCTTGTCCTGATAATGCGACATATCTTCATTTTTTGACGCATAAACATGGTATGAACCGAATAAAAGGCATAAAAACAATAATATAGGATAAATGCCAGTATATCGGGCGATAATAGTAAACATAATGATTCGGCGATTTCGTTATAATATGACCCTGATCCAGAACATGAGTAATTAATATTTACTCAAATTTCGGGATTTTTCTATTTCAATTCAAAAAAAAGTGTATTAATGTATGCTTTATTAATTATATTATTAAGCAACTCTTTAGTTTCGAGGTTACACCATGGTAATAAGCCCCAGCGATCCTGATTTAATGACTCGTGAAGAAGATATCAGCCGAGCATCGCGCTCTCTAAAAGCGATGTCGCACCCATTACGTTTAAAGATACTTTGTACTTTAGGTGACCAGGAAGTGAGTGTACAGGATATCGTTGATGCAGTGGGTACTTCACAGAGCAATATCTCTCAGCATCTCGCTATTTTACGTGACAAGGGCATACTGGCATCCAGAAAAGATGCCAACAAAGTCTTTTATCGCGTAGGGGATACGCGTACGCTACGTCTCATCGGTATGATGCAGGAAGTGTTCTGTTCAACTGGCGCCGAGCATTAAACTGGTGCTATAGCTTCACTTATCTTCAATAGTACGTTAATAATGAGAGCCCTGGCTGTTATAGAACAGTAAGGGCTCCCGTATAGGGCGTTCTCGCGTTATACTTCACGTTTACCTGTTCAATCTACATATCAAAAGGTCGCTGTTTTATGGAGCAACTCTCCGAATTTGTACTAAATAATCTCCTGTTGTTTGCTGCACTGGTAGTGGTGCTGGTGATGCTGATCAAGGCGGAACTAGAGCACCAGGCGAACAAAGGATCACATCTTTCACCGTCGATGGCCACCCGCCTGATGAATAACCATAGCGATGCGTTGATACTGGACATCCGCACGGCTGCTGATTTTAAAAATGGCCATATCAAGGGGGCGAAGAACATACCGTTGAGTGATTTTGCCAGTAGTGTTGATAAATTGGCGGCCGATAAAGATAAACCGGTGCTGGTCTATTGTAACTCTGGCAATACCGTCACGCGTGCTATCAAATTGTTGAAAAAAGCCGGCTTTGTACAGGTTAATAATCTCGACGGCGGTATCGCGGCATGGAAAGAAGCCAATATGCCTTTATCGAAAAAAAAATAGAAGAAAGTTATCAACTATTCAGGAAGTTAACTCATGAGTGAAGAAAATCAGCAGTTTGCGATTCAGAAAATATATCTAAAAGATGTTTCATTCGAATCTCCCAACTCCCCTCAATCGTTTACCAGTGATAAACAGCCACAGATAAACGTTCAGATCAACAGCTCAAACCAGGGGATAGCGGAAGACACATATGAAGTCGTTCTGGAAATAACCGTAACTGCAAAGCATGATGATAAGACTACATTTTTGGCCGAGGTTAAACAGGCTGGTATCTTTACCATATCCGGTTTTCCGCAAGATAGCCTGGGTGGCATGATAGGGGCCTTCTGCCCTGAAACATTGTTTCCATATGCCAGGGAAGCGGTTTCTGAACTGGTCTCAAAAGGCGGCTTCCCGCAGTTGTTGCTGGCACCGGTAAACTTCAATGCCCTCTATACACAACAGATGCAGCAGCAGGCAGCAGAGCAGACACAGGAAGAGACAGCACATTAATCGGGTTTTAGCGTATGACCGTCGTTGATAAGTCACATCCCATAGCTGTACTCGGTGCGGGATCATGGGGAACAGCACTGGCGATACATCTCGCGGATTCGGGTCATGATGTCCTGCTCTGGGGCAATGAGCCGGAACATATGCAAATACTCTCCCGGCAGCGCTGTAATCAGCAGTACCTGCCCGATGTGGCGTTCCCGGAGCTGTTACAGACTACGGACGATCTTGAACATGCTCTAGCTTCGCCGGCCTGGGTATTGATCGCGATTCCCAGTTATGCATACCGTTCATTTCTGCATAAAAACTCCGCTCTGTTTAAAGAAGATGTGGGTGTCGCCTGGGCGAGCAAAGGCCTGGAGCATGGTAGCGGTAAGCTCATCCACCAGGTGGTCGCCGAAGAATTACCGCAATGTAAAAAAACAGCCGTCATGTCCGGGCCTACTTTTGCCGGTGAGGTGGCGCGCAATCTGCCTACCTCTATAACCGTGGCGTCAGAATCTGAAGATTTTTCTCAGCAGGTCAGCGATGATCTACATAGCGGGCGCTTTCGGGTGTACCTGAGTTCAGATCTAACGGGCGTTGAACTTGGCGGTTCGATGAAGAATGTCCTGGCAATTGCGGCAGGCGCGGCCGATGGCCTGGGTTTTGGTGCAAACACCCGGGCGGCCCTGATTACTCGCGGTCTCGCGGAGATGATGCGCCTGGGTGAAGCCATGGGCGGCAAGCGGGAAACTTTCACGGGGCTGGCAGGTATGGGTGATCTGATACTGACCTGCACGGATAACCAGTCGCGTAACCGTCGTACAGGTCTGCTGCTGGCACAGGGTAAAACGCTGGAACAGGTTCACCAGGAAATCGGCCAGGCCATCGAAGGCATCAAGACCACTAAAGAAATCGTCGAACTGGCGCGTCAACATGATGTGGAAGTGCCTATCAGTGAGCAGGTCTATCGAGTGTTATACGAAAATTGTCCCATCGAAGAAGCCGTACACGCTCTGCTCAGCAGAAAATCAACACAGGAAACGATCTAAGCCGTAACCCGGCGTTTCATCGAAAGTTTTTAAACTGGTTCTGTCGTAAAGCCTCGTAGGTGACGATGGCAACGGTATTTGACAGGTTAAGACTCCGGCTATGTTTCAGCATGGGTAAACGCAGGACATGATCCGCATCCAGCGAGCACAGGTAATCATCGGGTAAGCCCCTCGTCTCAGGCCCGAATACCAGATAGTCCCCCGCTTTGAATGTTGCCTGGTGATAGTGTTTGTGGCCCTTGGTCGATAGCGCATAAATTTCATTTCCTGGCTGCAGCTCATCGATGGATTTATAGGTTTTTACATCGGCCCATTCATGGTAGTCGAGACCGGCTCGTCGTAGCTGCTTGTCCTCCAGCTTAAAACCCAGCGGCTCAATCAGGTGTAAGTTGCAACCGGTGTTTGCGCACAGGCGAATAATGTTACCGGTATTTGGCGGAATTTCTGGCTGGTAGAGCACGATATTGAACATTTCACTATTTAAACACGCATTTGTTGTGTTACATCACAAATAATCAGACTTAATCGAGATTTTAGCTGTCGTTGCATAGAACATGGCCGCATTTCTGCTATATAAAGAGTTGATATGCATCTAATGGGTTTTTGGGGAAATCGATGCCAGAAAATGAACCACTGAATATTTCGGCGAATACCAGCTCGTCTACAGCTTCAACCAGCCTGTTACTGGTGGATGATGATCCACTGATACTCGAGGGTCTGGGTTTTATATTGCGCAAGCAATATAAGATGATTACGGCTGATTCAAGGCCGCAGGCACTGGAAAAAGTACAACAGGCGGATGAGCTGCCGAGCCTGGCGTTGATCGATCTGGGATTACCGCCTTACCCGCATAAACCCGATGAAGGTTTTGCGTTGATCCGTGAATTACTCTCCCTGCAGCCGAACATGAAAGTGCTGGTCTTATCCGGGCAGGATAATGATGTCAACATCCAGCATGCGCTGACAATCGGTGCGGTCGACTTTATCGCAAAGCCTGCGGAGCCAGAACTGCTGCTTGCCCGGCTGCAGCACCACCAGCGCCTGCATGAAATAGACCAGCGTCGAGATGCGCAAAAAACAGTTTCGATCATCGGTGACAGTGTCGCCATGCAGATGGTGAACGATCAGATCTCGCAGTTTGCCGATTCTCCGTTTCCGGTGTTGATAGAGGGTGCTTCTGGAACGGGTAAAGAGCTCGTTGCCAGGGCGTTGCATGAAAACAGTGTACGCAGTACAGAACCATACATGGCTATCAACTGTGCAGCGATTGCACCAGATCTGCTAGAAGCACAGTTATTTGGTCATGCCAAAGGCGCTTTTACCGGGGCGACGCAAGAACATAAGGGGTTCTTCATTGAAGCAGGCAAAGGCACCTTGCTGCTGGATGAGATCGGTGAATTACCCATAGCTCTGCAGGGCAAACTGCTTCGCGTCATCGAGAGTGGTGAGTTTTATCGCATCGGTGAGACCCGGGAGTATCATTCACAGGCAAGGATAGTCGCCGCGACCAATAAGGTCCTGCGCGAGGAAGTGAAGAACGAGCGTTTCAGAAACGATCTATATCATCGATTAAGTATCCTGAATATCCAGATGCCGACTTTAAACCAGCGTGGTGATGATGTCTTCCTGCTGTTGAATTCGTTTATCGAGTCTTATGCTGATACCGTGCCACCGTTTGTCCTGGATGATGGCGCGCGCGAGTTATGGCAGCAGTATGATTATCCTGGAAATGTCCGTGAACTTAGGAACATCGTCATTCGGCTTGGTACAAAGTACCCCGGAAAGAGCGTAGACAAGATTCAGCTGAGTGCTGAACTGGAAACACAGCTGTCGGCGAGTTCGCTGGCAGAAAGCGCGACCTCGGTCAGTGATGAGATGATCGCTCAGGAGATCAGGGCCGATGAATTTGACCTGGATAAACTGCTGAATGAAATCGAAAGCCGTAGCATACGTATCGCACTGGAACTCAATGATAACAATGTCAGCAAGGCGGCTAAAGCATTGAAGATAAACAGGACGACGTTATATAGCCGAGTGCAAAAACTGGGGTCAGACTAGATGTACCAGGAGCACTTCGGTCTAAGCCGTCCACCATTCAAGATCACGCCGGACACCAGCCTGTTCTTTGAAGGGAACCAGCGTGGTGCCGCACTGGATGCATTGATGTATGCCATCAGTAGCGGTGAAGGCATCATCAAGGTCGTCGGTGAAGTGGGTAGCGGTAAAACCATGTTATGCCGCATGCTCGAAGTGCGCTTATCGAATGCTGTCGATGTAATCTATATCGCAAATCCCAGCCTGTCACCGGATAATATCCTGCATGTCATCGCGCATGAGCTGCATCTCGATGTTAATAATGAGATGAGCAAAGTCGATGTCATGCAGCGAATACAGGCTCATCTGCTAAAGAAGCATGCCGATAACCGGCAAGTGGTATTGTTCGTCGAAGAAGCGCAGAGTATGCCGATCGAAACACTGGAAGAGGTCCGGCTGTTAAGTAACCTGGAGACAGACCATAATAAATTATTGCAGATGGTCCTCTTCGGTCAGCCAGAACTTGATGAAAAGCTTTCGCAGCCACACATCCGCCAGCTAAAAGAGCGAATAACGCACAGCTTTCATCTCACACCGTTCCCGCCGGAAGATACCCTGCAGTACCTGAACTTCAGATTACGTGCTGTCGGTTATAAGGGGCCTGACATATTTAATAAGAAAACCGCTGGCGTTGTGAAAAAATATTCTGACGGCCTGACGCGGCGTATCAATATCCTGGCAGATAAATCGATGTTAGCCGCTTTTTCCGAGGGTAGTCATACCGTGACTAGCACACATGTGAAATCAGCAGCTCAGGATAGCGAGTTTAAAAAAACGTTCGATAGTAAAAAGATACTGCTGTCGACGTTAGCCGTCTTATTGTTTGCGGGAGTTCTGTTTGCAGGCATCTATATCGGCAGGCAGGATTCGGCACAGCAGAACCTGATAAAGACAGAGGCAGAGGCTAAACCCGTTGTTACCCAGGAGGCGTCGCTGACGCAATCCCCGGCACCACAGGTCGGCTCGACGACGGCGCCAGTAGAGACAGTAAACAACGCCACTTTTGAAAATGTAAGCGAGCGCCTGGCAAAAACACAACAATGGTTAAGCCTTGCTGCTGATAATAATTTTAGTATCCAGTTATTTATGGCGAGGACCAGTGATGCCGAAAAAGTCGAGGCTTTTCTTCGCAATGTGCCTGAAACGCTTGATTTTACAAAGATTTACATCTATGAAACAGTTATAAATGGACGTTCGTGGTATAGCGTTTTATATAATGAATTCATCACTCAGGATGATGCCATAGAAAAACTCGATACTTTACCTGCTTCTTTGAAAGCGAGTGACCCTTATTTGCGTCGCATAAGCGCGTTGAAAAAAGATGTTGCCCGATAATAAAGGCAGCCCCAATAAAAATCACAACGATGAGAAGGGATTAGTCGTTCTGATTGGCTACTTGAACAATGATAATAAAAAATATTAAAAATCGAATCTCAAAAGCCTTCATAGCTAGCGCTGTTGCGACTTCAATCGTCGCCTGTGGGGCAACGAATCCACCGACGATTTCTGAAGGACATATAAAGTCGACGTCTGAAAGTGAAGCGGCAGAAAAAGCATCGATACCGCTACCGGTAACACAGGTTCCGGCTTTACCGAGGCCTGGTAAACGCAAGAAACTTGAGACCTACACCGTGGTCGTCAACCAGGTGCCGATTCGTGAGTTGCTATTTTCCATGGCAAGGGATGCCGATCTAAACCTCGATATCGACAGTGACATCTCTGGCAAGATCACCATGAACGCGATCGATCAGACACTGCCAAAGATTCTTGATCGCATCGAATCACAGGCAGACATCACCTATTTTCTTGAGGGCGACACCTTAAAAGTAAAAGCAGATAAACCATATCTGCATGTTTACCATGTTGATTATCTAAATATCAGTCGTGAGAGCGGCGGTAAAGTCAGTGTATCTACAGAGATTGGGGCGACCAGTTCGGGTATAAGTACTACGGGCGGCGGCAGCGGAGGCGGTTCCAGCAATAGTGAGAACAAGGCCAACTCGGATATAGAAAACGAGAGTATCAATGAGTTCTGGACTACGATCACATTGAATATTGGCGGTATCCTGGGTCAGGAAATAAATGCCAGTTCAGGTTCACGTCTGGTGACTGGTAATAACATCATCGTTAACCGGGAGAGTGGCATCATCGCCGTGCGTGCGACATCTAAAGAACACAAATCCATCAAAGGGTTCATCGATCAGGTCGTCGGTAGTGCGCAGCGCCAGGTGCTGATCGAAGCAACGATTGCTGAAGTACAGTTAAGTGACAAATACCAGGCCGGTATAGACTGGTCTGTGGTTAGTGAAACTGCGATCGTCGGCGGAAATACGGTGTTAACTAAAGGTGGTATTCAGGATGTGATCGGCGGCAGCCTGGGATCATCACCATTCTTCCAGCTGGCGACATCGGGCACGATAAATGGCAACCCGCTGAATATCACCTTAAAGGCTCTCGAAACCTTTGGTGACGTCAAAGTGTTATCAAGCCCTAAGGTGATGACTTTAAATAATCAAACAGCGATATTGAAGGTCGTTGATAATGAGGTGTATTTTAATATAGACGTAAATGTCGTCCCTGGCAGTGTTACATCTAACGCTCTTACTACAGTTGATACTACTGTGAACACGGTGCCAGTCGGTATCGTTATGGCAGTAACACCGTTTATCGATGAAGGAGATGCGGTCACATTAAACATACGTCCAACAATCTCAAGAATAATAGACTTCGTTGATGATCCTAATCCGCTCCTTGCTGAGCAAGGTGTTGTTAGCCAGATACCGGTAATACAAGTGCGTGAAATTGAGACCATGCTAAAGGTCGATGATAGTGAGACCGCTGTTATCGGTGGCTTAATGCAGGATCAGATTAACAAAGAAAATCGCGGCGTACCTGTCCTGTCCAGTATTCCTCTATTGGGTGCCCTATTCTCTTATACGGAAGAAAATTATGTTAAGTCTGAACTGGTAATTTTTATCCGTCCGGTGATTGTTGAGGACGCCAGCCTTGATGGCGACTTATCTGAATATAAAAAATACTTGTTAGAAGATATTCGTCAGGAAACATCGGATAAGTTAGCAGAGCAATAGGGCGCCCAGGTAAGAATCATGAGTCTACTACTAGATGCCCTAAAAAAAGCTGCCGATGATAAGCAAAAAGCTGCGCAGGACCGGCCCACAGAAGAAACGTTAAACCCGGTGGAAACCGAGAAAGAACCTGAGCTGACAGTACAGGCAAGTGATGACGGGTTGCAAAGCATAGGACAGACGGAAGAGTTAACTCTTGATGCAATAGATACAGACACGATAGAGCCGGTTGACGAAACCTCAAAAACGAATGGCGTTGAAGCGGCTGAAGAAAGTGTAGAAGACGGTACTTTACAGCTGGAGCAGGATAATCATCCAGACTCTCCAGAGCAAAAAAATTATACAGTCTCAGATGAAGCGTTATCGATGCTTATCTACAAGACGAATCGTGATGTTAAGCAAGGTAAACGTCTGGTCATGATTAGTGTGATGATATTCAGCCTGGCCATACTCGCTTCGGGTGCAGCCTACTATTACATGGACATGCAATCAGAGATTGCTGACCTGGAAAGAAAGCACAAGATCGCCATGCAGTCGATGCAGTCAAAAACCAATAGAGAAAAAGCACCGGTACAGTCTGAGATAATACGTAACCTTGTAAGTGAAGCAGATCTCGAAGATAAGGTGCAATATGCTAAGAAACGCATGGTTGAGAAACCGGCGCAGCAACAGAGTTTACAACGATCACCAGCGGTCGCTTCAGAAAAAGTTAGAAACGAAGCCGGCGCTGTATCCTTTCAGAAAACAAATAAGACAGATCCGATCGCCGAGAAACTGGGCCAGGCCTGGCAGGCGTATGATGATGGTCGATATAGCAGTGCTAAAAATCTGTATATCGAAGTGTTGAATAGCGAGGAGAACAACAGGGATGCACTGCTGGGTCTTGGCGCCATCGCCGTCATAGAAAAAGACTACGTGCCCGCGCGAGACATTTATATGTCTCTGTTAGAACAGGATCCGCGTGATCCGATCGCCATCGCTGCCATCGCCAGCCTGCAGACTGATGGGGTATCGTTACAGGAAGATGAGAGATTTCTGGCGAACATGCTGTTGAAAAACCCAAATGCTGCACACCTGAACTTCGCCCTTGGCAATGTCTACGCACAACAGGAAAAGTGGAAATCTGCACAGCAGTATTATTTCAATGCATGGCAACAGGATATCGAAAATGCAGATTATATATTCAACCTCGCTGTAAGCCTTGATCAACTAGGCAAGCCTGAACAGGCGATCAATTTATATAGAGATAGTCTGAGTAAGTCGAATAATAAACAGGTCAGTTTTTCACGCGAAGACGTGCAAAAACGGATTACAGAACTATCTGGGTTATAGACTGATGAACGCACCAAACGTCATTGATATTAAACGTAAGCTCGGGCAGCAGTTGCTCGAGAAAGGGCTGATCACTATAGACCAGTTAGACATCGCTCTGACTGAACAAAAGAAAAACGGCCGACAGCTCGGTGAGGTGCTTGTCGGTTTAGGTTTCGTCTCCGAATCCATCATGCGTGATGTCCTGAGCCAGGTACTTGGCATTGCCAGTGTGGAGCTGGCCAGTGTCGTTCCTGATATGGTCGCGCTCGACCTGATCAACAAGGAGGTCGCAGAGAAATATACGGTCGTGCCTGTCAGCTTCGATAGCGATATTCAGCGCTTGAAAGTTGCGATGAAGAACGCCTCAGATCTGACCATACTCGATCGCCTGCACGCACTGGTTGGTAGAAAGATCGAGCTGGTGCCGATGGTCGCCGGTGAAGGTGAGATCAAAAAAGCGATCGACCAGTTTTATGGTTATGAATTATCGGTCGACGGAATCCTGCGTGAGATCGAGACTGGTGAGATTGATTATCGCAGCCTCGATGCCACCGAAGATGAATATAGCCAGCCGCTAGTACGGCTGGTCGATGCTATCCTGGCCGATGCGGTAAAGCGAGAAGCCTCTGACATCCACTTCGAACCGGAAGAAGGTTTCCTCCGCTTACGCTATCGTATCGATGGTGTATTGAGACAGATCAGAAGTTTGCATAAAGACTACTGGTCTGCGATCGTTGTTCGCTTGAAGGTGATGTGCACGATGAACATCGCCGAAACACGTATTCCCCAGGACGGTCGTTTGAGCTTGCAGGTACAGGGACACCGTGTAGACTTTCGTGTATCGGCCCAGCCGACGACGCATGGTGAAAATATCGTATTACGTGTTCTCGACCGTGCCAAAGGCATCGTGCCGATGGATGACCTCGGTATTCATGAGGATACGTTGAACGAGCTGAAGATGATGATGGCTCGACCTGAAGGAATTATCCTGGTAACGGGCCCCACCGGTAGCGGTAAGACCACGACTTTATATTCACTGCTGAACTATGTGAAGTCAGAGCAGGTGAACATCATGACGCTGGAAGACCCTGTCGAGTATCCCATGGACATGATCAGACAGACTTCTGTCAATGAAGTTGCACGCATGGATTTTGCTAATGGTATCCGTTCGATGATGCGCCAGGACCCGGATATCATCCTGGTGGGTGAGATACGTGATGAAGATACCGCAGATATGGCGTTTCGTGCCGCGATGACAGGTCACCAGGTGCTATCGACTTTACACACTAACTCAGCCATCGGTACGTTTCCACGGTTACTGGATATCGGTGTGCTGCCCGATATTATGACAGGTAACATAATCGGTGTGATAAGTCAGCGCCTGCTCAGGGTATTGTGTCCGCATTGTAAGGTAGAAAAAAAGCCGAATGAGATCGAGAGTAAATTGCTCGATCTTGAATTTGAAAGCACCAGCCATAAGATTTTTGAAGCTGGTGGTTGTAGTCACTGTGACAATACCGGGTATAAGGGGCGCCTTGCAATAATTGAGGCGTTACGAATTAATGCTGAACTCGATGAACAGATCGCAAAACGCGCTACCCTGGGCGAGCTCAAAGCGACCGCCAAGACGACAGGGTATAAAACCCTGGCAGATGATGCCATCAGATGTGTCCTTGAAGGGAAAACGTCTATTACAGAAGTATCGCGTGTTATCGATTTAACACAGCGGCTGATATAACAGCATTACGGGTAACTACTGTGCCGGATTATAAATTCAGAACAATTGATGCAGCTGGAAAGATTCGCAACGATACCATGGTTGCGAGTAATCCGATGGAGCTTGAAAAGCGCCTTGGCAGCATGGGTTTTGATCTGTTAAGTTACAAAGAGCATAGTAAGGCTGTTGGCAGTACTTTCAGGTCAAAGAGTATCAGCCGACGCGAGTTGATCAACTTCACCTTTCACATAGAACAGTTAATAAAGTCCGGCGTACCACTGATCGATAGCTTGAAGGATATCCGCGACAGTCTCGAATACAGCCACTTTACGGATATATTACAAACGGTAATCGACGATATCGAAGGTGGTAAGACCCTGTCGCTCGCCCTGGCAGAACATCCCTCGATCTTCGATAACGTCTATGTAACACTGGTGAGGATCGGTGAAGAGACAGGCCAGTTGGCAGAAGTACTGAAAGACCTGGCGGATACTATCCGATGGCAGGATGAACTGGTGTCTCAGACAAAAAAAATCATGATCTACCCTGCTATCGTCTCTGTCATCGTATTGATGGTGGTGTCGTTTTTGATGATATACCTTATGCCGCAGTTGCTCCCATTTATCAAGAATATAGGGTCGGAGATCCCGTTACATACGCAGATACTCATCGATGTCTCATATATATTTGTTGAATACTGGTACCTGATTTTCAGTGCACCGTTTGCTATCTATTTCTGTGTGAAATTAGCAGCAAAGAAAAACCATGATTTCAGATATTTTCTTGATGGCTTGAAGTTGAAGGTCTGGATTTTTGGACCACTGATGACAAAGATAAAACTGGCGCGTTTTGCAAACTATTTTGCGATGATGTATAGCTCCGGTATCACCGTACTGGATTCGCTCAAGATATCAGAAGACATGGTTGATAACATGGTACTGGAAGACTCGATCAACAAGGCCAGGACCAGTATATCTGAAGGCGTCATGATCAGTAAAAGTTTTGAGGCGGTAGGCGTTTTCCCGTCGATGATCGTACGCATGTTAAAGGTAGGTGAGGATACCGGTGCAATGGATGAGGCATTGCTCAATGTTAGCTATTTTTATAACCGTGAGGTAAAAGAATCGATCGATAAGATAGAGCCAACGATACTGCCGATACTAACCATCATCCTTGGCGGCATTATGATGTGGATAATGATGGCAGTGTTAGGGCCGGTATACGATGCGGTCTCCGGAGTGAAGCTCTGATCATGAAGCGTTTATTTTATTTTACAGGTTACCGTCTCAGTGTTTTGCACTGGAAAGGCAAGCAGTTGCTGGGGATGAGTTCGTTCGAGCCCACAGAGGACGGCCTGGAAAAGTTTCGAGCCTATCTCTCTAATACTGAAAAGATATCGAGCAAGTTCCTCGTTGATGTCATCGAAGAAGATTTCAGGAGTGAAAAAATTCCGCATGTCGGCGTTCGTGATAGACGCGCGGTGATAAACCGGCTGCTTGATCGTTTCTACCGGTCAAGTAAACAGTATTGCTATAGTACGGTTATCGGTCGTGAAAAAAGTGGACGAAAAGATGACATCGTACTACTGGGGGCGATGACCAATCCGCATCTGATTCAGCCCTGGTTGAGCATAATCGATGAGTGTGAAGTTCCGCTTTCCGGTATATGGACGTTGCCATTAATAAGCAAAAAACTGTTAAAAACGATAAAGGCTTCATCTGGCGTCGTGCTGCTGGTCAGCCAGCAGGTAAACAGTAATGTCAGGCAGACGCTATTTAGAGATGGCAAGCTGATATCCAGTCGTCAGTCTATTATTAATCAGGACAACAATGATATTTCAGGTATAGGTGAACTGGCGGCCCCCGAAGTAAAACGCACCATAGAGTTTCTTCGCGCACAGGGTCTAGTCGGTATTGATGAATTAATCAATCTGCATATATTGGGAAGTAATGATCAACTGATATCGTTGCAGCAGTATTTCAAGGCCGATGAGCAACAGAATGTGTCTATCCATCCGATTGCAGAGTTACATAAAAAACTGGGCCTGAAAGATGTCGGTGAAAAATTTTCCGATGGCATATTTGCCTGGTATTGTGTGTCACAGGATATCACTAGCAGTCATTATGGTGAAACGCGCGAGTTCAATCGTTATCTCAATAAGCTCGCGGCATCAGCGTTATACGTAGCAAGCCTGCTCGTTCTTATAGCAGGAGCACTGTTGACGCAAGCAAATGTATCAGATGCGATCGAACATGAGAAATCTATCTCCTTGTTGAAGCGAGAGGAAAACACTTATAAAGAGCTGTATTCTAAAAAGTTCGAAGAGTTTGAAGAGGTTTTTCAGAATGCCGGCGTAATGAACTCGGCAGTTGAACTTGCAGAGCAGATAAAACGCAATAGCGCCACATCGCCGCTGGACTTTATGATCACGTTGAGCGAGATCATAAGTAGTAATGTGTCGACGAACATCTATATCGATAAGATAGAATGGTCGGCGATCAATATCGATGAAAAAGGTGGTGCTGTTTCAAAAGCCAACTTTACCGGAAAGCAATCGGTTAAACATGGTGCTGTCGTCACCGGCCGCATCGATATCCCGGAGAATAATTACCGTGATTCCGTCGACCAGATACAGCGGATCATTGATTCACTGAACGCCAGTGCACGTGTAGAAGAAGTAGAAGCGTTAAAGATGCCTGTCGACCTCCGATCTGAAAGCAAGTTTTCAACGGAGTCAGGTGTAGATATTAAGCGACGAAACAGCCTCGAGTCTACGGGAGTTTTTTCTTTGAGAATTACGATGAAGGCGCCGGATCATGTTTAGTAAAATAACGCCAACCCTTATACGAGCTATCGCTGTGTTTACTGCGATAATGTTAGTTAGCGTCATCGTGATATCGATCTCTTATGTCTATATGGACGGAGTCTATCAGGACCAGCAGTCCGCCAAGAGAGCCATGCGTGTCTGGCAGACAAAAATAAACAGCTCTGTTGAGAACAACCAGATCATCGATGAGTTCGAGAGCAATTTCTTGAAACTGGTAAACCAGGGAGTGGTCGGCGCAGAGGACAGGCTTAGCTGGTTTGAGACGATTCAGAATACGGCGAAAAAACGAGGTATGCCATCAGTTAAATATAGTATCTCTACCCAGGCGGCGCTGGACGAACGAAATCTAAAAACAGATTACCGGGGTATCGATGTATTTAAAAGCCGGATGACGCTGGATATCAAGATGGCTCATGAAGGCGATCTGTTCGCATTATTAAACGATTTGGAAAAAGCTGATGGATTGTTCGCAGTCGATCGTTGCGATATAGAAAAGATAAGTAAAACAGCCGTTGATACAGAGAATGCCATGAAAGCGTACTGTGAGCTAGGCTGGTATACCTTCAGAGGTCAAAGGGCAAGTAACGGTCAGCGTAAACCTGGGTGATAGATATGCGTATGTCAATTGTAAAAAAATTGCTTCAGTGTGTGCTGTTACTTCTGATAAGTCTTGCAGCACAAGCTGAATATGATGCTTCTGATCTTGATAAGCTGTTCACAGATAAAAAGCAGCGCTCTCAGATTGACGCTGCGCGCTCAGGAAAGAATATAAGTAAAGGCATCCGCCAGACGAGCAAAGTGAACGTAAATGGCTATCTCACGAGAAGTGATGGCAAGGGTGTTGTATGGGTTAATAAAGAAAGCACTCTGGACAGTCACCATGTTGGCGATGTCAAGGTTGATAGATCAAGCATTGGTAAGAATAAAAAGGTGAAGATCAGTGTCGATGGTAAAAGCGTCCGCTTGAAGCCAGGGGAGACCTGGCATAAAGAAACGGGTGAGATTGTTGAGAGCAGGTAGGTCAGCGCCGCATGGTATTAATAATCAGAATGGTATTGCACTTCTCATTCTGGTCATTGCCCTCGCATTGACGATTACAACATACTACTTCGCTTCGATATCTTTGGTTGATTATCAGGTGAATAATCTCGAGCAGACGCGTTCCGCGCTAAAAAAGGCAAAACAGGCGTTAATAAATTATGCAGTAATGCATGCTGACGGTAGTGGAAGTGGAAACCCGGGAGAATTTGGTTATCTACCTTGTCCGCATATCGCTAATGCGACAGAAGGTGTGCAGGATCTGACATGTAAAGCTCGATATAAGAACACAGTAGGCTATCTGCCATGGATCTCGCTAGAGACGGATATATTACGAGACGCTACTGGTAATTGCCTGTGGTATGCCGTGAGTGGCAGCTACAAGAATAACCCTGACTCGTTATTGATCAATGAAGATACAAATGGCATGTTCCAGACGGTAGATGACAATGGTGCAATTATATTTGGAAATTCACCTGAAGATAGAATAGTTGCTGTTGTATTCGCGGCAGGAGCGCCAGTTGCCGGCCAGAATCGTACATACGACCCAACGAAAGCATGTGGCGGTGATGCAGCAAACGTTGCTGAATATTTAGAGGGGGACGGTGTTACCGATAATTCAGCTATTCAGGATATTGTAGATACGATTGATCAATTCATATCAGCCTCAATAACTTCAGACAGTGCAGCAACGCCATATAATGACCTGATGATTACTATCTCACGCGAGGAGATATGGGCTGCTGTAATGGCAAGGAATGATATCAATGGAAAAATGCAAATATTGACTCATGCGTTGGCCCAGTGTTTGAGTAACTATGCAGCAAAGAATGGTTTTAACCGGTTGCCATGGCCTGCTGATGTAGCGCTAGCTGACTATCGCCTGGAAAATAACTATGATGACATGGATGGCACCAGTGGATATGCTGGTCGCTACCCGTTTATTGTTACTGGTTCTAATGCAGTTATCGGGGTTGGCGGCAACGATGTAATATTTACAGAGGGGGCATGTACGACTGCGGGAGGTATAATTGCTGACCTTGATGTAGTTGGTAGTGAGTATCGTCATCTGTGGGATAACTGGAAAGATCACTTCTTCTATGTCGTGTCGAAAGGATTTGAACCAGATGCCTCGGTTGCAAGTTGTGGTACCTGTATCACTGTGGATGGGAATCCGATGGCAGCTGTGGTTATCTACGCAGGCTCAAGACAGGGAGTGCAGTCGAGAACAGGGCCAGTAGGTGTCGATGCACCCACAAAAAACAACATTGCTAACTACATAGAAAATGGAAATGAGGCGAATTTCCCAGATTTGACAGGTAATGGTAACTATGTAACCGGTGGTAACGATATTATGTATTGTATCGATGACAGCATGGTAGTTGCCATATGTTAAAGGCTTCCGTGATGGGTAAAAGGAGTAACGAAGCGGGTTTTACGCTAATTGAGATAGCGGTCGTCCTAGTGATCGTCGGTTTGCTGGTTGGCAGCTTTATCGGTACCCTTGCTGACAGGATTGATGATACCCGTCGTGACAATACCAAAAGAGAGCTTGATGAGATAAAGCGTGTTCTTATTGCGTATGCATTTACACAAAGCCCGCCGCATCTTCCATGCCCTGATACCGATGTTTCACCTGATGGCCTGGAGGATCGAGTTTTAGGAAATTGCGTAGCAACGGGATACTTACCCTGGGGAACGTTAGGTGTCGGTTTCGCTGATGCCTGGGATAACCGTTACCGCTACTGGGTGAACACGGATTATGCTAATGATATCGGTTTTCTTTTATCCACTAATGATGTCAATAGTGGAACGGTGAATACCCGTATCGGAAACCTTAAACAGGAGATCATTAATAATGCTGTTGCGGTCGTATATTCACACGGAAAGAATATGCTAGGTGGCCATAGTGTTGATGATGTGGATAGAGCTGCGATTCCAGGTGGGGCTGCTCATTTTGACGAGCTTGAAAATACAGATCTAGATAGACATTTCATGTCACGTACACCACGAGAAGAAGGTGCTAGTGCAATAAATGGTGGTATCTATGACGATATCACTGTATGGATAAGTTCGTATGAGTTAAAAGCCAAGATGGTTGAGGCAGGTGTATTGCCATAATCTTTAAGCTGTCTTTTCAAGGTTAAAGCAGACCTCACCTTCCATGTTGTTGCCGATACTCAACTCATAACCATGGTTCTTAGCTAGTTCATATGACTGGTAAAGGCCGATTCCAAAGCCGTCATTAGATGAAACCACTTCATTAAATAGATACGGGTAAACCTGTGGATTGATGGCGCTGCCGGTATCGGTGACAGAGAGACGCATTTTTTTATCGGTATAGGTTAGAGCAACAAAAATCTTAAGATTTGGTTCGCGGATACGTTTGCTCCTCGCGTTATCCAGCAGGTTTTCTATAACTGTGGTGAAGATATCGACAGGTATCTCCATATCATTCTCAATGTCAGTATTGAACGCTATGTGCCGTCCGGTGTAACGCAGTTGTAGCTGGTTCCACCAGTGAAGTAATGAACCGCTGGTGGCCTGCTCGAGGTTGTCTGAGTCGACCGGCGCTCGGAGTTTTTCCAGGGTCGTATTCAATCTCTGTGTTAATAGCGGCATCTGTTTTTTCAGAACGTCAATTTTTTCCTGCATATTTGCATCTGCATCGTTGATGATCTGGGTCATCGTCTGAGTCGACTGCAAAATATTCTTAACGTCATGTGTTAACTTTGACCCGGTTTCATAGATGGCCTGCAAATGCGCCTGTTTCAGTAACAGTTGTTCCTGCAGCTTGGCGTGATAATAAAAAGTCAGTACGTTGAGTAATAGCTTGCTATGCAGGAGCAGCGATGGTCCGACAGGCGTATACGTGTATATAGTTAGTCCTAATTTTTCATCGTTAATACTCACCTTGTTTGATGACTCTTCACCTTCGAGGCCGTCCGTGGAACCCGCATGCCATCTGACGCCGCAGATCCAGTGCTGGTGCATCAGGTAACGAAGGCTCGCAGACAGGAAGTTTTCAGGTCGGAGTCCGGTGTTGGCTTCAAGCGTTGATACATGGGTAAACCATTGTTCGAATGGGCCGCCAATATTCAGCACATACTTTTCTAGCAGTTGGGCCAGGCCGGTAAAACCGGCACGTGGCACCCAGAGAAAAGCAGTCAATAGTAAGAACAGGCTCAATATGATGGCGCTGGTCGCTAGTGACTCGATGTATGGTTTTTGTGCTGTTACGCTGATCAACACGCTACCCATGCATAAAAAGATGACGAGTATCACGACAAGAAAACCGCGTAAAAAGTCGACCTGGTTGGCAGTACTGTCAGTGACCGGAAATAACAGCAGCAGTAATGGAAGCAGCATTAACAAGGCGCTGAAGACGGGCTGTATCGATGAAGACAACGCGGTGAGATTAAAGAGTTCTGGCGTAATATATAGTATCAGTTCGAAAAAAAGTGTGATCACTGCCAGGCCATATGCCGCTCTAGCGAGTCCGCGTGCAAAGATCCGTCCGGTCAAAAGTGTCAGCAGCAGCAAGGTCCAGAATGCGTTTAACCATGGGTTGAAGAAATAGATATAAGTAGCTATCAGTATTACCAGGATAAAAAGCTGTATGACACTAAAGGATGATTGTTGCTTGATGACCGGCTGCCACAACAAGAAAAAGCCGAAATGTACGAAGAGAAAGCTTTGAGAAAGTGTAGTGTCTCCATTACCGAGATGTATGGCAGCGAGCAGGCTGAATAACATTAGCCCTAATAGACGATGTTCATTATCGAGTAAAAACTGGCTGTTTGAGGGCATATTTATTATTATTCTGTTACTTTTATAAGATTGTAGAACAAGCTTATAACCTTTGTATGAATAGTCGCTATAATCGGTGTGATCTAAATCATATAAATAACCGCAAATATGCTTTCACAGGTTCTTACCATTGCCCGTTTCACCATCATCGAATCATTGCGGAATCGACTGCTATTGTTGTCGTTCCTGGTGATCGGTATCAGTTTTGGCCTGGTAGAATTTATCGGTGACCTGGCTATTACTGAGCACCGGGTAACACAGGTGGCTATCCTTGCCGCATTCTTAAGGATGAGTGCCGTGGTTATCATTACGTTATTTGTCGTTTCCAGCACGGTTCGTGAGTTACATGACAAGACGCTGGAGATGATCCTGGCAATGCCGATCCGTAGGGGTAATTATTATCTTGGCAAGATGATCGGGTATTTCTATATCGCGGCATTGGTGGCAATTATATTTGCCGTCCTGCTGTTGTTATATGCCGATCCTGAACAGATAGTGATATGGACGATATCGCTGTTCTTTGAACTGGTCCTGGTTGTCGCTTTAAGCCTGGTCATGCTGTTTACTTTTAACCAGGTGCCATCAGCGCTGGCGGCGGTGTTTATCATTTATGGTGCATCACGTATCGTGACGTCTATTTTCCTGATGGCCAAATACCCTATCATCGCGCATACCTCGATAGCTCAGCAGTTTATGGATGGCTTCATCGAGCTGCTGACATGGTTATTGCCTGACTTGCACAGGTTCACGCAAACAGCCTGGTTAACCTATAACACGGCAGACTGGAGTACGCTATTGCCGCTATTTGGACAGACCGTCATCTATCTTATATTCCTGTCATTTATCGCATTGTTTGATTTCTACAGAAAGAATTTTTAGATCAGCTGATGCACTATAACCACTTCTTACATAAAGATAGACCGGTGAGTGATGTTCCCCGACCGGTGAAGAGGTTGCTCTTGCTCGCACTGTTGATGCAGTTGACCTGGCACAGTTTCCAGGAACCGGTGGTCGCAAAGGCAAAAGACCTTGCGCCACCTCTTTCGACACGTACTTATGTGATGAGTTCGCTGGGTGAACCGATAGCTGCAGCAAAATTCCTTAACCTGTGGCTACAGGCATTTGACAACCAGCCTGGTGCGAGCATCCCGTTTTACCAGTTAAACTACCCGCGTTTGACGAAGTGGCTGGATACCATCCTCGAGCTGGATCCAGAGGGTCATTACCCGATGCTGGTTGCAGCAAGGGTTTATGGAAGTATACAGAACCCGGAAAAACAGCGAATAATGACGGACTATGTCTTCTACAAGTTTAATGAGAATCCAAATAAGTACTGGCGCTGGCTGGCACACGTGATAATCACAGCCAAGCATGAATTAAAAGATAATGATCTTGCACTAAAATATGCCAATGCGCTGGCAGAGAAAGCGACAGGTAAAAATGTTCCATATTGGGCAAAAGATATGAAGATCATCGTTCTTGAGGACATGGGTGAAGTAGAAGCCGCGAAGATCCTGGTCGGAGCCCTGATTGAGAGTAATGAGATTACTGATCCCTATGAATTAAACTTTTTGACCAATAAGATTGCTGTTTTAGAAGAGAAAACGTTAAAAAAACGACAAAGTGTTGAAAAATAGACAAATAAATAAAGATAAAGCCTGTATATTTACTGCAAACCCGCATTTTATGGGCTATATAATGTTGGTATGGTAATTGCTCTATAATTTATAACAATAAAATAATGCAATTTTAGACTGAGAATAAACTGATGAATATAGTAATGAAGCAAAGAGGTTTTACACTGATTGAGATCGCCATCGTACTGGTGATTATCGGTCTGTTATTGGGGGGCGTATTAAAAGGCCAGGAGCTTATCAATACCGCCAGGGTTCGTGCGTTGAACAATACGGTCGATGGCATCACTGCGGCCTGGTTCAGCTTCCAGGATCGATACCGTGCATTTCCTGGTGATTACACTCAGGCAACAGTCAACTTACCCAATAATGCAGGCCTGATCGCTAACGGTGACGGCAATGGACGTGTCGGTATTACCGGTGCTGCTACAGACTCACCTGCAGAGAGATCGAATGTCTGGGTACACCTGCAGGCAGCAGGTTATATAACGGGAAATTTTGATGCCACAGATGTCGCAGTGACCGAGTATGGCTGTTCTGTCGAGACCTGTCCTGATAATGGTTTCGGATCAGGCATGAACCTGGCTTACGGAAATCAGGTTAGAGGCGGTGCCGCGCTTGCAGATGAACATGAGCTGATCACCGGTCGTGGCATACCCGTCGAAGTGATTGCAGAACTGGACCGAAAAGTTGATGATGGAGAACCTGAAACCGGAGCGATGCAGCTGGGTGCGGGTGGTGCCAACTGGTTAGCTGCCGATTCTGATGACTGCCAGCGTGATAATGCGGGTGTAAGTGTATACGAGTTACAGGCACCGAGCGCTAACTGCGCTGCCGTGTTTAGAAATTTTTAATATTATTGTACTTACAGGTATAAAATAAAAAAGAGCCCAAAGGGCTCTTTTTTTGTGTGCTAATTCATGATGATCGAATGCAAACAAGTGGTAAAAAGATATGCCGGCAAAATCGTGCTGGACGGGATTGACCTCGAGATAAATCAGGGGGAATTCTTCAGCCTGGTCGGGATGAATGGATGTGGCAAGTCGACCTTGATCAAGGCAGTGCTTGATCTGATAGGAATAGATGCCGGTATGATCAGTATCGAGGGTCGCTCGCATCGAAAAGTAAACGCTCGAGATAATATTGCATATCTTCCAGACCGATTTTCGCCGCCGGTACATCTGAGAGGTCAGGATTTTATCCAGTATATGCTTCGCCTTCATGGTAGTCGCTGCGACCAGCAACAGATCGAAGAAATTCTTGATGAACTGGAGCTGGACAGAACGGTGATGCAGGAGTCGGTCAATAAACTGTCTAAGGGTATGACGCAAAAACTGGGCCTGGCCTCCTGCCTGTTGAGTGGTAAATCTTTATTGATACTTGATGAACCGATGAGCGGGTTAGATCCTCGCGCACGTGTCTTGTTTAAGCAGCAGCTTGCGCGATTGAAGCAGCAGGGTGCAACCGTATTTTTTAGCTCACATGTGCTGGCTGATGTCGAAGAGATCGCCGATTCGATGGCGGTACTTCATAATAGCAGAATCTATTTTTCTGGAACGCCGGTTAAATTCAAGCAGCAGTACCATGGTGAGAATGTCGAGCAGGCTTATATGAACTGCATTGAAAAGCCAGTTGAAAGTAGTAAGTTATAAACTTAAAGTTCAAGCTCCTTGATCTTTCTTGTCAGGGTATTGCGGCCCCAGCCTAGTAATTTAGCGGCGTCATTTTTTTTGCCTTTCGTTTTATTTAGTGCCGCCTCAATGAGTATCTTTTCGACTTCCGAGATAATACCTGAAGCGATATCTGTTTCTCCCGAGAGTAACTGTTGCTGGGCCGTGGTTGAAAGTATCTGCTTCCAGTTGCCACCACTTCCAGCATCGTCTACCTGATTGTTGGTCAGAAGCTCCGCCGGTAGGTCTGACAGGTGTACTGTTTGTCCGGATGTCATTACGGCCAGCCACTGACAGGTGTTCTCCAGTTGCCGAACATTGCCCGGCCAGTTGAGAGATGTCAGGTATGCCATCGTTTCATCATCTATCGATTTGGGTTGCGCAGATGTATCATCGATAGCCAGTTCTTTAACTGCACGTTGCAGGAACAGGTTGAATAGTGCCGGGATGTCTTCTTTTCGTTCACGTAATGCCGGTAGTTGTATTCGGATGACATTTAAACGGTGGTATAGATCTTCGCGGAACAGGCCCTGTTTGACATTTTCTTCCAGGTTCTGGTGGGTTGCAGCGATAACACGAACATTGACCTTGATCGGTGTATGTCCGCCGACACGATAGAATACACCATCGGCCAATACGCGTAACAGGCGGGTCTGTAACTCAGAAGGCATATCGCCGATTTCATCAAGGAACAGTGTGCCGCCATCCGCCTGTTCAAAGCGGCCTTTACGTAATGCCTGCGCACCGGTGAAGGCACCTTTTTCGTGGCCAAATAGTTCTGACTCTAACAGTTCTTTAGGGATTGCTGCGGTATTCAATGCAATAAAAGCGTTATTCGCACGTGGGCTGTGTTTGTGCAGTGACAATGCGACGAGTTCTTTACCAGTACCGGATTCGCCGGTGATCAGGACGCTGATAACCGATTTTGATAAGCGACCGATCGTGCGAAATACTTCCTGCATGGCAGGTGCGGCGCCAATGATTTCAGGCCCTCCCTGATCGGAGACGGGGCTATTGCTAGTGCCCAGTTTTTTCTTGCAAGCACGTTGCGCGACTTCGACAGCATCATCGATATCGAATGGTTTTGGCAGGTATTCGAATGCCCCTCCCTGGTAAGCAGAAACCGCACTATCAAGGTCAGTGTGCGCAGTCATGATGATGACGGGCAGATCCGGATAATCAGTTGAGAGATGAGATAATAGTTCCAGGCCATCGATACCAGGCATACGTACATCAGTGATGATGGCGTCGGGTGATTCCTGTTGCAGCCTCTGTAATATGGTATTGGCATTATCAAAACTGGTCACGATGAAGCCCGCCCCTTCGAGCGCTTTCTGTAAGACCCATCGGATTGAGTCATCATCGTCAATGATCCAGACGTGATTCTGTGCAGTCATGTATCTGCTCCACTATTGATATTTATAGGTAATAAAATTGTAAAAATGGTTTTATCTGGTCGACTGGTAAATTCGATTAAACCGTTATGTTGCTGTACCAGTGATTGAGCTATCGATAATCCGAGGCCGGTGCCTTCGGCGTGCCCGGTAATCATGGGCATAAATATTTTTTCCTGTAACTCTTCAGGTACGCCGCTACCGTTGTCTTCTATTTCTATCTTTGCGACGAGGGCATGGGTCTGAGATCCAATCGTACAATTGCGCTGTGCTCGTGTGCGGTAGATGATCTTGCCATCTGTACTGCCGTCAGTGTTAGAGGTGATAGCTTTAACTGCATTTCGCGTTATATTTAATATCACCTGAACCATCATCGACTCATCGGCGTATAACTCAGGAATGCTCGGGTCGTAATCCGCGGCAATAGATGTCTGGTGGTTCTCAGCAAGAGCAAGTTTGCGGACGTGTTCCAGAATCTTATGAATATTGGTATCGCTTTTCGTAGGTATGTCTTTAGGACCTACCATCCGGTCGAGCAGGTTTTTTAGGCGGTCAGCCTCATTGATGATGATCTGGGTAAACTGCTTGTTATTTTCATCGGTAAGCTCTCTCTCGAGTAACTGTGCAGCGCCCCGGATACCCCCGAGAGGATTTTTTATCTCATGGGCTAATCCACGTAACAGGGATTTACTGGCTTCATACTGGCTGAGGATGCTATCTTCATGGGAATGTTTATGCTGTGCTTGCATGCGGATGAACTCAAGTAATAAAAATTTACCCTCGGACATATACTCTATCGGAGAAACTGAATAGTCGACATCGATAGTCTTATGGCTGTGTATCCGTAGCTGACCTTCATACACCGTATACGGGTGGTTAGATATTATAGATCGCTCCAGGCGGTCGAAAAACTCGTGCTCTTCGATGACCAGTTCGCGTATATTTTTTTCAACCGCACGGTTGTTACTGACGTGAAAAAGCATTTCGGCGGCAGGGTTGATGCAGACTATTTGCAGGTCCTCGCCAATGACAATGACAGCCGAGTGCAGATTATCGATGATCGTTTGCGATGACTTATATTCAGTAGAAACCATAAAGTGTGTGATGCAATAACCGAACCAGTTTTTAGAAAAGAAGAAAAATAATTTTTATCATTATTTTTCAATGTGTTATGAGCTGGTCGAGGCGTAAAACTAAAAAACAGAATGATACCGCGCATTCTAGCGCACCATATTGGTGCGCGCCAGTGAATATGTAAAATTGTTTGTTCTAGAGACTACGGATTATCGGGGCTGTCTTTTAACGACACTGTTTTTGATGTGAACGGTAACAGGTTTGGTCTGCTTGATGATCTTGCCTTTTTTGTTGCGCACCTGCGCCTGCAGTGTGTGCTGACCACGGTCAGAGCGGCCTATCTGCAATAACAGGCTCTGGCTGTTCTTAACGATCGGTTTGCCATCCATCAGCAGCCAGGTAGTGTGGCCTTCAGAGATATTCAGGTCCGGGGTCAGTTTGAGAGATACCATCAGGTTCGGCTCGTTCCATATGGTCTGGTCGTTCACGGGAGCGCTGATACTGAATTTTGTGTATTTTGTTTCTTCTACTTTTTCTTCTTCAACCACTTCTTTTTTGGGAGGTACCTTTGGGGCATCCATGATAGTCAAAGTGGGCGGTGTAAACAGTTCTGAATTTTCAAATGGCTTATCAGAATAGATGACGTTGCCTTCCTCATCCAGGCCTTTGTATAGACCGGCACTGATAGCCGATGAGTATATAATGGCCATAATCAGGAAGTATTTCAGCAGGGGACTTTTCATACCATCAAGCATAGCTTTCAATTGATAACACTGCAATAAAAAAGCCCCGCTACGCGGGGCTTTTGCTGTCAGGCATATTCCCCGCATCTGCGGGGAGTGAATGACTTATACGCTATAGTACATATCGAACTCACAAGGATGTACAGCTGCGCGGTAACGCTGAACTTCTTCTTTCTTGAGTGCGAGGAAGCCGTCGATCATATCATCATCGAACACGCCACCTTCCGTTAAGAATGCGCGGTCAGCATCCAGTGCTTTCAGTGCTTCATCAAATGAGAAAGCAACCTGTGGTATTTTTGCTTCTTCTTCTGGTGGCAGGTCATACAGGTCTTTATCTGCAGCAGCACCTGGATCGATCTTGTTCTTGATGCCGTCCAGGCCTGCCATCAGCATAGCAGCAAAGCACAGGTACGGGTTTGCCGTGTTATCACCGAAACGAACCTCGATACGACGGGCTTTAGGGCTCGAGACGTGCGGGATACGGATAGATGCAGAACGGTTACGTGCTGAATAAGCCAGCATAACAGGTGCTTCAAAACCAGGTACCAGGCGTTTGTAGCTGTTGGTCGAAGCATTCGCAAAAGCATTCAGCGCTTTAGCATGTTTGATGATACCACCGATGTAGTAGAGCGCTGTCTGAGACAGACCGCCGTACAGGTCGCCAGAAAAGGTGTTTTCGCCGTCTTTGAAGATAGACTGGTGAACATGCATGCCGTTACCGTTGTCACCGACCATGGGCTTGGGCATGAAAGTCGCAGTCTTGCCATAAGCGTGCGCAACATTGTGTACGACATATTTGTAGATCTGGACTTCGTCAGCTTTACGAACCATGGTGTTGAATACTGCGCCGATCTCACACTGGCCGGCGGTACCTACTTCGTGGTGATGTACTTCAGTCTCACAACCCATGTCTTCCATCACCAGGCACATAGATGAACGCAGGTCCTGTAGCGAATCGATCGGAGGTACCGGGAAATAACCGCCTTTAACACCTGGACGGTGGCCCATGTTGTTGCCATCGTAATCTTTACCCGTATTCCATGCCGCTTCTTCAGATTCGATCTTGTAGAAAACGCCGCCCATCTCGTCGCCCCATTGAACGCCATCAAAGACGAAAAATTCGTTTTCAGGGCCAAAATAGGCAGTATCTCCGACACCGGTCGAGTTCAGGTAAGCCTCGGCGCGTTTTGCGATAGAGCGAGGGTCACGGTTATAACCGGTCATGTCGGTTGGTTCGATAATGTCACAGCGGATGTTCATGGTGACTTCTTCACAGAACGGATCGATAACCTGTGAATCGCAGTCAGGCATCAGGATCATGTCAGAGGCGTTGATGCCTTTCCAGCCAGCGATCGAAGAGCCATCAAACATCTTACCTTCAATAAGGCTGTCTTCATCAACGGTGTGTGAAGGTACAGAAACGTGCTGTTCTTTACCCTGTGTATCAGTAAAACGGAAATCAACGAATTTAACGTCTTTTTCCTTAATCATATTTATAACGTCAGTTGCAGACATTTTTATAGCCTCTAGATAGTTTTGATAAATATTCCGTGCAGAATTCTCAGTTGCATATCGGGTATCAGCACGGCGTGTATTTTTATATGTTTATCCGGACGCAAGCAGTAGTCTGGGCCAGATAAAAGAACCTTTAATCAACGCTGTTTTGTACTGATGGCGGATGTCGACAGATGACATCCGCTAGATGGATAGATAACAGAGTTCATCAAAGGTCCTTTTTTTAACAGGGGTAGATTTTGCACGAAAGCGTCCAACAATGGAAACCCCTTGTGATGTGCATTTTAGCTATGCTGGTGAAAAAAGGAGCAGTGAACCTGTTGCAGTAACCCGGCGCACCAACATGGTGCGTATTAGTAAAATTGCAGTTTGCTCTCACCGATCGAGCCTACTTTTCTTGTTGCCTCATCAAAGGCTTTCTGCAGAGAAGGCACGTCTTCGATATGGGTGAGATATTTATATGGTAAGCCTGCTTCCACGCTGATATGCCCGTCCAGATAGTGCAGGGTGATGTCATCAATATTTTTCAAGGTCTCATGTTTTGACCATTCCTGGTTCAGTGCCAGCAGTAATTCACTGCGTAGTGGCAGGTCTCTACAACTTGCGGCTGTCTCATCATCTTCCGGATCAATATGAACCGTGACATCGTTGACCTCATCAAATTTCTCCTTGAGTGCGGTCTCCACACTTTCAGAGATATGGTGACCCTCAGAAACACTCAGTTTGGG
>Ga0316190_10000454_pt1 | contig 28204 bp, 23 predicted proteins | sample Eddworburrow2_MG_FD_204929 | JGI IMG/M metagenome (GOLD analysis project Ga0316190, IMG submission 204929) | Coastal sediment microbial communities from Maine, United States - Eddy worm burrow 2 | ecosystem: Environmental > Aquatic > Marine > Coastal > Sediment | place: USA: Maine | collected... | reverse complement strand
GTCACATCTATAAACACGGTGTGCAGGATGATCCCAACAATCTACTGCTAACAAACAAAAATACCCCACCCACAATCTCCATGCATGCCGATGAATTCAACGAGCTGATCGGAGAAGAGTTCATTCCGCTATTGAACAAGGCTGGTGGTGCTGGGTTCCAGGTCACCGCCTACACCCAAACCTGGTCAGATGTAGAAGCCCGCATTGGCAACCACGCCAAAGCTGGACAGGTGGCTGGTAACTTCAACACTATGATTATGCTGCGGGTCAAAGAGCTGGCCACAGCAGAGATGCTCACCGACCAACTGCCAAAGGTTGAAGTCTTTACCCTCATGAGTGTCTCTGGTGTGGATGACTCATCCGATCCAGGCTCAGGGGTAGACTTCAAATCTCGCAATGAAGACCGTATCAGTGTCTCTGAAGTGCCTATGCTTACCTCTGCAGAATTGGTAACTCTGCCTAAAGGACAAGCCTTTGCACTACTGGAAGGTGGACAACTTTGGAAACTCCGTATGCCGCTCCCAGACCCGCGCAATGATCCGGCTATGCCTGAAAGCCTGGCAGATATTGCCAACGAGATGGAGCGAACCTATATCACCAATGACAACTGGTTCCGTATTCCGGATGCTTGGTGGCATGGAGTAGCTGATGTGCCAACAAACAAGTCGAAAAACACCAATGGCTGAGGTGGCAAATGATCCCCGCCGAACAGCTGTTCAGCAAGGCATTTTTACAAAGAGCCTGACTGCAGTTGCTCAAATTATACAATGGCTAATATTCTCTCTGATATTCTCAATTATCATAGAATGGGCAGGTATGGTGTTCTGGTGGCTAGATGAAGGGATCGATCATAGCCGTACAATGCTTGCTGAAGAGATCCATTATCTGGATACGGATTTTCGAAAAAGCATTGTAACTTCTGATCCGGTACGCTTTGCCAAGCAGGTAGCAGATAAGTCCTACCATTACCTGTTCGAATTTACAGGGCTTGTAGGTTTTGTCCGATGGGTTTCAATATTGCCGATAGTAAATGAGAAAGGAGTTAGGCCCACACTGCACAATATTTACCGGCCAATCGCTAAATTTGTGATTGCGGCAATGCAAATAACCCAGTTGTTTTCAGTTCGTTTGGCAATCCTTGTCTTAGCGATGCCAGTATTTCTGCTATTTAGCCTAGTTGCATTGGTAGATGGTCTAGTGCAAAGAGATCTACGTCGCTGGGGTGGAGGGCGTGAAAGTTCCTTCGTATACCACTATGCTAAAAAGGCAGTTGTGCCTCTTGTTGTTCTCTCATGGGTGGTATATCTAGCGCTTCCATTCAGCCTGCATCCATCCTTAATAGTGCTACCATTTGCTGCACTATTTGCACTGAGTGTGGCGGTAACGGCAAGTGCTTTTAAGAAGTACCTCTAATAAAGTAAGCAGATACCTCATTAAGTTTAGGTGGTAGATTCAATTGATACCAGTAAGTAGGTACGCATGAAAATAGTCTGCTTGGCCTTCAAAGATAGGAGAATATACCGCATAAACGCCATGGTTGAATTATTCAAACATTAGGCGTAGCGTAAAATTGAATTAGAAATAACAATGAAATTCAAAGCAAATTGCTATTATTAGTGCTTAAGTAATGTGAGCTGGCAGCTTGAATGTGGTGTTTAGGAAAGCTGATTAAGAAAACATAGGGAGTGTAATGTGCAACCAAGAATAATATCTGCCCTTAAGCTTGTTGAGTTTCATCGCTTGGTTTTTTCTTCAAGATTTCTGTGGCTTACAATCTTACATCTTAGTGTGCCTGCCTGATATCTTGTAGAGTTGTGCGTAACTCAATCCAAACTTCTTGTGAATATTTAAAAGAGTGTGTTTGTAAAGCATACGGTTGTGAGTATAAATTCTAAATATCCATTGTATAAAGATGAGATTGACTATCTGTGCGGTTGAAACCAAATATGTAAGCTTACTAGTGGATAGTTAATCTGTGAATCGTTCGTATGTGTAGAAGAGCGTTTTTCATGTTGTAGTCATGAAGGTAAAATAGTGTGGGTGTTTACATTTTTTATGGTTGCAGCAGTTTTATGAACGAAGATTGGTTTTAAAATGTATTTTAGTTAATGGAGAAGTGATGGTGTATGAAAAGTTGAGCAAGATATTTATTAGTTACAGCCATCTAGACACTTTTTATCATGATAAATTGCTTAAATATTTCCCTAATACAAAGGATTACATCTCATGGTCTGACAAAAGTATAAATGTTGGTGATAATTGGCAAGATGAAATTGATGCTGCATTAGAGGAAGCATCAGTCGTGGTGGTATTGCTGTCTACGAATTTCTTTAAATCCGAATACATTAGAAATGTAGAAATGCGACGATTGTTAGGTGCCTGTGAGTCAAGACCACAAAAAGTTAAAATAGCCCCCATTTGGATTGGGCACGTGACAAGAAGTGAGAAAGAAGAAGAATTTCTCACTGAGCTATCTAATGGATCAGAGAAAAAGGTGAGTATTCTTAAATACCAAGCGATTAACAAATCTAGTCTGCCAGTTATAGAGTTAATTGATGATGAATGTGAGCTAGAAAGGTTCTTTGTTAAAACGGTTGATTCAATTTATGACCTCTATGAAAAAGTAAATTGTACTGAACAAAATATAGCAACTGCATCAAAGGATTTCAAACACCCAGTGCTTAATATACGACTGGATCGTGATTGTGATAGTGAAGATGTTGTTCAAAAGTATAGCGCAGGTGAATTTTCATGTGAAAAACGAATGCCAATTGAAGCATTAATGTCAGAAGAAACAGGTGAAAGGTTATTTAAAATATTATTCAACTCCGAAGAAAAATTAATTGATACGCTGAATTATTTATTTCAGACAAAAGGAGAATTTGTTACCACTCTGGCAGGCTTTGGTAAACTACGAGTGCGTGTGCAGGTAAACGATGATGAATGGGCCTCCGAATTTTGGCAGAAAACCTGTTGGCAAGGTATGCGTTTAATTAAGCGAGGGTGGTCATTTGAGAATTGTAGTGTAGATATAAATATAAATGATATGCCTCATCCGTGTCTCGAAGTTACAGTCCCATCAAAAATACTTGTAATTGCACCTAGGCCTGATTCATTTTTCCTTAGCTTACAGGAGGCGCACATTAATGCGCTAGAACGATACTTCAATACAAATATTAATTGGCGATCCCATGAAACACAATTTACTATTGTAAGCACCTATGAGGAATACTGCTCTCAGGCAGCATCAAGTGAACCGTTTTTTCTTTATTATTTCGGTTGTATCGAAAGGCAGGAAACAAAGCTTCACCTGAAGCTAAACAATGCAGATGGCTCTATCAATAGTATCTCCTTAAGTGAGATGCAAATAAAATGGCAAGATAATCCGCCTTCCCTTGCGTACTTTAACTTATTAGTTACAGAAGAAACCTCCATACGATCTGAGTTTTCCCAGCTTTCGCCGCTTATACCATTAGTGATTACACAGCACCAAGATATAACCTCAGCGAAGAACACAGTAGATTTATCGATAAAATGGTTTAATTCTGTCTTTGTAGAGACTGATGAAGTTGATCCAATAGCGGCACTCAACCATCTTACGTGCGCGACATCAGCATGGACGGCCTATGAAGAATGGAAGTGTAATGCTCAGCCAAATTCTAATGCGAAAGCTCTAATTCGACTCTTGTTAGACAGAACGAAACCTCGAACATCAGCTCGCAATGCTGTTGATCTATTCAGGCATCGAAAATCAGCGCGTGTTGCTGCGATAATAGCTACAGGAAAAAAGAGCGATTGTGTTGATCTATTTGCTAAACAAATGGAAGAACACTTACAAAGAAACAATAAAGCTTACGTAAATGTGTGTCGTATTCCGATTCGTATGCCTCTTAGAGGTTTTGCTTTAAATTTTAGTGAATTTGACCAGTATATTCGGCGTAAGAATGGTATTTATGAATGGCCGGCATGGATAAAGCAGCAGATGGAGGCTGTGGGGGATGGTCGAATCCCCCTTCTTTTACTTGAGTTTATACCAGATGGACGTTTTTATAAAAAAGATGAGGCTGAGAAATTGATAGGTTTCTTGGCAAATTATTGTTGTAGCGTGCTTTCCAAAAAATGTCCGAAAGGTTGGTGTCTTATTGCAAGCCTCACTATAGAGACAGAGGCGGATCTAAAAGAATATATTATTCAGTTGCAAGAGCAACTTGAAGAGCATGCTACATTCAGTCTTGAGCTTGCTGAACCACTAAAAGATATTAACAAAAAGGAGCTGTTGGAATTTATACGTGATGAAGACGTAGTAGACCCCAAGCCTAATAATACTGATTTACGTAATATTAGAAACGCAATTCATGAAAAATGCTCTGGCCGTTTTAACGAAACAGCACTCCATATAGAAAATGGTATGTTATATGGTTGGCAAAAACTACTTAACGAATTAACTGCCGATGAAGGCAAAAACACATAATAATTGTAAGAGGGTTATATAATGCAAAAAAACTACGACCAGAGTCTCAAGGAGAGGTTAGTTGTTGATGAGTTACTCTATGCTCAGCAAAATAAATTCGAAATAGTCAATAATGTGCAAGACCATAGTATATATCAATCGTTGCCTACACTAGATGCCCTTATTCAGCGAAAAAATACATCAAATTATAATGCTGAGCCAGAAGGCCGTCGTAGTTTTGAACGTAATGCCTTGCGCTATCAGTTGAGTAATGGCCTGAAGACAGCCATTAATACAGCTTTGTGTGTTGATGCTCCGTTATTGTTGACTGGTGAGCCAGGCACTGGAAAAACTCAGGCAGCCTATTTCCTATCTGCCTACTTTGGAATCAATTTGTATCATTATCAAGTCAGATCAACATCTACATCCTGTGACCTCAAGTATGATTTTGATGCAGTTGCATATTTGAGTGAAGCTTATCGCAATAATTCTAAAAAAAACAAAAAATCAGAAATAGAAGGCCTGCCAAAAAGCGAGGATGATCCTAGAATTCAATTTATTAGAAAAAAAGCACTATGGAAAGCACTTGATGATGATCTTCCATCAGTCTTGCTGATTGATGAAGTTGATAAGGCGCCTCGCGATTTTCCGAATGACTTGTTACAGGAATTGGATCAATTTGAGTTTGAGCATCCGTTCATTAGTGGTCATTTTATCAAATGTAAATCGACTGCTCCACCAATTGTTATTATAACTAGCAATGATGAACGACGGTTGCCTAATGCCTTCCTTCGTCGTTGTGTTTTTCACCGTATCGAGTTCGATAATTTTATTGCAGAAACAGCTGTATCTAGCCATATGCCAAAGCTTGACAGCGACCTAAAAAATATTGCTCTTGAAAAATTTTGGCAGCTCAGAGAGCATGTAAAAGATAAGCCTCCAACTACGGCGGAACTTTTGACGTGGCTGACTGTTCTTTCTGCTCGTCATATTACAAAAGATGAACTGGCAAAGATTACAAAATTGAGAGACTTGCCTGGTCTAGAGGTGTTAATTAAAGATAAGAATGATTGGAAATGTCTTGATGGACAATGTTAAGGACTTCAATGCACTTTTATGGCATCTTAAATGTGCTGGTATCTCAGTAGGGCAGCTTGAGCGAAAACGTATACAAGCAGCAATCTTAAACTGTGCATCTATGGACTGGGAGGTGTTTCAGGATATCCTAATCAGTCTCCTTGCAAAAAACGCAGACCAAGTAGAGGTAATCCAAAGATACTGCCAAGACTGGTTTACAGAAACTAAATTTGTACTTGAAATCCTTCGCCCTCAGCAAATACTACGTGTTAATAATAATACAGATGTTACATACCAGGGGCGTCGTAAATCATCTATGCATATTGAAAAGGCTGTTGATCATACTCAGGATGAGCCAATAACAAATATAAATGATAAATTTTCCACCACAAAAAAACACCATAAAAACACTTCATTCTTACGTATTTTAGCTATTATAGTTGCTAGCTTATCTATTGTGACATCCGTTTCTTGGTTTTCTGTCGATTATTGGCCTAAGTGGATGCTGGTACCTATTGAGGAACCCTCTAGCAAAAAAGAGAAGGAGGCATCTGTCGGGAATAATCAACAAGCTAAAACAACCAGTAATTCACTAATTCATAAAGATCCTACAATACAACATTCCGGTAATGAATTTAATACTACAAATAATCAAAATATCGCTCCAACTAACAGCAAAGCTAATGACGCACCGGGTTTTTCATTAATTTACATCGCACTTAGTTGTTCTCTCTTTACTGTTGTCCTTGTTCTTGTTTTAAAGAAGCACTTAACCACTAGGAGAATCTTTCAACGTAAAGATGCTCCACATTTTGCCGAAAATGAAAAATATATAGATGATCAGATTCAGACTGAGTCCGTAGAGAATAGAAGCGTTAATGTAATAAATGCAAAAAAACACAATAAAACACCTTTGTTCTTTAATATTCTCAACACTACGGTATTGGTTGGTTTGTGTATCATGGTATTCATAACGTGGATTTATAATGAAGACAGCCCAGAGTTAAAGAATAGTCCAACGCAATCAAATCAAAATACCACTCTTGAAGAAAGTTCTGCCCCACGCCATTCAACTAAAATACAATCCCATGATGACGTAAGCGACACTATTGCTAAGGCAGCTACCAATTCAAATAAAAACAATATTGATGATGTAACAGACCCAACATTTATATACTTTTTCCTTTTCAGCGCTCTTTTTGTTATAGCGCTTGTTTTTGCCACTATGTTGTACTTAACCAGTAAGAGAGTCCCTCTGCCGACAGGCTTCACACGTCCTCCTAAAAAAACCCATTTGATGAGATTGTTACCACGCTCATTGGACGGTCCAGAATTATTAACTATTCAAGACATGCGAAATGCAGTTTGGCGTATAGATCATTTTGTGTCTGAAGATGCTACACAGTCGCTAGATCTGAGAATGACGGTAAATGCGACAGCAAAGGCTGGTGGTTTACCTGAGTTACGGCACTGCAAGGCTGTCTATCCAAGAGAAGTATGGCTATGGGCAGACTTACAGACAAGAAGTAGTATAATGAAAAATCTTATTGGAGAGATCACGAAGAGTTTGCAAAACAATAGTCTTCCAGTGCAAACAGGCTGGTTTACAGGCGTACCAGATACGCTTTATTCTTCCCAGGGACAGAAGTTGTATACTTCATCCTTAGATGGTCACCGTCGTCAGGTCATAGTCTTGTTTTTTACTGATGGAAGAGGGCTCCGACAAGCAGATGCATCTAATGTTGAACTTATGCAACGAGATAGGTTGCTAGCAAGCTTAGCACAATGGCCACAATTAGCTTTCGTGGAGGTTGGTGATGGACAGGAAGGGATGGTTCCATTATTAAAAGATAGAGGTATTAACTGCATAACACCGGAAAATATTCCACAGTTTTTGGGAATGCAGCAAACTGATACTACTCCGGCAAGGAAAGAAGCTTTGAGCCTTACTGGGCCACTGATCCAGTGGGTTGGCGCTGCAGCGCTTTGCCCCGATGCAATTAAGCGAAATGATGCGCAGGCATTGCGACAAGCATTAAAATTACAACTTGAACCACTGGATATTAGAAGCTTTACACGTATTGGTGAAACTATTGGAGATGCTGTCAATTTTTCTCCAGAAGTGCGTAAACGTGCTCTAAATGAATTGGTTCAGAGTGAACTGTTACAACCTGATAAGCCAGTGCCAGGAAGAAGTCGCTTAGGTCGGGCGTTAACTTTTTGGCAAAGCCGTAATGCTGATCATCGCAGGCACTGCATGGAAATGTCAGGTGGTCAAGCAGAGGTCAACTCTGAGGAGGAGCTTCGACTGCGTATGGAAGAAGCTTTTTTGGAATTGTGGATTTATCCAAATTCGGCCACAAAAACGCTCTATAGAATCTATCGAACAGAAGGGCTAACTGATTTCAGGTTGGAAATAGAAGAACGCTTGGCTCTACTTTATCCTGCACCATCAGATCTTATGGAAGTTTGGCAAGGTGAATATATTGAGCAATATATATATCTGCCTTGGAGCGAATGCCGACTGAAACCAGACGTCCGTGTAATGCTCCACAAGATGCGGTTTGCAGGCGGTCAATTTAACCCTCGTCCGCAGTGGTCGATGAAGCGTTCCGTATTAGTTGTTATCCTAGTAATATTTATCGCTACGGCACCTTTTAGCGTTTGGCTCTATTTAACCAGTTTATAATTAGCATTATTAATATGTGCAGATATATTTGAGCCTTATGCTTTATAATGTATTAAGCAACATTTACTAGCTTAAGTCTCTTCTGTTTAGGTATACAAAGTGTCTAATTTTCTTGATACCAAGATAGGAGTATGGCAATGAAAAAGTTTGACATATACACTCATCCTAAAGATGGCTTAAAAGCTGTTAAAAAAGGATTCTCATGGCCGGGGTTTTTCTTTGGGTGGATTTGGGCTTTCTATAAGGGTTTAGTAGGAGCTGGGTTCTTTATTATGCTTATTCACATCGTCGCAGTAGCGTCTGATGCTTTTATAGGTACTACTGTGATGACTCTGATTGTTAGTATACTTCTTCCAATAATTGTTGGTGGCTCAGGAAATGATTGGTATCGAAATCGTTTGTTAAAAAATGGCTATATATTAATGCGCACAGTAGATGCTGCAAGCCATAGTTCAGCAATTGCACTTAGTAAAGGTAATAGTTTAGGAGGTTCTAAAGAAGATTATGCATTAGTAAATCATTGGAAAGAAAATACAACCGGCCATCAAAATGATGGAATTATTAGTGACAGTGACAGTGACAGTGATGATGAAGTAGTATCAAATATTTTATCTGAACATATTTACTGCTGTGAAAAATGCGGTGCGAAGGTGGGTATTAATTATGGTAATGAAGATCAAATACGTTGTTGGAGCTGTGCTTAGAAAACTTAATTAGTCCAGTCTTATGATTGCTTCCTGGGGTGATCATTTAAGCGATAGGCCGGTTTTATTGTCTCAGTACGCTAGTCAAAATCATGCGCTTTTAGTGCAAGAAGTTAGCATTTAAAAATTATCGTGAAATGACACATTGCTTTTAACTCCTAACGGCATTCAGTCGTTCTATAATAACCTGTGGTATTATAATCCATAGTTGTTGAGACTCCAATAAACTCAGCACCATTCGGAATTGATTTTCCATATCCCTCTCTTTCCCAATACCTCACCATGTGCCCCATGCACAACACGGGAAAGAGACCAATGCGAACCCCCTACATTCTTATCGCTGTATTGCTCGGCATCATGCTTCCTTTGCATCAAGCCCTTGCAGATGATGATGGTGAACGAGAAGCTATTGCCCGAATTATCCATGAGTTGGAGACGCTCGAACCACTGATTGGTGAAGCTGCGTCTCAGGCTAATTCTGATGCCCGTATCCAATTTCGTTATGAGTGGCTACGGCAGGATCTGTCCAGGATTCGACTGGGCCTCCAGGAGCATATCGATGCGCCCCGACCTGAGCCACGAACCTTCCCGCCCCTTCGCGGTGACTACCGTCGGTGATGGGAAATCATGACTGCTGCACAGAACGCTGCTTTTCAGGCTGGATCAGGAGTTACACCTCCAACACTGCTGGTCAGTATTGCTGGTGTGATTTTGCTGCTGGCCTTCGTATGGGTGGTTTGGGTAACGCTTGGAACCTTCCGGGCCTGGCAGAACGGACAAGCCACTCTTTTTGATCTGACCTGGAATGCCTTGCGGGCCAGCATTGTACTCATGGTGTTGGGCTTTTATCTGCGGTGAGACTTTGGTCTTCACTGCCTCAATAGCTCGGGGATTACCCCGGTGATTAGCAAAGGGGGCAACCCCATTATTTTGGAGTAAATACAATGGTTTTAAAGAAGTTTAAGCGGATAGCAGTTGCGACTGGTGTACTGGCTATATCTACAGGGCAGTCAGTCTGGGCAGCATTGCCTACACCGGTAGCACCCAGCACAGCACCAGCAGCTGGCAATTGGATTGCCTTGATTGAGGGTTACATCAAAGATGGTGGCCAGGTTCTTGGATTGGCCATTGCCGTGCTTGGATTCCTCTGGATCGCCTATCTTGGATTTGCCAAGTTCAATGAAGCCCGCCAGGGCAAGGCCGAGTGGGCCGAGGTTGGTGTGCTGGGTATCGTTGGTGCCATTGTTATGATCTTCGCCAGTTATCTGCTGACAGAAGCTGCGGGTGTGATCTAAACCGCTATGGATACCCGCGATGATATCCTAGCTGACCGGCTTAATGTTGAACCCGTAATCTTTAAGGGCTGCTCGTCCTCTGAGTTGGGTGTCATTGTCGGGGTGGCTGTAGTTATCTGGCTGCCGGTCAGTCTCATATTGGCTGGATTGATGGGTGCGGTCACCATGGGTTTCGGGATTGCCGGTGTTGGGGTTGTGGCCACGGTTGTGGTCATGGCCAGCCTGTTTCAACGCCTCAAACGCAATCGCCCGGACGGCTATTACCAGCAGCAGTTTAGCATCTGGCTGCATGATCATGGCCTACGCCGTGCGCCCTTTATCCGGCGTAGCGGTGCCTGGGATATTGGGAGAAGTTTTAAATGAGACGTTATCGCTATGAGATTGATAATGTCCGTGCCCATCTTCGGTCGTTGTGGGTTGTTATCGGCCTGCAGGTGTTGGTCATCCTGGCTCTTTGGTTTGGCTGGAGCCAGGCACCCAAACACCTAACCGTGCATGTCCCGCCAGACCTGCGTTCCGGTGCAACCCAGGCCATTGATGAAGTGCCGCCAGCCAATGTCTATGCCTTTGCCTTCTACATCTTCCAGCAGCTCAATCGCTGGCCAGATGACGGCGCACAGGATTACGGCAAGGCCATCTTTCGGGTATCGCCCTATCTCACACCCCGTAACCGAGCTGACCTTATTGCTGAGATGGAACTCAAGGGACGACAAGGAGAACTGGCATATCGAGTACGTGGATTGCAGGAAATTCCCGGTCATGGTTTTGAAGAGCGCCGTGTAGATCTACTTAGCCCAGGCGTCTGGGTGGTGTGGTTGGATCTGGAACTGGCTGAGTCGGTGAAAGGCATGACTGTGAAGAAGACGGCCATCCGTTATCCACTGAGAGTGGTGCGCCATGCCGTAGATCCTGAAGCTAATCCCTGGGGCTTGGCGCTGGATGGGTTTGCCAAAGAAGGCCCAAGGAGACTGAAAGCATCAGAGCTGGCAGAAGAAGATCAGAGTCACCCAAAAGGATAAAGCAGGATGAAAAAAATAGCCCAAGACAATTATCTTATTCGCAGTATCACCTTCTGTATTGCCGTTATATTCATGCTGGCTCAATGCATCGCCTTTGCTGATACTGAAATCACAGAACGAATTGAGTGGAAGAAGATCCCCATCAAGCTAAATCTTAAGGTGGGCCATGAACGACTGATTCACTTTCCATCACCAGTAAAGGTTGGTCTGCCTGGCAGGTTGCAACCCATGCTGCGGGCACAGAGTGTTGATGGCACTCTTTATCTGTTGGCAAATAGTGCCTTTAAAACCACTCGTGTGATGGTGCGTGAGATTGAAAACGGCAAGGTCTATCTGTTCGATATAACTGCATCGAAAGAGGGTAATCAGACAAAACCTGTGCAGATATATAGTGTAGGTGATTCAAATAGTGAGTTGGGTGAAACTGAATCGCTCAGCAATAAAGACACTCATCCAGCCTTGAAACAATACAGTTATGTAGCTTTAACCCGTTTTGCTTCCCAGCAGCTCTATGCGCCAGCTCGGCTACTGCAGAATCTTCCAGGTATTACGCGTACCCCGGTAACTCGCAAGCCTGTGAACCTAATCCACGGCGGTGCCATTGAAGCTACACCACTGGTAGCCTGGCGTACTGGCAATCTATACCTCACTGCCCTCAAGCTTATCAACCAGACTAGCCAACCTCAGACCCTTGATCCACGCAATATCCGTGGAACCTGGCTGAGTGCAGCCTTCCAGCACAACCGCTTGCTAGCAGCAGGTAATGAAGCAGACACCACTGCCGTTTATCTGATTTCAGCCCGACCATTTGAGGTCTCTTTCTAATGGCTATCGCAACCAGTAATAAACTCCTGCCTCTCCTGGCCGGTGCTGTGGTGCTAATGCTGGTCTTTGTCTCTCTCAAGACCTGCTCTGGCGATCTCACTGATCAGTTGACACTAAAGGCCGTTCCCCAAGCGCCAACACCAGATGCAGATACCCCAGCTGATACCATCAAGACACTAACTGCCAATGTGGCCGCCATGACTGCTGAGGTTGAGGCTATGCGTAAGGACAATGTAAGCCTGCGCAAAGATAATCAGGATCTATTGGCCAGTCGCACTCATATCGAAGAGAATGTCGCCACCCGTGTAACACGGGAGCTGCTATCACGAGAGCATGGCCAGGATGCCCGCAACCGTATGGACTCCGGTGTGCTCTCATCCCTAACAGCTCGGATGGATGCCCTGTCACAATCGCTCACGCAGGTGCAATCATCCCAGGGCAACGGAGATATCCCAGTTGGTCTGGGCCTTGATGGTTACTCCGGAAACTTCTCCTCATCTGACAGCCTGATATGGATTGAGCCTCTGGAAACAGTGGGTGCTGAATCAACCACCCCAGGTGGCCCTGGTCTACTACAACAGACCCGCCAGAGCACCTCGGGGCTTCTACACAGAGCAGGACAACAGACAGCCTCAGCAGCCCAAAACCTGAAAGGTCAGGTACAGGAGATGGAGGCACAACCCATCTTCACGGTACCCCGTAATGCCACCCTCATTGGCTCCACCGCCATGACGGCTCTGGTGGGCCGGGTACCGGTGCAGGGGCAGGTGCGTGATCCCATGCCATTTAAGGTGATCACTGGGGCAGACAACCTGGCTGCTAATGGCCTCACCATACCCGGCATCCAGGGCATGATCTGGAGTGGTACGGCTATTGGTGATTGGACTCTCTCATGTGTCAGAGGTCGTCTCGATTCTGTCACCTTTGTCTTTCAAGACGGCACCATCCGCACCCTCTCCAGTGATGATCAGCAAGGCAATGGTGGTCGCCAGACCGGTGGTGCAAATAAACCCCTTGGCTGGATCTCAGACGATCAGGGCATCCCCTGCATTAGTGGAGAGAAGAAAACCAACGCCCCAGCCTTTCTCACCCAGCGCATTGGTGTGATGGCTGTCCAGGCAGCGGCAGAAGCAGCAGCCTCTGCTGAGACTACATCCCTGGTGAGCGACACCGGCTCGGTGACCAACAACATTACCGGCAACACCGGTACCTATGTCCTTGGTAAGGCTGTCTCTGGTGGCAGTGATGAAGTAGCCAAATGGCTCACAGAGCGCCAGTCCCAGAGCTTTGATGCCATCTTCGTGCCTGCCAACACCAGGATTGCTATCCACGTTGACCATGAACTTCCCATCGACCTTGACCCTACCGGCAGGAGACTGAGCCATGCAGAACCTCTCGACCCTTATCGGCGTACTCGCCTCGATTAGCCTCGGGCTGGCCGGTTGTGCCAGCACCAAGGAGGCTGTACTGCCACAGGATGGCCCCGCCATGAAAACAATCTACGAAAAACACTTTCAGGAAATGGGAGCACGAGATCCTCAGGTAATCCGCCAAGAACTGAATGGCCGGACAATTGGCACCGGAGTAGCTGCTCTCCATGGCTACACTCGTGAAGCTCACAATGAGATCGATACCATCTTCCCAAGACTGCCCAATCCAACACTGGTGATGTATGTCTACCCACACTTGGCAGGGGAGGAGGGTGTGCCGGTTCCCGGCTATGCAACCACCTTCCCAATGTATGAGCGTGTGGAGTATGCGCTACCCGGTGAAGTATCAATAAGACCGGAAAAGTAGACCCTATGGATCAATCAAACCCCCGCTCACAAAACAGATCTGAGAAGCCACACAAGCCACAGACAGCTGATAATTACACAGAGGCACCCGTAACCCAAGCTGCGGTAAAGCAGCTGTACGAGCGCCCCCCATCCTTCACTGATCTACTGCCCTGGGTGGAATACCATCCTGAAAGCCGTACCTTCCTGCTGGAAGATGGTATCAGCGTAGGTGCGCTGTTCGAGCTGGAACCGGTAGGCTGTGAAGCCCGCACACCTCAGTTCATGGCTCAACTGCGTGATGCCATCCAAACTGCTCTCACTGATGCCATCCCTGAAGAGGATGATGCTCCCTGGGTGCTGCAAGTCTATGTCCAGGATGAACCATGCCTGCAGGGTTTTCAGAAAGAGATAGAAGCCTATGCACAACCCAGTGCAAAAGATACCGCCTTCACCCAGCATTATATGGAGACCTTCGTCAAACACCTGGAACGCATCAGTCAACCGGGTGGGCTGTTTGAAGATACAGCTGTAACCGGCACTCCATGGCGGGGACAGCTGCGACGGGTGCGTGCCACGCTTTACCGTCGCCTCAAACCCAAAGGGAGAATACCCCCAGCGGTGGAAGTGGAAGAGGCCCTGAATGATGTCGCCACCAAATGGACAGCTTCCCTGGCCTCGGCAGGTATCCAGGTAAAACGGAGTACAGGAGAGGGCCTCCATGAATGGTTGCTCAAATGGTTCAACCCAGCTCCCCAGATTACAGAGGGTGATCCTGACAAACTGCTTGAACTGGCTCCCTATCCAGGGGATGAAAATCTGCCTTTCGGCTATGACCTGGCTGAACGCCTCACACTCTCAATGCCGCGGTCAGACAACAAAACTGCCACCTGGTGGTTCGATGATATGCCGCACACCATCGTCACCGTCCAGGGACTACGCCGGGCACCGGAAGTAGGGCACATAACTGCCGAACGTCAAGCCGGTGACCATGTCTTCTCCCTGTTCGACCGACTGCCTGAACATACAGTGATGGTGCTGACCCTGACCATAAAACCTCAGGATCACACTCGCAACCACATCGCCCAAGTTAAACGTGCTGCCGTGGGAGACTCAGCAGAAGCAGCACTCACAAGAGAAGATGCCGAATCGGTAGAGCGGGAGATGGCCAAAGGTAACAAACTCTATCCACTGAACATTGCCTTCTACCTGCGTGGTAAAGATCTCAAGACACTGCGAACCCACACCAACCAGCTGAATGCCATCCTGCTGCCCAACGGTCTGCAACCCATCCTGCAGGAGGCAGACCTGCTGGCCCAGGACAGCTACATCCGCAACCTGCCCATGGCCTATGATGAATCACTTGAAAAGAGCAGTCGCCGCTCCCGGCTCGTCTTCTCCAGCCATACCGCCAACCTGATGCCACTCTATGGAAGATCAAGAGGGACAGGCCACCCCGGCCTAACCTTCTTCAACCGAGGTGCCGAACCGCTAACCTTCGATCCCCTGCACCGATTAGACCGAAAAAAGAATGCGCACATGCTCATCCTCGGACCAACCGGTGCAGGCAAATCTGCCCTGCTGGTCTACCTACTACAACAGATGGCTGCAATGTACCGGCCTCGTATCTTTATCATCGAGGCGGGTGGCTCCTTCTCGCTGCTCGGACAACACTTCCAGGCCCACAACCTCAAAGTTAACCAAGTCACCCTAAACCCCGGCTCAAATGTCAGCCTCCCACCCTTTGCTGATGCCCTGCATCTGCTAGATAAAGAGCGCAGGATATCTCTACCGGATGACCCTGAAGCCTTGGCTGATGATGACGAAGAACCTGAGGAAGAGAGCGAAAGAGACATCCTCGGCGAGATGGAGATTGCCGCCCGAATTATGATCACCGGCGGAGACGAACGGGAAGATGCCAGAATGACCCGAGCTGACCGTCTGCTCATTCGCAATGCCATCTTCCAGGCCGCAAAAATAGTTAGAGCAGGGAAGCGAGACCAAGTCCTCACTCAAGACGTAGTCGATGCCCTGCACCAGATCAGCAGAGACAAAGAACTACCCGAACATCGCCGCAACCGTGCCCTGGAGATGGGCGACGGCATGGCGCTGTTCTGCTCTGGCTTGGCCGGAAAATTCTTCAACCGCCCCGGCACCCCCTGGCCCGAAGCTGATGTCACCATCCTCGAAATGGGCACCCTCGCAAGAGAAGGCTACGAAGACCAACTTGCTGTGGCCTACATCTCCATGATGAGCCACATCAACGACCTGGTAGAGCGCCATCAGCATGACCACAGACCAACCCTGGTCATTACAGATGAAGGTCACATCATCACAACTAACCCACTGTTGGCTCGCTATGTTGTTAAGATCACCAAGATGTGGCGCAAACTAGGTGCCTGGTTCTGGATTGCTACCCAAAACCTGGAAGATTTCCCCGATGCCAGCCGTAAGATGCTCAATATGATGGAGTGGTGGTTGTGCCTAGTAATGCCTAAGGAAGAGGTGGAGCAGATTGCACGTTTTAAGGATCTTACCGAAGAGCAACGTAGCCTGTTGCTATCGGCCCGTAAGGAACCCGGCAAGTACGTTGAAGGTGTAGTGCTCGCTGATAATCTGGAGGCCCTGTTCCGGAACGTACCACCGCCTTTATGTCTGGCTCTGGCCATGACTGAAAAGCACGAAAAGGCAGATCGGGCAGAGATTATGCGAGAGCAGAATTGCAGTGAGCTGGAGGCCGTCTATGTGATTGCTGAGGGTTTTGCCAGGCAGTGAGAGTTTGGGGATGTATGTGGTGTAGATGGTTAGTACGAGGCTAAATTTGGCACCACACTTTTGATCCTACCTCCTCTAGTGTAGGTATATAACCACGGTACTAGACTCAATCTAGCAAATTTGTAATCACTAGGCCACAGGTTCGACTCCTGCCGTCAGCCCCAATAGAACAGTAAGTTATAAAATCCTGCTTCGGCGGGATTTTTGTGTAGACGCGAAGAGATGCAGTAAATTGAGGGTGAGGCGCTAGGTCTAACTTGTCGATGCCCATTTTCAAGTCTTATATCGCAATAATGAGCCATTCAGATCTAATTCCAAATTAGTAACAGTCCAGCGTAAGAGGGTGCATTTAAGACAGAATGGTAAAGTACAAGACCTAGGCTGCAGCTCATTTCAGGGTTACCTTGCTTTCAGTGCTGATTGCTAATGTTTGTACTGGTCAGGTATGCTTCAAATATCTGAAGATATGATAGATACTCTAACCCAGGAAGAGCGTAGTGAGCGCATGGCGCGTGTTCGAGGAAAGAACACCAAGCCAGAGTTGGTAGTGAGGCGGCTGGTTCATTCTCTTGGTTATAGGTACCGTCTGCACTGTAAAGGTTTGCCCGGGAAGCCAGATCTTGTTTTTGGGCCACGTAAAAAAGTCATTTTCGTGCATGGGTGTTTCTGGCATCGCCACGAGGGATGCAGTCTCGCAAGGCTCCCAAAATCTCGGCTTGACTTTTGGCTTTCAAAATTTGAAAGCAATGTAGCACGGGATAAGAGAAATCAGCAGGATCTGGAGAAGATGGGCTGGAGATACTTGGTAATCTGGGAGTGTCAGATTCGTAATTGCACAATGTTAGAAAAATGGATAAAAGAGTTTTTATCTAATTCCACGTAAGGAGTTTTGGTGAAATCTGTAGAGTTGTTCGCAGGTGCTGGCGGCTTAGGGCTGGGTGTTGAACACGGTGGTTTCGACCATACTGCCGTGCTTGAGCATGATTCATGGGCCTGCAAAACATTATCTAAAAACACAATATGGCCAGTTATCCATACTGACGTTTCTCACTTTGATTATAGCCAGCTAGAAGAAAATATAGATCTTGTGGCAGGCGGACCACCCTGCCAGCCGTTTTCTTTTGGCGGCAAACATCGAGCAAACCTCGATGTAAGAGACATGTTTCCAGAGGCTATTCGAGCAGTTCGAATGATTCGGCCACGTGTTTTTTTGTTTGAAAATGTTAAGGGTATACTCCGTAAAAATTTCTCCAACTATCTTGAATATATACGTTTACAACTTAGGCATCCTGACGTAACAATAAAACAAGAAGACTGGAAAAGTCACTTAGCTTGTCTGCAGCAACAAGAGATTAAGGGATCAAGGCTTGGCCTGAATTACAACGTAATAATACAGGTAATGAATTCCGCAGATTATGGCGTGCCCCAGAAGCGCGAGCGAGTTTTTATTGTTGGTTTTAGGAGTGACCTAGGTATTGAATGGTCATTCCCTAAGGCAACACATTCACATGATGCACTGCTCTGGTCAAAATGGAGATCAGGTGAATACTGGGATCTACATGAAATTTCCAGGAGAAGACGTCCTAAGGTTGGATGTGGAATGGCACGTGCTTTAGCACTAAAGGAAGCTCCATCAACATCCGCTTGGCAGACTGTTCGCGATGCACTAACAGGATTACCAGACCCAGAGATGTATCCTCGCTTGGCAAAAAAATTCACCGGCCATGATTTCATCCCAGGTGCCCGCTCGTACAAAGGTCACACTGGAAGCCCTTACGATGCACCAGCCAAGACACTTAAAGCTGGTGTGCATGGAGTTCCAGGTGGGGAAAATATGCTTCTACGCACAGACACAAGCGTAAGATATTTTTCAGTACGTGAATGCGCACGGCTACAAGGGTTTCCAGATGACTTTATATTCCATGGGAGCTGGGGGCGGACTATGAGGCAATTAGGGAACGCCGTACCAATAGGACTTGCTGAGAGTATTGCTAAAAGTGTTTATAGCGCGCTTATTGAGTACGACGGTATTAATTTAAAAAAAAGCTAGCTCATTTTTTATGTGTTTACTTTAAAGTGGGGTCTTCGGTGAAAATTAATCTTTCACGACTCCAAAGAACATGATGTGTAGGCAAAGGCTGACCAATTGCCGCAACAGTTTTTACGGTATAAATCCCAGGGAGTTCTTTATATTCTTCCTTTACTTCATCAGAGTGGTTGTTCGTGCCGTTCCATTGAAAGGGATCTACCTCAAGTTGGAAGTCTGTTTTTTGAACCAAAGCATGCCTAAGTGGCTCTGAGCGATTATCATCAATTTGAGGGGTAGCGCATCCCTCCCGTGGCACAGCCAAAGTAGTATGAGTTGTAATGGTGGTTATTGGGCGGGTTCTCAGCGAGCTATATATCTGCGGCCAAAAAAGACTGTATTGTTCAATCGCTGGAAACTGTAAAAACACATTGTGTATTCCATCAATGATAACGCATGTGTATGGATCACCATATAGCTCAGCTGCATCGAGTTCCCATTCAATTCTGTTAAAGAGAGCATTTGGTTTCAGATGGCCTGGATAAAGGTGAAACACCTTCATATTTGAGTGTATTCTTTTTGTTTTAGGATATTCTACCCCATGGAGTGACTCAAGCTTGCATAGTAGTTCATTGTAATATTGCTCAGGATACAAAAAAGAGACAACCAAGATCTTTTTATTCTTTGTTACCTCTCTGCCATGCCCAACGTCATTATTTTTCGATTGATAAAAGCTTGGTGCAGTAGCGATTTTGAGAGCAAGTGCGGCTTTACCACCAGAGCCTTCACCATTGATAAAAACATGTGACCCTTTATAAATATCAACTGCATGCTTGCTTTTTGTAAATGTAGATTTAATCTTTCCATTAGAAGGAATATTCATTAATTCCTTATAGGGCGCGACTAGCTTTAGAATGGGTTTAATTATTGTTTTATCTGGTAGTCGTGTTTTCCATACTGTTCTTTGATCAAGCTGGTAATTTATTTGTGGCAAGAATCTAACGCCTTTTGATCCTGCAATCTGTACTCCATGAACACCGGCAGCACAGAGCTGATGCCTGGCTTTTGTAAGCTGTATTCGCCGATCAGGCTTTGAACCATATTCTCCGATAGAATCGTGAGATAGGCGGATTGCTACATCTACAAGGTAATCCAAGGAAGCATCACCTTCCCATTCCTGACCAGTGGTTAGAATAACAAGTGCTTTTAAATCTTTTAATTTGTCTATGAGTTCATAAAGACGGCATATTTTATTTATACCGGAGTTATTCGAATTAGCAATATTTGCAAACAGATCATGTAAGCCGTCAAGTACAACCACTAATCGACACGGTTTTTGGATCTCAAATACATCAGGATCTTCCGTGTTCTTAGAATTCTGAGTATCAATGTTTTGTGGGTCTGATTGCCCCCCCAGTGCTAAGGCTAATTGGTCGATATCATGTATAAGTTGTACCAGTGCGGCGTCACCATTACCATGAGGGATTTTAAAGTTATGAAACTTGATCTGCTTTGATATATTTTCGGAAAAAAAACTTAAGCGCCTAATCTCATCTGGAATAAGTCCATCAATCCGATCCTGGAGATCTGCCTTAGACTCCTCCGCAGTTAAAAAAAGTGTCTCTATTTGAAAAGGAGCCACAGACGCACACAAACCGAGAGCAAGTGAGGTTTTACCTGCACCAGGACCGCCATGAAGCGCCACAACAAGGCCTTGACGTGCGGAAAATTTAAGTCCGCCTTTAAAAATCGTATCTGCTCCTCGTAGAGGTATAGGTAAGCCAAACAACTCATTTACAAGCTCAGCAGTCTCTGGAAGGCGTTCTAGGTAGGGTGATTTTGAATATTCGTAATTTACACCTCTGCTCTTTGAAGGTAGCAGGCTCCCACTTTTTAAAAATCTTTCATATGTGTCTACCGAATTAAACCGCAAGTAAAATAAGCCTTTTACAGTAAGATAATGGCGAAGCAATGCATCAGGAGTGGCGATCTTTCCAGCAGGTAACTTATCGTCTCCTTTGGATTCATAACGAGGACTGATGGATGTCAAAATATGAGACAAGCTATTCTCAACGTCCCTAGCTGTGAAAAGTTTGTGTTCTGCCAACTCTCGATGCAAATCAGGGGACAGGTTGAACTGATAAAAAAGATAATTTCGCAAAGAAAATAATGCATATGACTTCGTGCCAGGCATTTCAGGGGCAGTGAGGAATTGCAAGACAACTGTTAGTGGTGACGGGGCTAGTATTGCATGCTCACTTTTAGATAGATTGGTGACTTCAATACATTCCTTAAAGGATTGTTTAATTAGACTTGAGATACGAGTTGGTTTGTTACGAGCAAACTTATTGCGTGTGGTGGTATCTATGCTATCGTCTTCTTGGTCATATACTGGCATACGAGCACTTAGGCGTGCGTATATTTCTTTATATTCAGGTAATTCTCGTGCTCTTAAATTTTTGAGCCGCAAAGGTGCTTGATTGCCTGTTATTGAGTTAAAATGCCGATTAACCCCCTCTTTTTCAATCCTGACAAGCCATGAGAAATGTTTATTGATGTTTTGGTCTGGAATGTCGTCAGGATTTATTCCGGATTTCAAGCATTCAATCAGCTCTGCCTGGGCTTTCATCGTGCTTTTTAGAAGGTCACAAAGAATATCATCATAAACTAATGGTGAAGATGACGGACTAGTGCAGTGCATGTTGACTTTCCTCATCATCAGTTTCTAAACATGAATCTCTTGCAGATAAACAATAGACGTCAGGCATTCCAAATGCATGTTCAATGAAATCGGGGGTTATTATAGGCACAATAACAGGCTGTACTACTATTGTTTGCATTGTTTGCATTGTTTGCATTGTTTGCATTGTTGGAATAAGTCCTCGACGTGACATCCATTTACTTAACTTTGCTTTTACTGTTGTGTTGGAAGCGGCTTCAACAAATTTTGCAGTTACATCAGCAAAGTTGACATTGCTCTGCCAATGCTTTCTCCAAACATCCAGGCTAAGGATGAGGGCGTTCACATTTAGTGAGTTGCTGTTCAGTTTTTTAATTGTATTAATAACGGCAAGATCAAAATTTCCACCCATAACTGCGGCAGTAAGCCATGCAATAGGGTGACTTTGAAACACATAGTCCAGTCTATCTAGCTCAACAGGGTCAAACTTTCTTCCTGCCATGGTGGCACCATTAAGCGCAAAAACAATCAACTCGTCTTCAAGAGAGTTGCGCCCAAAAATTCTTTTATAAAATATCGAGGATAACAGGTCTTTATTGTTTGATTGCAGGTGTTTTGCAAGAATAGACAAGCTGCGCCAGTAAATTTTTCTATGCCCGTCCTGAAAAGGATCTAGTGGATTATTAATCAGCGATATCATTGCTGCCAATGCATCATCACTATCCTTTGAAGAGGGGGGGAGTGCCTTCAATTTATCAGCAAGACGACTTAAAGGTGTTGCGCCTCCTCTATCGGGATGAGGATCCATGCTATCAGTAATTGATTCAGTAATGGCATTCTTCCACGCATTGATAGACATCATCTTGCCTCTAATTCAGGTTGTAGGAGTTGTGGCATAGTCAAACTGTACCCATCCACCATCAAGTCCCTCGCCTGGCATTACTGCCTCCCTTAACGGAGCTTCACTTGAGCAAGAAGCGAGGGGGGTTGTCCACCCCCCTGGGCGCCATAGATCAAATAAACCAGCATCGAAAGCTGTTGCCTCATGAACCGGTTCATCAGTTGGCACTGTTACTTCGAAGGGGAAATAATCCTCTATATCGATACTCTCAAGTGCCAACCTGCATGGTAGCATTTTCAGATCAATGCCACTAAAAGGTAAGTCATCATTGTTGTAAAATCCCCAAACTACGTACCTTAATGTCACTCCCTCCAGGCATTCTAGCATTTCCTCCAGCTTATCCCAGTTTCCAACGGAGACTGAATCTCTTACATCACGAAGGTCTAGAGGTATATCTTCAAGAAACTCTAATAAATCTAAATCAGATGCTAGCGCTGACCAAAGGTGCAAATGACCCAGGCATCTTAGACTAGCTCTGTGTTCAAAATTCGAGCCTTTAAGTTTTCTGCTATTGAAGTATCTCTCAGCATGTTCCTTTAGCGCTTTTTTAGAAGCGTGGCTAGCCCCATCAAACTCGGCAAAGAAAGCGTTCTTGTCATCAGTAGATAGTTGATTACATTGAAGAATATTATCTGCAATCTGTGGGAATTCATCCCTAAAATGTTGCATTTATGCCTCCTTTATTTGTATGACTGCGCTCAATCTACTATTTTGTAGTTTCCAGTACAACTAAGAATAAACAGTCGATTATCACAGGCAACATTACATACAGTACCAATTGCTGCCTAATGATATAGATGTTATGCCTAAATTGTTTGCTACAGATCCTGTGCCATGCCACCAAAAATGGTTCAGCATGCGATTTTGTTTATACGCACTGATTACATTGGCGCACAGTTATTGACAGAACTCCGAGTTACTGAAAACCAACTTTTGCAACCAATATTAAGAAATAATGAGAAATTCGGGGGGCAGTTCAAACAATCCAACATTTGCTATAAAACGCCAAAACTTGCCTCTATGTTTCTTCTTTCGTAACCCCTCATAAGAAAAGGCGAAGAGCCTCTCTTTCAACTCCAAATAAACCCCGCACCTCCTTGAACGGATTATTCATTCCAAATGTCTGCTGGAAAGATCAGGATGGATGTTCGAATGATATGAACACCATCCATATTGATTTAAGGGGAAGCTGGGTTGATCCGTTCAGGGATATGCTTGTTTGCTGTAGTCGTACTGGCAGGAAATGTACAGGCAGAGCCTACAGCTCCGGCTCAGCCACATCTTATTGAGGTATTTACATCAAGTGTATATCCAGCCACTGGCTGGCAGAGGCAGCAAGTTGGAGCAGGAGACACAGTATTTCATTACTACACTATTGATGGTATTCATCAGCTTGAGTTGAATCTCAGTCAGGATCTACCTGCTGATCCAAAAGTAGCAAAGTCACTGGCCCTTAAGCGCATTGAGCACCTAGGTGAAGATGCTACGGGCCTCCTTCAGCAGTCTGCTACCGGACTTGCCAAGGCTCTGCAATACGGTATCGACCGCTATCCCGCCATCATGTTTGATAGTACGGTTGTGGTTTATGGAGTGACTGATATTTATACAGCACTCCGCTATTACCAGCAATGGCGGGAAGGGCAACAGCAATGAGTCGGCGTCTCTTTCTATCTCTTGTTCTATCCGGTCTACTTGCACTTCCCCTGGTCGTTAATGCGGGTTCCATCACCACTCCACAGATTGTAGCCAAGACAACTGCTGGGGCGTTCACTTGTATGCGCTGGATGCCCATCGGGATGTGTTTCTGGCTACGCTGCTCCTGGAGTGGATGCCGTGTTAGAACATCACTCAAGGTGGGCCATTACAATCCGGATTTGGTGGTTAGTGCCTATAACGAGCTGGGTGGTAATCCTTGGGTTGGTATTCGTTCTACCTTGGGACTTGCTCAGAAGGCTGCGGCTACGAGTCTACTCGGTTCAATGCTGTCGGTTCCTGTGGAGAGTGCAGGCAATCGCACTGAGGGTAGTAGCAACCAGCGGGATCATAGAAATATGGTCTTCAGAGAGACAGATGCCATTGGCCATCCGGTAGCCAGTCTGTCTGGAGTGGTGAGTGGCACTGGCCTAATCTGTCATTCTCAGAGTACTTCTTTCTTCCCCTATTTTCAGTCTGGATTGGATGCCTTGTCCTGGCGTCAGGAAATCCCGGAGGCTTTCTATCCTGCCAGCCTCATTCCTGGTTTGCGGGAGATTGGCTCCTGGCCCTTGCAGACCTGGGGTGGGGTTTATCCACGCACCGGTTGGACTACTCAGGCTGAAGAGCCTAAGGCGGCAGCCATCAATGCCCAGCGGGCCGGCGATATCGTAACCCGTTCCGGCCAACCTCATATCTACATGCCTCTGTCTGGTGGATTTTCTGGTGGTCAAAAAGTCTGGCCGCCTGGCCCTCTGATGGAGAAGAACCACCGTACCGGCACTTGGCAGATGCTCGTGCCTCGGACTGAAAGCAGTTGTGGCACCTTCGGCACCAATGATCTTGCCAGCCTCAATGGTTGGGGCGGCGGCAAGGTGGATGCGGGTGGTGACTACGTCTGGAACCTGTGGCGGCCTTACAAGTGCTGCCGAAGGCGAGGGCAGTGGTTTCTGTTTTCTATTGATTGGCTTCCCTATCCCCCCTAAAGGCACTGCATGAACAAACTCATCAATCTATTTTCTTCCATCGGGCTGGTTGGCGTGATTCTAGTGCTGTACGGAAGCAGTGCTCTTGCTGCTACCAAAGGTCCCACGGAAGATGGTCTTTGGTATTACGAAATCGGCGGGGCGGAACCGGTCTCGCCACCGGCAAATCCTTTAGTTGTTCCGGTTACCCTGGGAGGATCTGTCCAGCTGGGCATGGGTTACAGTTGTGGCAAGTTTGATCCTGTGGCAGCGGTTACTAATACCCTGAACAATATCAGATCTGGGGCCGACAATATGATGAACGCTATGACGGCTGCTGCCAGCTCTGCCATTGCTGCATTGCCTGCCCTGATCCTGCAACGGGCCAACCCTGGTCTCTATGACCTGTTCCAGAATGCTCTGCTCAAGGCCGAGGAGACCATGAAGCTCGCCACCAAGAGCTGTGAGCAGATGGAGGCTGAGATTGCCCAGGGCAAGAACCCCTATGCGGATCTCATTACCCTCTCCAAAGGCAATGACTGGAAGATGCAGATGGGTATTGGCGGGAATGATGCTGTGACGGCAAAAAAGGCGGTTGAGGCTTCAAATGGTGATAATGGTATTCCGTGGATAGATGGTCAGGCCGGTGGTGCAGGCCAGCCGATGCTGCGTTTTACCGGGGATCTGATTCAGGCAGGCTATAACATCAACATGAACCGGCCCATCAATGCCGTTGGGCCGCCCGCTGCCACAACCCGGCTCTCCGAGATCTGGAATACCCCTGCCGATGCCCGCAGCTGGGTGGTGGATGTCGTAGGGGAGAACATCGTCACTACCTGCGACACCTGCCGCAAGGATAGCGTCCCCGGCACGGGACTGCTGCCCAAACTGCACCAAGAGACTGCGGTGGTAACGGTGGATCTTCAAAACCTGGTGAGTGGTGCCGCATCCCCAACTCTGGCGAACCTGGATAAAATTACAGCCCCCGGTGTTGCCATTAGTCGCCAGGTTATCGAAGCCATTCGTGAGATGCCTGCTACAGAGCAGAGCCTGATTATCGGGCGGCTGGTCTCTGAGATCAGCACTGCTCGCACGGTGGAGAAGGCTCTGTTTGCCAGACGATTGTTACTCTCTGGAAGACAGGTGCCAGAGGTTTATGCCACAGAGGTGGCACGGGAGCATGCGGACAGCTCCATTGTGGAACTGGACAAGGAGATTGAGAACCTGCTGTTTGAGACAAGGGTACGTAAAGAGGTGGTCTCGGACACCATCACCGTGCTGCTTCAGCGTACCGCAGTACGCCGACAGGCCTCCCGCAATACACCACTGGTTCCAGTTCGTGATCCAAGGCCGCTGAGCAATGGCCGTGTCCAGTAACGCAATATTGAAACACCGAAGCGGACTGGCAGCGATGCTACTGCTGGCGTTCATTCTGGTATTGGCTGTTGGTGCCTATCTTTGGCAGGCTGTTGAGGTCTCATCCCTATCTGTGGTTCAGTTTCAAATTGGCCAGCTTAGACCCTTTCTAACTACACTCCGACTGCTACTGATTGGCCTGGTTACTCTCTTCTGGTCAATCATGATGAATCTGCTGTATCGGGTAGGTCGAATTAATGCAGAGGGTAGGGCACAACTCCTCAATTTACGCTGGCGTGTCACTGCCTGGATGGTGGTGATTGAACTGATCCTTGGTCAAAACCTCCTGGGCCAATTCTTTGCTGCTTGGCAGGGAGCAACCCTATGAGTGTTGATAGCTACCTTGAACTCTTCACTACCCTGTTTGGCTGGTCATTCTATAACATCCTGTGGGATGTGCTGGTGGGTACCGGCATTGTCTACTTGCCGTTTCTGGGTATCCTCATCGACAACTGGCGGGAACCTGCTCAAGGTGGAGAGTTTGGAACCGTAACCGGCCTCTCCCTGCGTCGTATGGAACTGGAGATGTTCATCGCCCTGTTGGTGGTGGTACTGGCAGGCCAACCTGCTGCACTCACTCCCCTCAGTGCAGGCACACTGAGCTACACACCGCCACCCACCTTGGCCAATCCTGCACCTTCAGTTGCCACGGTGGCAGCCTCCCAAAGTACCTATGGTACAGAGGGTTTCAATGGGTCACCGGCCACCGTAAATGTTCCGGCCTGGTGGTATGCGGTAATGGCCATCTCATCAGGCTTCAACCATGCGGTAGTTGAAGGTCTGCCAGCCTCATCGGATATGCGTACCTACGAGCAACAGGCCCGCCTGGCCACCATTGCTGATCCCCGTCTACGACAGGAGAGTAGCGACTTCTTTAGTGAGTGTTTTATCCCGGCCCGATCCAAATACCAGGCAGATCGACCAGCAACAGCCGCAGTCAATGTCCTGCTGACAACCTATGGGCCAGATGATCCTGACTGGATGGGCTCCCACGTCTATCGCAGCATATCTGGCTACTACGACACCCTCCGCCCCACAAAACAGATCCCCGGCTGGGCTTATGCCCCGGCCAGGGATACAGAGTACGATCCAGTTATACCACCCACCTGGGGCAAGCCCTACTGCAAACAGTGGTGGGAGGATGGTGCAATTGGCCTGCGCCAGAAGCTGATCGATGAGGCTGATGCCACATCAGCAGGTTTTTCAGGTCTCGTAGTGGCCGTCGCACCAGCCCTGGCCGGAGAGAAACAAAAGGATGCTGTAGCCAGAACCGTCCTCAACAATGCGCCACCAGTCTGGTCCAGCAACGAACTGGTAACCAGCAACTCAACAGGAGATGGCTGGCTAAGCACTGCCCAAAACATCGCCAAAGGTGGCTTAGCAGCAGGCGGCATCCTCACCGCCTCGGCACTTTTCTCCGTCACCATGACCGCCATGCTCCAGGCGCTACCCATGGTTCAGGCCATACTTCTGCTAGGCATCTATGCATTGCTGCCCCTGGTAGTGGTGCTCTCCCGCTACTCCCTCTCCATGATGGTCATCGGTGCCATGGCCATCTTCACCGTCAAATTCTGGAGCGTCCTCTGGTACCTGTCCATGTGGGTGGATCAGAACCTAATCCTGTCCATGTATCCGGATGTAAACAGCTTCTTGCAAATCTTCGCCAATCCAGGAGAACACGAGACCAAGCGTATGCTGCTCAATATGATTACGACCAGTCTCTATATGGGGCTGCCGCTATTGTGGAGCGGGATGATGGCGTGGGCAGGGGTAAATATCGGGAAGTCTCTTGAGGTTGCAACCAATCCTCTTCGAGGACCAGCTCAAGATGCGGGTACAAAAGGTGGGAATATGGGAAAGGCTGTTGCTAGTAAGGGGCTAAAACGCTAATCGTCTTCATACCAACCAGCGGGAT
>Ga0316190_10000452_pt1 | contig 28265 bp, 22 predicted proteins | sample Eddworburrow2_MG_FD_204929 | JGI IMG/M metagenome (GOLD analysis project Ga0316190, IMG submission 204929) | Coastal sediment microbial communities from Maine, United States - Eddy worm burrow 2 | ecosystem: Environmental > Aquatic > Marine > Coastal > Sediment | place: USA: Maine | collected... | reverse complement strand
GATTAATTCATCTGAATTTGTTTGCTAAACGAGATTTGATTCAGCTATTCAAACCACCGCCAGATGTGATGAGTACATCACCGCAGATGAGGTTGATATGATGGCAAAAATAAGTGGGACAGCAGTGAGTCGTACTATCTTGAGAGTGCATTAAAAAAAGAGCGACAAACCACTCTCTGCATATCAACGCCGCGCCCATTGCAGAGAATACTCTGCTACCTGATCACGCCAAACCTGGCGTGAAAAAGTATGGTCGGCTTGTGGCACATGCCTGATCTCAACTGCCTTGGTCTTCAGTAATTTTTTCCAAGCCTTAGAGGCTTTAACCATATCTTCAAATTCAGCAGCCGTCAGATCATTCCCACTAATGAGAATGCCGACCTGCCCTTGGAAATGCTCAAGCCCCTGATACATCCTTTGCGGCAATGCCGTAGTTGCAGCCAACTCATTTAAGTCCGCTTCTTTTTCTTCTTGCCCAGAATTCAGCGCAGCATTATTACCACAAGATCTTTTTACAGCACCCCATAGAGAACTAAGAGACCTTGCAAATTCAAACTTACCACCAAACACTTTCTGCCAAAAAGCTTTATCAAACACACGCTGAAGGTAATAGTGTTTAAGGTAAGCTTTGGCTTCTCCAGACTCCGTCCATACCCAAGGGTTTAGCAGAATCAGCCCCTGGACACGAGGATCAGTATGCCCATAAAACAGTGCGGCTGAGGCAGCATCACACAAGCCCCATAACACAACAGATTGCAAACCAGGGGACTCTATAAAAAAGGCATCAATAGCAGCACAAATGTCATCCCCCACCTCTTCAAAGGTGCGAACTTCACCCTCAGAATCTCCCATGCCTCGGTAATCAAAACGCAAGACAGGGATGTTATTAGCTGCCAGATAACGGGCTAACAATAGGAATTGGCGATGACTACCGGCTCTATATTGTGGACCTCCAACGATTACAAGCACGCCAGTGGCTGCACAACCTGTACCATGCACAATGCCTACCAGACGTTTATCGCCACACTTAAAAACAATGGCACGTTCGTTATGCGCCATGCGGCTCATCTCCTTTAAGGAAATTGACTGTTTTAGCAACTACGTCATGATTTTCCACAATTCCGACACTATTCCAAAATGGCTCACCAATGACGATCTGATGCTGCATAGCAACATTCGCCTCACGCCAGGTTTCAGTCAGATTACGATGAGGCAAAGGAGGCAAGAGTCCTTCACTTGCTACCAGATCAATCCAGCAAGTCGCAGGCAAACTATCAGGCTCAATGTTTTTTAGTGAGGAAGATGACAAACCGTCAGCCACTGCCGAAGTCAAAGCATAACCTGCTACTTCAACCACTTCACCAGCGCTCAATAACTGCATCATGGAATGGGAATCTTCTTCTTTGCTACCGGCAAGCATGTCGGAAGCCAGACGCAAACGCAGAAACTGCTTTAGATAGACCGCCCCATCAACAACAGGCTGCCAAAGTACCAGCTTATCCGGTTTGGATCGTGACTTTTGTAGATAATCAGCAACCAACAGCGTGCCTGCCCGCACACCTAACAAAGAGTAACGATCAATTCCATAATCGTTTTGCACAGTTGCAACAGTGCAATTCAGTTGCTCTAGCCAGCCACGCCAACTGGCTTCAACAAACTCACCCTCGCTGTCCCCGGTGCCATAAAAATCCGGCAATACCACATGATAGCCAGATGCTGCCAGCGCTTCTGCCAACAACGTTAGCATACGTCGACACTGGTTCATCTCTTCAGCAAATGGCGGCACCAGAACCACCCCAGAATGTGCCTTGAAAGCGTGAGGAGTTCGATGAATGACAAAAATTCGCCCTTGAGGCGAATCTATAAACATCGGAATTACATCAAAGCGACTCAAATCTTGCTTTCAACAAATGAAACCAAACTGCCTATCGTTTCAAATACTTCGGCATTGATTTCATCGTCCTCAATAACAAAACCATAGTACTCCTCCAAGCGGGCTATAAAGGAAACTACAGACATTGAATCAAGCTCAGGGATACTTCCAAGCAAAGCAGTGGATGCAGAAAAGTCATTAACCTTATCTCCAAGCTGCAGAACATCAGCCACAATTTGCTTTACTTCATCCAAAACAGCCATTTAAACACCATAAGATCATTGATTTATAGAGCAGAGAAGCCCATCACGACTTTCTAAGCACACTTTTAAGTTTCAAATTCCAAAATGCCAGCATCCTGCCCCGCCAGGTACATCTATTAAAAACTCTAACGCGACACCGTTCCTGCTTGTGCGACATCCAGTCTCTTTTATAAGCATCATTGCCAGTAAGAAAATCAATCAGCCTCACACGATCAACATCAATCACCTGCTTCATCATGGCTGCAGTCAATATCGTACCCACTGAATATTTGGCATATTGCTCATCGTAGGAAAGCTTATATATCGATGCAACACCATCTTTCACAAACCAAAGTTGGGCGGCCACTGGCTTATCACTGATATACATCAACCCAAGTTTCAACCAACCTTTCCTGGCAAAGCACTGAATAATTTCTCGAATAAACGCCGGGTGACTCTCCTCCGACTTCCAGCTTTTTTGATACACCATCTCATAATCACAGATGAAGCGCTCCAAGTCACTATCATCCTGAATAATACGTATAGTACTTCCAAGCTCACGATCCAGCTTTCGCTGCTTTCGCCGTAACGTATTTCTTAGCTTCGATGGCAGTGATTGCTCATAGGTCTCATAACTTTGCCCATCCACCTCTAAATACCAATTGGTAAAACATTCAGTGACTGTATAAGGGCATCTGCATGCATCTAATGAGTGACGGAGCTGGCAAAAAAAGGGGGCATCCCTAGCCATGGGCTCCAGCGACATCTCATCCCACTCAAGCGAGCCATCTCCCAACGCTGAAACAAAACAGGAGACCACATCTCTCAAAGATTGATCACTTGCAGGGGAAACAGGCTGAAACAAAGCCGTGTAGTAATTAGCAAGCGCACTCAAAGACTGAATTGACAATCGCCCCGACACACCTGATAACAATGGCATTCCCAACAGCAGGCGATTTGAAACTTCATCAACAATACCTACCATTAAGGAAGATTCAGGCTGCTCGAGCACATGCATCACATACGCTTCAAACCACTCTAGCGTCTGATCAAAGCCTAGTGCCTGCTGATCCGACGTAATATCAGCATAGGCCGCTAGCCACGTATCTGCCCCCTTATAAGCAATCAGGCGCATACACTAATCAGAGCGAGTTCTTGACAGGCGCCACAACCTTTGATTGAACGTCCTAAGATAAAAATTCTACCGCACGGCTCAGTAGTCAACTTAATTAACACTCCATCCCATCAAATGTTTACCTAGAGACCATTAACCCATTCATTTCAGGGATTTGCATGAAGATTACACGGGATATTGTACATAATTTATATATTTTCCGGGTTACGTTCTTATTTAAGATAAAATACGCCAAACTCAAGATTCATCCTACAGGATGAATTGAGAAATCAGGCAGACTTATCACTTAACACCAGATCTGTTAGATTTAACTAAATCAAACCAAAGGCCAGACTTAAATGCTTCAGCAAACAGCCAAACGTGCAATGCGCCTTATTGCTCTTGTTATTATGCTGCCAGTTTACTTTATTTACTCAATAACCAGCTTGGTTTCTTCCAAAGACCAAACCTTTGCAGGATTTGCACAATTTCTAAGTCTATTCCCAGGTATATCTGGCAGCTACCTTCGCGTAGCTTTTTACCAATTAGCCATGCAGAAGTGTCAAGGAGAACTATTTATCGGCTTTGGCACATTATTTTCACAACAACAGACTGAATTATTCGACGGAGTCTATATCGGCCCTCAATGCAACATCGGAAAATGCCGTATTGAAGCTAACTGCCTACTAGGCAGCGGAGTTCATGTCATGAGCGGCAAAGAACAACACAACTTTGAAAACATCGATATCCCTATTCGCGAACAGGGAGGCACCTTTGAAGCAGTGACCATTGGTGAGGATAGCTGGATAGGTAATGGCGCACTCATCATGGCAACCGTTGGGAAAAAGTGCATTATTGGAGCCGGTTCTGTCGTAATCAATGATATTCCAGACTATTCAATCGTTGCAGGTAACCCCGCAAAAATAATAAAATCTCGACAGCAATAACAGCGCTTGCTCTTCTCATACTCAGAAGAACTACACCCGCTAAAATAACAATTGACTCAGGATTTTGTTCTGCTATTGCAGAAAGGCAAAACAATGGATAGGCAGCACACACAAACTAATATAATAGCCATTGACGTTGTTGGTCAAAATGAAGGGATTTGTAAGACAGGCATTCCTTTCCCAGCAGGCAAAATTACATCCATTGATCAGTTAAATCTACAGCAAAACAACAACGAAATACCATGCTTTGCTCGTCCGCTTTGTTTTTGGCCAGATGGCAGCATCAAATGGATCAATCTTGGTTTTTTTCATTCAGCAACAAATTTAAACCCATATGAGTTGGTTATCTCAGATACATGTGATGCCAAGCAACCAGCAAATTCTACACTTGTATTTCAGGTACAAAATGAAGATGAGTTGTCTTTATCCACTCCTGAGTTTCACTACACTATTGACCTAAAAACGCTATCCTTAAGCGTACAATCAGATAACAACAAAAACCGTCCACTTCAAATTTCATCTTTAAGTGGAATACTGTCTCAAAGTGATAACCAACAAATAACAGGCACACTTAAGCGCTGGCATTCACGTACATCTCACAATGTGGCGGATAACTCTTGCGGCGCAATTGAATTAGAGCTTGAAGGATATTTCGAGCATCCAGCTGACAAACAACTTCAATTTACAACAATCATTGAATTGTATCAGTCCACCTCTTCCATAAAAATACAAACAACTCTACACAACCCTAATCCTGCCAAACATCCCAACAACCATTGGGATTTAGGAGATGAAGGTTCCGTGTTATTTAAATCCCTGACCTTTGACATTGATTTTGCGGAAGACGATAAAGTCATGTACCTCTCTTCGCAAAACTCAGAATGGCGATCCACAGGATCTAATACGAAGATTGTCCAGCTAGCAAGTGGTGGGAGCAACTGGCAAAGCCCAGTGCATACTGACAAAAACAACCAAGTTACTCTGAATACTAATGGGTTTGAAGTATTAAACGACCAGATTAAAATTGACCATGGAAAGAGGGCCACCCCCATCTTGCACAGCGCGAATGGCATTGGCCTGACAATCGAAAAATTTTGGCAAAACTTTCCAACAGCCATTGAGTTCAATAATAACAGTTGCCATATTGGATTATTCCCACCAAGCACTGACAGCTACCATGAGCTGCAAGGTGGAGAGAGAAAAACCCACACATTTTGGTTAAACTTCACTAATCAATCTAGCGGCCTTGATTGGGTGCATTCGCCACCAATAGCCAAGCCAGCGAATGCATGGTTGGCTGAATGCAGTGCATTACCTGTATTTTCAAAAACCACTAAAACTGACCCTATAGCAAATTTAATTAGATCGGGTCTGGAGCATGAACAAAACTTCTTTGCCAAGCGTGAGGCTATTGATGAATACGGCTGGCGTCACTTTGGCGATTTGTACGCTGATCATGAAACATTGGGCTATCAAGGGGAGGAGCTATTTGCATCCCACTATAATAATCAATATGACCCTATCTACGGGTTCTTAAAACAATTTTTACTGACCGGTGACACCCGCTGGCTCGAGCTGGCAGACGATCTTGCTAAGCATGTAAAAGATATCGATATATACCATACGACAGAAGACAAAGCCGAATATAACGGCGGTCTCTTCTGGCACACTGATCATTATCTGAAAGCCTATACAGCAACACACCGCTCTTATTCCAAACTGCAGGGAAGTGATGCCTATGAAGGCCGCGCAGGAGGCGGTGGACCAGGTGGCCAGCACTGCTATACCACAGGCTTAACCTACCACTATCTGCTTACTGGTGCTGAAGACTCTAAACTAGCGGTATTAACCCTGGCAAAATGGATTACCCATGTATATGAAGGTACAGGTAGCTGCCTGGAGCTACTGTTAGCCACTAAAAATCGTAATGTGCCAGGCCTAAAGAATCCTCTTAGCGGTCAATATCCATTTGACCGTGGCACCGCCAACTATGCCATTGCATTACTGGATTGCTATCAATTAACTCAAGAACAAGAGCACCTTCTTCAGGTTGAGCACATTATCTATAACACCGTACATCCAGCAGATGATATCACCGCACGCAATCTTTCCGATGCCGAGGAGCACTGGTTCTACACTGTTTTCTTACAAGCTATATGCCGCTATCTACAAACCAAGGAAATAGCAGGCTCCTATGATGATGCATTCTATTACGCCCGAGATGCACTGCTGCACTACGCTGATTGGATGCTATCCCATGAATACCCTTATTTGGATAAGCCTGAAATATTAGAATTCCCAAATGACACATGGACGGCTCAGGATTTAAGAAAAACTCATGTACTCGCCGCCGCCTTTTATTATTCACCAGACAGCAATAAGGCATATCTGGATAAGGCTAGATATTTCCAGGACTATGTTGCCACACGCCTATCATCATCTATAGAGCGAAGCTACACCCGAGTTTTGGCATTGCTTATGCAGAATCATGGTTCTTTGGAGTACTATGCATCACAACAAAAAACCATAGACTTTACCCAACGTCGTCAAGACTGGCCAAAAGCAAATTACCACCAGCCCCCAGGCGTTGTGACCGGCCTAGCCAAAGCACTTGGTAAACGGCTCTTAAAACTGTCCGTTGCTAATGAGATTAACTGGCTGAAAAAGCGCATCAAAAAATAGGGTAGAAGCATAGTGACCACTAACAATTTAGTCTCTTTTATCATCCCTCATAAAGGGCGCTTCGAAATGCTAAAGGAGACCTTGCGCTCAATCAGCGAACAGGCCTATCCACTGGATAAAATTGAAGTAATTGTAGTCAGTCAAACCCCTGAGATTGAAAGCACCCCACTTCTGGATAACAACAAACTAAACTTAAAGACTATACTTCTTCCGGAGTCTAAAACTATCTCAGCATTACGTAACCACGGGGTAACGCAAGCGGCTGGTCAGCATTTGGCCTTCTTGGATGCAGATATTTTTATCTCACCAAATTGGATCACCTGCATGTTGTCTCATTTACATAATGGGGAAGAGAGAGCGATAGTCAGTGCCATGCAAATTTGCAACCCATCAGCCCCACCATTGGAGCATATTCGCACCTGCTTAAGTAATGCGGAGCTGGATACCAATGTCGCGTTCTTACCGGGGCGCAATCTATTTTTAGCCCGGCACTCTTTTGACAAAATTGGGGGGTTTCCTGAACACCTTATTACCTGTGAAGATTATTTCTTCACCGATAAAGCAGCGCAATTGGGCAACTTGTATTACACCTCAGATGCCACCTACATCCATCTAGGCGAGGATAAAGTTTTTTCTGAGATGTTTAAGAAAGAAACCTGGCGTGGGCAATCAAACTTACAATCAATCCAGGGGCGGCGCATTCCACTGAGAGAAATACCCAGCTTTATTTTGCCCCTGGGAATTTGCCTGTCATTATTGGCGGCACTGGTTAGCTTGCTATTTCAAGCCTATCCCCTAGCACTACTTTTTTTCCTTCTTGGCGCAGGGCCTTTGCTTGCCTATAGCATCAGACTGCACCGTTTATCCAAAGAAGTAGTTAACTTCAGCTCCATATTCAAGTTCTACGCAGTCTATTTTCCTGCTCGTGCCATTGGCACCTTAGCTGGCTTATTCAAATCCATCGGCGCCAACCACACTTAAGAAAAAATAATGAAATGAAAAAAACTATCAATGTCCTGCAGTTTATTTGCCCTACAGGTTTCTATGGTGCTGAGCGATGGATCTTGGCCCTTGCCAAACATTTGGATCCTAACAAAGTGCGGTGCGATCTGGTGGTAACCGCCGAACCTGGCAACCAGAACCTGGAGATAAGTCATCAGTATAAAACCTTAGGGCTGGATGCCTATGAGGTTCCCATGAGCAATAAATTTGATTTCACTGCAATCTCAAAGCTGGCAGAACTGATCCATGAAAAGCAGATAGATATAATCCACACCCATGGCTATAAATCAGACCTTATTGGTGTATTAGCTGCACGCAAAGCAGGAATACCCTGTGTTGTCACACCACATGGATTTGAAAATGCCAAGGATCTAAAGCTTCGGCTATTCATCTGGCTTGGCTGCCAAGCCATGCGCTTTGCTGCCAAAGTGGTGCCGCTGTCCCAGCAATTACAGGAAGACTGCCAACGCATAGGCGTTCACCCAGGCAAAACTCTATATATTCAAAACGGCGTTGATCTTTCTGAAGTAGAAAATGTGGAGACACCTAAAGCTGTTCCAGGCGCAGAAAAACGCATTGGCTTTGTTGGCCAAATGATTAGCCGCAAAAACATCTTTGACCTGCTAGATATCTTTGATGCACTGCATGCCAAACACCCCAACACACGCCTAATCCTATTGGGTGACGGTGACCAGCGGATAGAGTTGGAAAAATATGCCACAACACTGGCAAGCCAAAGTCATATTGAGTTTCTTGGCTTTAGGGATGATCGTTTGGAATTACTAAAATCCTTCGACTTATTTGTAATGACCTCCACCCTGGAAGGTATTCCCCGTTGCCTAATGGAAGCTACAGCCGCTGAAATACCAGTTGCCGCCTATGACATTCCAGGCATTGATCAACTGATCACTCATAATCAGACCGGGCTCTTAGCCCCCTTGGGCGATAAACAACAACTTCAAGCCCATTGGGAAACCCTGCTATTTGAGCCTGATACTGCAAAGAAATTGACAGCCGCAGCCAAAGAGTTCGTTTATGATCACTATTCAGCCCAACGTATGGCTACCGAATACACAGAATTATTTGAACAGTTAACAGGGAAGTCGTAATGACAACCAACAGGGACAGCAACAAGCCAATTCTATTTGTTCTCTCAGTTGATACAGAAGAAGAGTGGGACTGGTCTGGCCCCTTCCCTCAGCAGGATTTCAGTGTTAATAACGTGGCAAAGCTAGCTGATTTCCAGCAAATGTGTGATGGCATTGGCATCAAGCCGACTTATTTTGTTGATTATGCTGTTGCTGACAATAGCTCTTCCGCTGAGGTTCTAAAATCTCTTGTTACAGATAACAATTGCGAAATTGGTGCTCATCTTCATCCTTGGTGCAACCCTCCATTTTTTGGCTATGTAGGGGAAAAGGAATCTCATGTGGTTAGCCTGCCAATTGAACAAATAGAGAAAAAACTGTCAACGCTGACAAGCCGGTTAACCGAACAGTTTGGTTATACCCCGCGATCATTCCGCACGGGTCGCTGGGGAATAGATAGCAAAGTCATACAACTATTGGTTAAGCATGGTTTTAAAGTAGATTCAAGTATTTACCCCTTTTTCCGAAGTAAATATTTTAGCTGCCAGGGAGCGCCCAACAGACCTTACTGGCCTGCCTTAAACAATCCTCTTAAGATAAACAATAACCAAAAGGATATTTTTGAACTTCCTATTACTGCCGGTTTTAACCACAGCAACTTTAAACTATGCGAACACCTTTATCGTATTCTTTCCCATCCCGCCATCAGTTATTCGCGCTTAGAGGGTATCGCATGGCGCACCCATCTTTTAAGAAGAAGCTACCTGAGCCCAGAGCTGTTTAATACGAATGAGATGTTAAGTTTGTGTCGTATAGTGCTGAATAAGAATTATCCTGTTTTGCATATGTTTTTACATAGCTCAAGCCTGATTGACAATAACAATAGCTTGGTAGGAAAGCATAATGCGTACGAATATATCAGCAGCGCCGTCAAGCAGATGGTCACACAATTGCAACAGGAGGTTGATATTAAATTTTGTACAATCTCCGAAGCAGCTAATATTTTACAACAAAGAGAGCGGCGTTAATGGGACTGCAAATTCGCCAGGCAACATCCTCTGATAAAGCATGTTGGAATCAATATGTACAAGCTCATCCACAAGCCACCGCATATCAAAACTTTGCTTGGGTCGAAAGCGTAGAGCAGGCTTATGGCCATCCCAATATCAGCCTGATTGCATTAGATCATGACCAGGTCGTTGGAGTGTTGCCCATCACAAAAATGCAAATCCCCTTGTCGGGAAACTTTCTCTGTGCGCTACCTTTTTGTGATATTGGCCATGCATTAACTGACAATGATCAAATCACTGCTGCCCTACTGGAGCAGTTGAACAACCTGAAAAACTCAAGCGGCGCAAAACATATAGAATACCGAGACACCTGCTCTCCTATCGCAGATTCACCTACCATGGCCAGCGAACTGCAAGGAAAAAAAGTACGCATGCTGTTGCCACTACCAGAAACATCAGAGCAATTGCTGAAAGGCTTTAAGTCCAAGCTGCGTAGTCAAATCCGCAAAGCCGAAAAAAATGGCCTGACGTACCAGGTAGGCAATAGTACAGAGCTGCTCGATCACTTTTATCACGTATTTATCTACAATATGCGGAAACTAGGCTCACCAGTACACAGTAAGGCCTGGTATCAAGCATTAAGCGAAAATTACCAGAGCAACAACCTATTGATCTCCATTGTTTACACAGAAAAAACGCCTATTGGTGCCGGTATCGTCTTGCGTAATGGTAACAAAGCCTGCATTCCCTGGGCCTCTACCCTGGCAGAGTACAATCGCTTAGCCCCTAATATGTTGCTGTACTGGTCTTTGCTCAAGGAAGTGACAGACTCAGGCGCCAAGGAATTTGATTTTGGCCGCTCTACCTATGGAGAAGGCACATTTAAATTCAAACAGCAATGGGGAGCCCAGCCACTACCATTAAACTGGTCTTTGCCAGGGCATGAGCAACACTCACCAGAAAAGCAGACAAAACCAGGGAAATTAAGGAAAATAGTTGAACAAACCTGGTCAAGATTACCTATAGGTATGACAACTCTGGTTGGGCCTAGGATAAGAAAGTACATCAGCTTATGAGTTCGTGTTAATTCAAGCTAAGTAATAATACAGACACGAATACAATAGGAATAAACAGTTATGTGTGGGATCGCTGGCTTTACCCAATTTACCCAGCCCATGGGAACAATTGATACCCTAAGAACTATGGGTAACACCATATTTCACCGTGGCCCTAACGCAGGTGGGGAGTACCTGGATGACTGTGTAGGCCTGGCCCATCGCCGCCTAAGCATCATTGACCTATCTGAAGCTGGCAACCAACCAATGCTCTCCCATGATGAACAGTTAGTGATCGCATTTAATGGGGAGATATACAACTTTCTGGAACTGCGTAAAGAGCTGGAAAAACAAGGCTATCTGTTTAAAACCCATACCGATACAGAAGTAATCCTGGCCTTATATCAGCAGTGCGGTGAAGCCTGTCTGGAAAAATTAAATGGCATGTTCGCCTTTGCTCTGTGGGATAAACAACAGCAAAAACTCTTTATCGCCCGAGACAGAATCGGCAAAAAGCCCTTGTACTATTATCAGCAGGATGGCCGTTTTGCCTTCGCATCAGAAATAAAAGCGTTATTGACCTTGCCAGATATCCCCCGCGACATTCGGCTGGATGCGGTGTACGATTTTTTTGCCTACCAGTATATCCCTGACCCCAAGAGTATCTTTCAGCACATTCATAAGCTGCCACCTGGGCACTGTATGACAATAGATGCACAGGGAGTTAACACTCGACAATATTGGGATGTCTCTTTCAAACATGTTAGTAATGGCAGTGAAGCTCAACTCACAGAGCAGCTCTTGGAGCTGGCCACTACCTGTACTAAGCGAAGAATGATCAGTGATGTGCCATTGGGTGCGTTTTTAAGTGGAGGCATAGATTCAAGTGGTGTAGTAGCCATGATGGCGCTGAACAGTGACACCCCTGTAAAAACCTGTTCAATTGGTTTTGATGAAAAAAAGTTTAATGAAACTGAATTCGCACAAATAGTTGCCGACAAGTACAAAACAGAACATCATGAACTCACCGTACACCAGAATGTGAAAGATAATCTGGAAAAAATAGTCCGCTTTTTTGACGAGCCCTTTGCCGACCCTTCATTGGTACCTACCTATTTTGTATCTGAACTAGCTAAGCAACAGGTAACAGTAGCCATTGCTGGAGACGGTGGAGATGAAGTCTTCGCTGGTTATGAAAAGTATACAATCGATGCTATTGAAAACCGTTTACGCAGCAAATTTCCACACTGGGTACGTAAAAAAGTATTCCCAAAACTGGCTAACCTTCTTGCCCAGAGTAATGCCACTGTTTGTCGTAAAGGTAAGTCTTTGTTGACCAGCCTCAGCCTGGAACCCGCCATGGGTTTCTATCTATCAAATGCCCAAATCGATGATCGCCATTGGAACAATCTGATTACACCAGAAACAAAAAGTCAGTTAGGTGATTACCACCCCTCCAAACTAACCACTGATGCATATGAAAGTTCAGATGGCCCGGATCACCTGGCGAAGATCTTGTATACCGATATGAAGACCTATTTACCCGGTGATATTCTCGTCAAAGTAGATCGCATGAGCATGGCCAACTCTCTGGAAGTACGTGCACCTATTTTGGACAAGGAAGTCATTGAATTTGCTGCTAGTCTGCCATCTGGTATGAAGTTTCACCACGGTGAGAAAAAACATATTCTCAAACAAGCCTTTAAGCCTTTACTGTCTGACGATATTTTATATCGGAAAAAAATGGGATTTTCTGTTCCACTTGCCAGCTGGCTGAGAGATGAGATTAAAGATCTTGCTGAAAACTACCTATTCACTAAATCCACCGGCATTCAACAATTTTTTGATATGCAAGTAGTGCAAGAGCTTTGGCAGCAGCATCAAACTGCCAAAGCTGATCACTCTACCCTATTGTGGAGCATGCTGATGTTTCAAATGTGGTGGTATAACTACATGCAAACAGATACGCATGAGTCGGTTGATCAACAAACAGCTAAGGCAGCAGGCTAATAGATGTATTACCGATGGCATTGGTAGACGAGAAGTAGATGACAAAGATCAAAGTATTACACCTAACCTTCGATATGCGTATCGGCGGCACAGAACAGGTAATTAAAAACTTGATTGAGAATGCTGATCAACAACAGTTTGATATGTCAATCTTATGCATTGAGTCCCCACTTGGCCCTTTTGCTGATGACCTGCTTGCCAAAGGTATTGTCATTACTGCACTGTCTCGCTCCCCTGGATTTGATCACAAGCTAATCAAGCAAATTCACACCTATATCAAACAGCACCATATAGATGTACTTCATTGCCATCAATATACGCCGTGGGTATATGGTGTTTTAGCTGCACTTGCAACAAAAACCAAAGTGATCTTCACTGAGCATGGCCGCTTCTACCCAGACTCCAGCACTTGGAAACGAAAATTAATCAATCCTTGGTTACATAAAATAACTGCTGCAACCACTGCCATTTCAAGTGCAACCAAAGATGCACTTACTATTTTTGAAAACCTCCCAAGGAAGGATATTCAAGTCATATATAACGGCATAGCCCCATTAGAGATTGATCAAGAACAAATAGCACGACTAAGACAAGAACTGGATTTCGGGCAAAACACCCTGTGTTTAGGCACAGTAGCCAGGCTAGACCCAATCAAGAATCACCCAATGATGCTGCACGCATTTAAGCAAGTATTAGATAACGGAATTGATGCCAAATTGTTGATTGTGGGTGATGGAGAGATGCGAGAAACAATTACAGAACTGATTGCTGAGCTGCAGCTGGAACAACACGTAATATTGACCGGTTACCAAGCCAAGCCAAACAGCTATTTGGGTTTAATGGACATATACCTGCTCTCATCCTTAAGCGAAGGAACATCCATGACACTATTAGAAGCTATGTCTATTGGAAAGCCTTGCATAGTAACTGATGCTGGTGGAAATCCTGAAATTATTGAAGATCATACCAATGGGCTAGTGGTACCAAACGACAACGCGAGTGCTTTTGCAAAGGCCATCACAACCTTAGCCTGCAATCCAGACTTACGGAAAAGCATGGCAGAACAGTCACTTGTACGTTTTGAGCAAAATTTCTCAGCTGCATCAATGGTTGATCAGTTCAATCATTTGTACCAACAAAAGACAACAAATGTATAATCCTCATGTTTCAACCAAAAAGAACGAGGCCTAACTTAAACTCTTGTTGTAATTATGAATAATCAATCTAAAGCAATCGTAAGCGTCATTATACCCTCTTATAATTCAGGAAAATTCCTGAGCACAGCGATTGACAGCGCCCTGAATCAAACTTTCAAAGCACTGGAAGTGATTGTTGTTGATGATGGTTCAACTGATAACACTGTGCAAGTTGCTGAGTCTTACGGTGACAGAGTTACACTTCATCAACAAAAAAACGCGGGGGCTGCTGAAGCCAGAAATAATGGTGCAAAAATAGCCAATGGTAAATGGCTTGCCTTTCTAGATGCAGATGACATCTGGGAACCGATAAAGATCGAAACACAATTATCCCAGTGCGGAGACTATGTTTGGTCCCATACTGATTCAGTATTTATTGGATCTGGACAAGACGGCAGCGTCCGCACTAGTGAGCTTGCCCCCCACCACAGTGGAAACGTATTACCAGAGCTTGTGGTCACAAATACTGTAGGAACATCCACCGTCATGGTGCAGAAAGAAGCATTTTTTGAAGTGAGTGGGTTTGACAAATCACTACGAGCATTACAGGACTGGGATCTTTGGTTAAAACTAGCAGCCCAGCATGCGCTTGGTTATATAGACGAGCCTTTTACCCAATACAGAGTACATGAACAATCCACATCAAGAAATCCAAAAAGAACCCTGCACTATCATCTTGAAGTCATAAATAGAACTTTTTCACCAGGCGGCGTTGGTGAAGCACTGCCACATCTTCGCAAAGAAGCCCTAGCTTCCTCATTCAATGTTCTTGCTCATATTTCAGAAGAGTCGAAGGCCCCATTATTTGCTTTAGTCTGCGCATTTAAAGCATTGTGGTATAGACCCAGCGTTGTATACCAATGGAAATGTGTCGCTCGTATAATCATATTTGGATTCCTTCCACCACTATTCCAACGAAACACCAACTAAAACCATTCCTCTATATTTTGAAGGGTAGCAGTTGGAAGGGTGAACAAAACAGAGGCCAGGCATTATTAGCAAGCAATAGCTAAAAGTCTAAAGCAAAACCTAACTGCACCCTTGTAAGTTCAAATAGCTTTAGATGGCTGGAAAGGAATGGCACCAGGGCAATTCAGTATGACCGAGTATTACAGCCTGAGTGCAAGCGTAATACAAGAATCACACTTGGTTGCCCAGAAGGCTGTGGCTAGGATGTGTAACCAAATACAGCAGCTATTTTCATTTTATAAAAAACATTTACTCAGTTTAACTGTACTAGCTTAAGTCTAAGCTAGTACAGTTAATGCAGTGAAATATATCTTCTATATACGTCCCAATAAAGACGTTTCAATATTTTATTATGCCCAATAATTTACCACGTCAATTTTACATCCTCTATTAGCACAGGTTTCATGTGCATGTAATTTGTTGTTTTTCGTTTAGCCAAAATATCACTGTATATAGCCTTAGCAGCATCTTCTGTTACTTGAAGCTCATCCGCTAGAGTGCTAGCAGGCAGATTATGGTTATAAGCCCATATTGCCACATCCATCTTGTCATAAGGCAGACCATAATAGAACTCATCTTGCCCTTGGCTAAGGCTATATGTATCGGTAGTTGGTATAGCATTACAAATTTCTTCTGGAAGCCCCATGTGGCGAGCCAATGCATATACTTGAGTTTTATATAGATGTGAAATGGGTTTGATGTCAGCAGAGCCATCACCATTTTTTACGAAAAAACCCTGATCATATTCAACACGATTAGGCGTACCTACAACAGCATAATGCAACCTATCTGCATGAAAGTACTCAATGGTTTTGCGAATCCTTTGCTTGTAGTTTGTTGCAGCAACAATCTGTAGGTATTCTCTCAACTTTAAGTTCTTATCCTGCATCTCTCCTGTTGGAGACTGCACTACCAGCTTGAAGTGATTAATTTGACCTTCAAGTCCACCTGAAATTACAATTTTGTTTTTCCAGCCATCTGTGTATTCTGGAAATGTCTTCTTGATGGCTTCATCTCTCCACTTGTAGCAGCCAATAGCCTCAAGTGTTGAAGCAATGTTATGGGTTTCGTACTCAATACCTAGGTGTTTTGCCAGGATTTCACCTCTACAGGAACTGTCTGGCGATGAGTCTTGCTCAGGCAACAGAAGCCCAAAAACCTTCTTGGGGCCTAATGTTTTTACAGCTAACGCAGCAGACACTGAGCTATCTATTCCTCCAGATATTGCAACCACCAGCCCCCGCCTGTTTAATTGCGTTGTTAAAGCTGCTTTGATTGCAGTTGAAATTTTTGATATTTCAGCATCGTAATCTAGATTCAGAATAGTTTCTGATAACGTAAGTGACATGGGGAAATCCTCTTTAATCAATATCAATTAACATAAAACGGCGCACTTTTCCGGATGCTGTTTTAGGTAGTTCGGTTGTAAAAACCACTAATTTAGGCAACTTATATATCGCAAGATTTTTTTTACAATGGGCCATGATTTCTCGTTTTGAGAGATCTACACCAAGGTTTGGAATAACTACAGCTTTAATGCATTCACCTAACATAGGATCAGGCACGCCAACAACAGCAACTTCACTAACTGCGGGGATTTCTGAAATCACCTCTTCAATTTCTTTTGGGCTAATCCGATGTGCACCTACCTTCATCATATCGGAACTTCGGCCTGTTATGTAGACATAACCATCTTCATCTTTATAAGCCAAGTCACCAGTTTTTAGCCAACCATCGACAATGACCTCTGAGGTAAGCGCTTCATTCCTCCAATAACCCAACATGACATTATCACCAGACACATAAATCTCGCCTTTCTCATTGACTTTCACTGCCTGGTTCTTGTTATTACGTATCTCTATCTCTTCACCAGGTATGGGTATCCCTACCGAACCAAGTTTCTCAAAAAGCTGCTCGGGAGGAAGATAACTAATGCGCGCAGTTGCCTCAGTTTGCCCATACATGACAAAAAAACTTGCATCAGGAAGAAAGTCAGTGATCTGTTTTATATGGTGCGGTGTCATTGGGCCACCGGCTTGGGTTATATATCTAAGTGAAGATAGATCGTAGTTATTAAAGTCTACGCGTCTAAGTAATAATGTAAAAGTAGACGGAACACCGGAAAAAGCAGTTGCTCGTTCAGCGACTATTTTTTCAAGGATCACATGTGGATAAGTTAAGGAGTTTTCCAGAATAACAGTAGCGCCCGCAGCTAAGTGCGTATGTAGCACGGAGTTTCCATACGAATAGTAAAACGGCAATATGTTTAATATTCTGTCATCCGAGACCAGGCCTAAGTATGCAACGATCGAGCTGACATTAGAGCTCAAGTTAATATGGCTTAATGTCACCCCTTTTGGAGTTCCGGTTGTGCCAGATGTGTATATAATCGCTGCCGGTTTATTTGGGTCTATATCGAGCGGAATTGTGGAATCTGTATAGCTGTTATTGACTTCTCTCCAATTATTACTGCTTACAGTATTAAGTGAATCTGAGTCTTTAGGGACGATAAGCAGGTTAATCTCATCATTGAATGTTTCGTGTAGCTGAGCAAATTCACCATGCTTTTCATCAATAATGAGCCAATTTGCACCACAATGATTCAACCAGTTTGCTATATCACGATGCTTTGCTGCAGTATTGAGTGCAACAACAACACCTTTAGCCGCTAGGACTGCATAGTATGACGCAACAAATTCAGGGGAGTTTTCAACAACTAGCGTGACCCGATCGCCATCTTGCAATCCATTTTGTTTTAGAAAGTCTGCAATTCGGCAAACATCAAACCATAGTTGTGAATAGGTTACTCTGCGATCTTTATAAACAATAGCTTCATTATCTTTGTAACGCTGCGCTGTTGCTTTCAAATTTGCAACTATTGTCTGCGACTCCATGCGCAACCCTCGTTTATGCCTGTTTACTCTGTATAAACTTCAAAATATTAGACACCGAGTCTAAATTAGCGGGTACCATTTCATCGTCTTTTACAGTAATTTCAAAATCATCTTCAAGAAAGAGGATAACTTCAAGCATCCCCGTAGAGTCCACGATACCCTTCTCGAGGAAAGAGTCGTCATTAGCAAGCTGCGATTGATCTTCTGTAAACAAGAAATTATCTAGAATGTAATTTCTCACTTGAGTTTCTGCATCAGACATAGTTACCTCATCCTTCCATTTAATATATTGATTAGCTAAAATTTTTTCTATAGTTTGCAACAAAATGATGATGCCACAGCTGCGTTGATAATATGCCAACAAATGCCATATTATCTTTATAGCCTAAAGGGCGTTTCATTTGTATTTTTCTCAACAGCAAATTTACTTTATTTGGATCAAAATATCCATATTCTTCAATTGTTTTGCGATCCAGCATTTCATCCAGATAATCATGCTGTGATGTCCCAAAAAAGGAAGGAATGTCTGGTGCTCGATATGGCTGCTTGAAGCGATTAATAACGCGATCCGGTAAATATTTTTGCATTGATCTTTTTAGAAGATATTTTTCGTTCAATGCTTTCATCTTAAGATGAATAGGCAGCTTGTTGGCAAACTCGATAACCCTATGATCTAAAAAGGGGAACCTTCCTTCAACAGAGTTAGCCATTAGCATTCTGTCTCCCTGCGACGAGAGCAAATAGGTTGCCATTAGCGTTTTTGCTTCCAGGTATTGTGCCTTACAGAAATAGTTTAAACGATCAAAATTATCTGGAAGTTTCTCTATTAAGGCATCAATTGCATTGCCCCGCAAAGACTCTTTTGCGGAGGATGATAGAAAATTCTTCACACTTGCGGTGGTCGTCCATCTTGGAATGTGTGAAAAACATGGCATATCAGGCGTATCTATACCGGCACCAAAAAAGGCCTCAAGATAGGCTTGTCCACTGGCAGAGCTTATATCCAAATAAGGATATAGCTTCTTCAGCAATAGCGGACGGAGCTTGGATGCCTTATCTGCCGCCCAAAAATGACGAATTTTTGTTTCTTTAAAAATATCATACCCACCGAATACCTCATCTGCACCTTCTCCAGTTAATACCACCTTATAGCCGTTTTCGTGTACTAACCCAGACAAAAGCTTCATAGGAACAGGAGCAGTGCGTAAAATGGGGGACTCTGTATGCCAAATTGTTTGTGGGAAGTTGCTTGCAATACTCTCATGGGTGCAAACAACTTCACTGTGATCTGTTCCAAGGTGATTTCGGACAAGTTGTTGATATTCCCTTTCATCCAGCTTGCCATCCTGGAAGCCAATTGAAAACGTACGCAGATCAGCCCCATTTTCTTTTATCAGGGCTGTTAGAACTGAAGAGTCAAGCCCTCCCGATAGATACGCCCCAACTGGCACATCAGAACGAAGTCTAATAGACGTCGCATCGTGCAGGAGGTGGTGTAATTCTTCCTGGAGCGAGTCGGTCGATCTACCCCGATATGCCGCAGTATCCTCCAGCTGCCAGTCCCAATAAATGCGAGTATCAATTTTATCTTGATTTGCGACTAGCATTTCTCCTGGCTGGAGCTGCATCACGCCTTCAAAGATAGTTGTATTTCCATATGGCGACCAAAAAGTAAATATCTGATCCAATCCATTGAGACTCATAGGAAGCGGCTTCCCCACAGCCGGAAGTATCGCCTTTACTTCAGATCCAAATATGAGCCTGCCCGCAGAGATGGTGTAAAAAAGAGGATGAATTCCAACTCTATCTCGCACTAGTATTAGTTTTTTCTTGCTTACATCCCATAGCGCTATGGCAAATTGGCCATTTAAATGGCTAGCAAAATCCAGCCCATACTCTTCATACAGATGAACGATGACTTCGGTATCACTTTTTGTTTTAAATATGTGGCCTCTCTTCACCAAGAGCTCACGAAGCTCAATATAGTTAAATATTTCACCATTAAAAACGACAAATACAGTATCATTTTCGTTGGCGATTGGCTGACTTCCACTTGTTAAATCTATAATGCTCAATCGTGCATGGGCTAAGCCAATCCCTTTTCCAAGATGAAACCCTTTTTCATCCGGACCTCGATGGTGCAGTTGCTGAATCATTCGCGAAAGCTCATCCTTTTGAACAGCTTTTTCGCTATCTATATTGTATATACCTGCAATGCCGCACATAGATATTTGCCTATCGCTTTGTTCGTATTTTAATAAAGTTACGACTGGTTATTTTTCTGTATTCTTATGTAAAACCCGCTCAATATCACATGGGCTTGTCCCTATCATGGTGAAATTAAGGTGCACCAAAAAGAATCACATTTGATAGAGATCAATTTGGTGCGGATTTGATCAGCAAAATCGTTTGTGTGGCCTTCCTGGCTATAGATTCACACACTCAGCCCAATAGCGTAAGTCATGGTTTCCCATAGAGTTCCAAGGAGTATACACCAGTGACAGCTACTCAGTTGGCTGAGTGGTAAATTTAATTGGCTGAGCGGTAAATGTGTAAAAATTGCGGACAATTAAATCTGCTAGACTTAAAGATAATAACGATGGTCGGTTTCTCTGTCAAAATCGAATAAACCATGCAATAAATAATGGCACATACAGCGATGAATTGAGTTTTTTAACGAGATACTGTTGCTAGATATAAGGATTGGTTAAATCATGTTCTACTCACAAGGGCTTGGAGATTTCAAAAGAAGCACTACGCAGTTGGCCCCTATCATGAGGATATCAAGTCTTATTAAATATAATCGCTATATAGCCCATATATATAACGCCTATTTGAGCTTTAGAACTAGGCACATTAAACAATATATTTTTGTCGCAACGACAGGAAGAAGCGGGTCAACAAGTTTAACAAACCTATTTAACGAGATAGAAGGGTGCGCCAGTTACCATGAGCCGTATCCAGTTATGCACCGCGATCCTGATTCTGAGGCTAGTGGCAACCCCACACTACTGGGCCTAAGGAAAATTGTTAATATTAAGAGATCCTCTATCGGTTATGATTATTATGTTGAGACCAATCATCAATTTATAAAAGGATTTTATGCTGATGTCTTCCATAAATTGCCGCATGACAAAATTAGCGTTATTTGTCTAAAGCGGGCAGCGATTCGTAGCGCATTATCATTTTATTCCATAGGCTCAATACCTGGAGTAACAGAAAACGGAAAAACATGGCTCCTTGATCCAGAGAATCCCGATAATGTTATTAACATATACACCGAAGATGACACGCCTCCATTCCTTCAATCCGATTTTATAAAATGCCTTTGGTATGTGTATGAAACATATGCACGCACTCACAAAATAAGGGCACTGAACCCTGATATTAGATGGGTGGACATGCAGACAGACGAGCTTAACAGTCTTGATGGTGTAACTAGGTTATTAGAGCAACTAGGCATTCCTTGCGACAGTAAAAACATTGGTAGGCTTATTGGAATCAAAGCCAATCTCAAACTAGATAAAAAGAATGGGACAATTGACCTAACAGAAGCTACGGCAATGAAATCACAATTCGACAAATACTTGATTGACTGCGGGCTGGGTGACTATGTGGCTGACTGAGCATCAGCCAGACAGATTAATACCACACTTACAGAGAGGTAATTAATTTTCATGGCCCGATACCCAGTTAAGGACACAGTGGTATCGAACTACTGATAACTGATGGTATTGAGATGCTAGTCACATTATAACAATTACATATAGCCAATAACTGGAGATATGTGAATTTCTAGATTATCTTTAGTCTGTAGTGCACGTAAAACACCGAGGCTAATACATATGATTAAAGGTCCACTTATGCCGTTTTGTTCAAAAATTCAACGCCGACATTTAATAAAACAAGGCCTTTTTCTAAGCCTAATTGCTGTACCTTTATTAGGTTCAAGCGCAGAGCTTTGCTCTCCTGACACAACGATCACAGATCCTCTTATATATAGAGAAAACCTTGAATATATTGGTGCCTTTAGAATACCAGAAGGCATTCATGGTGACTCAGCTGCCACATATACTGAAGGCCCGATAACACTTGGCCCCGATGGCAAATCCATATTTTTAGTTGGGAAATCCCGTGACCAGGCAATAGGAGAGCTCTCAATACCAGAGTTGGTAAACAGCACAACTCTGAATGATCTAAATATGGCATCAGTTATTCAGCCATTCAGGGAAGTGATTGACCGCCCTCAAACTGGAAACACGCAAAACATAGATAGAATTGGCGGTATGGAGTATGTTGATGGCGAATTGATAGTAAATGTGTATGAGTACTATGATGCAATAGACGAAGCGGAACACACTACATTGGTTGTAAGAGATGCTGCAAATCTGGCAACATCTCCAGTTGATGGATACCATGAATATCCAGTGGCCGCCCATGCTTCTGGTTGGATATCCCCAATCCCTGAGAATTTACAGGCGCTTTTAGGTGGCACTCACATTACTGGTAACTCTAAAGCCTCACCTATCATTAGCAGGTATAGCGTCGGCCCCTCAGCATTTGTAATAAATCCAGCTCAGCACATAATAGGTGGAAGAAGCCCCACTACAATACCTACGTCAACCTTGCTGGATTTTAGCCTTGATAACCCTCTAGGCGATAGAGAAAATCGGGGCATGGACTATTTGAATAATGACGACCACACCAATGATCTTTGGACAAGAATATCTAGAGCAGCATATGGATTTATTGCTCCAGGAACAAATACCTATGTAACAATTGGCTGGTCTGGGGGGCACACAAGCGGGGTTGGCTATAAAATCACCCAGGATAACGGCGATTTATGCCCAGGCCCCTGCTCATACGAAGTCGCCGATAATTACAATTATTACTGGCTGTGGGATTTGAATGACCTAATAGCGGTTCAGAACGGACAGAAGCTAGCACACAAGATAGAACCCTATGCTTATGGAGAATTCGTTACCCCTTTTCAATCCGCATCATTAGCTGAAATTCTTGGCGGGGCATTTGATAGTGCAACAAATATTCTCTATCTAACATTATATGGAGCAGACGTAGAGCAAAACAGATATGAGCGGCTTCCGGTAATTGTTGCTTATAAACTAGCCCCACCGCCTTAAGCACTATCTAACAAACAAAGTTTACGTTTTGAAACGAATTCGAAATAGAGCTGCCAAACCGTCTATTTCGAATTCATCGATCTCGTAGATCAGGTTACTATCTTACTGATAGATCTAGCAATAATTAAATGCTTAGGCACAGAATAGCCAAGCTGTTCATTTGTTGCGCCAAGCAGCACCTCTGCAATAAAACTTGGGATCAAGCCTAATCTCTTCCACCGCTGGTCAACAAGCCCTTCATCAAGGCCTGAGCCTCTGCCTTCTTTCATTTTTATTATTTTAAATTGCGTCTCCCCCAGCTCAAGCCCCAGCTTGTTTAATATAGGGGCAAGAATATGTATATCCACAGTCAGTTTTTCAAAATGTACTAGGTGGAAATTTTCCTTATTGCTATCCAGTAGCTTCATAAAATGCCGATTTTGCTTGGACCAAATGATCGACATTTTTATAGCGGTTGGCAATTGCAGAATGCGCTTAATGGTAAGATATTTTGATTCACCTTGGCGGAATGTAGTCAATTGACTTTCTAGGGTATTCAAACCATTTCTGGCAACAAATACGAACTCCGCCTCAGGATATAATTCTGCAAGAAATTCGATAACACGATCATTCCTGCCATACCTGATCTCTTTAAACCCCCAGATAACTGACTCACCTAAGCTGCTTGGGGAAAAAATTGATTCTAAGTATTGCCTGAAAATCCCATTTATATCCTCAGGTTGGAACCAGTTATTCCATGCCTGCCATCGCTCAGGCCGCTTATAAAAGTCAATTACTTCATCAGAAGCATCTGGTGGCTTCTGTGAATATGAATGTTCTTTTAATTTGGGATCTTGCGTTAGCGTAAAGTAAGCTTCTGATATCTCCTTCAAGAAGCCCGCATGTTCACCCCAAACCATTGTGTTCGGAAATGAATTAAACAGCCTTTGTACAAGAGTAGTTCCACTACGCCCGGAACCAATAATAAAAATTTGTTTTTTATATGGTGCGGCTGAAATTGTTTCTTTATCATCAATACTTGGCATAAATAAATAACATCTAATCCATTATCAAAGTGTATATTCTGGGAAGGCTTTACTTTCTTATTGCTAGGCCAGCAGCAAGTTATTAGTCATAGGAGCTAGCTGAATCTAATTGAAATATATATTGATTCCACACATATCACAAGCTCAGCTCATACCTCGCATCTGAACCCATCCAAGCCCGAGCGAGCTTCGCCGACAAACTGTGTAATTATTTTCTAAGTATGTCTTTAAAGACCGAGCAACAGCTAAAAGCTATAACCTAGCTGTACTCGATTACGACCTACCAGGAATGAAACGACCTGCCATTTGAATAATGATATCCCATGCCTCATGGCGCGTCAGGCGCATTGCAGTTAACCACACCACTAGCATGCTCACACCAATAATACTCAGTGATATCCATGAATTGAGTGCTTGAAAATCAATAAACAAACTAAGCACCTTTAAGCTAATCCAACATGCCGCAGCTATAATTAGATTGGGTATAAATGCCTCAATCTGTCTACGCACACTCACACCAACTGCTTTACTAATTACCCAGGTATTGATCACAACCTCAACAATCCCCGCAAAAACCATTGCCCACGCCACCATTAAAAGACCGTGGGGTGCTGCAGCAACCACTGCAATAAACCGCGCGACAAAAATAGCAGCTTCTTTTTTGAGGGTCAGCTTTTCTTTTTCTACTGTCACCAATGCAAAATATGAAAAGCTATGGGTAGACTGCAAAATCGCCCAAAATGCAAGAACCGAAGCAACAGGTACAGCAGCATCCCACTGATCACCAAATAGTGCGTGAATCATGGAATATGCACATATATTTACTACTGCAAATATAGGCCAGCAAAAGGCGCCCAATAATTTAATAGCATGCAAATAAGCATCCCCTACAGATTCTCCTTTCCTCTTAACTTCAGACAAGTGCGGCAATACAACTGGGCCAACTGCATGCACAATAATCTGATTCAGAAATACAACAACCCCCAGGCCTCGTGAGAACATCCCGACATCTGCCATTGTTGCTACACGCCCCAAAACCAGGTCAGGGAGACTTAATGAGAACTGTTTAAAAGTACCAGCAGCGCTTGTCAATACGCCAAACCGAAACAACTCTTTAAACCTTGAAAATGCAGGCGACCAAGGTATTCCGGGCGCGCGAAAATAAGTGTTGCAGGCTACTTCAGCAATAGCACCCACTAAGGCCCCCATTGCCAGCCCATAGTAACTGTAGCCCATTAAAACAAACCCAATACTACTGCCAGAGCGAGCCAGATTGCTTATAAATCTCACTACAAATAGAGACTGAAACTGCATGTTTCGTTTGAGAAGTGCGCTCGGTACACTTGAGAAAGGTGAGAAAATAAAAGTAGCAGCAATAATCCAGAAGATGATTTCTAACGCAGGTTCACTGTAAAATTCCGCAATGAATGGGGAGCCAATAGCAATAATTACCGCCAAACTCCAGGAGACAACCATCATCACCCCAGTAGCACAGCGAATTTTCTCATCAGATATTTCAGTTTCTCGAATTAAATACTGCCCTACACCCAAAGCACGCAGCTCTATTGCTAGAAAAGCAACAGAAGCTGCTACAGCATAAACTCCAATTTCTTCAGGCGTCAGCAAGCGAGCCAGTATGACGATAGTGGCAAGACTCATAATTTGGATTGAATGCTGGGTGAGCACTGAAAAAGCTAACGCTCGACGAATTTCAGTCACAGAATCTACCTGCACATTGTCCTACTGTTGTTATATTCATGTTTTCCTTTTCAGGCATCAAAAAGCTTAGAGATTAATCCTACAGCTTCAGCAGTAAACCGATCATTATGACTGAACAAACGCGACTCAGCCAGCCTTTCAAATCGTGTAGCAGAATTGCACAGCATATGCATTGTAAAATAAGGCCATTAGTTACAACGGTGTAACACAATGCTTGAGAAAGGTAGACACATCAAAGCTACCGCACACTACTTGCAGGGGAACCAATCATCTCCAAAAGACATAAAAGCCTTAGCAAAAAAGATGGAATATTCGAAGTGCGTACCAATGCGCCGGGATATCAGTTAAAGGCTAACAAGGGCAGGACGCAAAACTTTTAATCAAGAGATCACATCCATCAGAAATGGGGATACGGCCTCTTGATAACACAAAGAGCGGTAGATCAAGGAGCTTATATAGATAAGGCACCAAATCAACTTAAAATGCCCACGCACTATAAACTCAGAATAGATTCACCCATCTGCGCAGCAAGGCATCATCTTAAGCAACACCACTATTAAGGCATACGATATTCAACATGCAGCAGTGGTGCCGCAACCGCTTCGCCTTCAAAGGACTCTGCGGTGCGTGTACCGGTACCAGAGACCTTCAGTACGGCCGCATTGCCAGAGATCCACTCAGCGTGGTTCACAACGCTCTGGATCAGTGCCGCAATATCCGGACTTTGATGTTTTTCGTTGACTGCAGTCCAGGCGGGAAGATCGTTCCAGGAAACGACCGTTGGGGTTATGGGACGATTGGAGACGTCGAAGGCCGCTGTGCTAAACGGTGCCGCATTGCCGGAGGCTTCCGCCGTAATTTCCAGCGAGGTGGCACTTGCATTGGTCTCATCCGCTTCAAACTCCAGATAGGCCTGGGTGATGGTGGCCCCATACGGGATGTTCAAGCCAGTAAATCTTAGACCGATCAGCTGGTTGCCGCCACCTGCGTTATCATCCACCATCTCAAGGTCGCTGCTGGTGATCAGCATGGTGCCAGTTTCGCCCTCTTCAACATCGTCCTCTCTGCTGGCAATGCGCAGATCGAGGGTGTAGACCGCATCCGGGGTGGTGACCGAAGCCGCCAGACTGGTAGCCGACTGGTTGCTGGAGCCGTCATAGGCCGCTACCGTGTAGCTGTAGGTGCTGTTGCTGAGTAGACCACTGTCACTGGCAGCATTGGTGGCGACAACGCCGATGGAGGCACCATCACGGAACACTTCGTAACCCAGCACACCGTTGTTATCCATTGAGGGATCCCAGCTGAGGCTGATCTCGGTGGGTGAGGTCACCGTGGCAATCAGATTAGTCGGCACCGTCGGAGCCTGGTTGTCCGGCTCGGTGACGGTGATAAAGACGCTGCTGCTGGTGAAAAATTCACTGTCGTGCGCACTCAGTGCCAGTTCATAAACACCGGTGGCATCAAAGGTGGCTGTGGTATCCGCTTGGCTGGCATCACCAAAGGTGGCGGTACCGGGGCCGCTGATCTGACTCCAATGAATGGAGGCGATAAGGGCTCCGCTACTCCCCTCTGGCAGCCCATCATCCGAGACGGCTCCAGATAAGGTGGCTGTATTTATGATGCCCACGGTTTGGTCTGAGCCCGCATTGACCACAGGGGCTTTGTTGACCGGTGGGCCCAGGCGGTATTCAACATGCAGCAGTGCAGCATTAGCCGCTTCGCCTTCAAAGGACTCTGCGGTGCGTGTACCGGTACCAGAGACCTTCAGTACGGCGGCATTGCCAGAGATCCACGCCGTGTGGTTCACAATGTTCTGGATCAGCTCCGCAATATCCGGGCTTTGGTGCTTTTCGTTGACCGCCGTCCAGGCGGGAAGATCGTTCCAGGAAACGACCGTTGGGGTTATGGGACGATTGGAGACGTCGAAGGCCGCTGTGGTAAACGGTGCCGCATTGCCGGAGGCTTCCGCCGTGATCTCCAGCGAGGTGGCTGAGCCGTTGGTCTCATCCGCTTCAAACTCCAGATAGGCCCGGGTGATGGTGGCACCATACGGGATGTTCAAGCCAGTAAATCTTAGACCGATCAGCTGGTTGCCTGCACCGTTATCATCCACCATTTCAAGGTCACTGCTGGTGATCAGCATGGTGCCGGTCTCGCCCTCTTCCACATCATCCTCTCTGCTGGCAATGCGCAGATCGAGGGTGTAGACCGCATCCGGGGTGGTGACCGAAGCCGCCAGACTGGTAGCCGACTGGTTGCTGGAGCCGTCATAGGCCGCTACCGTGTAGCTGTAGGTGC
>Ga0316190_10000451_pt1 | contig 28266 bp, 24 predicted proteins | sample Eddworburrow2_MG_FD_204929 | JGI IMG/M metagenome (GOLD analysis project Ga0316190, IMG submission 204929) | Coastal sediment microbial communities from Maine, United States - Eddy worm burrow 2 | ecosystem: Environmental > Aquatic > Marine > Coastal > Sediment | place: USA: Maine | collected... | reverse complement strand
CACCACTCACGACCCCCCACCACCCGCCACCGCCCGCGGAACCACCAGAGGGCAACAACCCACGCACCCCAGCCTCGCGTTCCGATGAGTCGGCCATAGCCGTCGCTTGCCACTACTCATTGGCCAACGACCGGTTCGTGTACGACACCGTGACTCGTCGTACGCGCCTCGCATAAGGGCGCTGGTTGCCGGGGATACAAGTGGTGGCTGGCACCGGGGTGCAACTCGAGATCACGTCGACCGGCTGGTCGTCCGCATCATCGATCTGTGGCAGGTAGACCGAGAAAGCTGCGGATCGACGCGATGATCGCCACGTCCTGGCCTTTGGGGGAATGGTTGCCGGGCACCTGCTCGAAGGTCACCGGGCCCGGAATCTTGGCCAGGTGCTTCTCGAACTCCTCGGACGAACCAAACGGATCCTTGGTCCCCGACACGAACAGGCTCGGCACGGCGATAGCGCCGAAGTGGTCCACTCGGAGCTTGTCGGGCTTTCCCGGTGGGTGCAGCGGAAAGCTCAACAGCACAAGTGCGGCGGCAGGCAATCCTTCGGCGACTGCCACCGAGCACGAGCGCCCCCCGAAGCTGCGACCCCCGAAGGCGAGGGTGTCGAGCGGCGCACCGACCCGATCGGCCAGTTCCTCGGCAGCCGCTCGGATCTTGATCACCGCACGAGGAACGCTCGTCGTCGCCAGGGTGAGCCTCTCAACCGCGATCTCGGGTAGGGCCTGCTCGATCGCCACCAGCGTTGGATGATCGCGATCCGCGCTCGCGCCGGGCGTGAGCAGCAGCCCCCGGGGCACCACAAGGTCAGTCGAGTCGGCCATGAGTCCTATGGTACGTAGGGGAGCAGAACCTTCTGTAGACGGCGCCAGGCACCCGTCAACGCACGAGATCTCTCAGGCCAACAACGTCTACGTGTTCCCCGGATTGGGCCTCGGCGCGCTGGTCGGACCCCGAGTATCCGACGGTCGCGCCGGCCTGATCGGGCGATGGTCTCGGCGAGCGGCTCAACGGCTCAGTGGTCCACGGCTCGTTCGGTCAGGATCTGATCGCAGAGATCGAGGCACTCGAGACAAACCCGAGGATCGCCGCCGTCGCGGTCGGCCAGACCGCCGCCTTGGCCGGCGGACTTCCTCGATAGTGACCATCATGTCGACAGGGTGTCGAGGCTTCGCTCGAAGGAACCTGAGTGGTTCCCGTTGATGGGACATCGACATGATGTTCACAGCCGATCGATGCCGCCGCCCCGAGTTGCGCCGACAGTCGACCGAGAAATGATCCGGCAAGTCGTTGGAGACTGGGGGTTGGGCCCTACCGGACCGAGGGCAGGGAGCGTCGGAACATATTCATCAGGGAGATAGTGGCGTAGCCGCGGATGCGGAGCCGATCGCCCGGCACCTTGACCGTCGCCGTCTCCGTTCCCGAAGGCTGTCGCACCGCCAGAAATACGGTCCCGATATCAACCCCTTCGGGTCCACCGGGTCCCCCGACACCGACCGACGCGATGGCCACATCAGCACCGAAGTCCTGTGCCACCCGTTCCGCCAGCGCCTGCGCACCAGCCTCGCTCACGTCTCCACCACCGTCATCAGAACCCGTGACCATCGAACCGCGAAACACGCTGTGCGCATCCGCCACCGACGTGAGACGGTCCGTCATCATCCCCCCAGTGATGGATTCGGCCATCGCCAGGCTCCATCCCTGCGCGGCAAGTGCCTCCACCACAATCGACTCCATCGTGTCGTCGTCGGCCCCGAAGATCAGATCGCCGAGAATGGTGCGGATCACCGCCTCCTCGTCCGCCAGCATCGCCTCAGCCGCCGCATCGTCGGCGGCGGACGCCGTGATCCGCACCTTGAGCCCTTCGACACCGCTGGCGTTAAACGCCAAGGTCGGGTTGCCGATCCGGTCCAGCTCATCGATCCGCGTCGCCAGCATCTCGGCCAAACCGGACTCGGACTGGCCCCAGGTCTTCAACGTTCGGCTACGAATCACCGAGCTGATTCCCGCTCGTTCCTGGAGATCGGGAACGACGAACTGCCCGACCATGATCTTCATCTCATAAGGCACTCCGGGCACTGCATAGATCACCTTGTCGCCCACCGGTGCCATCAGGCCGGGCGCGGTCCCGGGCTGCTGGGGAATCGTGACCGCCCCGACAGGCACATCGGCCTGCAGCAGGTTGTTCGCCGGCATCTCCCGGCCCCGGCTCGAGAACATCTCAGTAATACGAGCAACGATCGTCTCGTCGCGTTCCAGACCTACGTTCATCACCTCGGCGATCGCCGCTCGGGTGATGTCGTCCTGGGTCGGGCCCAGTCCGCCGCACACGATCACGGCGTCAGAACGCTCCAACGCATCGCGGAGCGTGGCGACCATCCGCTCATGATTGTCGCCCACCTTCACTTGGAAGTAGTTGGCGATCCCGCCCAAGGCGAGCTGCTGGCCGATCCACGACGAGTTCGTGTCGACGATCTCGCCGAGCAACAACTCCGTTCCGATGGCCACAACTTCACAGATCACGAGTAGTCCCCTTCAGCTTTGATGTAATGCTCATTTCCTCGGGTGCCGAGCGGGCCCGGACCCTCAACGGCCGGTGGCGTTCATCGCCCGCGACCCGTCACGTACGTAGAGCCAACCGCTGTATACCGTCAGACCCATCGCGCCCCACAGCACCACGATCGGCATCCACAACGCGTCGGAGGCAATCGGTGGCATCAACGCCAGCGCGCACGAGATCTCCTGGATGAACGTCTTCCACTTCGCCGACTTACGAGCCGGAATCGACAGCCCACGTCGGCCCCAATAAGACCGATAGGCGCTGATGAACAACTCGCGCACGGTAATCACGGCCACAGGGAAGAGTGGGAAAAGGCCCTTGGCCACCAGCGCAAAGAGCGTCCCGAGCACCAACACCTTGTCGGCCAACGGATCGAGAAAGGCGCCCGCCCTCGTCACGCCGTGCCGGCGCGCCAGCCACCCATCGAACCAGTCGGTGATCGCGATAAGGAACCCGAAGGCCAGCACCCACCAATTTGGTCCCGTGCTCATGAACAGCACCAGGAACAGCGGGGTCAGCAGGATGCGGGAAATGGTCAACAGATTGGCCGGGGTGACCAGGCGCGACGCATCCTCGGGATCAGAACCCCGAGCTGCACGATCGCCCAACGACTCAGTCATCGTCGGACTCGGTCACCGCACCGTCGGTCAACAGGTCCGGGCCCTGCACCGCGACGACCTCAACCGAGTGGAAGGTGCCAGGGGCCAGGTTCGGCGGCAATCGAACAACGCCGTCGATCTCCGGAGCCTCGCGGTGGGTGCGGCCCACACCGACGGCGTCGACCAATACCTCGACCTGCTCTCCGATCAGGTCATCGCGCTGGGCCTGGGTGATGGTGTCCTGGATCAGGTTCAGTTCGTCGAGCCGCTCCGCGACCAGCTCCGCGGCCACCGCGCCGTCCAGGCCGACCGCGTACGTCCCCGCCTCAGCCGAATAGCTGAACAACCCACACCAATCGAGCCGGGCCGCGGCCACGAACTCCAACAGGGCGTCATGATCCGCCTCGGTCTCTCCCGGATAGCCCACGATGAAGTTCGAACGAAACACCGCATTGGGCTCGCGCCGCCGGATGGCCTCTATGCGTTCGAGGAAGAGGCTGCCGTCGCCCCACCGGCGCATCTTGCGGAGCAGAGGTCGAGAGACATGCTGTAGCGACAGATCGAAATAGGGCACCTGGGTCTCACAGATGGTGTCGATCAAACGGTCGGTCAGCTCGGATGGATAGAGATAGAGCAGGCGTACCCTGTCCACGAGCGCCCCGACCTCAGACACGAGAGGTATGAGCTCCTTGTTCCCGTGGCCTTGGTCGCGACCATAAGAAGCGAGGTCCTGAGCGACGAGGACGACCTCTTTGACCTCGAGGGCTTCCACCTCATCGAGGATCGAGGTTCGGCTGCGGGAACGTTGTGGGCCACGAAAAGAGGGAATGGCACAGAACCCGCACGCCCGATCGCAGCCCTCGGCGATCTTGACATAGGCCCACGGTGCGCTCGACCGCGGTCGGGGGAGGTTCAACAGATCGAATTCCGGCACCATGTTCTGGGCGACGGACGGTTTCGTTCCGATAGACACCGCCACCGACGTTGGTCCGCCACCGCCGGCCCCGTTTGTCAGCGGAACACCGAAGCCACCCACCCGGTCCACCTCGGGCAGCGCTTCGGCCAGCTCCTGGCCATAGCGTTCGGCGAGACAGCCGGTCACGACGATCTCAGAGCCCGACTTTCGCCCATCGGCGAGCGCGAGGATGGTGTCGATCGACTCCTGGCGAGCCTCCTCGACGAAGGCGCAGGTGTTCACCACAACGACGTCCGCGTCGCCCGGCGAGAACGCCGGACTCAACCCATCGGCGTGCAGGGTGCCGACGAGCTTGTCCGAATCGACCTGGTTCTTGGGGCAGCCGAGAGTTTCGACCCAATAGGAACGGGGCATGCGACTTCAACACTACTGGTCAGACCACTGGCCGCTGGTGCGAGGGCGGACTCGACTCGGTCGCCGGCATTGGTCGGGACCAGTGGAATCGACGCCAACCAGACGATGAGCAGCACTGTCCCCTCCCATCGCTCCACCCGATTCTGGGTAAGCATCGCCAGCGTTGCGATCAGGGCGATGACCACCATGATGATGGCACCGGTCGACGCGAGAGCATCGTGGTCGAGCACCCCATCGCCCACCAACCCGACAACCGCACCCACCGTGAGGCTGTTGAAGAGGTTTGATCCCAGAAGGTTTCCGACGATGAGATCGGTTTCACCCTTGCGGGTCGCCGCCATGGTGGTGACCAGTTCCGGCAACGATGTTCCCACCGCCACCAGGGTGAATCCGACAAATCCGTCGCTCAACCCTGCCTCCGTGGCAATACGGGTGGCACCCAAGACCAGCAATTGGGCTCCGACAACGGTCCCGACCAGACCCGCGATGGTACGGGCGGCCTCGAGCTTGACCGGGTGTACCTCGTCGGTCTCGTACAGCTCCTCGATGTCGTGGGCCAGAGCGCCGCGTTGCTCGTCTCGTGACGATCTGATGATGTAGCTGACAGCCGCCAGGGTCAATGCGGCCAAGATGATGCCGTCGAGCCGGCTGAGCCCTCCTTGCAGCAACACCGCGAAGACGACGACGGCACCGAACGCCATGGGAGCTTCACGCCGAAGCGTCGCCGATGTGACACTGATCGGGAGGACCAAGGCCCCGGCCCCCAGCACCAAGGAGAGGTTGGCCACGTTGGACCCGATGATGTTCCCGACCCCGAGCTCGTCGCTCCCCTGAGCGGCGGCCAACCCCGAGACCAGCATTTCCGGTGCGCTGGTTCCGAAACCGATGACCAGAGCTCCGACCACGACGGGGGAAATCCGCAGTGCGGCCGAGACACGAGCCGCCCCCTCCACGAAATGATCGGCAGCTATCGTCAGTAGGCCCAGTCCGGCCGCGACCAGGACGATGTTGATCAACAAAGGAAACGGAACTCCAGGGGTGGAGCCGCTCGGGTCGAACGGCTCTGCCAGTGAACCACCGAATACGACGAGTCGGAACCTACTCGCCAGACGGGCCGGCATCGGGGTGCGCCGAAAGGCCCGGATCGCCCCCGTCGAGCTCCTCGGGACTCATCAGCACGTCGCGAGCCTTGGATCCCGTCGATGGCCCCACCACACCCTGCTGTTCGAGCAGGTCCATGATCCTACCGGCTCGGGCGAAGCCAACCCGTAGCTTGCGTTGAAGCATCGAGGTGGAACCGAGCTGGCTACGCACGATCAGATCTCGGGCCTGGGCCAAGAGCTCGTCTCCATCGTCGTCCGCTGAGGACCCGATGTTTGAATTGGCGGTGACCGGATCGTCCGCACCCTGGTCCTCGGCCCCCACCTCGAGCTCATCGCCCGTCGAGCTGTCAGGAACCTGTCGCCGCCAGTGGGCGGCGATCGCGCGCACCTCTTCCTCGGTGACCCACGCGCCCTGAAGCCGGTTGGCGCTACTCGACGACGGGCCGAGCAACAACATGTCACCCCGGCCAACCAACCGCTCCGCCCCGGGTTGATCGAGGATGACCCGGCTGTCAGCCAGGCTGGACACCGCGAAGGCCAATCGAGCCGGCACATTGGCCTTGATCACGCCGGTGATGACGTTCACCGATGGTCTCTGGGTGGCGATCACCAGATGAATGCCCACCGCACGCGCCATCTGTGCGATGCGGACAATGGAATCTTCTACATCCCGAGCTGCCACCATCATGAGGTCATTGAGCTCGTCCACCACGATGAGGATGAACGGCAGACGCGGGTAGGTCGCGTCGCCTCCGGGCCCGACCGCCTTGGACCGGACCTCGGACACCTCAGAGGAGAGATCGCCACGGTCATAGGCCGCGTTGTACCCGGTGATGTCGCGCACCCCGACCTCGGACAACAGGTCGTAGCGCTTCTCCATCTCCTTGACCGCCCAAGCGAGGGCGTTGGCCGCCTTCTTGGGGTCGGTCACCACCTGGGTGAGTAGATGGGGCAGCCGGTTGTACTGCCCCAGCTCGACCCGCTTGGGATCGACCAGGATCATCCTCACCTGATCAGGAGTGGTGCGCACCAGGATCGAGGTGATGAGCGAATTGATCCCGGACGACTTGCCGGCACCGGTCGCCCCGGCGATGAGCAGGTGAGGCATCGTCGCCAGATTGGCCAACACCGAACGACCGTTGATGTCCCGTCCGAGCGCCACCTCGAGCGGATGGGTTGCTTCGACCGCTTCGGGGGAGGTGAGGATGTCCCCGAGGGCCACGATCTGACGGTCGGGGTTGGGTACCTCGACTCCGATGGCTTGGCGGCCGGGTATCGGGGCGAGGATACGAACGTCGGCGCTGGCCATCGCATAGGCGATGTCCTTGTGCAAGCTCGTGACCTTGGCTACCTTCACGCCAGGTCCGAGCTCCAACTCGTAGCGGGTCACGGTCGGGCCCACCACCATTCCCACCAGCCGGGTCTCTACCCCGTGGGCGGCCAGTGCCGCCTCGAGGGTGCGACCAGCCGCTTCGACGGCCCGCTGGTCGACCTTTTGTGTATCCGAACGCACCAAGAGGCTCTTCGGAGGGAGTCGCCACGCCGATCCGTGCGAGACGGCCTCCAACTCTGGGTCGCTTGACCCCTCTCGGAGGCTCCCGGTCGAGATCTTGACGGGTGCGCGGGGCATGAGAGGTGCCGGCGGGTCCTGCTCTTCGACCGGCGCGGGTGATTTGGCCTTCTCCGGGGGCTGCGCCTTGTCGGCGCGACGGCGGCGCCGACCGGCTGGCCGGGCGTCACGGTCCTGATCAAAGAACACAACCTCGGGCTCGGCCTCGGACCGAGGCTTCAACGTCTCATCGTCTCCGCGGACATAGTCGACGTCGCTCATCTCGAACAGGACCCCAAGGCCTCGATAGAACAACCTCGACACCCACCGGACAGCCGAGATGAGGTGCCCGACGGCAACGCGGATCGGCATACCGACCAGCGCCAATCCCCCGAGCAACACCACGGTCACCAGCACGAGCACCGCTCCCGGCCCGGCGAAAAGGGTCCGGAGCGGTTCACCGATCAGCGCGCCCACCAAACCTCCGGCCGGACCGAGGTCCTCGACCGTCGACTCCCATTCGAGCGGTCCCCGGACCACATGGAGAAACCCACTCGACCCGGCGACAATGAACGTGAGACCGACCAACAGGCGAGCGACGAGCGCTTCCTCTCCCCCTTGAGCCCGATCACGGGGGCTCGTGGGACGCGACTGAATCAGCGCGATTCCGGCGAGGACCAGAATGGGGGGAACCAGGTATCGAAACAGTCCGACCGCGCCGCTCAGGAATCGGGCGAGAGACGCCCCGCCCGGGCCCGCGCCGCCATAGAGGGCGAGACCGCCGAGGATGCCCATCGTGACGAGCACGAGGCCCCACACATCGGCCTGATGACCTTCGAACGCGGTCCGGACCGCGTCCCCACCACCTCGCTGGGCCTCCCGGGCCTTGGGTGCGGCCCGCTTCGCCGGCGCCCGCTTCGCCGTGCTCCGGCTATTCGTGGCGGACTTCGGCTTGGTCCGGCTACCGGCCGGCACCTTCGACCGCGCTTTGGTCGACGCCGGTGCCTTCCGCGTGCGAGCCTTGGCTCCCGCTTTCGCCCGCGTTGAACTACCAGCAGATGAGGTGCTCCGCCTCGGACTCTGCGCCACAGCACCTCCACCGTATCACCGCGGCCCCCATCAGCGGGGCGCTTACCGCGCGGCCCCCATCAGCGGGGCGCTTACCGCGCGGCCCCCATCAGCGGGGCGCTTACCGTCAGAACGAGAGGTCCCCCGGCCGAACTGCACGTACATGTTCGGCCCCGACCCTGGAGCACATGCCGGGCGACACCGTCTGCGGGTGTTGCAGGGGGCGATGTCGCCGGAGGACCAGCAATCCACCGAAAAGCAGTACTTTTCGGTGGATGCAAGCTACTGGTTGATGTCCAATTCCTGGTAAACCGAGGTGTTGGTCACCACGATCGGGTAGTCGTCTTCGAACCTGGTCCGCCGCGCTTCGCGGACGGTGTCGGACTGCATGAGCGTGGCCCAACTCTCCCCACTCTCGAATTCGAGTACCAGCACGGCTTCGCTGGTGTCCCCGGCCATCGAGACCAATAGGCGTGTGCCGGCCCCTTTGGCTTCGGCCGCGGCGGCCAAGCGAGCTACCTCGGCTCTCGCTTCAGCTAAACGGCCCGGCTTGGCTCTCATCGTCACGGCATGAACGAATGCGGACATATCGCCTCCTCTGGGAGGACAACCACACCCCACCTCTCCGGCGGCCCCTCGATTTTGATCGCGACGATAGACCGACCATCCCCACCGCCATAGAGGCGAAAGTCCCCCATGGGATCGACCGGTCAGCTCAGACCGGGCCACCGTGAGAAGTCGGTATAGGTATTGTCGCTCACGATCAACCCATCTCCCATCGTTAGCACCGCGCAGAACGGCAGCTTCCAGTCGTCACCTTGGTCGGGGTCGACGAGGGTCCCCTCCTTCGTCGTCGGACGACAGCGTAGGCCCCGGCCAGAACTTCAGCTCGAAGGTTCTCCCTTTTGGGGAGCTAGCGGATAGGAACGACCCTGTGCTTGGCCGGGGCGTTGCTTCCCGCTCTTGTCGCCTGGCGCACTGACCTTGGGCAGCCCTGGGCTGTGCCGCTCGGGCCACGGCCTCGCTCCGGACCGATGCGCAAGCTGACCGATTTGGTTCCCTATCCGCTCGGCCTCTCAGGTCGACAAGATGACCGGGACAATCATGGGGCGACGACGCGTTCGAGCGCTGACGATGCGACCGATGGCTCGACGCACCACCCGCTGGAGTGTTTCCAGGTCCACCTTGTCCTTGCCGAAGGCCTTGACCACCGCGTCGCGCGCTTCGCGGGCAGCGTCATCGAGCAGGCCTTCGGATTCGGGTTCATAGACCCAGCCCCGGGATGTCACCTCTGGGCCGGCGATGATGGTGCGAGTAAGGATGTCGACGGCGACCACGACGGTTACGACCCCCTCATCAGCCAGGATGCGGCGATCTCGCAGGACGCTGCGCCCGATGTCGCCGACGATCCCATCGACGTACACGTAGCCCGCTTCGATCCTCGGGCCCCGCACCAACCCCTTGTCGGTAAGCAGCACCTGATCACCGTCTTCGCAGACCAGGATGTTCTCCGGTGGGGTGCCCATCGTTTCACCGATACGAGCGTGGGCGATCATGTGGCGATACTCGCCGTGCACGGGCACGAAGTACTCCGGTTGGGCCAGGGAGTGGAACAGCTTCAGTTCCTCGCGTTTGGCATGACCCGTAGCGTGGACGTCGTCGACGCCTGAATGCACGACCCGCGACCCGAGCCGGATCAAGCCGTCGATCACCTTGGACACATCGGACTCGTTGCCCGGGATCGGATGCGAGCTCAACACGACCGTGTCGTCGGGACCGAGCTTGATCCACCGGTTCTCGCTCCCGGCCATGAGCGCCAGCGCGGACATGGGCTCACCCTGGCTGCCCGTCGAGATGATGCACACATCACCGGGGTCGAGGTCGGCTACCTCTTCGATATCGACCAGGGAACGCTCCGGTATATCGAGCAATCCCATCTTCCTGGCCAGAGTGACATTCTTTTTCATGGATCGACCGAGGGTGGCCAACGTACGGCCCTCGGCGATCGCCGCATCAGCGATCTGCTGAACCCGGTGTATATGACTGGCAAAGCAGGCAATGACGATCCGGCGACCCTCCTGGCGCTCGAACACCCGGTGGAGGACCGCCCCGACACTGGTCTCTGATTCGGAGTAGCCGGCTTCGTCCGCGTTGGTGGAGTCCGCCAGCAAGAGGCGGATGCCCTCCTCGTACGCCAGTGCACCGATTCGACCCAGGTCGGTCAGCCGACCATCCACTGGCGTCAGATCGATCTTGAAGTCCCCCGAGTGCAACACCACACCCTGGGGCGTATGAAACGCGGTGGCGAACCCATGGGGCACCGAGTGGGTTACCGGTATGAACTCACAATCGAAGGGCCCGATCTGGCGGCGCTCGCCATCGCGGATGGGGATGAACTCCGTCCGATCGACCAGCCCCGCTTCCTCGATTCGGTTGCGGGCCAGTCCCAGGGTTAGCTCGGATCCGTAGATGGGGAACCGAACGTCCCGCAAGAGAAACGAGATTCCACCGGTGTGGTCTTCATGGCCGTGGGTGGCGATCAACCCGATAATCTGATCGGCCCGCTCGATGAGATACGAGAAATCGGGTAGTACCAGATCGACTCCGAGCATGTCGGCGTCGGGAAACATGATCCCGCAATCGAGCAACATGATCTTTCCATCGAGCTCGATGGCCGCACAGTTCCGACCGATCTCACCTAGGCCGCCAAGAAACGTGACCTTGACCGGTTCTGCCATAGCTTCATCTCACATCTATTGAGGGTTGGGTTTCTCGTGTCCTGACCGGACACTTGGGCTCAGTGCTGAGCTTGAAGGTTGGCCATGACCTGACGGGCACGGTCCTCCAGGCCCACGGGGGTGGGACCCATCGGGGGTCGGCACTCCCCGACCGGCACGCCGAGGGTTCGCATCATCGCCTTGGCCGGTACGGGATTCGGAGCGATGGGCCCCGTTTCGAAAGCAAATGATTCGAGCATGCGCTGGTTCAGCGCCCGGGCGCCCACGACGTCGCCCTTGTTGAACATGGCGATCATCTCGACCATCTCCGGAGCGCACCAATGGGTCGCTACGCCCACCACGCCCACCGCGCCCACCGCGAGCAACGGCAGGGTCAGGCTGTCGTCGCCCGAGTACACCTCGAAACCATCGGGGGCGTGGGCAATCGTTGTCGCCGTCGTGGCTGGATCACCTGACGCGTCCTTCACGGCAACGATGTTCGGAACATCGTTGGCCAGACGCAACATCGTCTCGGGAGCGATCTCCCGACCGGTACGAGCCGCGATGTCATACAGCATCACGGGCAAGTGGGTAGCTTCCGCACACGCCCTGAAATGCCGATACAGACCCTCTTGTGAGGGACGGTTGTAGTACGGCGTCACGGACAGAATCGCATCACAGCCGATGTCGGTGGCCGACTTGGTCATCGAGATCGCCGAGGCGGTGTCGTTGCTGCCGGCCCCGGCCAACAGGGGAACGTTGACGGCATCGCGTACCGCGCCGAACAGCTCGAGCTGTTCCTCTTTGGTGATCGTGGGGCTCTCCCCGGTCGTTCCGGCCAGAATCAGCCCTTCATTGCCCTCATCGACCAGCCGCTTGGCCAGCAGGACGGCAGTGTCGACGTCGAGCGCTCCATCGGCGTCAAAAGGGGTAACCATGGCGGTGAGCACCGTACCGAATCTGGCCATGACATCTGTTCCTCTCGTGAGCGAAATCGTTGGGTTCAGCCGCCCTTCGGACCGGGGCGACGTTCCGCGTCTTCATCGAGAGTCTGTCCCAGATGTCGACCGGCGTCACGACGAGTCGCTTTCGGTCGCTCGCTCGAGGCCGAGCGTGGCCAAAAGATCTTCATGAAGCTCGAACCAGACCGTGTGGTACGAGTCGATCATCGCCTTGGCGAACCAATCCCGATCACCGGCCTCGACCCGAGAGCGTGCCACGTCAAAGCGAGTCCGATAATGACCGAATCTGGGCAGAGTGGCGCTGAGCACCTCGACAAGAGGCCTGGTCCGGGCGTCGATGCTCACCAGCTCTTCAATAACCCCTGCGTCATAGTCCGAGTCGGAGTGATCATTGATGGTCGTGCGGTCCCGGAGTTGCCATCGGGTACACAGGCAGAGAAAGCTTCGATTGAGGGCGCGGAACTCCTCGTAGACCGCCGCCACTTCCGCTCGCATACCGCAGCGGATCAGTTCCTCAGCCAACAGACGAGCGCCTTCGGCCCGACCTTCGGCGGTGAGGGTCCAACCCCCGAGCACGGGCCCCGGCCGGTAGGTGACAAGGGCACGATCTGCGGCGGCAAGCCCAGCGAGCACCGGGGCCACCTCGGCCGAGGAGTCCCCGAGCACCTCGGCGATACGGTCGACCTCGCCAAACCCTCGAAGCCGAAGGGCGTGCAGTACGCCCAAGCGGGCTTTCACAGCGACGACCATTATCTCCCAGCCTACTTCACGGTGGTACGGGTTCGACCATTGGCCAGCCCGAGCGGATCCCAGCCCAACAGATGAACCTACGAGCGGTGACGACTCCGGAGGTGTCGGCGCACAACCACCACCCATCCGAGACCGGCCAACAGGGAAAAGATCAACCATTGACCGGTGTAGCTGAAATGGTTCCCCGGGTCCGGGGCCGGCGGCTCCACGATCGTCCCGGTACTCAGATCGAGCGGAGCCGTCGAAGCCAGTTGGATCCACACCGGATACACCGGGCCGTCGAGTTGTTGGGCGACCCGGGCGACGTCGACCCGGGCGAGGGTGCTCAGCGGTCCGTCCGGGGGATCGACCGAACCGAACTGCCCACGCGACTGGCTGAGCATCACCTGGCCAACCAGCTCGACATGGCTCTCGCCCAACTCCGTACCGGCTCCGGTCACCAATGGTTGTGGCACCGAGGCGCCGTCGGGCGAAGCGAGCCAACCTCGGCCCACAAGAATCGTGCCGCCGCCGTCGAGGGCAAGGGGCGCCATGGCCCACACCCCGGGCACACCGAACTGGCTGCGCTGGCGGATGAGTACCTGGTCGGCTGGGGCGAATGACCCGGTCACTCGTACCCGCCGATACGCCATGTCCTCGGTGGGTTGGGAGTCGAGGCCCACTACCTCGTCGAGAGGCACTGGTTCCAGGGCCGAGCGGGCCACCAGCGTTCGGTTGACCCCCTGGAGCTCTCGATGGCGGCTCCACTGCCACGACGCGGCGCTGACCATGCCCACGATCAACGCCACGACGACCGTCGAGAGCATTAACCAACGCGGCTCGAGAAGGAACCGGTATCCCTCCGATGAGGTCGACCCCCCTGCCGCGACGCTCCGGTCGCCACCGGGGGCGTGCGCCGCTAGCCGCGGGTCTGAGCTGGTGGGCATCGTCATCTTCCGCTCGCGCATCGCAAATGGTGCAGGGGATCCAGGGGATCCAGGGGCAGAAACGCACCCTGGGACCAGTCAATTGTTGCTCGGCGACCGCCCTTTTTGAGAATCGGCACCGAATGGCGTGGGAGTAGCACCCCAGACGCGCCAGAATCGAGTCCTTGGCTACATCCGACATCACGGGCCCGACCCCGCCTCACCGCCACGCCAACCGACGCAACCTCACTCTGATCTCTGCGCCGCTGTTGGTGATGATCGCGATGACCTACGCCGCCGACGCCTTTTGGCCTCGGTTGGTCGACACCCACCCTCTGTGGCTGTTGACCCTCAGCTCCCGCAGCCGCTTCCTCGTGCTGACCACCAACGAGCTCGACGCGTGGTCGTTCTACCTCGTAGGCACCCTGCGGTTGTTGGTGTCGGATCCGCTGTTCTATCTCCTCGGTCTGCTCTACGGAGACCGCGCCGTCAACTGGATGGAGCGGAGACTGCCCTCGATCGGCGGCTACATGCGCCAGCTCGAGAGCGTCTTCAGTTGGCTCGGCTATCCGCTGGTCGTCTTCATGCCCAACAATCCCATCTCGCTGCTGGCCGGGGCGACCGGCATGCGCCCGGCGGTGTTCTTCGGGCTGAACCTGGTTGGAACGGTGGGCCGGCTCTACATCATTCGGGTGTTCGGCGAGATCTTCTCCTCGCCGCTCCAGTCGTTCCTGGATGCAGTCGGCCAGTATCGATGGCAGGTCTTGGTCGCCACCACCGCTCTCGCCGCCCTCTCCTTTTGGTGGGACTGGCGCCAAGGCACCGGTGAGGTGCAGGCCCTCCGTAACCTTGACGATGGCCTGAACGAGGATGAACGCCCCGGGCACGACGATCCCCCTCTGAGCTGACCGCCGTTATCCGCCATTGCTCGCAGCTCAGAACAACAGGTCGTCCAGGCCAACCGTCACGCCGGGGCGGTCGGCCACGTTCTTCACCGCGAGCAACACACCGGGCATGAACGAGCTGCGATCATAGGAATCGTGGCGGATCGTCAATGACTGACCGGTGGTACCGAGCAGGACCTCCTGGTGGGCCACGAGGCCTCGCAGACGCACCGAATGGACCGGAATCCCGCCAGGGCCCTTACCCCCTCGAGCCCCGTCGACTACCTCTTTTTCGGTCGGGTCAACGACCCAGTCCTGGGACGCCGCGGCCATCCGCTCCAGCGTTCTCATCGCGGTACCTGAAGGGGCGTCGATCTTCTGGTCGTGATGGAGCTCGATGACCTCCGCCGCTTCGAAGTAGGGGGCGGCGAGCTCGGCGAATCGCATCATCAGCACCGCACCGATAGCGAAGTTGGGGGCGAGTAGGCAGTTGCTGGTGGTGAACGCCGATCGGAACGACTCGAGATCTGACTCGCTGAACCCGGTCGTGCCGACGACCGCGTGCACACCCGCGTCGGCCAACAACACCAGATTGGACCGAGCGGCGTCGAGCACCGTGAAATCGACTACCACGTCGACGCCCGCCGAGATCACACTCGACGGGTCATCGGAGATCACCAGCCCGTGGCTGGTGGCGCCCGCCGCTCCCGTATCCACCACCGCGACCAGCTCGGTCAGGGGGTCGCCGACCACCGCATCACAGACGGTCGCGCCCATCCGACCGCCTGCACCAAAAACGCCTACTCGGATTGTCATCGAGGGACGTTACCGCAGGTCGGAATCCGAAACCGGCCCAACTACGGCGCTCACCCTCGGCCCTTCGAGCACATGGCTCAGCACGGAGTTGACCTCCTCGACGGTCACCGACCGGACCGAGTCCAGATACTCCTCGATCGGAAGCACATATCCACGGGCCGATTCACCCGTGGCGAGACGGCCCATCCGCGCCCCGGTGCTCTCCATGCCGAGCACGACCGAGCCGGCGAGATACCCGCGGGCCACCTCGATCTCATGCTCACTTACCCCGTCGGCGGCAATCTCGGCCACGACATCGTCCATGACCTTCACCAGCTCGGACAGACGGGCGGGCGCGGTCGATGCGTGGATGCTCAACGCCCCGGCATCCGAATACGAGGTAGGCGCCGAAAAGACCGAATAGGCCAGACCCCGCTCCTCTCGGACCTGCTGGAACAGGCGACTGGACAGGCCACCGCCCAGAATCTGATTCGCAACGATCACCGCGAAGCGGACCGGATCGGAATGAGAATACGACCGCCACCCGAGCGCCAGATGAGCTTGTTCGGTCGGGCGCAAGATGGCTTTGGTCGCGGTTTCGGCATCCTTTGGGGCGGTACGGACCGGAGCCGAGCCGACGCGCAGCCGGCCGAGGCGGGCACCAGTCCGCTCGACCACCTCATCGTGGGAGAGATCACCCGCGACCGCGACCACGAGGTTCGATGCCCCGTAGTGGGTGTCGAAGAAGCCGGCGATGTCATCACGGCTCATCGCCACGATGCGATCACGATCGCCCAAGACATCGCGGCCCAGTTCGTGATGGGGAAAAAGGGTGTCGAACAGGACCGTGTCGACCACATCCTCGGGTGCATCCTCGCTCATGAGGATCTCCTCGAGAATGACCTGACGTTCGGCCTCGATCTCGTGGGCTCTGAACGCCGGCGTAGCAATCACGTCGGCGAGCAGTTCGAAACCCAGCCCAAATTGAGCGGCGGGCAATCGGGTGTAATAGGCCGTGTGTTCTTTGGTGGTGTAGGCGTTCATCTCTCCGCCTACCGCGTCCATGGCCTCGGCGATCGACCGGGCCGAGCGTTCGGCGGTCCCCTTGAACAGCAGGTGTTCGAGAAAGTGTGAGGCCCCCGAGATGGGCGCCAGCTCATCTCGGCTACCGACGGCGAGCCAAAAGCCCACCGAGGCGGTCGCGGCCCCCGGCATCCGCTCGCTTACGACGCGGATGCCGTTGGCCAGAACCGTTCTCTCAATCACCTGGGGAGCCGACGCTTCCGCTCAGCGGCGACGCCGCCGGCCACCGCCACCGCCGCCACCACCACGACCGCCGCCACCGCCGCCACCGCCCGCAGGAGCTTCAGGACCTAGATCGCCGAACTCTTCGCGCAGCTCGGTCTCGAATGACGCCTCGAACGAGACGACCTCGCCATCGGAACTTGAGCCGCCGGCCTTGGAGTCATTGTCGCTGCGGTTACGACCGCCACGATCCCGACCGCCACGATCGCTGCCGCCCCGATCACTACTACCACGATCGCTGCGGCCACCACGGTCTCGACCGCCGCGCGGGCCACGAGCTGGAGGACCGTCACTTCCTTCTGAGGGCGGAGGGGCGTCGCCGGCCGGCCGGAGGGACACCTTGCCTGAGGGATCGACGTCCTCGACGACGACCTCGATCTCGTCGCCCAGTTCGACCACATCTTCGACCCGGTCGATGCGCTTGCCACCGCCCAGCTTGGAGATGTGCACCAGCCCATCGCGCCCGGGCAGGATGTTGACGAACGCACCGAACTTGGTGATGTTCACCACTCGACCCTTGTAGGTCTCGCCCACTTCGGCGGTCGGCGGGTTCAAGATCAGCTTGATCTGGCGTTCGGCCTCATCGACCTTGGCCTGGTCGGTTGATGCGACGGCCACAATGCCGACCGCACCATCATCATCGACACTGATGTCCGCGCCGGTCTCGTCCTGGATGGCGTTGATCACCTTGCCCTTGGGCCCGATGACCTCACCGATCTTGTCGATCGGGATCTCGAAGCTGATGATCTTCGGGGCGGTGGGTCCGACCTCGGTGCGCGGCGTGTCGATGGCACTCGCCATCACCGCGAGGATCTCGAGGCGAGCCACTTTGGCCTGCTCCAGCGCGGCGCTCAGCACATCGGCGGGAATACCGTCGATCTTGGTGTCGAGCTGCAGAGCCGTGATGAACTCGGCGGTACCCGCGACCTTGAAGTCCATGTCACCAAAGGCGTCCTCGGCTCCGAGGATGTCGGTCAGGGTCGTGTACTTGCCTTCGGCATAGACCAAACCCATGGCAATCCCGGCCACCGGTGCTTTGATCGGCACGCCGGCGTCCATGAGCGAGAGGCTCGACGAGCAGACCGAGGCCATCGAGGTGGAACCGTTGGACGACAGAACCTCGGACACCAGACGAAGCGTGTACGGGAATTCGTCCATCGACGGAACAACCGGCACGAGCGCCCGCTCGGCCAGCGCGCCATGGCCGATTTCCCGGCGCTTGGGCCCCCGCATGAAGCCGGTCTCACCGGTCGAGAACGGGGGGAAGTTGTAGTGGTGCATGTAGCGCTTGCGATCGATGGGATCGATCCCGTCGATCATCTGGTCCATGCGGCCCATGCCCAAGGTGGTGAAGTTGAGCACCTGGGTTTCGCCCCGCTGGAAGAGACCCGAACCGTGGGCGGTGCCGATGATCCCGACGTCTGCGGACAGAGTCCGCAACTCGGTGGTGGCCCGACCATCGATACGAACGCCGTCATCGACGATCCGCTTACGGACGATCGCCTTGGTGGCCGCCCGAATCGCTGAACCGAGCTTCTTGCCCGCGCCGGGATCGTCGGCGAAACGATCGCCGATGCTGGCCAAGATCTCCGATTTGGCGGCAGCCTCTGCGTCACCGCGTTCGGCCTTATCGGCGAGCGACTGGCTGGCGGTCAACGCCTCGGCACCGACCTCCATCACCGCCTCGAACATCTCTTCGGAATAGTCGAGTTGTTCGGAATAGGTCATCGGCTCGGCGACACCGGCCTCGTCCATCAATTCCCGCTGGGCGGCGATGGCATCCTTGATCCACTGCTTGCAGACCTCGAAGCCCTCGGCCAGCACGGACTCGTCGACCTTGGGGGCGCCGGCCTCGTAGTGACTCCACGCGTTCTCGGTACCACCCGCCTCGACCATCATGACCGCGACATCACCGTCGTCGAGCTCTCGCCCGGCGACCACCATCTCCAGCGTCGTGTCCGCCGCTTCGGTGAAGGTCGGGAACGGAATCCAGTTGCCCTCGGTGGTGTAGCCGATCCGAACCGCGCCCAGGGGGCCGTCGAACGGAATACCCGAAAGCGACAACGCGGCCGATGCGCCGTTGATGGCGAGAACGTCGTAGGGATTCTCCTGATCGGCACCCAGAACGGTGCCGACGACATGGACCTCGTTGCGGAAGGTCGCGGGGAACGAAGGCCGCAGCGGCCGGTCGGTGAGCCGACAGGTGAGAATGGCCGAATCGCTGGCCCGACCCTCACGCCGGAAGAATGAACCGGGGATCTTGCCCGCCGCGTACATCCTCTCCTCGATGTCGACCGTGAGCGGGAAGAAATCGACCCCGTCACGAACCTTCTTGGCCGCGGTGGCGGTCATCAGGACCTTGGTGTCACCCAGACCGACGAGTACGGATCCGTCGGCCAGACCGGCGAGCCGGCCCGTCTCCAGGGTGAGCTCTTTGTCAGAACCCGTGATGGCACGGGTTACTACTATGGCTTCCGCCATGGTGTTTCTCCTCTCGGATCCGACGACCGGATCCGGCTTGTGTGTGGTCGCGCGCCCGGGTGGCGTCCACGACCAGCAGCCATCGGAGGATCGGAGTCAGTTCCCAGATCTCGGTCGCCCGACACCGGAGGCCGGGAGAACGAGAACTGGCAGCTGACGCGGCATCGCTCAGCGATGGACTGCTTGAAAAATTGATAGTGGCGGTTCGGTTGGCCCCGGATGGGCCCAACCGACTATCACCGCTGGCTCAGCGGCGGAGACCGAGACGGGCGATGATCGCCCGGTACCGCTCGACGTCGTTGTCCTTCACATAGTCGAGCAGTCGACGGCGACGACCGACCAGCATCAGCAGCCCTCGGCGGCTGTGGTGGTCCTTTTTGTGTATCTTCAAATGCTCGGTCAGATGGTTGATGCGCCCACTGAGTAGGGCGATCTGAACCTCTGGCGAACCGGTGTCACTGTCGTGCAGCCGGTGCTCTTCGATGGTTTCGGACTTGGGTTGCATGATTCCTCTGCGTGGTGGGTGTCTGACCCAGCTTCCGGCGACGGGACGCACCCGGCGGGCCGCCTCGATACACCGAAGCCGCGCGGCCAGTAGCGAACTGTCGCGCTAGTCGATGAGGTTAGCAGCATGACGGCCAGTCACGTACTCACCAGCACCGGAGCGGCGACAGTTCATTGATCGCCGGTAGCGGCGACAGTTCATTGATCGCCGGTAGCGGCGACAGGTTCCTCATCTCGTCGGTTGGGTGGCGACCACTCCTGTCGCTTCGAGCGCATCGATCTGGGTGGGGCTCATCGAGAGCAGAGTGCCCAACACCCACTCGTTGTCCCCACCCAAGCTCGGCGCCGGGGTGTAGCCATCGTGACGGTCACCCTCAACACGAGTCGGAGAACCGGCGTAGAGGCGGGGCCCACCATCAAAATCGTCGAGCTCGACAAAGAACTTTCGAGCGGCGAGATGAGGATCGCGAACCAGGTCGTCGCCCCGGTTCACCACCGCCGCCGCCACACCAGCGCCCTGCAATTCGTGCATGAGCAGCCGAGCGTCCCGACCCGAGGTCCACCCCCGGATCGCCGAGTCGAGAGCGTCGCGGTGTTGCGCCGCGGCCGGATCCGGAAAGTCCCGCGCAAAGCGGTGACCGGCGACCTCGTCGAAACTCGACCATTCCCGCTCGTCGCGGATCGAGATCACGATCCAGCGATCCTCGCCTTTGCACGGATACGTGCCCTGCACGATGTGGCGGGCATGTGAGTTCTGGTGACGACGGGGCTCTTCCCCCGTCAGCTGACGCTCGACCACATACTCACCAAGAACAGAGATCGCCGTCTCGTGCTGGGACAGATCGACATGAACTCCCCTGCCGGTCCGGTGCCTCTGGTCCAATGCGGCCAGCAGTGCAGCCGCGCCATGTGTGCCGGCGACGGGATCGGGCAACGCCGTTCCGGATCCATGAGGCTCGGTGCCGTAACCGGTCAGCGCCGGCAAGCCCGCGGCGGGCTCGAGTGCCGGACCATAGGCCACATAGTCGCGATACGGGCCGGTGCCACCGAAACCCGGCATCGCCACATAGACCAGCTCGGGTCGAATCCTCGCCAGATCGCTCCAGCCGAGACCGAGCCCGTCCATGACCCGAGCGGCAAAGTTCTCGAGAACCGCATCGGAAACGGCGACGAGGCGCCGAAAGATGTCCTTGCCGTCGGGGTGTTTCAAATCGACGCAGATACTCCGGCGGTTGCGGGTCAGGTTGTTGATCGTGCCGGACCGATTCCATGGCGCCTCGCCCGGATCGCCGTCGGGCCACGAACCATGGGGGCCCTTGGGTACGTGCCGCGGGGTCCGGGTGTTCGGGCCTTCCACCTTGATGACCTCGGCGCCAAGGTCGGCGAGGATCATCCCGGCCAGCGGCCCGGCCCAGACCCGGGTGAGGTCCAGCACTCGTATTCCTGCGAGCGGCCCCGATGCCATGGCGTTCAGCCTTGCCCGTCGCGGGGCCGGGTGTGATCGGCGTCGGTCAGTACGAACGGAGCCCGCGGCAACCGCACAGAACACGAATCGGCCGTCACGTTTCGACTCCAGAATCCCCGTTCTCGTAGATGGGGATCGTCGAGCAGGTCGCCCATGGTTCGCATCGCGCCGATCGGCACCCGGTGCTCGAACTGACCAAGAGTTTCGAGCTCGCCCGCGGTGCGCTCGACCAGCGCCTCCCGGATGATGCGATCCAGCTCGTCACGCCGATGCCATCGCTCGTTCTGGTCGTCGAAGGAGCCGTCATTCAGCTCGTCATGGTCGAGCAGAGCCACCAGGGCGTCCCATACCGGGGGCAGACCGGCCACGCCGATCCAGCCGTCCGCGCAGGGGTACATCCCGACCGGCGCGATGTTCGCAAACCGATTCAGGTACCGGCCACGGATCTCGCCCATATAGGTCCAATCGACCACCGTGTACTGGTGCAGCGCCACGACGGTCTCGAACAATGAGACCTCGACGAACGCAGCTCGCGACGCGTGGCGTAGGGCGTACAACGCCGCCAAGCCGTACAGCCCTCCGGCGTACTCGGGGTAGCGACCCGGAAGGGTGAGCGGGGCACGGTCCGGGTCGCCGATGATATGGCTGTAGCCGCCGAGCGCGAGCAGGGTGGCGGGGGTCGCTTTCCAGTCCCGATACGGCCCATCGAGACCGAAGGGCGTGATCGAGATGACCGGTACATCGGACCGTTGATCGAGGCGCAGTTCGGCGACTCGCGCCGCGGGGAGGTCACAGATCACGGCGTCAGCCTCAGCGATCAACGCCGTGAGGTCGCTCCCGGCCAAGACCACCCGTTCCTTGCCATGATTCAGGTAGAGGTCCGATGCCGCATCGAGATCCGGCTCGACCGAATCGACCCGCGTGACGCCCTCCCCAAGCGCTACCAATAGGCGCCCGGCGTAGGCCGCGGCCATCTGGTGGCGATCCCCGAGCTCGACGACCCTCATCGCCGCGACCATAGGAGATCCTGGCCGGCGACGGCCACCGGCCATACCCGCCACACCTGGATTCGAGCGCCACAGGGGTCGGCTTTCAGCGCCCGAGATGTCATCGGTGGTTCATGCGCGCCGTCACCTGATCACGGCTGGGCATCGATGGTTCGGCTCCGGGCACCTCCACCGCGCACGACCCCGCGGCATTGGCGAAGCGCACCATGTCCTCAAGGGACGACCCTTCGCTCGCCGCGACCGCCAAGGCGCCGGCGAACGCGTCTCCGGCACCGGTCGGATCGACGGTCTGGGCGGGAAACCCCGCCACATCGGTCCCGTTGACCCGCGCGCCTCGGGCGCCCAACGTCACGATCAGATCCTGGCCTTTCATCCGGCCCTGGATCTCTGCTGCCTCGACCTGGTTGGCCACCACAATCGTGGCGTGTCCCATGACGTGTTCGACCACGTCGTTCACCGGTGCAGGGTTGAAGATCACCACCGTGTCCGCCTCCGAGGCGATCGCCGCGGCACGACCGGCAGCCACCCCCGGCACCTCGCCTTGTATCAGCAGGACGTCGGCCCGGGTGATGAGATCCCTCGCGGCATCGGCCTGCGACGCGTCCGTCGCGGCGTTCGCCCCCGCCGCGACAAGGATCGACACCTCGCCCGAATCGGTCACGATCGGAATCGCCGTCCCGGTCGCACCGTCGACCCGTCGGATCTGCGATAGGTCGATTCCATGGCGGATCATGCCCCGCAGGACCGTATCCCCCTGGGGGTCGGACCCGATCGAGCCGACCATGGCGACCTCAGCGCCCAGACGCGCCGCGGCGACAGCCTGATTGGCCCCCTTACCGCCCAGGAACTGCTGAACCCCATGGACGTGCAGGGTTTCGTCGGCGGCCGGGAGGTGCGGAACTCGTACGGTGACATCAACGTTGAGCGAGCCGAAGGACACGATGCGCATCGACCCATCTTGTCGGTCGCTGCGGGCTCAGGGAACCCGGTGACCCAACCCTTCGGCCACCCGATCGGCGTTGGCGCGGATCAGACCGGTGTAGGTCTCGAACCCCGAACCCGGACCGCCGAGCGAATCCGAGTACACCTCGAGCAGCTGGCCATCGGTCTGTTCGGCCAGCGCGAACGCCGACCGAGCCGACTTGGTGGCCTCCGCGAACACGGCGTTCACCCCCAGCCTGACGAGCTCGTTGCTCAGCGCGTCGAGGTCTCCCTCGGCCGGAAGCGCCATCGACGCCCCGGGGATCGTTCTGATCTCGAAGTTGTAACGATCGCCGAAGTAAGCCCACGAATCGTCGTTGGTGACCAGTACCCGTCTCTCGCTCGGGATGCCGGCCAGCGTGCCCATGGCTTCGGCATCCGCGGCGCGGACCTCGGCGGCATAGGCGGCGGCGCGTGAACGAACACGACTTGTGTCGAGCGCGGGATGCGCCTCACCCAGCCGCTGCCCTATCGAGACGACCGCACGCGCCATGCGCTGTGCATCCATCCAGAACGCGGGATCGACCCGGCCCGGCGCATCAGTGCTCTCGATCGGGTCTACATCCGTGCCGGCAGCTATCACCGTGACCCCACGCTGGTCGAGCTCGGTAATCATCGATGTCAACCCGAGTTCCAGGCCCAGCCCTGTCCACACGACCGCGTCCGCTTCCCCGACGATGGGCTCTTGGCGCACCGTCGCCTGGTACGAGCGGCTGTCCTCGTTCAGTGGTATCAGCACCGTCACGTCCGCATCGTCGGCCACGATGTTGGTGACGACGTCGCCCAGGATGGAAGTGGTGACAACGATGAGTGGCTTCGGGGTCGGCGCCACGGCCGATTCCGTGCCCCTATCCACCGCGCACCCAGCACCGAGCACGGCCAGCACTACGAGCAGCAACGCCGGTTTGCACGGGACGGTTTGGCCGGGGCGGCGCCGACGGGCCACACGATGTCGGAAAGCACCAGCCACATCACGCCCGCGTCGATCACCCACCACAGCAGTCTCGCGGCTTGAAGGGCACCGCATGGCGATGGTGGCCGGGTGGGCACGAAGTAGGGTTTCGTCATGCTGAGCGAGTCGCGACTCACCCACATTGCTCTCCCAGTGTCCGATATGGGCGCCACCCTGGCCTTCTACTCCCGGTTCACGCCGCTGGTCACGGTCCAGGACCGCTCTGACGAATCGGGGCGGACCGTTTGGCTCGGTCATCACGGCCAGGTGGAAAACCCTTTTGTGGTGGTTCTGGTCTGTTCGACCGGCGCCGCACCATCCAATTCGAAACCGACGCTCGCCCCCTTAGCCCATCTCGGAATTGAGGTGGCGGAACGAGCCGAGGTGGATCGTATTGCTGCGCTTGGCCGCGAGGCCGGATGTCTGGCGTGGGAACCCACCGAGTGGGGGCCACCGGTGGGCTACGTCTGCGCACTGACCGATCCAGATGGGAACATGGTCGAGTTCTCCCATGCCCAGGGCGTATACGACGCGGTGCAAGGAATGTTCGGGACCTCCAGCGGTTCCCTTGACCAGCCCACCTGAGCGTCGGCCAACCCAAGCTCGACCAACCCAACCTCGACCAACCGAACCTCAAGGAGCCCCCGATGTTCACCGGGATCATCGAAGAACTCGGAACCTTCTTCAGCCGCGAGGCCGACAAGTACCGCTTTGAGGCCTCGACGGTGCTCAGCGACGCTGTCACCGGAGACTCCATCGCGGTCAACGGCTGTTGTTTGACCCTCGTGGACCAGGGTGAGGGTTGGTGGAGCGCCGACATCAGCGAAGAGACTGCAGGGCGCACCAACCTCGTCGACCTCAAAGCGGGCGACCGGATCAACCTCGAGCGCCCGATGAAGGTAGACGACCGCTTCGGCGGTCACATCGTGCAGGGCCATGTCGACGGAGTGGGCGAGATCGTGGCCCTCCCGCCCGACCTCCGCGTTCGTCTGCCAGTGGAGCTGCTGCGGTATTGCGTCACCAAGGGATCGATCACCATCGATGGCATCAGCCTCACCATCGTCGATGTACTCGATGACGGAGTAACCGCCGCGATCATCCCCCACACCGCCGAAGTCACGACTCTTGGCTACCGCTCTCCGGGCGATCGGGTGAACATCGAGGTCGACGTCATAGCCAAGTACGTCGAGCGGCTGAGCGCCCCCCACCTGAACCGCTGAACCCGTCGCCGAGAGCCATCGGGCACCTCAAACGGGCGAGGGGGTACTGCCCTCCATCCAGTGTTTGCGACAGAGCAGCTCATAGCTGACCGCGCTCGGTGCGCTCACCGCGGTGTCGCCGACCATCACGACATCACCGTCATAGACCTGCTTCCCGTCGATCAACCGGGCGTTCATGGTGGCCGGTCGTCCACACCAACACCGGGCCTCCACCTGGAGGCCGTGACGTTGATCGGCCAGCTCCATGAGTCGGGCCGACCCACCGAAGAGGCGACCTCGGAAGTCGGTCAGCAAGCCGAAGGCGTAGACATCGCACTCGAGATGGTCGACGATCTCCCCCAGCTGACCGATCTGCGCCTCGGAGTAGAACTGGGCCTCGTCACAGACGAGATAGTGAAGGCTGCCGTGCTCCTCGATCACCTGTTGAGCCATCATCGAGAGATCGAGATCGTCGACGACCTCGATCGCTGGTTCGGCCACGCCGAGCCGACTGGACACCGCGGCGTCCATCCGGGACAGCTGGGTACACAAGAGGCCGTGTCGACCCGCCTCTCGCAGATTGTGGTGGATCTGCAGAGCCATCGTGCTCTTCCCCGATGCCATGGTCCCGTAGTAGAAACGCAACTCGGCCATGGCCGGTGAGCCTACTCAAGCCAGGAACTTGTGCGGCGCCACGGGACCGATCACCTGGACCAGGTCCGGGCCACCAACGGCGCTATACGCTCCCGGAATGCAGCCTGGCCTTCTCGACGCCTCCACCGATCTGCTCCACCAGATGATCGATATCCGCCGATCGATTCACCGACAGCCCGAGCTCGGGCTCGAGCTACCGATGACCCAGCAGCGGATCCTCGATGCGTTGGCCCCACTCGACCTGGAAATCCGTACCGGCACAGGACTGAGCTCGGTGATCGCGGATCTCCGCGGCGGCGCCGGTGACGGCCCGACGGTCGTGTTGAGGGGTGACATGGACGCCCTACCCCTGAATGAGGACACGGGCCTCGACTTTGCCAGTGAGATCGCCGGTGCGATGCATGCGTGTGGCCATGACGCCCACGTGGCCATGCTGGTCGGTGCGGCCCGGCTCCTCGCCGCGCGCCGAGCGGAACTGGCCGGAACGGTGCGCTTCATGTTCCAGCCCGGAGAAGAGGGCTTTGCCGGCGCGTCACTCATGATCGACGAGGGCGTGCTCGACGGGGTCGATGCGGCGTTCGCCCTTCACATCAGCCCGAACATCCCCGCCGGCTACATCGGGGCGCGGCCCGGTCCGATCATGGCCTCCTATGACACCATCCGGGTCACGGTCGCAGGACGAGGCGGCCACGCATCGAGTCCCCATCTGGCCAACGACCCGGTACCCGTCGCCTGTGAGATCGTCAGCGCTTGGCAGACATTTATCACGCGACGCATCGACATCTTCCATCCTGCCGTGCTGACCGTGGGTCGAATCACGGCCGGCACGACGAGCAACGTCATACCGGAAACAGCCAAGCTGCTGGCCACTCTGCGAACCGTGTCGGAACAGACTCGAGCCGAAGCGAAAGAGGGTATCGAGCGCGTGGTCAACGGAGTGGCCGTGGCGCATGAATGTTCGGCCAAGGTGGGCATCGAAACCGGCTACCCGGTCACGGTCAACGACCCGGCCGTAGTCGGACAGCTACAAGCCATCGTGGGCGAGCTGTTCGGCCCCGATCGCTATCTGTTGATGGAGAACCCCGTCATGGGCGCCGAGGACTTCTCCTATGTGCTCAATGCGGTGCCGGGTGCCATCGCCTTCCTCGGTGTCTGCCCGAATTCGGTCGACGATCCTCGGCAGGCTCCCGCCTGCCACTCCAACCGTCTCCAACTCGAGGAGTCGGCCATGCGCGATGGCGCCGCGTTACACGCAGCGTTCGCGCTGGACCGGATCGGAACCCGGCACCGCTCCGACGCCTAGTTCTTCGCGCAGTCGATACAGTACGGAGCCGCCTTGATTCCTTCGGCGGTGACATATCTGACTGCTGGCTGACCGCAGCGACACGTCTTGGCGACCGGGCGGCTGTGTGGCCTCCGGCTCGAGTTCTGATTGGCGTGGTATGTCGAGTTCATGTGTTGGCCCCTTTGCCTTCACGGAACAGGTACTTGCTAACCATACCAATTTCTTTGCCGCTTGTGAACAAAAGAACAAGCATCACATCGCCATGGCCGTCGCCGCGGGAACCATTGTTCACGGGTGAACCCGGTATCGGTTCTTCAGCAGCCCGCTGGTGTCCTGTCAGGTTGATGCGTTGATGAATTCGGCGAGGAACTGGCGTCGAATGAGTGGCCTGATTAGCCTGACAGCCTGCTAGTAGCGGTCGAGGACCGTTCGGGTGTCGGCCACATCTCGGGCGAGTTGAGCCTTCAGGCCGTCGATTCCGTCGAAGGTCACCTCGGTACGCAACCGGGTGATGAACTGGACCCGACCGATCTCGCCGTAGAGTTCGCCGGAGAAGTCGAGCAGATGGGCCTCGAGCAGCGACACGTCGGCGTGCTCATAGAAGGTTGGTCGACGCCCGAGGTTGATAGCGGCCTTGAACCGTTCCCCTGAAGGCCGTACGTACCAACCGGCATACACCGCATCGCCAGGAAGGGCGATGACGTTCGGCACGTTGACGTTGGCCGTCGGAAACCCGATCGTGCGCCCTCGCTGGTCACCGGTGACCACCTCGCCCCGGACCTCGTGGGGGCGACCGAGCATCTCCGCCGCACGGTCCACTCGACCCGCACCGATGGCAGCGCGAATCGCCGACGAAGACACCTTCCGATCCGGGTGGTGACCGTCGGCGAGCAACTCGACGCCGGTCAGCTCGAACCCATGGTCCGCCGCAGACCGGCCGAGCATCTCAACATCACCGCGCCGATCCCGCCCGAAACGAAAATCGGTCCCGACCACCACTACTCGGGCCTGGAGACCGTCGACGACGACGCGGCGAATGAACGCTTCCGCTGTCTCGTCAGCAACGCTTTGATCGAAGGGCAACACATAGGCAGCATCAAGCCCTGCCGCCTCGATCAGCTCCAACTTCTGGGCGAGGTCAGAGAGCAGTCGTGGCGTGTGACCCGGCCGCAACACGCCTCTTGGATGGGCGTCAAAGGTGACCAGCGCCT
>Ga0316190_10000449_pt1 | contig 28405 bp, 30 predicted proteins | sample Eddworburrow2_MG_FD_204929 | JGI IMG/M metagenome (GOLD analysis project Ga0316190, IMG submission 204929) | Coastal sediment microbial communities from Maine, United States - Eddy worm burrow 2 | ecosystem: Environmental > Aquatic > Marine > Coastal > Sediment | place: USA: Maine | collected... | reverse complement strand
CCGTCTTTCTGCAATCGCTTTCTTGCTGCCTGCCACGATTTTTTTAACAAATCCGGTACAACACTGTTATCCAGAAAAATCCGCCGCTCAGCCCAGGTCAGGCCGCTCTCACGGGCCATGCGGGCAGCTACAGAATCCTTATTGGTGCGCGAATCCACAAAAAACAACTTGTTCTCGCGACACACCTCCATCACCCAGCGCATCGGCTCTTCCTGTGCAGTCAGTCCCGAACCCATGTGATTATTCACCCCTTCAACATACGGCACACGGGCAAGGGCTTCTTTCATCCGCCGACGAACCTCTTGGCGCTGCATACCAATACGAATAAAGGAGTTATCCATATGTTGGCGGTAGTGTGGATTGGCCGGCTCCATGGGCATATGCAACATCACCGGCTGGCCTGCTGCATGTGCCAGTCTTGCAGCCTCGGCGGCATGCGGAGCATTGGGCAAAATGGCAATAGCCACGGGAAGGTTAAAAGCAAGCATCCGGCGCAAAGCCGGCAAATCGTAACCGACGTCATCGAGGATCAGAGCGATCCCGAGATGTGTCTTGGGCGCCAGCAATGGTTTCTTGTCTTTGTCTGTCGAAGCCGGGTGTACGCCGATATCAACAGGTGCGGATTCTTCAAACACCACATCCGAAGCTTTCGGCTGAGGAACGACCTGTTTGTGCGCGCTATCCTCACCCAACCATAATGTCAGCAGCAACACGACAAGCAACGCTGTCAGCGATACATACACCCATACAGGGCGCGAACGAAAACTCATACCTCAGCCTGCGGATCAATACGTCTTTTCAGTGCGAGGCCATGGCATGAATGGCATGTACACCGCGTAGCAGATCAAGGGCTCGCTGCAAGACCACGTCCTGCTCCAACCTTTTCTGCATGGCTTCGCTAGGCTCGCCTTGCAAGACTTTCTCATTTCCCTTTTTGCTGCCTTTTCCAGCATTGTTAAGGTGACCTTTCAAATCACTCTCGAAAACCCGCGTTGACTTGCTCTTCTGTTCCTTATCTTTTTCCTCGGCACTGCTCAGCCGAACGGCTTCCACCAGTACATCCGGGACAATGCCGGTTGCCTGAATGGAGGTTCCACTTGGCGTATAATACAGCGCAGTGGTCAGCTTAATGGCCGAACCATCTGGTAAGCCAACTACCGACTGTACGGAGCCTTTACCGAAACTCTGTGTGCCGAGCAACACGGCGCGGTGATTATCCTGCAAAGCGCCAGCCACGATTTCTGAGGCCGAAGCCGATCCATTATTAATCAGAACGGTCAAAGCCACCCCATCCAGCACATCTCCTGTTTTCGCCTCAAAGGACAGATTACGCCCGGTGCGCGACTTGGTGCTGACTATGCCGCCCTTATCGAGAAACAAATCGGACACTGCAACCGCCTGATCCAGCAAACCGCCGGGGTTGTTGCGCAGATCCAACACGGCGCCATAAAGCTCTCCACCAGCCTTCTTTTTAAGCTCTACAACGCTGGCCTTGAGTAGTTCAGCCGTCTGCTCCTGAAACTGGGTGACACGCAGATAGGCGTAACCAGGAGATACGAAATCGCTCTTCACTGATTTGACCTTGATGATGTCGCGCACAATGTGAATCTCCAGCGGCTGACCCTCTCCACTACGCACAATGGTCAACTCGATGGGAGTCCCAGGCTTACCACGCATCAGTTTCACAGCTTCTGGCAGCGACATGTCCCGGGTCAGCTGACTGTCGATTTTGATAATCAGATCCCCGGCCAGGATTCCGGCCCGGTCGGCTGGTGTGTCCTCAATCGGTGCAACAATGCGAATCGCGCCTTCTGCGGCTGTAATCTCGATGCCCAGGCCACCAAACTTGCCGCTTGTATCAACCTGCATTTGTTTGTACATCTCTTTATCGAGGTAGGTCGAGTGTGGATCCAGACTGCTCAGCATGCCGGAGAGTGCACCGTCAATTAATTGCTCGTCGTCCACTTCCTCAACGTAGGAGCGGCGCACCATTTCCATAATCTTGGAGAACTTCTGCAACTGCTCGTAATTGGTCGCTGCTACCGCCTGAGTGAAACCGCTCTGCCACAGCACCAGACCACCGCCAACCAGTAGAAGCAGCGATAAAATCAATCCCAACCTGCGTAAATTCATGCCCATGTTACCACCCTTATTATCCGTTTAAGGAGGCTGAAATTTTCAGCACATCCGCACAACTCTGTATCGGCCCCGCCACAATCATGCAGGAAACCTCTCGTTTCTGTGAGCTACAACAAAACGCCCCTAGGCCCAAAACCATCATTCAGCCATCACGGCCACACTCAACCCTTGCTGCGACACCAATGCCGCGGGTTCACCGGCTTTCCGGCATCACGCACCTCGAAATAAAGGCGCATATCCGGCACCCATCCCGTACTGCCGGGGTCGGCAAGCACATCGCCTTGGGCTACCCAATCCCCAAGACGCTTGTATAGCGCATCATTGTGCGCATAAACCGTCATTAGGCCATCCCCGTGATCAACGATCAGCATGAGTCCATAACCCCCGAACCAGTCGGCATAGCGTACCTGCCCGGCGGCAATCGCCTTAACCTGCCCACCGCCTTGGCGCGGTGCAAGCTGGACGCCAGTCAGACGCGCTCGACCGGGAGCAGGGCGCGAATGAAAGCTGGCCACAATACGCCCATTGATCGGCCATGACAGCCTCCCCTTCAACTTGCGAATCGACTGCCAGTCATCAGCGTTGTCCACCTTAAGAAGTGTGGAACCCATGCCCTTGAGCAGCCTTTTCAGCGCCTTTTCCTGCCGGGCCAACTGCGCATCGCGCTTACCCTTGAGTTTGGCATCCTGGCGCACTCTCTCCCAAAGCGCCTTCTTCTCTGCCTGCGCGCGCTGCAACACACGCTGGCGCTTTTCCTTCTCCACCTGCAAGCTGACCAGAGCCTGGCGCTGATCTTCCAACTCACTTTGCGTCACAGCCAAGGCCTGTCGGGCCTGGGCATATTCCTCACGGTCCTGCTGCTGCTGTTCCACCAATCGAGCCACAAGATATTGGCGATGCGGAATATCCGCCACACGGGCATCAAAGAGCATGTCCAACGACATCGCAGGCCGATCCGCCTGACGATAAGCCAGTGCCACTTCACGCTGCATGTGATTTTTCAATTGCTTCATCTTGCCAAGTAATTCTGTCTGCCGCTGTTTCAAAACGTTGATTCGCTGATCGGCTATACGCACCTGAGTCTGAGCCTGGCGCGCCTCTGCACTGGCGCCTACCAGTGCCACATCCGACTTCTTCAGGGTCTGCCCCAGAGCTCCGAGGCGAGCCTCAAGTTGCTCACGGATCTGTTTCAACTCAGCGCGCTCTTTACGTATCTGCTCCAACTGCACATTGGCATCGGCTGCCAGTACTGCCGATACAGGTGTCAGTAGCGTTAGCAGCAAAGCGATGAGTAACAAACGGATATATTGTGTCATGGTCGATGATATGGATGACCGCGCAGAATGGTAAAAGCACGGTAGAACTGTTCCAAAGCGATAACCCGAACCAACTGGTGCGGCAAGGTCAGCTGCGAAAGCCCCCATGTAGCACCGGCTGCGGCGCGCACCGAGTCATCCACGCCATCGGCCCCGCCAATGACAAAATCGAGTTGCGCATCCCCCTGCTGCCGACCAAACCATTCAGCCCACTGCACACTCGGCATTTGCCTGCCGCGTTCATCAAACAATACAAAGCCCTTATCGGCCTTCGCCAAAATGGCCGCCGCCTCCTGCTGCTTACGCTGCGTTGCCTGCCGGCCCTTGCCATCAGGCAACTCAATGATTGAACACGGGGAAATTGGCTGCAAACGTTGCACAAACCGCGCCTCGAAGTCCGATAGTTCGGAAGCTCCCCGACCGACGACTATCAGCCGCAGCTTCACTACGCTTTGTCTTGCTCCGCAGGCTCATCGCTGCCTGCTGCGGAAACTGCAGGTTGCTGCCACAAGCGCTCCAACTGAAAGGAATCACGCACTTCGGGCAGGAACAGGTGAACAATGATTTCACCCATGTCGATCAGCAGCCATTCGGCTGCCTCGCGCCCCTCGATATGGGCTGCAAAACCGTAGCGGTGCGCCACCTCCGCCAAGCCCTGTGCCATAGCCATCAACTGCCGGCCGTTGCGCCCGGTAGCCAGCACAAATCGGTCGGTAATCGCACAGCGACCATCAACCTGAATGATCAGCACATCCGTACCCTTCTTATCTTCAATGGCCTCAACCACATCACGGCTCATCGTTTCTATAGATTTATCCACATTCACTCCTGCAGGCCTTGGATTACACATAGGTCTGCTCAATATCCCGGCGTACACATTCAGGCACCATGCCCGCCAGACTTTCTCTTTTTTCTGCTGCCCTGCGTATGCTTGTCGCCGACACATCAGGCAGCAGCACATCGACATCAACCCGGCGGCCACAGGCAACAGGGTTAGTCAACCAGTCGGCAAGCGACTGCGGGCGAAATGCTGAAGCCCCACTTCCTGCACTACACGCCACCCGTCCGAACACCGCAACGTCACACAGGCCACTATGCTCTGGATATTCCACCCATCCGTCCATGCCCGCAAAGGCATCGGCCCCGAGCAGCCATACCGCTCGCTGTTGCGGTAACTCTGCAACAAATCGACGCAGCGTGGCGATCGTTGGAGTCGGCTCGCTACTTGCCACCTCCCAATCCAGCACCTTCACCCGATCATTGCCGGAAAAAATACTCTGCATCCAACCCAGCCGCTGTTCCGGCGTGGCATGGCCCGACAGGGTGCGGTGCACAGGAAGCCCGGCCGGAATGACCCATACTGCATCCAGCTGCAACACATCAAGCGCGGCCTCAACCAGGGCGACGTGCCCGATATGCGGCGGATCAAAACTTCCGCCAAACAGGCCGATGCGGGATTCCACTGATCGATTGCTCAAACGACCACTTGCCAAGATTGATTGATTTTTGTTTCCTGGCAAGGCGCGATGCGCGCAACAGCGCAGCGTACTGGAGGTACGTGAGCATGTGAGCACAGCAGCAACACCGTCAGGGGGCAAAAAGCGATCAACCCCCTAGCCCCGCACCTCGCCGTGCCCGAGCACAATCCACTTCTGCGTCGTCAGCCCTTCCAGACCGACGGGTCCACGCACATGCAAACGATCGGTAGAAATACCGATTTCAGCACCCAGGCCATATTCAAAGCCATCGGCAAAACGTGTGCTCGCATTCCACATCACCGAAGAGGAATCCACCTCGCGCAGAAAACGCATGCCCGCCGCATAATCGGCAGTGATAATACTTTCGGTATGCCCCGAGGCATGTGCGGCAATATGCGCAATGGCAGCATCTAGATCGTCTACCACGCGTAGCGAAACAATGGCATCAAGGTATTCAGTATCCCAATCGGCATCGCTGGCTGCCTGTATACCGGGCACCAGCGCACAACTGCGCGTACAGCCACGCACTGTTGCACCTGCGTCGGTGAGTGCTGTAACCAGAGCAGGAACAAACTCCTCGGCCACTGCGGCATGCACCAGCAAGGTCTCCATCGCATTGCACACTCCCGTGCGATGCATCTTGGCATTCACGGCAATATCTTTGGCCATCTCCAAATCGGCAGCGCGATCCACATACACATGACAGATGCCATCCAGATGCTTGATCACCGGCACACGTGCCTCATTGGCGATACGCTCGGTAAGCGAGCGTCCGCCGCGCGGAATAATCACATCGACATATTCATCGGCACGAATCAGTTCTCCGACCAAAGCACGGTCGGTGGAATCCACCAGCTGCACCGCATCCTGCGGCAGGCCGGCATCAAGTAGGGCGCGGCGCAGACAGGCAGCAATGGCGCGATTGGAGTGAATCGCTTCGGAACCACCGCGCAGAATCACGGCATTGCCTGATTTCAGGCAAAGACCTGCCGCATCGGCCGTCACATTGGGACGCGATTCATAGATGATGCCAATCACCCCGAGGGGCACACGCATATGACCAACCTGAATACCGGACGGACGACATACCAGATCGCTGATCTCACCCACAGGGTCGGGCAACTGGGCAATCTGCTCCAAGCCCACAGCCATGGCCTCAATGCGTGCTTCGGTAAGCTCCAGGCGATCAAGCATGGCAGCATCAAGTCCGCTCTCCCGGCCGGCCTGCATATCCAGCGCATTGGCGGCTATAATTTCATCCTTCTCTCTACACAGTACTGAAGCCGCCATTTTCAGCGCCTTATCCTTGGCCTGCGTATCAGCCATGCGCAATATCCCTGCGGCCTGCTTCGCCTGCGCGCCAAGGACCTGCATCATCTCAGAAGCCGTCTTCTGTGTTGTCATTTTGCCTGTTCCTCCTTATCGCTCATCAGCACGAGATTATCGCGATGTACCAGTGAAGAAAAATCCCTGTAGCCGAGTACTTCTTCAATGTCTTCACTGGCCACACCGGCCAGACGACGCATCTCCTCGGCGTTGTAATTGCACAAACCGCGCGCAATTACGTGACCCTCTCTGACCAGTTCAACGCACTCGCCCTTGTCAAACATGCCTTCAACACTGCACACACCGACAGGTAACAGGCTGGCGCCACGCTCAAGCAGCGCCCGCGCAGCGCCCGCATCCACACCAATACGTCCGGCAGGGTGCAGAACCTCAGCAATCCAGTGCTGGCGTCGCGTCTGCCGGTCAATGCCGCAAGCGAATAACGTGCCGATATCAGCACCTTCGAGTAATGCCGCCAGCGTGCCCGGCTGCTCACCACTGACCACGGCAGTGGCCACACCACCGCGCGTAGCAACTCGCGCAGCCTTCAACTTACTGGCCATGCCACCGGTACCGAAATCGCTTCCGCTTGAACCTGCCATAGCGTCAATCTCGGATGAAATCGTCTCCACCAGACCAATTCTTTGCGCCGTGGCATTGGTGGTGGGATTTGCATCGTAGAGCGCATCCACGTCGGTCATAATGATCAGCAGATCGGCATCCAGTAGCAGGCTGACCAGTGCACCGAGATTGTCGTTGTCACCGAATTTTATTTCCTGCACCACAACGGTGTCATTTTCGTTAACGATTGGGATCACACCCGCAGCAAACAAGGTCTCACCGGTATTGCTGGCATTGAGGTAACGCCTCCGGTTACGTAAATCATCTGCAGTGAGCAGCATCTGCGCCACGCCAAGATCATGTTTGGCAAAGGCCTGCTTGTAGGCCTGCATCAGGGCAGGCTGACCAATAGCTGCCGCAGCCTGCTTCTCATGCACACTTAATGCTCGTCCTACCCAACCCAAATACACACAGCCCAGAGCTACGGCACCCGAGGAGACAACAACCACCTCCTTACCGGTGGCTCGCAGGGCGGCAATTTCGTCGGCAAAGCGCTGCACGCGCTCCGCCTGCACACCGCCTGCGCCACTCTCAGCTGTAGCCGCATCGGCGAGCAGAGAGCTGCCAATCTTGACCACAATGCGCTGTGCCCGACTGACATCGGAGCGCTGGCAAATCATTATTCTGCCGCCTCTGCTTCGCGCATTTTCTTAACCTCCTGATACACCGCATGCATCAAAGTCTGTACGCCTTCACCTGTGACCGCCGACATCAGGAAGGTAGGCAATCCACTTGCCTCTCCTTCTGCCAGAACCCTGGAGCGATCCTCCTCATCCAGTGCATCGATCTTATTAACGACCAGCAAGCGTGTTTTTTTCCACACGGTATCGCCATAACCCTTCAATTCGTCTTCCACCTCGGCGATCTGCTCGCCGATACTGGCCTCACTCAAACTAACGGCATCTACAAGATGCAGCAGCAACTTGGTGCGCTCTACATGCCGCAAAAAACGTATACCGAGCCCCTTACCCTCATGCGCCCCGCCGATCAGGCCGGGAATATCTGCCACCACAAAAGCATCCGAATCATCGGTAAACACCTCTCCGAGAATCGGTTTGAGCGTGGTAAACGGATAATCTGCTATCTTAGGGTGGGCATTGGATATCCGCGACAACAGCGTGGACTTACCTGCATTGGGTAGGCCGACAAGACCGACATCCGCCATAACCCTCAACTCCAACGTGCGCCGACCCTCTTCGCCCGGCTCACCATCCTGAGCGTAGCGCGGAGCCTGATTGGTACTCGTCTTGAATCTGGCATTACCTAGCCCGCCCTGACCGCCTCGCGCAAGAAAATAACATTCTCCGGCAACTTTAAGGTCGGCCAGCAAATCGCCATTTTCATCGCGCACCATGGTACCAACCGGCACCTCCACCTCGATATCCTCGCCATTGCGGCCATGCATGTCCGAGCCCTTACCTTGCTGGCCATTTTTGGCAATCAGCCGCTTTCTCAGGTATAGCTCCTGAAGCGTATTCTTGCGCGTAGTTGCAAGCAGCATCACATGCCCACCGCGTCCGCCATCTCCGCCATTGGGACCACCCCTGGGGATGTATTTTTCCCGCCGAAAGGCAACGCAGCCGGCCCCGCCGTTCCCGGCGCGCACCTCAATACTCACTTCATCAATAAATCGCATACTCGTCAGTCTACCTTCGCCGTAGCTTTATGCACAAAAAAAGGGCGCGATCACTCGCGCCCTTGAAACACTGCAGGGAAAAGTTATCAGGCAGCAATGCGCACAGTTGTGCGGCCAGCCTTCTGATAATACTCCACCTTGCCATCAGTCAACGCGAACAGCGTGAAATCTTTACCACAGCCGACATTGTCGCCCGGGCGAATCTTGGTGCCACGCTGGCGAACCAGGATATTGCCGGCAATAACAGCTTCGCCGCCGTACTTTTTCACGCCAAGGCGCTTGGAATTGGAATCGCGACCATTGCGGGTTGAACCGCCTGCTTTTTTATGTGCCATGCCTTACTCCTTCTCTTCGCTCTTGGCGCTAGCTTTCTTGGCTGCCGGCTTTTTAGCAGCTGGCTTCGCAGCCGCTTCTTTCTTGGCAGCGGGTTTAGCTTCGGCCTTTGCTTCAGCAGCAGGCTTTTCAGCAGCGGCCGCTTTGGCAGGTGCAGCCTTGGCTGCGCCAATCTTGGTGATACGCACCGCAGTATAAGCCTGACGATGGCCAAGTGTGCGCTGCGAATGCTTACGGCGACGCTTCTTGAAAATTTCCACCTTTTTACCCAGGCCCTGCTCAAGCACCTCAGCGCTCACACTTGCCTTGGCTGCATCGGCACCGGTCTTGACGGCTTCGCCTTCGCCAAGCAACAGAACGTTGCTAAAGGTTACCTTCTTGCCAGCTTCTTCAGCCAATTTGGCAACGCGCAGGACATCACCTTCCTGAACGCGGTACTGTTTGCCGCCGGTCTGTATTACTGCATACATAATCTACTCCAATCCTGTTAATTCAGCTCGCGGCTTCGGCTTCAGTCTTTTTGCCGTACTTACGGTAGAAGCGCTCCACACGACCCTCGGTATCCATAATCTTCTGCTTACCCGTATAAAACGGGTGGCAAGACGAACAAACTTCGACATGGATATCGCCCGCGGTTGAGCGCGTCTCAAATGTAGTGCCGCAAGAGCATAATACCTTTGCGGTCTTGTATTCCGGATGAATGCCTGCTTTCACGTTATGACTCCCGTTAAATCTGAAAGGGCGCGATTTATACTCAGAAGCGACCCCCTTGGCAAGCGTTGATTGCTTTTAAACACGCATGCTGGGTAGAACTATATGTACTCATCTTCATGTACAGATGATTTAAACCAATTGGCGCGCCCGGAGGGATTCGAACCCCCGGCACTCAGGTTCGAAGCCTGATACTCTATCCAGCTGAGCTACGGGCGCGTAAATCTTGCCCTAGATAATATTTCCGAGGGCAGCCTTACAGATATTGATGACCGGTTCGGGGTAGATGCCGATAGCGACAACAGCAATAGCGGAAACCGCAACGGTGGCCTGCATCAATCGATTCTCCACGAAGTTAAACTCTACCCGCTGCTCATCAAAATAGATGTATTTGACGACACGGATGTAATAAAACGCCCCGACCACGGAAAATAGCAGCGCGATAATCGCCAGATACAGATGGCCCGCCTCGATGGCCGCAATAAACACCACATACTTGGCCCAGAATCCGCCGAGGAAGGGAATGCCGGCCATGGAGAATAGAAACAGGCCCATAGCCAGAGCATAACCGGGACGCACCTTGGAAAGACCTGCAAAATCATCCAGCAACTCACCCTGAATGCCCTCACGACGCATCAATACGATAACGGCGAAGGCTCCCATGCTCATGAACAGGTAAATCGTCATATAAACCAGCACGCCTGCATAACCGTCAGCATTGGCGGCAATCACACCCAGCATGATGAAACCGATATGCCCGATGGTCGAATAGGCCAGCATGCGTTTGATGTTCCTTTGGGCAATGGCCGCCAGATTACCAACCGCCATGCTCAATACCGCCAACCAGGAGAACAGGGTGGTATATTCAACCTGCAGTGAGGGAAGCGCATCCACCAGTACACGTATCAGAATGACAAGACCTGCCACCTTGGGTGCAACCGACATAAAGGCCGTGATGGGCGTCGGCGCGCCTTCGTAGGCATCGGGTGTCCACATGTGGAAGGGCGCAAGCGATATCTTGAACGCCAATCCGGCAAGCAGAAAGACAAGACCCAGCAGCACAGCAAAGTGCGCATTGGTTCCACTGTGTGCAAGACCGGCTCCGACCGTAGCAAAATCGAAACTGCCTGTTACGCCATACAGGAAGCTGACACCATAAAGCAAGATACCGGAAGCCAGCGAGCCGAGAATAAAATACTTCAGGCCTGCCTCAGTTGATCGCAGAATATCGCGCTGATACCCGACCAGCACATAGGTGCTCAGGGCCATCAGTTCGAGACCGAGATACATGGTGACGAAATTAGGCGATGAGGCCATGATCATCATGCCCAGCATGGCAAACAGCATCAGTGAATAGTATTCACCGACACCAAATTCATCCTTCATGTAATCCAGCGACAACACCATGGCCACCGCAGTACCGGCATATATCAGTATCTTGGCATAGGAAGAGAACGGATCGAGCACAAAGAAGCCATAAAAGGCCGTGATCGATTCAGCTGAACCTACCTGCAATGTAAGGACTGCAGCGATAATGCAGGTCAGGATGGCAATATAACCGCTTATTGTTTTGCGTTCCGTGGGCAGGAAGATATCCACCATGAGCACGAGCATCGCCATGCCGGCAACAAACATCTCCGGAATCAGCGGGACTACGTTAGGAAGCGGGAAATCTACAGGGGTCATCGCATCATCCTCAATGGGTCACGGCGTGCTGCGCCATTTCAAGCAGCGCTCTTGCCTCAGCCGCCGGCAGTTTGGTTGCCGTCGCCTGATCAATCAGATTGGCCACCGACACATGCATAACATCGAGCACTGGAGCCGGGTAAATACCCAGCCAGATGACAAGGATGATCAACGGCACGAAGAAACCAAGCTCGCGCATATTCATGTCAGGCATGGCCTTAACTTCATCCTTCTCCACATCGCCCATAACCACGCGCTTGTACATCCACAGTGTATAGCAGGCTGATAGCACAACACTGGTCGCGGCCATCACGGCCACCCATTTGCTGGAAATCACCATATTATACAACTGATCAGCCGAGAATGTTCCGGCCAGCACCATAATCTCAGCCACAAAGGCAGAAGCTCCTGGCAATGCCACATTGGCCATACAGAACAACAGCATGACTGCGGCGAATATCGGCATCACATTGGCGACACCGCCATAGGCTCCTATCTCGCGGGTATGCATGCGGTCATACAACACACCGACACACAGGAAGAGTGCGGCGGCAACAAAGCCGTGGCTGATCATGCCGTAAATCGCACCTTCAACGGCCTGCTGGGTAAACATGAACGTTCCAAGGGTCACAAAGCCCATGTGTGCGATTGAGGAGTATGCAATCAGCCGCTTCATATCCGTCTGCATCATGGCGACCAGAGAGATATAGACCACGGCAACAAGGCTCAACACCACCATAAACGGAACAAAGTATTGTGATGCATCCGGACAGATTGGCAGCGAGAAGCGCAGGAAGCCGTATGCGCCCATCTTCAACAGGATACCGGCAAGTATAACCGAGCCCGCAGTCGGTGCTTCGGTATGCGCATCCGGCAACCATGTGTGCACCGGCCACATCGGCACCTTAACTGCAAAGGCGACAAAGAAAGCAATCCAGATCCAGAACTGCCATTGGAAATCAAAGGCATAGGCCATCAAAGTCTGAATGTCGAAGGTGCGGCCAGCCTCGAAATACATAGCCAACAGCGCAACCAGCATCAGCACGGAGCCAGCTAAGGTTTAGAGGAAGAACTTGATAGTGGCGTAAACGCGATTCTTGCCGCCCCAGATACCGATAATCAGATACATCGGAATGAGCATCGCTTCCCAGAAGAAGTAAAACAGAATCGCATCGAGTGCTGCAAACACACCTATCAGCGTCGTCTCCATAATCAGGAAGGCAAGCATGTATTCCTTAACCCGTGTCTGGATACAATTCCATGCAGAAACGATACAAATCACCGTCAGAAGACTGGTTAGGATGATAAACGGCATGGAAATGCCATCCACGCCCAGGCGGTAATTCACGTTAAATGATGCGATCCAAGGGTGTAATTCCTCGAACTGCATATGCGCAGTACTGTTATCAAAGTAAACCCAGAGCAATAGAGTCAACAGGAAGGTGGCAACAGACACAAGCAGCGCAGCCCAACGCACAAGGTTATCATTGCGCACAAACAACCAGATTAGGATGGCTCCCAGCGTCGGCAGGAAGATGCTCCAAGTCAGAATCGGGAAGCCCAGAACGTTATTCAGATCCATGTCGCGTTCCTCTCCCTATCCCTTCAACACTAGGTATGTCAGCGCAACAAACACACCGATTACCATGGCAAAAGCGTAGTGATATACATAACCAGTCTGTGCATCCCGCATGCGGTTCATGCCGGCAAGGACCCCGCCAATCACGCCGCCGTGGATGATTCCCTTGTCGATCATGCCAAGATCGCCCTTCTGCCACAGCATATTGCCCAGGCACTGCGCCGGACGAATCAGGGTGCGATCATACAATTCATCCCAGTACCACTTGTTGAGCAGGAAGGTGTAAATTGGCTTGGCAGCGGCGGCCACCTTGCCAGGCATATCGGTTTCACGGAAATACATCGCATAAGCCAGACCGATACCGCCAATGGCCAACCAGAACGGAGCGGTGAACACGAAGTGATACCAGGCGTGATGACCTTCCTCGGCAATGGCGATCAGTGGATTATGTACATCCAGCACAAACAACGAGGTACCGAAGTAGCCTTCAATAATTTCGGGGTTGGCCACATCCAGGTGAAGCACACCCCATGCACCGGATACCAGTGCGCCGACAGCCAGAATCATCAAGGGCACGGTAATCACCTTGGGGGACTCATGCAGATGAGCGCGAGTTTTCTCCGGCACACGATTGGAATTGTGGAAGGTCAGGAAGAACATGCGGAAGGTATAGAAAGCGGTCATAAAGACGCCACTGAGCACCGCAAAGTAAGCGAAATCGCCGATCCAGCCAAGTTCGCGTACGCCGACAGATTCGATAATCAAATCCTTCGACCAGAAGCCGGCAAAAGGAGGCACGCCAGCCAGGGCCAATGCCGCAATCAGCATGGTGATATAAGTGATCGGCATATATTTCCTCAACTGCCCCATCTTGCGGATATCTTGCTCAGCAAGCACGGCATGGATTACCGAACCGGCAGCGAGGAAGAGCAGGGCCTTGAAGTAGGCATGTGTCATCAGGTGGAAAATACCAACGGAATAAGCAGACACACCGCAGGCCACGAACATGTAACCGAGCTGCGAACAGGTTGAGTAGGCAATGACACGCTTGATGTCATTCTGCACCAGACCGATGGTGGCACACATCCATGCGGTGAGGGCACCAACAAGAATGACAGCAGCCAGCGCTGTTTCTGAATACTCAAACATCGGCGAACAACGAGCCACCATGAACACGCCAGCGGTCACCATGGTTGCGGCATGGATGAGGGCGGAAATCGGGGTCGGGCCTTCCATCGAATCCGGCAGCCAGACGTGTAACGGAACCTGACCGGATTTACCCATAGCACCAACAAACAGCGACAGGCAGATGAAGGTAATGGCAGTCATTTCCCAGCCGAAGAAGTGCAGGGTCTGCCCCTGTTCCATAAGTGCGGGAACTGCGGCAAACACTTCGCGGTAATCGAAGGTGCCAAAGTAATACCAGATCCCCAACACACCAACCAGAAAGCCGAAGTCGCCAACGCGATTGACAATAAACGCCTTCAACGCCGCAAAGTTGGCGCTCTCGCGCTTGAACCAGAAACCGATCAACAGGTAGGAAACCAGACCCACAGCTTCCCAACCGAAGAACAAGGTGAAGAAGTTGTTGCCCATGACCAGCACCAACATGGAGAATGTGAATCCGGAAATGTAGGAGAAGAAACGGGAATATCCAGGATCGCCATGCATATAACCAATGGTGTAGATATGCACACAAGCTGAAACGATGGTCACGGTAATCATCATAATCGCCGTTAACTGATCAATCATCATACCGACCGGCACAACAAAATTATCGGATAACATCCACGTCCAGAAATTACCGTAGAAACTGGCTCCGCCCAGCACCTGAGTAAACACATGCACAGAAAGCAGTGCTGAGATAATTACACTGCCCGTGGTAATGGTATGCGACAGCTTCTCTTTCAGGGCCCAGCCGAACAGGCCGACAATCAGGGAGGCAATCAGAGGCAGGGCTGGAATAGCCAGCAGCTCTGTAGTGTTTAGCATGATGTGCTCCACAAGCGCCCCCTATCCCTGCAAGGTGTTGATATCATCAACATTGATTGAGCCACGGTTGCGGTAGAAGGCGACCAGAATCGCCAAACCGACAGCCACCTCGCTGGCGGCTACCGTCAGCACAAAGAAGATCAGTATCTGACCACCCAGGTCCTGAAGGAAATACGAAAATGCGGCGAGATTGACGTTCACTGCCAGCAGGATCAGCTCAATACACATCAGGATAACGATCACATTCTTGCGATTGAGAAACAGGCCGATAATTCCAATAGCAAACAGACAGGCGGCGACGGCCAGATAATAGGATAAAGGTACCATTACATTTTCACCTTATGCATACGGTCTTCCGGACGCACATTCACCTGTCGGGAGATGTTCTGATACTTGGCGTCCTTGCGTGTGCGCAGTGTCAGCACAATGGCTCCGACCAGCGCTACCAACAGGATAATGGCCGCAATTTCAAAGCCCAGCAGATACTTGGTATATAGCTGCTTGCCGATTTCAACCGTGTTGTTGACCTGCTGTGCGGCATGGCCCGGATCCGGAATGCCTTCAGGCGAAAACACACCACTGCCGGTTGCGGCAATGATCTCGATGAACAGGATCAAAGCGATGATTCCACCCAAGGGCAGGTACTGCAGCATACCTTCCCTGATACTGGCGAAATTCACTTCCAGCAATATCACCACAAACATAAACAACACCATCACAGCGCCGACATAAATCAGGATCAGGATGATGCCGATAAATTCAGCATCGAGCATAAAGAACAGGCCGGCGGCGTTGAAGAAACAGAAAATCAGAGACATCACGGCATGTATCGAATTACGGGACAGCACGACTCCCAAGGCTGAAATAACAGCCAGCCCGGCAAACATGTAGAAAAATCCGAGTTCTACCATTTATTCTCCGCTCCCAGCCCTAACGATAACGCGCATCAGCTGCGAGATTTGCAGCGATTTGCGTCTCATTGCGGTCACCCACTTCGAGTAACATCTCTTTGGTGTAGTACAGTGCTTCGCGTGTCTCCGACGCATACTCGAAAATCTGTGTCTCAACAATCGCGTCCACCGGGCAGGCTTCCTGACAAAGGCCACAGTAGATGCACTTGGTCATATCGATGTCATAGCGAGTGGTGCGGCGTGTTTTGTCTTCCCGCTCCTCAGACTCGATAATAATAGCCAGCGCCGGACAAACCACTTCGCACAGTTTGCAGGCAATGCAGCGTTCCTCACCGTTTTCATAGCGACGCAGCGCATGCAGACCACGGAAACGAGGAGATAGCGGTGTGCGCTCCTCCGGGTACTCCACGGTGATCTTCTTTTTGAACAGGTATTTGCCGGTAAGCATCAGGCCGCGAAACAGCTCGGTGAGAAACCAGGTCTTAATGAGGCGTTTGAGTAGACTCATACTCCGACCCCCGGACGCCAGTAATTGATAATATCGGATACACCCGGTGTAAATATGGCCAGACCGACAAGCATCAACCAAAACAGAGTCAGCGGCAGGAATACCTTCCAACCCAGGCGCATCATCTGATCATAACGGTAACGCGGGAAGGTGGCGCGGAACCAGATGAACACAAAAATCAGGAAGGACGTTTTGGCCAACAACCAAACGGTTCCAGGAATGAAATCAAGTGCAGGTATTGGCGCATACCAGCCGCCGAGGAACAGCACCGAGGTCAGCAGGCTGATCAGGATCATGGCGCCATACTCAGCCAGAGAGAAGGTGGCGAACCACATCCCGGAATACTCGGTGAAATAGCCGGAAACCAGCTCTTCGGTTTCAATCAGATCGAACGGCGTACGCGCCACTTCTGCACAACCGGATATAAAATACACCATAAACATCGGGAACAGCGGTATCAGATACCAGTGCCAGAAACCGCCAGCCTGAGCATGCACGATTTCATTAAGGTTCATGCTGCCGGCCATCATCAGAACGCAGACAATGGCGAAGCCCATGGAGATTTCATAAGACACCATCTGACAGGTGGCACGCATCGCGCCAAGGAAGGTGTACTTGGAATTCGAAGCCCAGCCGGCCATCAACACGCCGTACACGCTCAAACTGGAAATCGCCATCACATACAGCGCGCCGACATTCAAATCTGCTATAGCCATGACATGCGCGGTTTCCCACAGGCCGAACAGTGTGGTCTCGCCGAATGGCACCACGGCAAAGGCGATAAGTGCAGGGATCAAAGCCAGAAGCGGTGCGGCTATGAACAGCAGTTTGTTCGACCGGGTCGGCACAATCGTTTCTTTCATGATCAGCTTCAGACCATCGGCAATCGGCTGCAGCAGGCCAGCCCAGCCAACACGGTTACAACCCTTGCGCACCTGCATCCAGCCAATAACGCGCCGCTCTGCGTAGGTGATATAGGCCACGCCCAGCGCTACCGGTACGGCGATGGCCAAAATCTCCAGCGCCCAGATGCCAGCGGTTATACCTGTATCAAGCCATGTCATGCCACACCTCCGCGCAGGGAAACCCTGACCGAATTGGACAGATCGCCGGCCACACCTCGCTTGGCGACAAACAGCACACCCGGCGACACATCATCGCGCGTGCCAATGGTAAAGGTCTGTTCACCGAGATCGGATACCACGGCTAACTCGCCTGGCTCAAGACCCAGCGCCTTGAGTGTATCCGGATGCACCAGCACATCGTCCAAGGCATGCAGCTCGCCAGCATGTGACAACAATGCACTGGCCCTCGCCCACACGCCCTCGCGGTATAGTGAATAACGACTCACCACATCCAAATCACCCTTGCGCGTCTTGGTGCCGGCAGGAAGGTAGGCGGCCTTTGAATCACGCTTGGTTGGCATCAGGAACGCATCCACCTCACTGGCCTGCCATGCATGATCAAGATCCGGAAGATAACCAACACCTTTCTGGCGCAACTCCTCCAGATTCACTGCCGGAACTTCATGCCCCAGCGCCTGAATCAAACGCATCATCACCTTCCACAGTGGGCGCTCCTGTCCAAGCGAGGAAATCGGATTGGTCGCTACGCGAACACGGCCTTCCATATTAATGAAAGTGCCTTCGATTTCGGAATAGGCGGCAGCCGGCAACTTCACCTGTGCACCGCCGCTGACCTGACCTGAAATGGCGCCAACCTGAACCAGCGGAACACTGTCCAGCGCCTTGCGTGCCTGAACCGGGAACAGGCCATCACCAACCGGATCGCTGCCAACCAGAAGAATGGCATCCAGCTCGCCCTTTTCAGCCGCCTCAAAAATATCACCTGCACTGCAACGCACATCGCCAAACAGTGCGGAAAGCACCTGCGCATTCATACCCTCGGGAACCAGATTCCGACCATCAGCTTCTGCCTCAGCATGGCCGCAGCCACGCATCAGCAAATCAAGACCGTGAATCAGCGCTGCTGCATCAGGATGTGAACGAATCTCTTCGCCAACAATCAGGGAGCAACAATCGGACATCAGAGCATCACCAAGCAACTTACCTGCTTCGTGCGATCCTTCAACACATGCCATCCATTCCTTCATGCCGGCGGCACCCTTACCCAAATCGGTTACCTGTTGCATGGCGCGCGCAATCACAGCCGCCCAGTCGCGCGGCTTGATCAATGCTTCCTTGCCAACCTCTGCATTGGTGCGGTAATTCATGCTACCAATCCGGGTTACGGATTTACCCTTGCCAAGACGCTTGCGCAAACGCTGCATCATCAACGGCAGGCGTTGGCGCAGATCGCAACCCAGGATGACGACTTCATCCGCGTCCTCGATCTGCTGCGTTGTTTCGACAAACCCTTCTTCAAAGGCAAATGGCCGCATATCGCGACGATGCAGATCAAAGGCCACCTTGGCATCCGGGAATGCTGCATCGTGCAGCAAACGAATCGCGGTATAACCCTCAACACTCCAGAACGGAGAAATAATCATGCCGATGCGCTTACCCTTCAACTGCTCGACGGCACGCTGCACAGCATCGTCCCAGCCAGCCTCGCGCATTTCTTCCTGATCACGCACACGCGGTGCAAGAATACGATTGTCCGAGCGGAAAGCATCATAGACATAGCGCCCACGATCACACAGCCATGGCTCGGGACTGTGTTCAACTGGCTGAATGCGGATCACTTCCGTGCCACGCGACTCAATCTCAATATCACAACCGCTAGGACACTGCGTGCAAGTTGATTTATGGCGGGTGAGTTCCCACGGACGTGCCACATCATTCGACGGGCCATCCAACAAGGCTCCAACCGGGCAGACGTCCGGCAGATTGCCCGACAATTCAGAACTCAGGCATTCATCAACAATGCCGGCAATGCTCATGTGATCCCCACGATTGAGCACACCAATATCACCGGTACCGGCAATCTCGTCGGCAAAGCGCACGCAACGCGTGCAATGAATGCAGCGGGTCATCGATGTGGTGACAAACGGTCCCAACTCATAATTATTTACCACGCGCTTCTGCTCGGAATAGCGCCCCTTGGAAGCGCCATACTCCATGGCGTAGTCCTGCAGCTTGCAATCACCACCCTGATCACAAACCGGGCAATCCAAAGGATGATTGATGAGCAGATACTCCATGGTCATCTTGTGGTCCTTGTCCAGGCTCTCGCTCTGGGTATAGACCTTCATGCCTTCAGATACCGGAGTACAACAGGAAGCGGCCGGCTTGTTCCAGCCTTCCACCTCAACCAAACACATGCGGCAATTAGCTGCCACCGACAATTCGGGGTGGTAGCAAAAATAAGGAACACTCACTTCCTGCGCGCGACAGGCCTCCAGAATACTGGTGCCAGGCGAAACCGTCACTTCAACGTCATTGATAAACAGGGTCGTCATGCTGCCTTCTCCACGATTCCGGCCTTCACTACTTCAGGGAAGAACTTGATGATCGAAAGCACGGGAGCCGCCGCACCCTCAGCCAGCGCGCAGATCGTACGTCCGGACATGTACTCTGCAGCATCCTGTAACACTTCCATGTCGTCAGCTTGCCCCTGACCAGCTTCAATACGCGTCAACACCCGCTCCATCCAACCCGCGCCCTCACGACACGGCGTACACTGGCCGCAGGATTCATGCGCATAGAAATGCGACAGACGGCGGGTAACCGCCAATAAATCGGCCGTCTCATCCATGACGATAATCGCACCGGAACCTATAAATGATCCGGCTGCGACCATGTCATCATAGGTCAAAGGCGTGTCAAAATACTCTGCTGTCAGCCACGGGGTTGAAGAGCCGCCGGGAATAATCACCTTCGGTACAGTGCCGTGCTGCAATCCGCCACAATATTCCTCAATCAGAACCTTCAGAGATGTGCCCATCGGCACCTCGTAGTTACCAGGCTTATTCACATGGCCCGACACAGAAAAAATCTTCATGCCGGTGCTGTTCGGCTTGCCGATGGCTGCATGCCAGTCGCCGCCGAATTTGAGGATAGCGGGAATGGTGGCCAGGGTTTCAACATTATTAACCACGGTCGGACAGCCGTAATAACCCTCGACAGCAGGAAACGGTGGCTTGAAGCGCGGTCGACCCGGCTTGCCTTCCATCGACTCGATCAGCGCTGTTTCCTCACCGCAGATATAGGCGCCGGCGCCGCGATGCACGGTCAGATGCATGGAGAAATCACTGCCCAGAATGTGTTCGCCAAGCAAGTTGGCGGCATAGGCCTCGGCAATAGCTTCGTTCAGCACATTGGCCTCATGCAGGAACTCGCCACGAATATATATATAGGCATCGCGCACATCGAGCGCAAAGCCGGCCATAATCATGCCCTCAATCAGCAGATGCGGATCGAAGCGCATAATGTCACGATCTTTAAAGGTGCCTGGCTCGCCCTCATCGGCATTGCACAACAGATAAATAGGCTTGCCGGTATTGCGCGGCACGAACGACCACTTAAGCCCGGTCGGGAAGCCCGCGCCACCGCGCCCACGAAGACCGGATGTTTTCACCTCTTCAATAATCTTCTCGGAGCTGAAGTCTTTCAGTACCGTCGGCAGAAATTCATAAGCACCATTGGCCCGTGCTACTTCCAGCTTGTTCTGGTCCTTAATATTGACGCGGTCAAAGCAGATGGCCTTAACCTGTTTCGGATCGGAGGAAATCATGCCGCCCCTCCTTCCGATCTGGCTTTCTCGATAAATGCATCGATATGCGCCGCATCGGCTTTTTCATGATAGGCATTATTAATCTGTACCACCGGTGCGCCGCCACAGGCGCCTGCACACTCCACTTCAGTCACTGTAAATAAACCGTCGGGCGTAGTTTCGCCAAGCTTGATACCCAGCTTATCGCACATATGCGCAACCAGTTCGTTGGCTCCATTGAGCATGCAACCGGGATTGGTACAGACTTCCATAAGGTAGGTGCCACAGGGCTGCTCGCGGTACATGGTATAAAAGGTCACCACCTCACGCACTGCCATCAGACGAATACCGAGCGTGTCGGCCACCATCTGCTGCACTTCCATGGAAAGGTATCCGAAGTCTTCCTGCGCCAGATGCAGCACCGGCAGCAAAGCCGCCTGCGGAGCAGGATAGCGTTCCACCAACGCCTTGATTTCCGCCAAACGGGCGTCTGAAAAAACAGGATTCTCGGCCGAACTCATCGGTCAACCTCCCCGAATACAATATCCTGAGTGCCGAGAATCGCCACGATATCGGCAATCATATGGCCGCGGCACATGTAATCCAGGGCCTGAACATGTGCAAATCCGGCAGCGCGGACCTTCATGCGATACGGCTTATTGGAACCATCGGAAACGATGTACACACCAAACTCACCCTTGGGATGCTCAACTGCGGCATATACCTCGCCAGCTGGCACATGATAGCCCTCTGAGAAGTATTTAAAATGATGGATCAATGCTTCCATATCCTCTTTCATGGCATCGCGCGGCGGGCTGGTCAGCTTGTAGTCATCAATGGTGACCGGGCCAGGATTCTCGGCCAACCATGCCACACACTGCTTGATGATTTCGTTGGATTGGCGCATCTCCTCGACGCGCACCAGATAACGGTCATAGCAATCGCCGGTTACGCCGACAGGAATATCAAAGTCCATTTTGTCATAGACATCGTACGGCTGGGTCTTGCGCAAATCCCAGGCAACGCCGGAGCCGCGAATCATAGGTCCGGTAAATCCCCAGGCCAGCGCAGCTTCCTTGTCGACAATGCCGATATCCACATTGCGCTGCTTCCAGATGCGATTCTCCTTGAGCAGGGTGTCGTATTCATCGACATAGCCCGGAAAGCGCTCAGCAAAACCGGCAATCTTCTCCAGCAGACCGTCTGGCAAGTCTTTACTCACACCACCCGGACGGAAATAACCTGCATGCATGCGTGCGCCGGACACCTCTTCGTAATAATCGAAGATATCCTCACGTTCACGGAAGCAGTACAGGAAGACAGTCATCGCGCCGATATCCAGCGCCACCGCGCCAAGCCACATGCAGTGATTCAGAATGCGGGTCAACTCGGCGAACATCACCCGGATATACTGCGCGCGCTCCGGCGGTGTAATGCCAAGCAGCTTCTCTACAGCCAGCGCATAGGCATGCTCGTTGGCCATCATCGACACATAATCAAAGCGATCAAAATAGGGGACATTCTGAAGATAGGTTTTATATTCGAAGAGTTTTTCGGTGCCGCGATGCAGCAGGCCGATATGCGGATCGCATCTCTCAACCACTTCGCCGTCCAGCTCGGTGACCAAGCGAAGCACGCCATGGGCGGCCGGATGCTGTGGGCCGAAGTTAAGGGTGTAGTTTTTAATATCAGCCACGATCCACTCCCGGGAAGGTCTTGGGAATCAACACGCGGTTCTCAAGCTTGTTCGGCTTGTAAACACAGCGCCACTGAATATCGTCATAGAACATTTCCACGCGACCAGTGAGCGGAAAATCCTTGCGCAATGGATGGCCCTCAAAACCGTAATCGGTCAGCAAGCGCCGCAGGTCAGGATGATTCACAAACAGAATGCCGTACATATCGAAGCACTCGCGCTCAAACCAGTTAGCCGTCGGCCAAACCTCAACCACCGATCCGACCAAATCACGCTCGTTTACCGGCACCTTCACACGGAGACGCATATTGTGCTCAACACTCAACAGGTGATAGACCACCTGAAAACGCGGGGCATCGGCCGCATGGCCCGGATACTCGCTCAAATCGACACCGCACAGATCCATCAACTGATCAAAACCACGCTGCCGAAGGAAGTGACACGCCTCGACAATCGATCCATAGGCCAGCGTCACAACCGGCATGTCGATTCCCTGTGTCACGGACAACACCTGATCGCCAAATTTCTTCTTCAGCGCATCAAGATACGCCGGTACAGCCTGCTCTTTCTTCGCCTGCTTAGTCATCGACCCCTACCGCGCAATCGTATTGGTGCGTTTGATTTTTTCCTGCAGCTGAATAATCCCGTAAATCAGGGCTTCGGCCGTCGGAGGACAACCCGGCACATAGATATCCACCGGCACGATGCGGTCGCAGCCGCGCGTAACAGCATAGGAATAATGATAATAGCCGCCACCGTTAGCGCAGGAACCCATTGAAATCACCCAGCGCGGCTCAGACATCTGGTCGTAAACCTTGCGTAGCGCCGGCGCCATCTTGTTGCACAGCGTGCCAGCCACCACCATTACATCGGACTGCCTGGGCGACGGGCGAAACACCACACCGAAACGATCCAGATCATAACGCGAGGCTCCGGCATGCATCATCTCCACCGCACAGCAAGCCAAACCAAAGGTCATTGGCCACAAAGAACCTGTGCGTGCCCAGTTGATGACCTTGTCAGCTGTGGTTGTGACATACCCCTTGCTGAGAACGCCCTCTATTCCCATTGCAGCGCCCCCTTATTCCAGGCGTAGACATAACCAACCAGGAGAATAAACAGAAAGAGGAGCATTTCGATCAAACCGAACAGACCGATCGAATCAAGCACCACGGCCCACGGGAACATAAACGCTGTTTCAATATCGAAGATGACAAAAAGAATAGCCACCAGATAAAAGCGTACATCGAACTGCATGCGCGCATCCTCAAAAGCTTCAAAACCACACTCGTAAGCGGAGAGTTTTTCGGCATCGGGTTTCTGGCTGGCAACAAAAAAAGTTAGGACAAGCGGGGCTGCGCCCATAGCAAAGGCAATCACGATAAAAATAAATATCGGTGCGTATTGCGTAGCAAGATACTCTGCGCCCATGACCCCTCCGGTGATGACGTTTCCCTCAGAAACGGCGATTCAGGGATGCCCCAATTCCGCCGTTGCGTAACTATCAACACAGAACGGATGCTGTCAAGCCTGTGAAGGCCACAAAGCGGGTGTTTTCAGCGTAGCAGAAAAAAATATCTGCTTGTGTCAAACTTGCGCACATCAACAGCCATGGGCAGACATTTCTAGCGGCCATACATGCCAAAAGAAAACTCTCCCATGACGTGTTCCACACCCATCGACACAGAGGACGCCATGCACAACACGATACTTGCCAGCATCGAATTTTACTTCAAAGGGATCCGTCACGACCTATCCGCTGTTATCGATATGGATGTCTGCATGCGCCACGATGCAGCGATACAGCACATCTACCATACTCTCGCCTCAGAAAATGGCATTGGCCTGTACAGCCATGAGCTCGATGTCATGATTATGGAAGACATCGAATTCTCAAATCCTACGGGGCTGGTTGCCGATTTCTTTAACGAGGGGAAGCTGGATATCGATGGCTTTTGTGCAGCATGGGAGCAACAGAAAGTCGTCAATACCCTGCAACCGATCGCCAAAAAGCATTTGGGTATTGATAACCTCGACGAACACCTCGATATGAAAACGGCACTTATCGCAGCATTCCGCGCAAAATAGCGTCTGCCAAAAGCGAGCCCAGGCCCCAGCCAAACTCCTGCCGTGCTATATATAAGTATTTCAGCTATAATGCGCCCCGCAAGGCGCCGTACATGATAGAGAGCAGCCCTGACTTTTACATTCTATTTCCATCAGGGCAGAACCCTGACCGCAGGTGAACCCCGATGAACAACCCAACTTTATTTTCCGATCTCGGCCTAGACGAGCAAATGTTGCATGCTGTACAAGCCCTTGGATACGAGCGCCCGACGCCGATTCAAGAGCAAACTATTCCCTTGTTGCTAGAAGGGCGCGATGTGCTTGGGCAGGCGCAAACAGGCACGGGAAAAACCGCCGCTTTCGCTCTGCCCCTGATTGCGCGTCTCGACATGGCGGCAAAATTACCGCAAATCCTGGTGCTTGCACCAACCCGTGAGCTGGCCATTCAGGTGGCCGAGGCATTCCAGCAATATGGCCATCATATTAAGGGCTTTCATGTGCTGCCGGTATACGGCGGACAGAGCTACGAAATTCAGCTCAGGCAGCTCAAGCGCAGTCCTCAGGTGATTGTCGGCACGCCAGGTCGGGTCATGGATCATCTGCGTCGCGGCACGCTCAAACTCGATGCCTTGCAGGCCATGGTGCTCGACGAGGCCGATGAAATGCTGCGCATGGGCTTTATCGACGATGTCGACTGGATTCTTGAGCACACCCCGAAAGGTCGGCAAACCGCGCTATTCTCTGCCACCATGCCGAGCCAGATTCGCCGCATTGCCGAAGCACACCTGAACAATCCCGAGCAGGTGACAATCAAGGACAAAACCTCCACTGCATCAACCATCCGCCAGCGCTATTGGATGGTCAGCGGAAGAAACAAGATGGATGCCCTGACCCGCATTCTTGAGTTCGAGCCCTTTGACGGCGTCCTCATCTTCGTGCGCACCAAGACGGCCACCGTAGAGGTTGCCGAACGGTTGGAAGCACGCGGCTATGGCGCGACGGCTCTCAATGGTGACATTCAACAAAGCCAACGCGAGAAGATTGTCGGCCAGTTGAAAAAGGGAAAAATCGATATCGTGGTCGCTACCGATGTGGCAGCACGCGGCCTTGACGTGGAACGCATCTCGCATGTCATCAACTACGACATTCCGCACGACACCGAATCCTATGTGCACCGCATTGGCCGCACAGGACGCGCCGGGCGCAAAGGCGATGCGATTCTTTTTGTTGCACCGCGCGAGCAGCGCATGCTGGCCTCCATTGAGCGCGCTACACGCCAGAAGGTTGAGCAACTGGTCATGCCGACCACCGAGCAAATCAATGATCGCCGCGTCGCAGACTTCAAGCAGCGCATCACCGACACATTATCTACAGGTGGGCTCGAATCCTTCGCCGACATCATCGAGCAGTATGAGTTAGAGCATAATATTCCAGCTCAGGAAATTGCCGCTGCACTGGCGCGCATGCTGCAGGGTGATGCCCCTCTTCTCCTTTCCCCCGAAGCTGCAGAAAACCGTCGCGTCGAAGAAAAAAGTCGGCATGACCGACCTGCCCGTCAGAAAATACCGGAAGACAAACGGCCTAGCATCAAACGCATGCAGCGCGATGTTGAAGGACCTGCCAACAGAAATGCAGGCAACGAACGACCAGTACGGACAAAGCGTCCGGAAGGCCTGGAGCCTGGCAAGGAGCGCTTCCGGCTTGAGGTCGGTACCGTCCACGGCGCACAGCCATCAAATATCGTCGGAGCTATCGCCAACGAAGCCGGATTAGAGGGTGAATATATCGGCCGGGTGGATATCCATGAGGACTACTCCACCGTTGATTTGCCAGAAGGCATGCCGAATCACATCTTTAATGATTTGAAGAAGATATGGGTCTGCGGCCAGCCCCTGAATATCTCCCGAGTGGGGAAATCGCCAGAGCGAAAATCCTTTGCACATAAGCCTTCTTCCCTAAAAGACGGAAGGGATAAACGCGACTCCAGAGGTTCACGTCCCAGGCCTGGTGCCCCCAAACACCGCAAGCCTCGCGGCAAGTAAATCACGGGCAATAGACCTCCATTTCTGGTCTGTTTTAAGAACGGGTCGCCTGTTACGCTGTGACGCATGAATACTGTGAATCATCAAATCAGAGTACAGGTGCGGCCGGAATATACCGAGAAGCATTCCGACGCAGACGAGAGTCGCTTCGTTTTTATCTATCATATCAGCATCCATAACGAGGGGCGCCTTGCCGCCCAACTGCTACACCGCCACTGGATTATCACCGATGCCGAAGGCTGCGTGCAGGAGGTTGAAGGCGAAGGTGTAATCGGTGAGCAGCCGGACATACCTCCCGGCGGCATGTACAGTTATCAGAGCTTCTGTGTGCTGGAAACCCCCATCGGCTGCATGCAGGGCAGCTATCAGATGCGCGCTTCCGATGGCTTCGAATTCGAGGCCGAGGTCCCGACCTTCACATTGGCAGTACCAGGCAGCCTGAACTAGCCATGTCGGCTTTGCCGATACTCTATAACTTCCGCCGCTGCCCCTATGCCATGCGCGCCCGCTTGGCGCTAATCATTGCGCAAGTACAGTGCGAATTACGCGAGGTTGATCTGGGCAACAAACCGCAGTCGATGCTCGACGTTTCTCCGAAGGGCACAGTACCCGTCCTTTTGTTTGCCGACGATTCAGTGCTGGATGAAAGTCTCGATATTATGCTCTGGACTTTTTCTCAGGCCGATATGACCGCTTGGCTAAACCCCGAATCAGGAAAACTGGACGACATGCTTGAACTGATAGGTCGCAACGACGGTGAATTCAAATACCATCTCGACCGCTACAAATACCCGGACCGTTATTTAACAGAAAACAGCGAGCCACGGCATCAGCGCCAACAGGCATGTGGCTTCCTAAGCCAACTTGAGACATTGCTGAACAACAATGATTTCCTGTTCGGTCCGCACCCCTCGCTGGCCGATATTGCCATTTTCCCCTTTGTGCGCCAGTTCGCCGGAACGGAGAGAGAATGGTTCACCAGCCTCGATTACCCACGACTTCACGCCTGGTTGAACGGCTGGTTAAACTCCGAGTTGTTTGCTAATACCATGCAAAAGAACTTTCCCTGGCCGGCAGGGGAAGCACCCGTTTATCTTATGGACCCATCACCTTAAAGCAGCGCTGTTCGACAAGAAAATGACCGTGAGTGGAATCTCGTTCCACATAGTCCATGCGGATTGTATCAGCCGAATTGAAGGTTTGACTGCTGCCAAAAACAGTCTGTTCCTGAGCGGTGATTTCGGAGCCCTGCGGGTATTCGATCTGCATGGCGCTTTCCGACTCCCATCGGACGATGCCATCGTAGCCATGGCGAAAGGAGAAGCTGTACATGTCGGCATCGAATGCCTTGCCAACAGGGCGGATATTGAGCTTCATCGTCTGGTCGCCCGGCCTGTCCCCGGTAGAAACACGGTAGAAGGTGGCCACCTTTTCACCCGATGGGGATACGCATTCAAACATCACATCAGATTTCTCTGTGCCACAACCACTCAGAAGAAAGGCCGCGAAACAAACAAAAAACAATCTCATCACTTCCTGCCCCCCCTGCGTTGCTGAGTGCGGCGACGGACAGATATTTCCCTTTTGCCTTGAAGGGCGCGCGTCGGCCGCCCGGCATCAGGAATCAAACATTCCGGGCTGGAGCCAATCAGGTCTGAACGACCCATCGCCTTCAGAGCATCGCGCAGCA
>Ga0316190_10000448_pt1 | contig 28437 bp, 26 predicted proteins | sample Eddworburrow2_MG_FD_204929 | JGI IMG/M metagenome (GOLD analysis project Ga0316190, IMG submission 204929) | Coastal sediment microbial communities from Maine, United States - Eddy worm burrow 2 | ecosystem: Environmental > Aquatic > Marine > Coastal > Sediment | place: USA: Maine | collected... | reverse complement strand
TACATCGCCCGCACTTTGACAGACTTGCCCTTCACCTTGCCTGCATTCAATTTGCGCACGGCTTCATGCGCGATGTTGTGTGCCACGGCAACATAGGTGGAGAATTCGGTGACATTGATCTTGCCGACCTGTTCGCGCGTGTAACCCGCATCGCCGGTGAGCGCACCCAGCACGTCGCCGGCGCGTATCTTCTCTTTGCGTCCACCGAGTATCTGTAGCGTTACCATGGGCGGTATCAGCGGAGCGGGATCATCATCTTTCAATACATCCAATTCGTGCCATTCAGGTTCAATGCGCATGGTCTTAGCAAGGCTGATTATGCGATGCCGATCGTTGGGGCCGCACAGTGTGAGTGCCCAGCCGTTCTGGTCGGCGCGTCCGGTTCGTCCAATGCGGTGTACATGGACTTCGGGATCGGGGGTGACATCGACGTTGATGACGACTTCGAGTTTGTCGATATCCAGGCCGCGTGCTGCCACATCGGTTGCCACCAATACCGAGCAACTGCGGTTGGCAAACTGGATCAGCACTTGATCGCGTTCGCGTTGTTCCATGTCGCCATTCAGCGTCAGGGCTTTGATACCTGCCGCATGCAGAACTTCGAGCAGAGAACGACATTGTTGCTTGGTGTTGCAGAAAGCGAGTGTGCTGACCGGGCGAAAGTGTTTCAGTAATCCTGGGACGGCTTGCAGGCGATGTGCGGTTTCCACTTTGTAAAAACGCTGGCGTATCTTATCTGCCTGATGTTGTTCGAGTAATTTCACTTCCTGCGGATCGCGCATAAATTGACGTGCCAGCCGCGCGATGCCGTCGGGATAGGTGGCCGAGAACAACAGGGTCTGGCGCTGCGTCGGACAGCAGCGGGCGACGTAGGCGATGGAATCATAAAAGCCCATGTCCAGCATGCGATCCGCTTCGTCCAGCACTAGTGTGTCGAGCGCCTCTAGATTCAGCGATCCGCGATCCAAATGATCCATGATGCGACCTGGCGTGCCGATGACAATGTGCGCGCCATGTTCCAGACTGGCAATCTGCGGGCGCATCGTCGTGCCGCCGCACAGTGTCATTACCTTGATGTTGTCTGCCGCGCGTGCCAACCGGCGTATTTCCTGGGTTACCTGATCAGCTAGCTCGCGGGTGGGGCACAACACCATCGCCTGCACCGCAAAGCGACGCGGATTGAGCTTGGTGAGCAGGGCCAGCGCGAATGCGGCCGTCTTGCCACTGCCGGTCTTGGCCTGCGCGATGAGGTCATTGCCGGCCAGTGTGATCGGCAGACTGGCAGCCTGGATAGGCGTCATGGTGAGGTAGCCGAGCTGCTGTAAGGTAGCCTGCATCGCAGGCGACAACGGCATTTCGCTGAACGGACGGGCGGTGTCGGGTGTGATGTCTGTCACGGCGTGATTCATGGTTTGCGCCGATTGCCGGGCAGTGTGGCACCACGAACCAGGTCTTTTTTGGAGACCCAGACTGGTTTGGGTTTGTCGATAAACCAGCTTCTACCCGAGGTTTTTCTGTCCGCTTTGTACGCACCGATTGCGTCACGCAATTGATCGGGATGGATAAGTATGCTGTTATGCTCACCCTTGAGCAGGTAGTCGGCGAGATGTTCCTTAAGTCGGTATATCTTCTTCCTGGTGTCATCTTTCTTTCGCTGGCTGGCCATCATCTGCTGTGCATCATCTGTAAGCGCATAGCCACAGTCGATCTCGACAATCAGGCCATATGCCGACAACCGTGCGAACGCATCGGATAGTTTGTTAGGCGAAGGGAGCATCTCCTGCGCCAGATCAATCGCAGTGAAAATTTCATTCAGGTTTGCAGGGCGTCGTTTCGCGGCGAAGGCGAGTGACAATAACAGGATGGCATCTACATCGTGGACGGGGTACATCGGAGCCTTTATTTGATAAATGAGCGGGGCAAACTTGTCTGCCAGGATGAGAGTGTAATGGATGCGGCGGATTTGTCGAATTTGAGTCTGTGGCACAGAAGCTGCACTGCTAGAAATTGTATTCCGGGTGTGGTCTGAATGATCGGTCAATCATCAACATTCGGTAATGCTTAAGGCAAGGCCACCCAATGATGTCTCCTTGTATTTTTCCGACATTTCCAGCCCGGTCTGTTTCATTGCAGCAATGCAATTATCCAGTGGCATGAAGTGAAGCCCGCTGCCTCTTTTAGCAAGTGATGCGGCAGCGTGTGCCTTGATCGCACCGAAACCGTTGCGTTCTATGCAGGGTACCTGAACCAGTCCCTTTACCGGGTCGCAGGTCATGCCGAGATGATGTTCAAGGGCGATCTCTGCAGCATTTTCAATCTGTTCGGTTGTGCCGCCGCGGACAGCGCATAGCCCGGAAGCTGCCATGGCGGCAGCCGACCCGACTTCTCCCTGGCAACCAACCTCTGCGCCGGAGATTGAACTTCTATGTTTGATGAGCCCACCTATTGCTGCGGCAGTGAGGAGAAATCTTCGTACCTGTTCCTGCGTGCCGTTTTCATGTTTCACAAGTTGGTAAATCACGGCAGGTATGACACCGGCAGCGCCATTGGTGGGGGCTGTGACTACCATGTGTCCAGCAGCATTTTCTTCATTCACGGACATGGCATATGCACTCAGCCAGTCGTTGACACTTGCACCTGCAGGATCAGCAATAAGTTGCTCATGCAGATTTTTTGCACGCCGCGGAATATTGAGACCTCCCGGTAAAATTCCTTCAGTAACCAGTCCCTTTTCTACGCTAACCATCATGGCATTCCAGATCGCATCCAGACCGCAATCAAGCGTTTCTTCTGACATGTGTGTGAGTTCGTTCTTGCGCTTCATGTCAGCAATGGAGAGTTTGCTGTCCAGGGACATTTTCAACATCGCACGGGCTGAATCGAACGGATAAGGATTGAAACCGGACACTTCCATCTTGAGCGGCGCGACTACTTGAGAAATTTCAGCTAGGGTGCTGATGAATCCACCGCCGATGGAAAAATAAGTTTCGGAAAGCAGTATTTCGTCAACAGTGCTGACCAGTTCAAAGATCATCCCGTTAGGATGCTGGGGAAGTGGTGTGCCGCGATCAAAAATAATATGCTCGTCAGGCAAAAACTTGATTGATTGTTTATCTCCAACTTCAATAGCACCTTTCGACCAGATGCTCTCTAAAATTGTGTCGACATCCTGATTAGCCAGACCTTCTGCGGTGTAACTGTGCAATCCCAATGTGATTGCGCGATCTGTGTTGTGACCCTTTCCCGTATAGGCCAATGAGCCTTTTAGTATACAGCGGATATGACAGGCCTTATTTTGATTGTGTTGTGGAAGAACTATTTTGGCGTGACCAATAAAGTCCCTAGCGGCAACCATGGGGCCTATGGTGTGAGAGCTGGAGGGACCGATTCCGATCTTGAAAAGTTCCAGTGCGCTAATAAACATTGGCTACCCTTAGTTATTCCTTTTCACTCTAACATTAACATTCGATCTGGGTTGTTATGTTTAGCTATTAAAATTTGTGCTGTTTTCCTTTTACTGAATTTTTCGATTGCATAGCTCAGAATCGTTAAGCGTCTTCTCGGTGGAGCTGCTTATGGAGTAGTGTGTTGTGCGCTTTCATCCCTACTTATTGCTGGATTTTGTCATGAGCTACAGTGACAACCACATTCCCGGTCTTTTTCCTGTGCAGACATAATTCCGTGAAGATGATCGCTTCCATGTGTTATCTCCATGATTGTTTCTATCGATTCATTTGCTATTCTCGCTTATTGCTATCTACGCCTTTTTTGTTTTCCACGATAGTCAACATAAAGTCGATGGTTTTGTATAGCACTTGCTTTAATAACGGACGGCAACATCAAGCCAGCTTCGGCAATCATGCTTATAAACATCGATTTCACTTATACAACTATTTTTGACTTAAAGTGTCTGATCAAACATTGGATTGGCTAAGTGTGTTTATGTGAACCTAGCGCGCCAAATCCATATTCTTCACCATCTTTCCATGGCGGAAGTAATTTGGTGGCCAACCATAACGTGAGGTAAGGCATGATGGAGATCAGCGCAACAACAGACAAGCTTTCACGACCCCATACCTCCGGATAGTAGGTTAGCAGCCCCTTCATGGTCTTGGATAATTCCTGTCCTCCGATCACCACGTTCCAGCGCATTGCTAGTACGCCTACCATCATGGCTAAACCCGCAGCAAACAGCCACTTGACTAGCTTTTCACCATGCACGTTGTAGAGCAATAATGTTGACGTCACTGCCAGAACAAAAAAGGACATCGCCCATTGGATGCTCATGCCTGCCCAGATTGGGCCCATGATCAGTTCCCTGACTGTTTCGACGCCTTCTCGCGCCTTGTAGAAGATTTCCAACAGTTCCAGCCCTTCGATTACCATTACGACGGTTATTGCTGTGAACAGGACATAAAGCAGGCCGCGCATGGTTTCGTCGATGATAGGGGTTTTGCGGAACTTGGAGGCGATTACATACAATACGATCAACAGACCAACACCAGATCCAACGGCGGATAACAGGAAGATCACTGGCATTAGATCGGAAGACCACCATTCGCGTGTTTTCAACGAACCGAATACGAAACCGACATAGCCGTGCAAACCACAGGCGGCAGGGATGCCGATCATTGAGAGTATGCGCGCAATTTTATGATCGATAGCCAGCGCTTTTGGCGTGACATCATCCGACCCAAGTGTGAGCCAGCCATATATTTTTCCCATGAAACCCGGTCTGTCTTTGGACATTGCGACAATATCGGCGCGAAATGCGAACCAGGTTTCCAGAATCAACAGACATAGGTAGAAGCCGGCGACATAACCGAACGCCGCCATCGCAGAAGTCCAGTGAGGTGTGATGACCGCGTTGAATGCGCGTGTCGGTTGTCCCAGATGGAACAGCAGCGGTGACGGCGCGAAGAACATGAAACACAGCGCAGTCAGCAAGGCGAATCTGGACACTGGTGCGAAACTCTTAATGTTGAACACATGGTGCAAGCTGGATACCACGAATGCACCAGCGACTAGCCCGGTGATATACGGGTAGATGACGATGAGTTGCGTCCAGGGTAACTCGCTTTCGTTCGGATAAATGAAGCCTATATGCGGTGTGACATGGTGAAAAACGCTTTCCATTACACCACCTCCTTGTCTGTGCCCTTGTAAAACACATTGGGTGCGTTGCCCATCTCGGGCTTCAGAACCTGAACGTGATTGTTTTTGATGAAAAGGCTAACCGGACTTTCCGGATCGTTGCGGTCGCCGAAGATACGCGTACCCGTCGGGCATACTTCGACACATGCCGGGTTAAGACCTTTGGTGATTCGGTGATAGCACCAGTTACATTTCTCGGCGACACCCCTGACTTCATTGAAGCTGCGCGCGCCATACGGGCATGCCTGTACACAATACTGGCAACCAATGCAATAAGTCGTGTCGATCAGTACAGGGCCGTCTTTTGCCTTGAAGGTGGCACCTGTAGGGCACACCTGCACACACGACGGGTGTTCACATTGATTGCACAACTTGGGCACAAAGAATGCCTTGTCCACCTTGACATCCTTATAGCGGTTATCAAACCGGAAGCGGGTTTCAGATCCTGCATTTTCGATATTTTTCGGGTCGGCTTGACTGTCAACGATCGCGGTATTCGATCCTTCTAGATAGGTATAGCGCTCGACCCAGGTGCGATGATGGAATGCATCCATTTGCACACTGTTTTCCATCTTGCATGCTTCCATACAACGCAAACAGCCTATGCAACGATCAGTATCGACGCCCATTGCCCATGAATGGTCGTTCCAGTTGTAATCTTCCAACTTCGGAGGATTGTTTATCGATTCAGCGAGCTGTTCTTCATTTTGTTGAAACCCGCGCTTGGGCTCACTCAGCAAAGAAGATCCAACTGCCGCTCCCGTGCAGGCTAAGGCACTGGTACAAGCGGCACCTTTGCCCAAAAATCCAAGGAATCCCCTTCGGGACATGGGAACTTCTTGCGATTTTATTGCTTTGTCCTGTTTAGTCATTATTTTCCCTTCATCATTCGATTATTTGCATTTCATATTGGCGTAGTAAGCCGCCAAGTGTTCGATGTCGTCATTGCTCAGCGTCTTGGCAATACTTGTCATCACAGGATGTATACGGCTGCCATCCTGGTAGGCTTTGAGTGTGTTAGCCAGATACTCGGCGTTCTGTCCGGCTAGGTTCGGCCATGAAGGATTGCCGCTGACACCGGCTGAACCGCTACCGTAGAGGCCACCTGCACTGTGACATGCCTTGCAATTTTCCGCTTTGCCTTTGCCCAATGCTGCCATAACTTTATCGCCGCCGGATACACCGCAACTGAATTTTGAGAAATAGGCCGCAACATTTCGTATATCGATTTCGTTGAGCCCTTCCACCATCGGAGCCATCGTGTCATTCGGACGTTTGCCTGATTTAAAGGATTTAAGAGAGTCAACTAGGAAGTCGAAATGCTGTCCTGCCAGGTTCGGCCATTCGGGTGAGACGCTCTTGCCAACTTCGCCATGGCAACCTGCGCATGTATCGGCAATCGCTTTCCCTGCTTTTGCATCACCTCGCTTGCCGATTGGTAAGCTGGCATAAACGATTCTGGGTGAATGAGGGTTATGACAGTTTGTGCATACTTCCTCTCCACTATGGCTGGTAATTTCGATTTGCTTTTGTTCAAGAGGGCGACCGGGGAGTTTTTCATGGCAATTAAGACAAACGTTGCGCATCTCCTGGGGTGTCAGCATCAACTTCCTGCCAGGCACATTGGCTGGATGAACCTTGACCTTGAGATGCGTAATGGAAGTGACCTTGTCCTCTACGGAAAGCGCCATTGCTTCTTTCGATGGATGATTGCCAGCTGGCCCGGTATGACAAACTTCGCACCCCGGTCCGTATTTGTAAACTACACCCTGAACTTCATTGTTTCTGGTGGCTTTGCGGTGGATACCCGCAGTCCAGACTTCATATTCCTTTTTGTGGCATTCCTTGCAGGATGCAGAACCTTGCAGTTTCGGAAGCTTGGAAGCTACTTCAGTTATAGCATTACCACGGTAATGTCCGTACTGATAGAACGAATCCGGTATGAGAAGTTGTTTCGCTGAAAAGGCTATGGTTAAAATAGCTGCAATTACAATCAACAAACGAACGATGTGCTTAGGCATGGGTGCTCCAGTTGTTTTTATGGATACTCCAGAGAGCTGAATGAGTTGGCTTATTCAAAAGGTATGCATGTATATGCGGCGGATAGCAGCAAAACTTACGCATAAAAATAGTCGGAAATTAAAATGAGCGCCGGATAGGCGCTCATCAGTTGAGTAAATTTTAGATCAAACCAGCAAGCAAATACTTTACTGCACAACATCATTTTCGGGGTTGTGCAAAGTTGTAACGCCGGATCAATGTTTTGAAGCAATTAGGTCACCACATTCGGGATTGCAGCATACTAATCCATGATGAAAATTATTTCATCCAAGTATATTAGTCTACTTTGCTGGGTTTGCCCCAACATGTGAAAATAGCTAACAAACTTCGGTTTCCTGTTGCCACCCTTGGTACGATTCCCAATCACCCACCACTAAAATTGTGGGGGTGGGTTTTCTCGGTATGCAAGCCTTCATCTCCCATTACCCAGCACCTTTGTAATAGATGTCCGATATCAATAGCCCTTGCTGAACAGGGTGCCGTTACATTTTGAACATGGCGGGACATGACCAGTTTCCTTGAGATGCATTTTCTGTCCGCAGTTCTGACAGGATAAAGTGCCAGCGGATGTCACCTCACCAGTTTTGTAGGTAAGCGTTTTCTTGGTTTTATCACTCAAGGCCTGCAACCCTTCGCTGGTTAATTCCAGCACGTCTGCAAGCGAGGAAAGCGCACCTGCACCCAAACGGGCAGGGTGAAGTATCTCTTTGGCTTGATCACCCAGATGATGGACATCGGATATGGTTTGGTCCAGGTCACGGGCCAGATATTGCTTCAGCACTTCCCCTTGTTCTACACTGAATTCCCCGAGGGCGGTCAATTGCTCATGTGCTTTATCCAGCGCTACGGTCATTGATGCACGACCACGTTCCTTTCCTGCTAGGTAGAGTTCATTGAATTTATGTGCAAGCAAATCATATTGCTGCTCTAACTTTTCCTTACTTGCATCGCTTATTTTCATGATATTTCTCCCGTAAACACGACATGGTAGGCAATGCCGCTATGCCTAACAGTTGCCCAATAGCACTGTTAATAATGGTGACGCACAATGTGCTTTGACATTTATCTTCATCTGTCTGCATGAATATGATAATCCTCTCTGGAGAGAATGTCTTCATTTAGTATGATCATGATAATAATACTCATTTGTTTTGTTTTGTGCTTCATTACAAGCGCGATTTGAAGATCAACGGAGTCGCTTCTATAGGAAAATTCCAGATGCTAAAAAGCACCCACCAAGTTACTTTTGTTAATGCATGGCGAATTATGAATGAGGGAAGAAGTTACGGTTTGCTACCCATCGTTTCACCCATGCGTATCTTGCCATCGGGAGACCATTGGGAATTGAAGTTCAAAGTGTTTTCCGGAAACAGCATCACTACAGTAGAACCAAGCAGGAATCGTCCCATTTCTTCACCTTTTTGTAATGTAATATGTTCTTTTTCGTAGTGCCAATCGCGTATGTGGCTAGAACGTGGTGGATTGATTTTTCCATGCCACACCGTGCTCATACTGCCGACAATAGTGGCACCCACCAGCGTCAATACGAATGAACCATGTTTGCCCTGGAATACACAGACGACTCGCTCGTTACGAGCGAACAGTCCCGGCACGCCGCGCGCTGTAGTTGGGTTGACAGAGAACAGTTCGCCCGGTACATAGATCATACGTCTCAGGTGGCCAGTGCAGGGCATGTGGATGCGGTGATAATCCTTGGGGCTTAGATAGAGCGTGGCAAAACTGCCATTCTTGAATTGCTCAGCCAACTCCGCATCTCCACCAAGCAACGCGGTGGTGGTGTAGCTGTGGTCCTTGGCTTGAAAGATGTTGTCATGCTCAATTGCGCCGAGTTGGCTGATTGCGCCATCCACTGGGCAAATAAAATCGGTATCAGCCAGAGGGCGTACGTCCTGACGTAAAGGGCGCGTGAAAAATTCGTTGAAGCTGGCATAGCTCGTGAGGTCTGGGTTCGCTGCCTCCTGCATATTTACTTGGTAACGCGCGACGAATCGGCGTATCACGGCAGTTGTCAGCCAGCCCAATTGTGCATTGGCAAATTTACCCGCCAATTGGGTAAGTGCCTGCTTGGGCAGAAGGTATTGTGGTAGTACTGCTAAACGATCAAACACAATTAATATCCGTAACGAAGAGGGTCCCGATTATAGCGAGATGGGGGATATGGGTATCCCAAAATTTAATTTCATATCTTGAAAACAGTTCAAGATTTGAAGCTGAATCGAGGTAGGCTTATATTGAAATAGATAGCTAACAGGCGAGCGAAAAATATACTTAGCCCGGATGCTATAGCAGCAATTGTGACATCCACTTGCAGATACAATAAACCGATAAACAATAATGAACCCGCCCAGGTTACTGTCGCATAGAGCGGACTTTGGAACACTACCGGTGGTTCGTTGCTCAGTACGTCGCGAAAAATTCCACCCATTGTGCCAGTGATCACGCCCATGAAACTGGCAATCAACCAAGGTGCGCCCACCATCAGTGAGACTAGCGTTCCAGCTATACCGAAAGTAGCCAGGCCGGCGGCATCCGGTATCAAGAAAAGCTTTTGTGGGATGACCACCAGACGTGCAGTTATGAAAATAGCTAAAGCACTAACAATCGATACGATAAAGAACATTTGATCGCGAATCCAGAAGACTTCTCTGTCCAATAACATATCACGTAGTGAACCGCCACCCAGTCCTGTCGTAACCGCAATAATGATCACGCCAAACAAGTCGAACTGCTTGAAGCCCGCTGTAAGGACCCCTGAGGTGGATGAGACGATTACAGCCACTAGCGTTATCCAATACAGACTATTCAGAAGTGTAGGAGTCGGAACAATATGGGTCAGGCCGGGATTTTCTGCTGCAGCGGTTGTCACCATGCAAATTACACCTGCCAGTATTGCAAAGCATTTCATTTTTATTTTCATGTTGACTTTCTAGCTTACGTTAAATGAGTCGTAGCCAGAATGCGCAGAGTAAGTGGCTTACCCATTTTTTTTTAAGCTGATATCTCGGTTGAAATGACGAGGCGGCCATACTGAACGGATTTTATAATGCCATGATCAGCATTGGGCATTTCGCCTTCGGCCTTGTCCGCCTGCCATTCCTTGCCGTTGTACATTACTATTGCGGTGCATTCATCTAGCCACTGGATCACTTCGACACGCTGTCCTATGTCCGTAGGGAGGTCAGATGACGACTTGGGTGATCTAAGTTTGCGAAATATCATTACAAGCACTACGTGAAAAATAGCACCCGCGCTGAGCGCAGTCAGTTGAGTTAGGACAGATGCATCAGTGTATGCGGCATATGCCGGGTAGAGGCAAGCCAGTCCAATTGCGAACAGATAGAAGGTTCCGAGGCCGAATTCGGCCAACATGAAAAGTGCGGCTACCACCAGCCATGAAATAAACCCCATAGAAATTCTCCTGTAAATTGATGCTGAATAATTCTGATTTAAATTTATAAGCTATACTTTTCAGCTTACTATATTTTCAGTGTAACGAGGACTTGGTTGCAATTTTAAGTTGTTGCGGTTTACCTTTAAACAGTTATTTCTTCTGGTTTTCGGCTTTTTGTTGAATGTGTTCGTTACCGAACATGTTGGCAATTGGAAAATACCATTTAACCATATTGGGGGTGATTATGCGGGTAGTGCTTCGGGTGGTTTTTGTTTTCACAATTTCAACTTCAAATGCCAGCGCCGCAAATGAAACAGGGTCTTATATTGCGTTCGATGTACTTCAATCATCTGCACCGGGTATTTGTGACCCAGTGGTTCTTGGTGCGAATTATTCCTGCTCCAATCAGGCAACTGGTCAGCGTATAGCAGTCGGTCATAATCTTTGGACTCACTTTGGTATTGAGGGGGCATATTTTGACTCAGGAGATACAAAGGCCAAGATCACTAGTGGTATTAATATGACCGATTATTCTATCGGGGAAACGGCCTTTCAATTGACGGGTATATTCAATTTAAACACTTCTAAAAATATATCTTTTTTTGCCAAGTTTGGAATGAATCGATATGTACTGGAAGAGATCAGGCTAGGTGAAACTAATAGTTCTCGTTCAGATACTGGTAGTAGCCCCTTGTGGGGTGTGGGTGTGGAACTAAAAAGTGATAATGGCTTGGGAATTCGCCTGCAATACGAGGAACATAAAACGAAGGATACCTACTGGGGCTTCAGTACTTCGTTGCGTACCGCAAGTGTTGGCTTGGTGCTGCATCCCTCAGCAATGAATTTACATGGTAGATATTAGCTAGTCTTGTGTTTAATATCCCAGCGCCCTTGCACCTTGATAGAACGTGAAGCTTACTAGCCATGCCAGTCCCAGTGACCAGGCAAGCGATAGCATGGTGAAGCCGATTTTCTTGGATTCATTTTGCAAAGTGGCTATGGTGGCCAGGCATGGCGTGTATAGCAGAGTGAAAAGCATGAAGCTGTAAGCTTGCACCCAATCAAGTTGTACGCCTATCGCACCACTGAGTGCTTCACCGCTCAGTCCGTAGATCACTGCGAGCGCACCGATTACGATTTCCTTGGCTATGAAGCCGAAGATCAGTGCAATGGTAAGCTGCTCGTTGATGCCGATGGGAGCGAAGAACGGGTTAAGTGCCGTGCCTATTATACCAGCCCATGTGTCTGCACTGGCTGGTGCAGCGGAAGGCGGTAAGTTGGTTAGCAGCCACACTATTACTACGCCAGCGACGATAAATTTGCTGGCACGGCGCAGAAAGTGACGCACCTCCAACCAACCGCGCATTGTCATCTGGCGCGCAGTGGGGAAGCGGTATGGTGGGAGCTCCAACACGAATGGTTCGGTGCTTTTGAATTTTCCCTTGAATAGCAGAGCAGTGAGTATTGCTGTGGCGAAACTGAACAAATACAGCGTGAAGAGTACAAGCGGTGCGGCCTGTGCCGTGAAAAGTGCAGCGGTAAAGAATATAAATACCTGCAGTCGTGCCGAACATAACGATAACGGAATTACTAACATGGTGAGTAAACGCATCGCACGTGAGCGCATCACGCGCGTACCCATCAGTGCTGGAACATTGCAACCGAAACCCATCAGCAACATGACGAAGCTTCGTCCATCCAGGCCTAAGCGTGACATCAGTGCGTCCATCAAAAATGCTGCACGCGACAGGTAACCGCTGTCTTCAATCATTGCCATGAACAAAAAGAACAGCACGATAATTGGAACGAATGCCGCGACAGTAGCTACCCCGTTATAGACGCCGTCCAGCAGCAATCCTTGTGCAGCTTGTGGTAAGCCGCTCAGTATCGGTTCGAGTGCAGCTTCGCGTAGCCAGACGAGCATATCGTTCACAATGCCTTGCAACGGCTGGCCAAAGAAGAACACTCCCTGGAACAGCAGGTACATGATGCCGAAAAAAATTGGAAGACCCAACCACGGATGCAGCATGATGCTGTCCAGTCTTTCGGTGAGTTTGTCGGATAGTTGCGCCGGAACCTGCACAGTATTTTTCAATACCTTTGCCATTTCTATTTCAATCAGTTCATCTTTTTCCAATTGGCTACGTAGTTCAGCCGCCATGCCGGGAGTCGGGTAACGCAGGGCTTTGGTAACAGCTTCCACTGCTTCCGGGTAACCACCGCCATACTTTGCGCTGAGTAGAAAGCAGGGCATTTCAAGCAGTGCGGACAGTTTGTCAATATCAACAGTGATGCCGAATTTTTTTGCTTCATCTGCCATATTGAGTATGACTACGATATTCATATCGAGCTGTTTGAGCTGAAGCAGCAAGCTCATCTGGCGTTCAATTTGAGTGGTGTTTAGGACAACCAGTGCAAGGTCGGGCACATTGTCGTGCAGGAAGTGTCTTACTACCTGTTCGTCGTCAGAGAAGCCATGTAGGTCGTAGATTCCGGGCAGGTCGATGATCTCCACCATGTCGCTGCCTAACAAGATTTTTCCACTTAGTAGTTCGACGGTGACACCCGGCCAGTTACCTACCCGTGCTGCACCGCCTGTCATGCGATTAAATAGAGTGGATTTTCCGGTGTTAGGCATGCCGAGCAGGGCGATTTTCTTCATTATTTTTCTACCGATATTTTGATTGCTTCGATGCGCCGTAACATGATGTCGGTTGTGCCAATGCGTACTTGTAATGGTCCTGAAAAGCTGGCTTTGCGTATCAATTCGATTTGCTTGCCGCTACGAAATCCGAGTGCTTGAAGTCGCAGGTATAAAGCTTCCTCGGCGTGTATCGACACTATAGTGGCAACGTCGCCGGGGAGCAGAGTGTTAAGTGTGATTGCAGACATGCTATAACGGCCAATTTGTAATTGGCTGTCATTATTTCATAGTAGTGTGGTTTTTGTCGCGTTTCCCTTTGGTGTCGCTTGGTATTCAGGTAAAATGCGCGCTTTCGACGAGCACATAAGCAAAATGATCACAGGCAGCATGGTAGCAATCGTCACACCTATGCACCAAGATGGCAGTCTTGACTTGGTCGCATTCCGGGAATTGATTGATTTTCATATCGAGCAGGGGACTGATGGCATCGTAGTGGTCGGTACGACTGGCGAATCGCCTACTGTGGATGTGGATGAACACGAATTACTGATTGCGGAAGCAGTAAGGCATGCTGCGTCACGCATTCCCATTATCGCAGGTACTGGCGCCAATTCGACTGCCGAAGCAATAGAACTAGCTTCTTTCTCAAAAAAAGCGGGTGCTGATGCCTCTCTGACAGTTGTGCCGTATTACAACAAGCCAACACAGGAAGGTTTGTACCAACACTTTAAAGCCATCGCCGAAGCGGTAGATATGCCGCACATCTTGTACAACGTGCCTGGTCGGACCGTTGCAGATATGAGTAACGACACGGCTTTGCGTTTGGCAGAGATCCCAAATATTGTTGGTATCAAGGATGCGACTGGTGATATAGAGCGTGGTAGCGACTTGTTGCAGCGTGCACCTGAAGGGTTTGCAATTTATAGCGGTGATGATGCAAGTACTTTGGCATTGATACTGCTGGGTGCACATGGGTCAATTTCAGTGACAGCTAACGTTGCACCCAATCTGATGCACCAGATGTGCGTCGCCGCGCTAAATGGTGAAGTTTCCAAGGCGCGAAATATCAATTCAAAACTACTTGGTTTGCATAGTAGCTTGTTCGTTGAAGCTAATCCTATTCCGGTCAAGTGGGCGGTAGCACGCTTGGGAAAAATAAAAAATACTCTGCGGTTACCGCTTACACCGTTGCCGGAGTCCTCGCAAATCCTAGTCGAGGCAGCGATGCGCCAGGCTGGCGTGGTTTGATTTTATGTACAAATTGTCTTGCTGGAGAGTGTCAATGAAGGTTTTGCAAATCGGGATTGCTGCTGCAATGCTTTTATCTCTGCCAGGTTGTAGTTCAATCCAATCGGATCAACTTGTCGATTATCGTGCAAAAGCCAAGCAACAACCGACTCTAGAGATGCCACCCGATCTAACGGCACTAGTAACTGATGACCAATATAGAGTTCCTTTGACTGAGAGCCTGAATTCTGGTGTCGCAGTCTATTCAGATTATAGTAAAAGCAGCGTTCCTCAAGATGCAAGTGTTAGCTCGGTATTGCCAGAAGTGCCAGGAGTACATCTGGAGCGGGATGGCGTACGGCGTTGGCTAGTGGTGAGTGAAAACCCTGATAAAGTATGGTCTGTGGCCAAAAAATTCTGGCAAGAAATCGGACTGACTATTGCAAGTGAAGATCAGGCAGCAGGAGTGTTGGAAACCGAATGGGCAGAGAATCGTGCCAAGATACCTCAGAGCTCGTTACGAAACTTGCTCGGTAAAGTGTTGGAGAATGTTTATTCTTCAGGCGAGCGGGACAAATATCTGACGCGTCTGGAGCGCCATCCTGATGGCAAGAGTACTGAGGTGTATATCACCCATCGTGGTCTTAAAAAGGTGTTTTCCAAGGATAAAACTTTATCCAAATGGCAAGACAGAGCCAATGAGCCAGAGCTTGAGGCAATATTGCTACAGCGTTTAATGGTGCGCTTTGGCGCTAGTAAAGCGCAGGCAGAAAACGCGATGAAAGAGGTTGGGGAAACGCCTGTTAATACATCTACAAACAATGCACTTGAAACAGCAGGGACATCAAGCCTGCGTCAGATGCCTGACGGCAACACTGTTATTGTGGTGAACGATGCGTTTGATAGAGCGTGGCGTAGAGCTGGATTGGCAATTGAAAGCGCAGGGTTGATGCTGGAGGATAAAGATCGAGAGCAGGGAATTTATTTTTTGCGCCCGATAAAGCTACAAAATAGCTGGCTGGAAAGGCTGAAGTTCTGGAATTGGCGTGAGCAGGCTGATAAGCAGTATCTTGTCAAAGTCAAAGATACTGGTAAAGCAAGTGAGATCTCGGTTTCGGATCAACATGGGATTAGCAGTAAGGTAACCAATCAGCTGACCGAGGAAATCTACAAGTACATCAATCAATGAATGCAATGCCAACGTATATCCTGCATCGCTATTCAGTAGGGATAGTGTTGTTAGTCAAGGAATGTTGAGGTGAAATTTTGTTCTTTGGGAAGCGGAAGTGAAGGTAATGCGCTACTCATTTCGGTAGGCCAGACAATGGTATTAATGGATTGTGGTTTTGGCCTGAGGGATACTGTTTTACGACTGGCCAAGTTTGGCGTATCACCTGAGCAATTGAGCTGTATCGTTGTTACCCATGAGCATGGCGATCACATTAGCGGTGTAGCTCGGCTGTCACGCAAATTCAATCTTCCCGTCTGGTTAACTCACGGTACCTTACGTAACCAAGCGAAAGCTTTTTCCGGCATCACACAGTTACATGAGTTCAATCCTCACAGGTCTTATGCTATAGGTGACATAGAGATCACCCCTTTCCCCGTCCCGCATGATGCTGCTGAGCCGGTGCAATTTGTTTTCAGTGACGGTTCACGGCGGCTGGGAGTCCTGACTGATACTGGAAGTAGTACTGCACACATAGAGCAAACATTGAGCAGTTGCCATGCATTGGTGCTGGAATGTAATCATGATAACGATATGTTGATGAACAGTGCTTATCCATATAGCTTAAAACAGCGAGTCGGCGGGCGTTTTGGCCACCTAAATAATCATGAAGCCGCTAGCATTTTGAACCGGCTGGATACCGGTAATTTGCAGCACATAGTTGCTGCGCATCTTAGCCGTAAAAATAACACGTCTGAATTGGCGGTTCGAGCTTTGTCAAGTGCACTGAACTGTGAGGAAAGTTGGGTGGAGGTTGCTACACAGGAAGAAGGATTTTCATGGCGAGAAATTATTTGAGATGACAATGAAATATCAAAATCCCTTAACTCGGCCAACTTGGCTGGATGTGGTTCAATATATAATATTCGAATAAAATGCTTCGGAGTGTTGCAAGTTTATTTTGGTTTGATTTTGTTTTCTGAAGGGATAATATGAATAAGATAAGGCTGTTAAATAGCTTTCTGACAATTATTATGCTGCTGGCTATGACGTCTAGCTATGCGGGCAGTGATCGACTGATACTGTCCATGTCGGCAGAGCGTATGGTTCGTGAGGATCTGATCTTTGTGAGATTTCTTGGCCCTGATGGAACTGCGCTTGAAAGCAATGTATTAAAACAAATGGCCATCCTTGAGCAGGATTGCAATTCTGGAAGGATTCTTAAAATAGTTAATGATTACAAAATCGGTTATGCGCCAAAGAACATGTTGGTGGGCGTGTATTTGTATCCGCAGGCATGGGGCAATAAATCCCTCTGTTTCAATGTCCCAAATTTGGGGAAGGTAAAGCAAAGTCTAGATCCGGCTGCCAACAATGGCCGCATGTTTCAATTGAATGTGATTCCGTAGTAGCTTTAACAAATTTCCTTGGCACTTTGTCATGAAGCATGTGCAACTCTTCAAGCGGGAACCAACGACTTCGTAAGCCTATATTCTACAGACCTAGTTTTGTGGAGGATATTCCCTGCTGGGAAGCTGTCCACATTTCCATGAATCGGGATTTTAAAGTCCGCGCGCTCTCTGGATCATTGGTAGCCAAAATCCCGCGTGGATCATCGAAATGGAAGCGTCTGACAAAATGAGCATCATCTGCGACTGAAAATGGTTCGGTGATCCTCATCAGGCTTTTTGGGGTTTTATAGATAAACATGCTGGCTCCGAATTGTCTTAGCAACATCATCATTCGTGGACACTGAGTAGATAGAAAGTGCGTGTCGTGCGCAATCACAAACAGTCTGTGAGCAGGGCTGGAGAGTAAAAATTTCCTTAATACTTCATAACGCATCTCCGAGTTAAAACCCATGCCGTCGTAATTTTTTTCGAAAAGATACAGATTGTGCTCTGCCAGTTTACACAGTTTGTCGAGAGCGTTGCTGTAATCCGTCATGCCGTTAAGTTTGGTATGTTGTGTAACGTATTCGCTCATGAGTAGCTCCTAAATTACGGTCGTAGAAAATCGAAAATCGTATCGATTGGTTTAGTATGACCTATGCCTTAAACCTGTCATCCTCGATTACGAACAGGAATGTTCATGGACGGTAAAATATAGCCGTCCAGATACCATTCGTAAAGGAGGTCGATGACTTTTGCTGAAACGTCTGGTAAACAGGTTAGTTTTCGCTCATCTGCCAGTTTGCGTATACATTGATATTCTTTCTGCCCCAGATGGTGTGCCTCGCCGTTCATGAAGAGCCATCCGGCATGGCAAAGCAATTGTGCCTTTAAGACGAGGCTTAGGCCATGCTGTTTTGCAGCCCATTTGAATTTTATCTTGCTTAACGCAGGTTCTGGCAGGTCGAAAAATATATGCGGCTTAGGTTCACTCAAATAGCAACCAAGAAAGTTGGCAATGTCTTCATTGTCCCAGCGTATATTTTTGATTACTTGCCGCACCTTACGCAGCATGGACGAGCTGATTTCTGATGGATGTTTTTGTATTTTTAAATCTGGATCGGCGTACATGCCATTTACCTCAATGCGATCTTGAAGATACACCAGGAATTGTTCTGCCAGCTCCTGATATGCAGGCGTGCGAAAACCGATTGAATAGGTCATGCAATCGTCCTCGGCAATTCCGTTGTGCGCACAATGAGGTGGCAGGTAAAGCATGTCGCCTGGCTCGAGTATCCATTCCTGCTCCACTTGAAAATTTTTCAGAATGCGAAGTGGAGAATTTTCGATTAACTCACGATCAAGTTGTGTGGATATCTGCCAGCGTCGATGCCCGCATCCTTGCAATAGAAATACGTCGTATGAATCGAAATGCGGGCCGACTCCGCCGCCTTTGGGTGCGTAACTGACCATCAGATCATCAAGCCGTGTATGAGGGATAAAATCAAAATATTTGAGTAATGCGGTTGCTTCAGGAAGATGGTGGTTCAAGCCTTGTATTAATGCTGACCATTTTTTATTACCTGCAGAGTCAAAATCTTGAGGTGTGAAAGGTGAATGATGCAACTCGAATCTTCCACGATTCTGCGTTACCAATCGGGCTTGTACATCTTCTTCACAAGCCAAATCCAGTAACTGGCGTTTATCAAGCAAGCCATTAAAATTCGGAAGTGCCTGACGGATCAGTAATGGTTTCTTTTGCCAATAATCGCGGAGGAATTCTTTTGCGCTCAGGCCGCCGAGCAGTGAATGTATTATTTTCATTAGGGGATTATAGTCCTCACAACCAGAGTCCGTGAAATGTGAAAATATTTTATCCGGAATGTGATCAATAAGTTTAGAATGTCATTTAGGGGGAATTATTGATGCAATCTGTTGAGCTTACTGTTGGGATGGAGGCGCCGCACTTCGAATTACCTGATGCTGATATGCAAAATTTCAGTCTCACATCCCAGAAAGGCAAGTGGAATGTCGTGCTGTATTTTTACCCTAGGGACGATACACCCGGTTGCACGATTGAGGCTAACGAATTCAGTGACCACGAAGATGAATTCGAAAAATTTGACACTATCGTGGTGGGTGTCAGCAGAGATGATTGCCTAAGTCACGCTGAGTTCCGTGATAAGCACGGTCTGTCAGTTTTGTTGCTGTCAGATCCGGATGCTAGAGTCTGTAAGCGCTATGGCGTAATGTACGAGAAAGAAGCCAGCGCAGATTCCGACAAGGGGACTGGAGGGCATAAAAAACTTTCTATAAGACGATCCACGTTTGTTATCGATAAGCATGGAAAGTTATGCCATATCATGTGGGGTGTGCAGCCAAGAGGACATGCGCAAGAAGTACTTAATCTGATAAAGGAATTAAAATGAACATTGCCAAGGATACTGTTGTTTCAATGAGTTATGAATTATTTGACTCGACAGGTGAGTTGCTTGAGCAAGTGGTTGAGTCAATCAGTTATTTACATGGTGGTTATGATGGCATTTTCCCACTGGTGGAAGAGGCTTTGCACGGAAAAAAAGTGGGGGATCAGTGCAGTGTAACCATGCAGGCAGATGATGCTTTTGGCGAATACGACCATAGCTTGGTGGAGGTCGAGGCGCGTAGTTCATTCCCTGAGGACGTTGCAGTTGGAATGCAATTTGAAGGTGGTCCGGAGGAAGCTGATGATGAAGATTTCTTGTTGTTTACTGTCGTAGACGTAACTGACGACGAGGTGACGGTGGACGGTAATCATCCATTAGCGGGAAAAGTGCTGACATTTAACTGCACCGTGACTGGTGTGCGTCCTGCCAGCCCAGATGAGCTTGAGCATGGACACGTACATGGTGAGGAAAGTGGGCATTTGCATTAAGCACTACTAGTGCATTGGCAAACAGCCATCCAATATTGCAGATGCAGCATAAATTTATTCGTCGCTGCCAAGCTTCAGTACAAACAACTCCCCCTTGATGGCTTGCATGGCTTCCATCCGCAAATCGGTAATTTGTGATGCCACGATGGTAAAGCCAGACTTAGTCGCCAGTGTTTCGATGTAATTCCTAGAATGGGCGTATCGACCGGTTGGACGTAGGATATAATCCTGTTCAGTTGCTAATTCGGTAGAGAAAATGAAGTGTGAATCTGGTTTTGCATGTGCCTTGATCGATTTGAATAGCCCTGATAGCTCTCCAACATAAATGAACACGTCTTCGGCGATAAATAAATCATATTCTTGATGTGATGATTTTAGGTGTTGGCTGATATCGTCCTTGTAGAGTGCATCGTAAATATTTTTTGATCGGGCAATATCGACCATTTTCTGCGAAACATCGAGGCCGGATAGATGTGTGCATATAGGTCTGACAGGAGCTCCGGATAACCCTGTGCCACAGCCTAAATCAATTGCATGATCAAAGTGGAATTGATCTCCTACCAAGTCGATGAGCATTTCTGTTAGTAATTCAGGTGTCCTGTATCCCAATTCCATAAGATGGCGGTCAAAGTTTTCTGACAGTCCGTCAAACAGATCTTCAACGTGCTTGCGTGGGGCAGTAACAGTTGTTTCACCAGATAATGATGCAAGTGCATGGTGGGCCGAGCCGTTAAGTGGGTCAATATTCAGAATGCGTTTAAAGTAAATTGCTGCGTTGGTGTAATCCTGATGTGCGGCAAGCAGATTACCGAGTTCGAATAGCGTGTTGATCGAACGGGGAGTGTATTCCAGGAGTTTTATCAGACAGGCAGCGGCTAGCTCGGGACGCCCCAATTCCCTTTGTATTTTGCTTATCAGAGGATAGGCAGCCAGAAAATCTGGCCGGAGCTCAAGGCTATTATCTATATAGGTTGCTGCCTCTTCCATTTTCCCTTGTTCATGGAATATTGCACCGATGTTAAAAAGTATGTCTGGGGACTGTGGATTGAGTTTGAGTGCCTTTTGGTAACTGTTGACAGCTTGATCGAGTTGACCAAGTTTCATGTGAACGTGACCGATATTGGTATGGATCATTGGCGATGTCGGCACGTGCTTCGCAGCGCTTTGTAAATGCATTAATCCCAGTTCCAGCAGGCCATTCTCTGCAAGGAGTGTGCCCAGCATATATCTAGCATCAACATGTTTCGCGTTTTTCTTTAATATTCTTTCATACAGGGTTCTGGCAGAGGCCATATTCCCAGCCATATGCTTTTCGTATGCCTTTTGGAACTGACTGTCCTGTGACTGCTGCGTTCTCGAGGAAAATGCCTGGCCTAGCCCTGGTGCATGCCCGATGAACCCTTGCTGAAAAAGTCTACCGTCCATATTCGTTGCTCTCCTAAAAGTTGGTCTTGCAATGAGTGCAGAATAGGGAGTGAATCTTAAGGAATTCTTAAGAGAAAAATATCTTTATAAATAATTGTAATATTGAGGTCTGAGGGAGGTTTTCTTATTATTCAGCATGCTTGAAGTGTTAATAAGTTCTCTCTTCTGTTCAAAGGCAGCCAAGATAAAATTGCTTTCGATATAATGTCTAAACGTGGTCAGGTTGGAAAGAAATGAGAGCAAAGTAATCAGAGAATGATATGGTTAAAATCTAATCAGTAAGTTTCTCTGCCAAAAGCGCCGCGACCTGTTCTGCACCTTTTGACATGAATGGTTTTGGCGGTGCAGTACTCAGGATTTCATTGAGTACCGCAGCAATCCTTCCAGTATCCAAGTCATCACGTGTGATTTCGCGGCATTGGCCATGCTGCTGCAGCCATTTGATTAATGCGGGTGACTCTGGCCAATCGGCGCGACTCACATATAGCACTGGTATCCCGTAGGAGGTAGCTTCTACAAAGCTGCCGTAGCCCGGTTTGCACAACAGTGCATCACTACTGGCAAGCAGGTCATTGAAATCTATTTCTAAAGATTCAAAAATTACGGCATCAGGGTGATCGACTTGCCAGCTTTGTTGAACTAGCCAACGCACCCCCTCTATTCTTGGCCATGCTTCTATTGGCAAACGGCTTGTGATGCCTCCCATGCTTACCAGCACCAGTTTTTCGTCTCGTGATAAATGTAGCTTTCGGTTGATTGTGTCACGCCTGTTATTACCCATAGTAGCGATTGGCGCAACAGGAACTAGATTTGGCAGGTTGCTCATGGCCATGCCTGGTGTGGCGCGCATAAATGTATCTGCGTTTGCATAACAAGCATGTATTTGAGCAGCAATATCATCATTTCCATAATAATGGCTATAGATTTCTGCCCAGTTCAATGAGCACAAAGCCACATTTCGGATGCCTGCGCGTTGGGCACCCGCCAGCGGTAAATAGCCGACGTTGGAAAATACGAAATCAGCTTTAAGTTCGTGCAGTAAATGCGCTTCTTTTGCAACACGTGCATCCCAATCTGTGTGGAAATCCAGATAAGCGGCATGACTTTCCATGCTAAGAACATCAATCGAAGAAGACATCACCATGCCGATATCACCTTCACTTGGCAGATGGCTAAACGGCACATGAATGCGCGAACGTAAATGTGAGCTAGGTACTGCAGAACGTACTGTGAGAAGCAATTGCGGTATATCTTGATACAGAGCATTAAGGATTGGAGCGGTCTGTGCGACGTGACCGAAACCATGTCCGGAGATAGAGACGACCAAGTGGGGAGCTTTATGCATTTATAAAAACAGTAAAATGAGATGAGTTTTCCATCATTTCAGTTTAATGGTGGCGCTCATAAAACGAACCGTATATATTTAAATTCAAAATCACACAATCAATAGTTCATTCTCTAAAACTGCACATGGCAGGGGGTTTAAGGGTAAATTGCATACTGTGGTTTAAAAAATGTTGCGCTCATTATTTCTGGCAAACTACCATACTGAATATTAGAATGTTGATTTGACACCTGCCTTATCCTTTAGAGATTTTTCAAGTGTTAAATGATACCGATGAATAGCGATACAAACTTTTTATTATTACTTGGAAAAAGTGTAGAGCGTGATGCCAGAATGAATATTTAACCTGATTTTATGGCAAATGGGCTGCTTATATAGGTAAGTCCTACTTCGATCAGCTTAACTAATTGAGTTCCTCAATTGATTCAGATAATTTTCCATAAACTCATGCAACTTTTCCGGAGCTGTGACGATATCGTGAGACAGGGAAAATAGTGGGTATGAATGCCAATCAAATAAATGATATTTTGCTACCATCTGCAAAGTATGGACACCTTCACCGGAGATGTTTGACAATTCACCACGAGCCAGTTTCCTTCCGAGTTCATGGTGATGCGAATCTTCACTTGTTGCGGTCGTCAACAAGTCTCCTAGTCCTGCATAACTGTTGGGTGTATCTGCGAGGCCACCCAATGCTTGTACGATGCTGGACAATTCTGCAATCGAGGCCACTATAAGATGGCCGCGCATGTTGAGGCCTAATTTAAGTTCATCGGCTACACCGAAGAGGATGGCATAAACGTTCTTCAAGATTACCGACCAACTGCTGCCATGCATGTCTCGTGTTTGTTGGTATATCAGTGTGCTGCCCTTGAAAAGATCGTGCATCACTTTAAAATCTGCCGCATCTGATAAAATAATATCTGCAAAGGCATAGCGTCCCATCCTCATCTCCTCCGAAATCATCGGACCGTACACAACACCATAATGATGTTTGTCCGTGAAGATACGCCCAAGCACAGTTTCAAATATTTGTGCAGCTGTCCGCCCTGATTCATCCAATCCCTTGGCAATGCTGAGGCATATGCTGCCATCCGAAAGAAAAGGTGCAATGTGGCTAACGAACTCATGATGTGGGTTTACAGGCAGGCAGAATAAAACTACTTGGGCTACAACAACTGCTTCTTCAAGCGTCGTATAATCGCCTTTAATAACTGCGCCCATATTCCAGATACTAACGTCGTGTTTGGGTTCCAGCAGACTTTCCATGGCATGTCCCATTTCGCCATAGCCTAGAATCAAAATGCGCAGTTTCATACATGCACCTCGTTTAGAAAGAGGGACGATAGCCTAAAATGAAAAAGCCCGCGAATGCAGGCTTTTTTATGTCTTCGAAAATAATTCGAACCTCATCCCTTTAGCACAATGTGATTATTCAATATTTATTAAAAATATGTGGGAATTTAACTTGAATGATAGCTTGGCTCTGTTCGAGCCAAGCCAGTTGGTTTTATTACTTCTTCTTAAGACTGTTTGATGTAAAGAATGCCACGATGACACCAACGACGATAGCAATCCCAAGAATATAGAAAAAGAAGCTGTTGCTCATTTCTGGTTCCTCCAGGTTGGTTGATCAAGGGGTTATAAGTTCGGCCCAGCTAAAATTTAGCATAATTTTCAAATAAAAAAAATCACGCAACCTTAAATACCTGACCAAATTATTTGGTTATATGCGTTCAGTGACTTGAGTTGCCAGTAAGCTGAGGCACAAATTATGATTGGCGATTCTGTAACTGGGATAATCAGCCAGATGAGAAGAAGTTGCATAGCAAGCTGTAAATAGTGAAAATGAGCAGCATGGATAAGACTGTAAAAACGCGTAAGTATTCTGAATTTGCCGAGAGCGACATTTCGTACAATAATCTTACGGAAACTCAAGAGCGTGCTATTGAGCTCGTCAATAAGAGTGCTCAGCTAGAAGCAGAGAAAAGCAAGTATCAGAAGCAGTCGGAAATAATTGGGCAGTTACAGGAAAAACTCGAGCAGCAACAGGTAAAGATAGCCGAAATGGTAAAAAAATCGGCTCAGTATGAAGCTAGTGTAAAAGCACTGGCAGAGCTTGAATTAAAAACTCGGAGAGTCGAAGAGTTGGAATCCAAATTATTAAAAGTGGCTGACTTGGAGGCTAGGGCGCAAAAGTCGGATTTGCTTGAAGCCAAAGTAAAAGAACTATCAGATGTGATCCATAAAATATCTGGAATCGCAGCCTCTGGGAAAACAGATTTGTAAACTTCATTTTCATAATAAATTAAACATTTTCCCGTTCAGCTACAAGGATTATCCAGTTGCCAATAGTTGGCTACTCATAGCGTATAACTCCATAAGCGGTTAGCAAATAATGAATCTCGGTAACTTATTTTCATTATTACTTTGCCCTTTTTTTCGCCAGCATTACTGGCAACAACCTCACCATGAGTCTGCAGCTTGCGTTGTTGATTGCAAAGGTCACATTTCCTGCCTTAACGTAATGCATAAACTTTCAAGTCGATATATTAAGTTGAATTTAATCGATATCTTGTAATAGATTTATCCTATAAAAACGTTGACCCGATCAAATTGAATGACATTCAGAATTTAATCTGTTTTTTGTTGTAAAGCACTTGCAATGTCATGTTCTCACTTGATCTGAGGAAAGCAATCGATTTGGTGGTCGTGAAAAAAGTAATGCTGCCTTTCTGAATCCACAGTATCCTACTGCCTGAAATTGAAGTAACTGCATAGTTAGAATTTTAACTTTCAAAGCGTTTAAATGATTTACCAACAGGGAGGGATAATCATGTCAGGTGGTTTAATTTTTGCATTGATATGTTCAATAGTTGCAATCTTCTACGGTGCGCTTTCTATCAAATGGATACTGGGAAAGTCTGCCGGCAATGAAAAGATGCAAGGCATTGCCTCAGCGATTCAGGAAGGTGCTTCAGCCTACCTTAACCGTCAATACACCACTATCGGCATTGTTGGTGTGATTTTATTCACTATTATCCTTTTTACGCTTAAATGGCCCACAGCAGTAGGTTTTGCAATCGGCGCCATCCTCTCGGGACTGACTGGCTATATCGGCATGAACGTATCGGTACGTGCCAATGTGCGGACTGCCGAAGCCGCTACCGAGAGCCTCAATGCTGCATTGAATGTATCTTTCAAGGGTGGTGCGATTACCGGGATGCTGGTGGTAGGTTTGGGTCTGCTCGGTGTAGCGGGCTATTACGCTTTCCTTACCATGTTCATGGATGCCAGCAGTGCTGAGGCAACTCATGCCTTGGTCGGTCTTGCTTTCGGTGGTTCACTGATTTCAATCTTCGCGCGTCTTGGTGGGGGTATATTTACCAAAGGCGCTGACGTTGGCGCTGATCTGGTAGGCAAGGTCGAAGCCGGCATTCCTGAAGATGATCCACGTAACCCTGCAGTGATCGCCGACAACGTTGGTGACAATGTTGGCGATTGTGCTGGTATGGCAGCCGATCTTTTCGAAACCTATGCAGTGACTATCATAGCCACTATGTTGCTGGGTGGTCTGATGATCACCGGATCGCCCGATGCTGTAATCTATCCATTGGTATTGGGCGGTTTCTCCATCATTGCCTCGATACTGGGTACTTACTTTGTCAAAGCACGCGAAGGCGGCAAAGTCATGAATGCGCTGTATCGTGGCCTAGGTGTTTCCGCAGCACTTGCAGCAATCGCCTTTTATCCGATCACCACCATGATGTTAGGTGACGGTGTAATGATAGAAGGTGAGCTGGTTTCGTCACTGAATATCTATTACGCCACGCTGATCGGACTTGTGCTGACTGCCGCCATGGTATGGATTACAGAGTATTACACAGCCACTGAGTTCGCGCCCGTACGCCATATCGCTGAGGCTTCCACTACAGGTCACGGCACTAATGTGATCGCCGGTCTGGGGGTTTCAATGAAGGCGACCGCCGCACCTGTGCTGGTAGTCTGTACGGCAATCTGGAGCTCCTACGAATTGGCAGGTTTATATGGCATCGCCATTGCCGCGACCTCCATGCTGTCCATGGCAGGTATCATCGTGGCGCTGGATGCATATGGCCCCATCACGGATAACGCCGGCGGGATTGCAGAAATGTCTTCATTGCCGAGCGAAGTACGTAATATCACTGATGAGCTGGATGCTGTAGGCAATACAACCAAAGCCGTCACCAAAGGATATGCGATAGGCTCGGCAGGTCTGGCTGCACTGGTATTGTTCGCCGACTACACTCACGCGCTGCAAAATAAACTGGGCGGGGTCATCACAACCTTCGACCTGTCCAATCACATGGTCATCATCGGCCTGTTCATCGGCGGCATGGTGCCTTACTTGTTTGCTGCGATGGGCATGGAGGCCGTCGGCCGCGCTGCAGGATCGGTGGTAATAGAAGTGCGCCGCCAATTCAAGGAAATTCCCGGCATTATGGAAGGTACCGGCAAACCGGAATATGGCACTTGTGTAGACATGTTGACCAAAGCGGCAATCAAGGAAATGATCGTCCCGTCGCTGCTGCCAATCGCAGTACCAGTAATCGTCGGTGTGACACTTGGCGCACAGGCACTTGGTGGCGTACTTGTCGGTACTATCATCACCGGAATTTTTGTGGCGATTTCGATGACTGTTGGTGGTGGCGCATGGGATAACGCCAAAAAATATATCGAAGAGGGTAACTGTGGCGGCAAAGGTTCTGAAGCTCACAAGGCTGCGGTAACCGGTGACACTGTGGGTGATCCATACAAGGATACGGCAGGCCCAGCAGTAAACCCGTTGATAAAAATCATCAACATCGTCGCGCTGATGATCGTACCGCTTATATAATCTTTCAGGTCAAGATAGTCATTACAAAAGCAGGGCGGATGGACGCCCTGTTTTCTTGATTGTTAATTGATTTTGAAGATATTTTACAACACCATAACCATGATGCTTGTCCTGATTTAGGATTTGACGTCTAATGAGTTCGTATCAGTGCCCTTGATTGAGTGGATATTTCATCGAATATAAACGGATTGGCTGTCCCACATGCGAATCAGCTACAGAATTCCTGTATATACCCACGCATTATTTTTAAGGTCAAATGAAAAACATCACCCAGCTTTTTATTATTCTATGTATTAGTTTCATGAGCTCGTCAGCACAGGCTGACTGCATCGACTTGAGTCAGGCTAGTAATTGGTCTGATATTAATCCACACAAAATAATCATGTACCAAGATGGAAAGGCAATTGCCGTTTTGACTATTCCACACTGTGCTATTAACAGCACCTCTGAGATCGAATTGACCAATTCAACCATCTGTGATGAAGACAGGATCATCGTGTCTGCAAATTTTTGCAAGGTGTACAGCATCAAAAAACCATAATCTTCTTTGCAACTGAAAGTAATTTCCTGCACCCTGAAATAACCAATCAACGCATCGCTAGACGCCACAGCGAAGTAATTTCCAAGCTGCGTGCGGTATGCAACGGGTCAGAAGTGTCAGTTACCTTGGCGTGATGCGGCTTAATGTCCAATCTTTCAATAACCTCAAGCCCTGCAGCATCGAATGCAGCCAAAAGTTCATCTCGAGTACGCAAACCAAGATGTTCGGCAATATCGGAAAGTATAAGCCAGGCTTCACCATTTTCTTCCAGATGTGCTG